>Ga0172373_10008401_pt1 | contig 13122 bp, 13 predicted proteins | sample Lak10m_2_FD_114546 | JGI IMG/M metagenome (GOLD analysis project Ga0172373, IMG submission 114546) | Freshwater microbial communities from Kabuno Bay, South-Kivu, Congo - kab_092012_10m | ecosystem: Environmental > Aquatic > Freshwater > Lake | place: Democratic Republic of the Congo... | reverse complement strand
TCACACAGGCTAAAGTTTCCAATTGAGGTCGTGTTTGGGTAGTTTTGGTTGTGTTCATACTCCCAATCCTACCCCACGTCCTCACCTTTGCCCGGTACGAGATAATCTCACTGCACTACCAATCAATTGTTCCGCTACAGGAACCTATCTTTAACACAATTCGTCATCCATTCAATATAGCACACAAACTAAACGTTTTACCTTGCCCAATACTAAAGATTTTATCTCAACAGTCTGTGCATGAGATAGCAAATTCTGTCACAGCTTGAGCAAGTGAGGAATATGACAAAAGTCACCAGAACAGTTTTTCATTAAAACCATGAACCGGTGAACACATTCTGTAGGGGGTTAGCGGCGCACCGAACTCGCAATACGCCGGTAGGTGTGGCGAGCGCCGCGCAGCGCCATCGAAAAAGCCATGACGTTCTCGGCGGGGGGCATTCCCGATAATCCGGCTTCATCCAACCGGAACGCATCAGCGCCTAAGTGCTTCCCGGTCAGAGCAAGATCGTGCATCACGGCGGACGGCGCACCTTCGACCGATCCGGTCACGAACAGCCACGCCAATCGGCGCTGCTGATGCACCACATCTACCAACGCCGCCGCTTTATCGGCTTGCCAACCCTGCTTACTTCCCGGCATCGGCAACCCCACCCCGTCACAACCGGCATCGAGGAGTGCTTTGATTTCATCTGCGTACACGCGAAGGCTTTCGGAATCACGCGGGGCGGGGTTGGAAAACGTTGGCACGCCCACCACGAGGATATGATCCTGCCACATCTGCTTAATTTGTCCGGCAACCACCGCCTGTAACGCAGGTGTGCCACCCTGTCGGGGTCGGGAGTACAAAAAGAGGATTTGAGCGCCCTGTGCCACAATTTCGGACACGCTGGCATCACTCACCAAGCGCCCGCCCAGCAGTTCGGCGCTGCGAGCGTCCGCGCTTATCATATTCACGCCAATCGGACGCCCCAGCATACGCCGGTACTGAAACAGGGGGCGGTCACTTAACAGCGCAGAGTCTACACCTGTGATGCGCGGCATAAACGGGTCGTACTGATCCAGCACCACGATATCCGCACCCATCGCCGAAACCAGTTCGCCCTGAGAAATTCCCTCTACGGGAGGCTCGGCGGAGCAAATCACCTCCGCCGCCAATGTGCGTCCTTCAGCCAACCGGATCGATTCAGCCAGTTCATCAGCCGTCATCAGCTCAAAATCACTGGCAACCGCGTCCAGAAGCCGCTTGACCATCGTTTATTTCCCCCGTGCAGCCCGCATCAACGCAGCAGTGCGTTCACGCGAAACCGGATTCGTCACCTTACCATCTTGTTTTAGAGCAGAACCCACAATTGCGCCATCTGCCGTTCGCAGCATATCCACCACCGTGTCTACAGTCGTGCCGCTGCCGACGATCACGGGCAAGCGCGAATGCGCCTTCACCGCCGCCACATCATCTAGAGGGGTGGCGCTGCCTGTCGCCGCGCCGGTCACAATCAGCGCATCTGCGCCCGCCGCCTGCGCATCCTTCGCCGAAGCGGTCAAAGGCTGCGGGGTGATATTGGTCGTGTATTTCGTCTGCACATCCGCCCACAGTTGAACGTTGCGTGCGCCCAACGCGGCGCGGTAACGGGTGATCTGCGGCGCACAGGGTTCCACCACGCCCATCGCGCTAATCACGCGATCCACAAACACTTCAACCCGCACAAATGCCGCACGGCAAGCATGTGCGATGGCAATCTCGGCCTGCCACGCATTGAACTGCACATTCACGCCCACCGGAATGCTCACCGAACGCACCACATCGCGGGTGATGGCGGCCATCAGCGCAGCCTCCGCCGCAGCCGGTTCGCCAACCATGAACGGCTCATCATTGAAGTTCTCGACGATGAGCGCATCAGCGCCAGATTCAGCCAATGCCAGCGCATCAGCCAGCGCCCGTTCGTAGATGGCGTCCACATTGCCGGCAAACGCGGGAGCGCCCGGCAGCGCCAGTAAATGAACCATCCCGATAATCGGGCGTTCTACCGTAAATAGTCCTTGAAAGCTCATATCGTACTCCGATACCCCATGCGGATATGCTTGGTTTCCAGATAGCTGTCCAATCCCGGTTCGCCCAGTTCACGCCCCACGCCCGACATTTTCATCCCGCCAAACGGCCCGCGAATGTCGGTGATGTCGTTCACATTGATGCCCACACCGCCGCTGCGGAGCGCCTTTGCCGCGTGAAAAGCGGTATCCAGATCACGAGTGTACACATAACTGGCGAGTCCATACGGGGTGGCATTCGCCAGTTGGAATGCTTCGGCAGCCGTCGAAAACGGCACAATCGGCGCAACCGGGCCGAAAGTTTCCTCGCGCATCACCAGCATATCGGGCTGCACATCCACCAGCACCGTCGGGCTATAGAAATACCCCTGCGGGTCATACGGTGCGCCTTCCGGCACAGCGCCCCCCACCAGCACCCGTGCGCCATACTGCACCGCGTCGCTCACTTGCACGCGCACCTTTTCGACAGCCGCCGCATTAATCATCGGCCCCATATCGGCCTGCGGTTGCTGCAATCCATCTGCCGCCACGCTCAACCGTCCGGCAATCTCCACAAACTGCTCGACAAAAGCATCAAACACCGGGGCTTGCACAAAAATCCGGTTCACGCTGATACAAATCTGTCCTGTATGCGAATAACAGCGCCGCAGCGCACCGCGCACCGCCGCACCCACGTCGGCATCAGCAAAGACCACGCAAGGGGCGCTCCCGCCCAATTCCAGCGTGGTGTGCTTCATGGTCAGCGCCGCCGTCTGCGCGATCTTGATACCCGTCGCGGTGGAGCCGGTAAACGCCACTTTGCTCACCGCCGGATGAGCCACCAGCACCGCGCCCACCGCGCCTGCGCCAGTCACCACGTTCAGCACACCTTCTGGAATACCCGCGTCCAGAAAGGCTTGCACAAATTTCAATGCGCTCAGGGGCGCTTCCTCGGAAGGCTTAATGACGAACGAGCAGCCCGCCGCCAGACCGGGGCCAATTTTCCACGCCAGCAAATCCACCGGGAAATTCCAGGGCAGGATAGCAGCCACCACGCCCAAAGGCTGCTTCCACACAAAGCTGTGAGTAGCGCCCATATCGCCCGCGAAATGCGTCCCCTGAATCCGCCGCGCTTCATCGGCGTAGAAGTCAATCACATCGGCGCTGTACTGCACCTCTTTGTACGAATCGTTCAACGGCTTACCGTTTTCTTCGGTCATCAGACGGGCGCAGGACTCCAGATATTGCGACCGAAAAATGTCCATCGCACGGTGCATGAGCGCGGCGCGTTCGCGTCCGCTGGTGGCCGCCCAGCGCGGAAAAGCGGCTTCGGCGGCACGCACCGCCGCATCCACGTCGTCCCCGGAGGCCACCGAAATCGCGCCCATCGGACGCCCGTAAGCCGGGTTAATCACCGCGAGGGTTTCACCGCTGGCATTCGCCTGCCAGCGCCCGTTCAGCAGCAGTGTTTCGGTCGTTGCGGTCATTTCGGTCATGATGGACTCCAGTGTGCCATGCCATCAAATACCGTCTGGATCAAAGCCACTTCGCCAGCATCCCGTTCGGCGGCGTCTATAATCTCGAACGGGTCTGCATTATTGGTAATCAGGCACAGCGAAGCCGAAGCCAATCGCAAACGCGCACTCAAGATGTAAAGCAGCGAGGTTTCCATATCGAGCGCGACCACCCCTGCCGATTGCAGCAGGTCAATATCCGGCAGGCCGCGCCCCACCAATGCCGGAGCCATGCTGGGGTAAAACGCATCATAGGTCGCCGTCATCCCCGCCCGCGCTGCATGGTTGCTCACCCGCGCACTCTCCAGCAATTGCTGCGAAAGCGTCCAATCTGGCACGGCTGGAAACGGCATTCCCAGATATGCGGGGGACGTGCCTTCAAACCGCGCCGCGCCCGTTGAAAGCACGAACATCCCCATCGGCAACCCGATGCCCATCATCGTTCCCACGCGCACAATGGCTTTCGCGCCCAGTTGTGCCGCTTCTTCGATGGCGATAGCCGCTGATGGCGCACCAATCCCGCACGAAATCGCGGTAAAAGGCACCCCCTGTACCGTTCCATTCGCCACAAGGAACTCGCGGTTACGGGCGATGATCTGCCCGCCTTCCATCATGCCGGCGATACGTTCAATTCGCGCCGGATCGCCAGTCATCAACACACGCTCCGCAATCGAGCCGGGGGGGCAATGCAAATATAAAGAACGACTCATGAAGCACCAAAACTCTCTTGATAACGGGCTAAAAGACGATTCCATGTCGGCAGGTTGGTCTGACAGCCGACAGCTTCCACCACGAAAGCCGCCGCCACCGCGCCCAACCGTCCACAAGTTAGCACATCATATTCACGCCAGTATCCAGCCAGAAACGCGGCGGTATAAGCATCCCCCGCGCCCGTCGTATCCACCACCCGGCAGCGCACAGCGGGAATTTGCGCCGCGCCGCCCTGCGAGAAGACCTGACTTCCGTCCGCGCCTGCCGTCAACACGATCACCTGCGGCCCCATCGTGAGCAGGTCGGTCAATGCGCTCAAGCCCATCCCCTCGACAAGGTATTTCGCTTCCAGATGATTGCAAAAGATCACACGGCTGGCCGCCGCAAATACTTCGAGCGATTCGCGGGGATAGGCGGCAATATCAGCCTTCAGTTGCCAGATGATCGGAATGTTTGCGTGAGCCACCTGTTCGACAAAAGCGCGGTTGTACGGCGCATACCCCACCGTCACCAGCCCCCACCGAACCGCTTCCAGACCTTGTAGAACGAGATCACCCTGCCAGCAGTCCGTTGCACCGGGGTGGAAAAAATTCACCATCTCGCCATCGGGCGTCCGAAACAAATAACTGGCGGGGCTGCTTTGCCCTTCCAGACGCAGCACATTCCGGCAGTCCACCCCTTCCGCCTGCAAATAGCGGGTGTAACGCTCACCGGCCTCGTCCCCGCCTAGCACCATCGCCACGCCGGTCTTGAAGCCGAATCGCTGCAAGGCCACAGCCACATTCGCGCCACAGCCGCCATACGCCGCCGCTAGGGGGTTGATCGGCTCGCCTAGCAAAGCCGTTTCGCCCCGCGATGGGATGCGTGATACCGGAACAATATGGTCGAGGCTGGGATAACCGGTTGCCAGCAAATCAAGCATGATGACTCAATTCTTCGCGCTCGGCATCCAGCAAAGCAAGCGCCTCGCTTGTCGGGATCACCCGCCCCATGTACTTGCCAATATCTTCCAGATTGGCCTCATGCAGATGCGCCTTATCCGTCGCCACGCACTCACGCGGCACCACCACTTCGTAGTTGCGCTCGAACGCATCGGTAGCGGTAGCGCGGATGCACACATTGGTCTTGGTGCCGGTCAGGAACACGCGGTCAATCCGGTTGTCGCGCAGGATCAAATCCAAATCCGTCCCGACGAACGCGCTATAACGGCGCTTAACCACATGGTATTCGTCCGGTGAAGGCTGCAAACCGGGGTCAATCTGCACCCCGATGGAACCTGCCGTCCCGTGCGGGCGCACATGCTCCAGCTCCCAATCCGGCTTGCCAACGCGATGCTGGTCAACCACCCAGATGATCGGAATCCCCCGCACCCGTGCTTCCGCCACGAAATCCGCGATCACCGGAACGAGTGCCGCCGAAACCGGATTCGCCACTTTGCCGTGCTGCAAATCGGTAAAGTCGCGGATCATGTCAATCACGAGTACCGCTGATTTCATCTTACCAACCCTTTCGCCACTCTTTCCGAGCCGAGATGATCGCCAGCACCACCACCACCATCACATACGGCAACATCTGGAAAAACTGCGGCGGCGTGCTGCTGATTAGTTGAAGGCGGAATTGCAGCGCCTCGAACATACCGAATAGCAGGCAGGCCAGCGCCGCCCAGCGCGGACGCCCCGCAGCAAAGTACACTGCGGCCAGCGCGATAAACCCGCGCCCCGCTGTCATATCCTCGCGGAACAACGCCAGATCACCCACCGCCAGATGAGCGCCCGCCAGCCCGCACAGGCCGCCACCTAGCATCAACGCAAGGTACTGCCGCCGCCGCACCGGAATCCCCACCGAACGCGCCGCTTCCTCGTTCTGCCCGATGGCGCGAATGTGCGTACCGGGAATGCTGCGATACAGGAACAGCGCGGTCAGCGGCACCATCAACCATGACACATACACCAGCGGCGACTGCGAAAACACCAGCGACCCGATCACGGGAATATCGCTCAACACAGGGATATTGACCGTAGGCAAGCTCTCCAGCGACGCAGGCGATAGCGTGCCGCTGGTATCGAACAGCACCTTGAGCAGGTAGGCCGTGCTGCCAGAGGCCAGTAAGTTGATCGCCAGCCCGGACACGATCAGATTCGCTTTGAAGCGCGTCACCACCAGCGTGAACAGCGCCGCCAGCAGCATCCCGACGATGATTGCCGCCAGCACGCCCAACCATGTAGAACCGAGCCAGAAGCCTACCACGACGGTAGTAAATGCCCCCGCCAACATCAGCCCTTCCAGCCCGATATTCACCTGCCCCACTTGCAAACTGAGCAGACCCGCCATTGCAGCCAGCAGCAGCGGCGTTGATAAACGCAGCGTGGAGGCCACAATGTTCAGAATGAGTTCACCGGTTTCCACAGATTACCTTTCTGAACCACTCGCAGCCATTTGGGTTTTGCTGCCACCACGCCAATACTTCCACACCTTCGGCACGGTCACTTCCACCGCCACAAAGAAAATCAGCAGCGCGGTGACAATATCAATCAAGTCACGCGGAATCTGCGTGAACATCTCCATTGTCGAAGCGCCACTACGCAACGCGCCGAGGAACAACGACGCCAGAAGAACGCCCCCCGGCGTATTGCGCCCCAGCAGCGTAATCACAATCCCATCGAACCCTAACCCCTGCGAAAACCCGCCCACAAAGCGGTAATGCACGCCCAGAGCTTGCCCCGCGCCCGCCAAACCGCCGATCAACCCGCTGAGGAACATCACCAGCAGAATCGTGCGGGCGACAGGCATCCCCATCCAGCGGGCAAAAGTGGCGTTCGTGCCCAAAGTCTGAATTTCGTAGCCCAGTGCCGTGCGCCGCAGCAAGAAGGCCACCAGCGCCAGCACCACCAGCGCCAGCAAGAAGCTGATGTTCAACTGGGAACGCTCCATGAGGCGCGGCAACTGCGCCTGCGGAGCCACTTCAGCGGACATGGCGTTCGCCATGCCGGGGACGAAAAACGGCCCCGTCACCAGATAATTCGTGAACAGGATCGCCACATAATTCAGCATAATCGTGGTCACGATCTCATCCACCCGCAACCGTGCTTTCAGATAACCGGGGATTAAGCCCCACAGCCCGCCCACCAGCCCACCCGCAAAAAACGCCAGCGGAATGAGCAGGATACCGGGCATATCCACAAAGGTGAAGCCCACCCACGCAGCGGCGAACGCCCCCACATAGAGCGAACCTTCTACGCCAACGTTGAAGATACCCGCCTTAAACGCGATCAATGTCGCCAAGCCGGTGAAGATCAGCGGGGTGGCCGCCAGCAGCGTATTCGCCAGCGCACGCGGGCTGCCCACTGCCGAATTCCATAGCACCTGATACGCGCCCATCGCGTCTTTGCCGGAAAGCTGCATAATCAGCCCGCCCACCAGCAGCGCCAGCAGCACCGTCACCAGTGTGCGCGAAAAAGACGCTACAAAAGAGGTTTTCATCGGGCTTGCTCACTTTCCACTTTGCCAGCCATCGCCAGCCCGATTTGTTCGCGGGTGGCTTCCTCGCGGGGGAAAATGCGCAAAATGCGCCCCTCGAATAACACCGCGATCCGGTCACTCAAGGCCAGCAGTTCATCCAAGTCCGCTGAAATCAACAGCACGCCGCAACCCTGTTCGCGCAGATTAAGCAGTTGTTCATGCACAAATCCGGTAGCGCCAATATCCAGCCCTCGTGTGGGCTGCGACGCGATTAGCACGGCTGGCGGGGTGGCGAGTTCGCGGGCGATCACCACTTTCTGCGCGTTCCCGCCTGAAAGTGTGCTGACCGCCACGCCTTCATTCGGAGCGCGAATGTCAAAGCGTTCCATCAGAGCACGGGCAGCCGTTCGCATCCGTTCCAGACGCAGCACGCCCCCTGTGTTCAGCGGCGAACGGTCATACTCCCCGCTGGCGAGGTTCTCCCAGATGCGCATCGGGCGGCTCAAGCCTTCGCGGTTGCGATCTTCCGGGATCAGCGCCAGACCCCGCTTGCGCCGGTCACGGGTTGAAAGCCCATGCAGATTGGTTCCATCCAGCAAAATATCGCCCTTCGCATCGGGGCGCAGGCCGATCAAGGCTTCGACCAGTCCGGTCTGCCCGTTGCCTTCCACGCCGGCGATTCCCAGAATTTCGCCCGATTTCACGCTGAAATTCACGGTCGTGTTTTGCAGACGGGCATCACCCGTTTGCAGGTCGCGCACAATCAACCGATCGCGGCTCTCTGCGGCGGAAGCCTTGCGTGCCAGCGGCGGTTCGAGTTCATGCCCCACCATCAGGCGGGCGATTTCAGCAGGAGTCACACGGGCGGTTTCGACCGTCCCCACCACCTGCCCGCGCCGCAGCACCGTTGCCCGATCACACAACGTCATGATTTCATCCAGCTTGTGCGTGATGAAAATGGCGGTACAGCCCTCTGCTACCAGACGGCGCAGCACCTCAAATAGACTCACCACTTCCTGCGGTGTGAGTACCGCCGAAGGTTCATCAAGAATGAGCAGGCGGGCGTTCCGGTACAACATCTTCAGGATTTCAACGCGCTGTTGCAGCCCGACCGACAAATCGCTCGCCAGCGCATCAGGATTCACATGCAAACCAAACTGATCCGAAAGCGCCCGCACCCGTTCGCGCATCACGCCCCTGTCCGCGAACAACCCCCGCCGTGTCTCGCGCCCCAACGCGATATTCTCGGCAACCGTCAGCGTGGGAACAAGCTGAAAATGCTGGTGTACCATCCCGATACCCAGTTGAATCGCGGCCTGTGGATGAGCGATATGCGCCCGCTGTCCGCCCAACCAGATTTCGCCAGAGTCAGGCTGCTCCATGCCATATAGAATTTTCATCAACGTGGATTTGCCCGCGCCGTTCTCTCCAACAAGGCCGTGAATCTCTCCGGCCTCCACATTGAAGTGAATATCGTCATTGGCGAGAACACCGCCGGGGTAGGTTTTGCGGATAGCACGCACTTCGAGATAGGGCATGATCGTTCCTATCGTGATCGGGTGCGGGCATCAAAAGAGCGCCCGCACCCGCAAAAAAACATGAACCCTACTTCATCGAATCCGCAAGTTCCTGAATGCCCGCGCAGGTGCGGTTGGCAAACAGGGCGGTACGCTGTTCTTCAGTGATGGTACGGGTATCAATCACGCTCACCGACCCATCAATGATACCGGCTTTCAGTTCTTCCACTTTGTCCATATAGGCGCGGGGAATCAGGTGACGGGTGTAGGTCATTTCGCTCAGACCCACGCCGTTCTTGTCCAGACCGTACTGCGCCACCTTACCACCTTGCAGTTCGCCATTCACCAACTGCGCGATGAGATCATACACAGCCACATCCACGCGCTTCAGCATGCTGGTCAGCACGAAGCCCGGAGCCAGATAGTCCTGGTCGCCATCCACGCCCAATGCCCAGAAGCCGCCATCCTTCGCCGCTTCGATCACGCCCTGACCCGTGCCGCCAGCGACCTGATACACCACGTCAGCGCCCTGCTCGTTCATGGCCTTCGCCAGTTCGCTGCCGGTCGCCGGATCGCCAAAGCCGTTCGAGTAAGCGAACAGCACATTGATGTCCGGGCTGATGGCGCATGCGCCTTGCAGATAGCCATCGAGGAACACATCAATACCACTGGACTGCACGCCGCCGATCACACCGATCACATTGTCGGGGTTGGTGTTCGGCACGTTGCTGTCGGTCGTCACCTGCGCCGCCAGAGCGCCCGCGAGGTACGAACCGGTATGCTCATCAAACAGCACCGAAACCACGTTCGGGGCATCCACCTGTACGTTCACAATGGCGAACAGGGTGTCGGGATAATCCGGGGCAACACGCGCCAGCGGATCAAAATGGCTGAATTCCAGCGTAATGACCAGATCAAAGCCGGCTTCGGCGGCGGTACGGAGCAGTTGTTCGCCCTCGCCCACCGGATCGGAAGACTCGATCGGGGTCACTTCCACACCCAACTCTGCCGCCGCCAGCGTCAAACCGGCAAACGCCGAGTCATTGTAGGAACGATCACCCAGACCGCCCTGCGCGATAATCAGTGCAACGCGCTTGGCATCCTGCGCGTGAACGATGCTGGCGCCCATCACAACCAAAGCCAGCGTCAACAAAAGCACAACAGACAACCGTTTAGACATGCGACATCTCCTCAAAAGAAATACCTGATCGAACAAAATATGAGGGTTTAGGCAGCTGTTGAGATGCGATAGACCTCCTCCTCGTTTTCATAAATAGCCCCTACCGAGCGAAACAATACGGCAGCACTCACCGCCGCAGACGAATGCGATACTGGTACAGATCGGCGCGATAAAGCGCCACCACATACTCGACAAAATTCCCCTGTTGATCCCACGAGAAGCGCGTCGTCCGCAGCATCGGGTCGCCGGGGTTGATGTGCAAGAGCGCCGCTTCATCGGGGGATGCGCTCACCGCATCAATCGCGTCTTCGGCTTCGGTCAATGACACGCCGCGCTGCTGCAATAGCGCATACAGGGATTTCGTGTGGCGCAGGTCATCCAGCGTCACCGGAACCTGATAGAGATACGAATCATGAATGCCCACCGAATCGCCGTTGGCGAAGCGTACCCGCTTCAGCCGCAGCAGGCTCGTTTCAGGCGGCAGATCAATGCGAGCGATCACATCCGGGGGCGGCGGTGCGGTTTCCAGCAAAAGCATAACCGACGACGGATTCAACTGGCGGGACTGCATATCTTCGGAAAACCCGACCATTCGATCCAGCGAATGCCCCATGCGCCGCGTCGAGATGAACGTGCCGCGCCCGCGCTCCCGATGCACATACCCACCGCTGACCAATTCGCCCATCGCCTGCCGGACGGTCATTGTGCTAATGCTGTACTGGCGAGCCAGTTCGTTTTCGGAAGGCAGCGAATCGCCCGGTTTCAGCAGGCCGGACTCGATCAAACCAGCAATGGCGCGTTGTAGCTGGAAATAAATCGGCACGGCGCTGGTTTTATCAATCGCCAGACTCAAAGCATGATTCATAAAAAAGCTATTTCCGGCAAACACTAGTTCTCTAGAGAATATAACACCAAACCCAAATGTACGCAACCAACTCATGTAGTCAAGAACGCGACAGTCGGTGGGCTAATGACACGCACCCTATTGACACAATCCCCCAATCGGCATATTATAAGTGAACGTGTTCACTTTTTAGATACCGCGATGAACGACCTCACCCCCAAAGCCGAACGCACCCGCGAACTGATCCTGCGCACCGCGCTCGACCTGTTTGCCAAGCAGGGATACAGCGCCACCACCATCCGCGACATCGCATCAGAGGCCGGGGTATCGCTGGGGCTGGCCTATCGCTATTTCGAGAGCAAAGAATCGCTGATTCTGGCGCTGTATCAGCAAATGACCACCGAAACAGATGAGGCCATCACCACGCTTCCGGCAGGCAACGTAGCCGAACGATTTGTGCGCACCATGACCGACCGCTTGCAGCAGGCCGCGCCCTACCGCGAAGCGTTCGCGGCGCTGTTCAGCACGATCCTGACGCCCAAATCCGGCGCGGATTTGCTAGGCGCAGAAGCCAGCTCGATGCGTGAGCGTGCGGAGAGCGCCTTTATCACACTCGTCACCAATGCCAACGACGCGCCCCGCGCTGCTTATGTGCAAGACATCGGCAGGTTGCTTTATGGCCTGCATTTCGCGGTGATTCTGTTCTGGTTGCGCGATAGCAGCGAAGGACAACGCGGTACGGCTGCCCTGCTCGGCTTCATTCAAGACCTGCTCCCGTGGCTACTCCGCAGCCTAACGCTGCCCTTCGCCGCCAAACAGATCAGCCGCTTCGTCCGCATTATGGACAGCGTACTGGGGAGCAAAGCATAAGCTCTTTTTTTGGCTTCAATAATGAACTTGTTCACTTTTAGGAGGAAACACCATGAAATACGCAGTCACCGGCGGGTTCGGCTACTCAGGCAGCGCGATCGTGCAGCAGTTGCTGGAACAGGGCGCGGAAACCATCACGCTCACCAATACCCCGCGCAAACCAGATTCGCCCTCGATCCCGGCCTACCCGTTGCGCTTCGATGACAGCCTGACCGAAACGCTGCGGGGCGTGGATGTGCTGGTGAATACCTACTGGGTGCGCTTCAATCACCGGAATTTCACGCATCAGCAGGCCGTCGAACATTCGCGCATCCTATTCGCAAGCGCCCGTCGCGCTGGTGTGCAGCGCATCGTGCATATCAGCATCACCAACCCGGACGAACGCTCGCCCCTCGAATACTTCAGCGGCAAAGCGCAGGTCGAACAAGCACTCATCGCCAGCGGCATCCCGTATGCGATTCTGCGACCCGCCGTCCTGTTCGGCGGGAACGACATCCTCATCAACAACATCGCGTGGATGCTGCGGACGCTGCCCGTATTCGGCATCTTTGGCGACGGCGATTACCGCTTGCAACCGATCCATGTGGATGATCTGGCGGCGCTGGTGGTTCAATACGGGCAAAGCCACGACAATCACATCATCAACGCCATCGGCCCCGAAACGTTCTCCTACCGCGACCTTGTGACCGCGCTGACGACCATCCTCGGCCTATCGCGTCCGATTATTCATGTGCCGCCTGCCGCTGGTTATGCAATCGGTTGGCTGATGGGGCGCATCCTCGGTGATGTGACCATCACCCGTGACGAAATCGAGGGGCTGATGGCGAACCTACTCTGCGTGGATGCCGCACCTACCGGCACGACTGCCCTGACCACATGGGCAACCCGCAATGCTGACCACTTGGGACGGCGCTACGCCAGCGAACTCGCACGGCGCTCGTTCACGGTCTAGAGCCGTATAGCCCGTAATGTACAAGTGGACGATTGATCGCTAAAATA
>Ga0172373_10008400_pt1 | contig 13122 bp, 10 predicted proteins | sample Lak10m_2_FD_114546 | JGI IMG/M metagenome (GOLD analysis project Ga0172373, IMG submission 114546) | Freshwater microbial communities from Kabuno Bay, South-Kivu, Congo - kab_092012_10m | ecosystem: Environmental > Aquatic > Freshwater > Lake | place: Democratic Republic of the Congo... | reverse complement strand
TCTGCTGCTTTCCAAAACCCCGTAGGGGTGATAGGTTTATAGCTCCCCAATCGCACATTTTTTCCAAACCCCGTAGGGGTGATATAGCTTATCGCATATTTTTCGCGCCTCCGGCTGCGGGGGGGGCATATAGATGAATACCTACTCGTTGCTGCGTATGCATCCGGCGAATGGGACCTTGCCAGCATGCAACAAGCGTCCGCAAGGGCAAGATTTCGACATATCCGCACTGAAATACATTTTTTTAGCTCTGAATTTCTGCCCCTATTTCAAAAACAAAAAACCCAACCACCTGGTAATCAGATGATTGGGTTGTTAATTGGTCGGGGCACCAGGATTCGAACCTGGGACCCCCTGCTCCCAAAGCAGGTGCGCTACCGGGCTGCGCTACGCCCCGAACTAAATCGCTTGTCCTTTTCAAGCGGACGCAAAGTTACGCAACGCATCCACTTCTCCAAATTTTTTCTCAAAAAAAATACTATTTTTATCCTGCCACCCCATCTTTGTTGCACCGATGCCGGGAAATGCGTGCCGGCTGCCCCATAGATACAACCACCCCACCCATTTATTGCTCCTTTAACCAGTTTACAACAAAACGATGACACATCCGATCAGCATGACGGAATCCGAACTCATACAGGCCTGCCTGCGCCAGGACAGACTGGCTCAACGCGCCCTGTACGAGCGATACAGCCAAGCGATGTACACCCTGGCGTACCGGATTACCGGCGATTTCGAGCTTGCCAACGATGTGCTGCAGGAGGCGTTCGTGAAAGTCTTCCAACACCTGGAACGATTCCGAAGAGAATCTACCCTCGGCGCCTGGATCAAAACGATTGTCCTCCGCACGGCCATCAGCAAAGTGAAACGCCAACAAACCTTCGAACCGGAAGAATCGATTCCCGCCGACCACGCCCTCGATTGGGGCGATTTCATCGAAGCGGAGTACTTGCAGCAAGCAATCAATAGCCTGCCCCCCGGGTACCGAACCGTGTTCATCCTCATCGAGGTGGAAGGGTATTCCCACCAGGAAGTAGCCGATTTACTGGGCATCTCCCTGGGCACCTCCAAATCCCAACTTTTCTACGCCAAAAAAAGACTTCGAGAAGTCCTTTCAAAAATGCACTGATATGGAAGAACGCCGCGTCTCCTCCCTCCAACAGGCCATCCAAAACCTGCCTACCTTTCAGGCACCTGATGCACTCTGGCAGGCTATCCACCACGAGCTGGATCGCCCTTCCTCCGACCAGCCACTGCACCAAGCCCTGCACACCCTTCCCGACGTAATTCCTCCCGCCGACCTCTGGGACGCTATTTCCGCCGAACTGACCTTCCGCGAAAAAGAAGCCGCCCTGCACCGGACTATACGCCGCCTCCCTCAATACGAACCCCCTCCCCTCGTGTGGAAGGAAATTCAAACCACCCTGACCCAAACCCGACTCCAGCGTACCCTGCAGCTCATCAAACCCTATCGCTGGGCCGCCGCCGCCGTCCTAATCGGCGTCAGTGCCGGATTGGCTTACCTGGGCAATACTTCCCAGCCCACCATTACCTATCTGGCTTCCACCGAACAGGCACCCGCCGGCTACTCCATCGAAATCAATGACCAGGATCAGGACGCCATCCGCGAAATCGGAGCCGCCTTTACCGCTTACCACAACCAATACAATGACCCCCAAGGAGAAGAACTCATCCAGGAACTCAACGAACTCGAAAGCGCCAGCAAGGAATTGCGCCAGGTACTCCGCGACTATGGATTCGATGAAAAACTCGCCCAGGAACTTACCCGCGTCGAACTCCAGCGCGACCAGGTAATCCGCAAAATGGCCACCGCGCTCTGATTTAGTTCACCCAACCTCCTACCATGGACGCTCTACTCAAATGCCTCCTCACCACCCTGCTGGGCCTCTGCACCATATCGGGCTTCTCCCAGGATACCGACTTGCTCCAGGTCGTCACCAAACGCATCAATAAAGAGTTTGCCTTCAAAGAAGGCTACGAGGTGAATATCGACGGCGACCGCGCCGAAGTGTATATCGAATCCTGGAACCAGCCCCTCATCCGCGTTCAAATCGACCTCGTATCCAAACACGAATCCAAATCAACCGCCCAAAATGACCTGGAATTCCTGCAGTACATCGCCCAACGGGTCAAAAATAAAATCTACCTCCGCAACTTCCTCTCCGTACCCGACAACCAAAAAGCACCCGACTCCCGACTCAAAGCAGTCTATCATATCAAAGTGCCCGCCGAATGCCCGGTGTACCTCAAAACAAACTACGGCCTGGCCGATGTCGAAAACCTCAGCAACCGACTGCGCATCAATAGCCGATTTACCCAGGTCGGCCTCCTAAATATCAAGGGCTGGATGGATATCAATACCTTCTTCGGAGAACTGCAAGGCCAACACCTCGACGGCAACGCCGCTATCACCTCCCGCCGATCCGATATCACCCTCAAAGATATCAGCGGACATTTCGATATCAACGCCCAATATGGTATCCTCAACATCTTCGCCAGCACCGGACTCCTCGACTTCAACCTACAGGCCGACCACTCCCAGGTCTTTCTTCATACCCCCAACCTCAGCAATTTCCAATATACCCTCAGCACCCAAAACAGCAAACTCCAACTCCCCAGTGGCATGAAATTCCTCATCCAGGAAACCGCACCCGGCGTCCGAAAAGTTACCTTCCGCCCTAAATCCGAATTTTATCCCAATATTACCATCAATGTTCGGTTCGGTGAGCTATTTTTGGGCAAGTAAATGTCTTCCTTCAATAAACACAGCACAATGAACAAACTCTTCTTCCCTTTCCTGGTCCTCCTCCTAAGCACCGTCGCTTCCTCCTGCAAACTGGAAGACCAATCCGAAACGGATCGCATGGAAATCGAACAGTACCTCGCCGATAATAAACTCACTGCTACCCGCCATGAATCCGGCATCTACTACAATATCTCGAACCCCGGTACCGGCGCCAACCCCACCCTCTCTTCCGTTGTCACCGTCAAATACAAAGGGTTCCTGACCAATGACAAAGTGTTCGACCAATCAACCGCCGGCGTCCAGTTCCCCCTCAGCAACCTCATCCCAGGCTGGCAAATCGCTATCCCCCTCCTCAAAAAAGGAGGCAGCGGCACATTCTATATTCCTTCCGAACTCGGCTATGGCTCCAGCGGACAAGGCAGCATACCTCCTAATTCCGTACTCATTTTCAATATCGACCTCATCAACTTCTATTGATTTCCCTCCGAAAGGGTCCGACTACCCATTTAGACTAAAAAGAAAATGCTCCGCCTGCAAGCGAAGCATTTTCTTTTTAAATGGTCTATGACGCACCAACTATAATCCCTACAGGTGCAACCCACACTCTGTCTTCCCCGTCTGCGCCCAACGGCCACTGCGCGCCATTCCCCGCTCCGTACAATGGGTACACCCCACCGAACCATATCCCCTCCCCTCCAACGGGTGCGGGTCTAATTGCAATACTTCCGACCATATTTCGTAGGATTCCTTCGAAAGGTCAATCAAGGGATGAAATTTCATAAGCCCGCCACGCCCCTCAAATATAGGCAGCTGCGACCGGTAATCGTTCTGAAAGCCCATCAGCCCCGATATCCACACCCGATGCCCCGGCTGCACCGCCTCCAACGGCAGCACTTTATTCACATAGCAACAACGGTCGGGATACGCCTTGTACCACGCCTCTTGCTCCGAACGCGCATGCAAATGCGCCGCCGGATGCAAATCAATCACGTGCAACCCCAACCGCTCAGTCAACTGCTGCTTGTATAGCATCGTCTCCGGAAAATGATACCCCGTATCAATAAAATACACCGGATGCCCTGGTGCTACCTGATTCACCAAGCGAAGCAGGAAGGCCGCACTAGTACCAAATGAAGAAGTGAGCAAAATTTCCTCCCGGGAAAAATCCATAAACAACCGCTCCAGACGCTCCACCGGACTCAATTCAGCGTACACCGCATTCAAATGAGAAGCCTCGAATACTATGGTTTCTTTTCCTTCTGACATGTGGCATTTTTTTACCCCTATTATTCCGATAGGAATATTATGCAATAATCCGAAGGATTTTTTAAAAAACCAACAGGCTACAAAAAAAATCTCCCTTGCCGCGGAAAAACACCATTCCCTCCATGCTGTACCTGGCGGAGGAAACCGTCTCCCGCTTCCCTTTTTACCCCACCCGCCATGTAGCCTATAAGGCAACCCTTTGGGACTGGTGTTTTTCCGCGCTTCCGGCTGCGGGATGCACCTAAATGACACCATTGGCCATCGCATCCCGAAAATATTTCTCCCCCTACCGTACGGTCAATAACCAGCGGGGCCCGCATACCATCGGACCCCACGATATACTTTTTCGACACCCTGTGTTTAATACCGCATAGGGAGCCGGAGTTGAGATGGATATTGCGCACTGTGGTGCACCTGGTTGTGGGCTACCACCCCCGTTGATTCATCGTAGTTATTGCCGCCGGTGTTCAGGTTGCGGTCAAACCGGGGGAAGTTGGAGCTGGATATTTCGACCCGGATTCGATGGCCTTTTTCAAAATAATTGCTGGTGGACATCGCGCTCAATTCGAGCTTATACACTTTTCCTTTTTCCATAAACACCTCCTTGTCGAATCCTTCGCGATAGCGGGCGCGCAGGATAGTCTCGTCCAGGTTGTAGGCTTTGCCGTCTGGGTACACATCTACGAGCTTGATGGTGAAATCCGTATCTTTTGCGTCAGACGAAACATAGAGCGTCGTTTCAATAAAGCCGCTGACCTCCACGCCTTTTTCCAGGGGCTCGCCGGTGTACACCAGAATATCGTGGCGGGTCTCCATGCGTTGCTGATCGAATGCGCCGCCTTGCACGGCGTTGCCGGTACAGCATACATTACCGCCATAGGATGGAACGGGGTTCATTGGGTCGTAGGAAAAAGCATCCGCCTTAGCTTCTTTTCCGGGCAATGCGCGGCTCAGTGTTCCATCGCCGTGCAAGCTATTGGCTCTACCCATGCTATGCAGGTAAAAGGTCTCCATTTTCACGTCGGCCGGGGGCCAGGCATCTGCCTGCTGCCATTTATTCATCCCCATGGTATAATATTGTACCCGAGGCAGGCGCGCAGGGAATCCGTTGTTGGCTCCCTTCAGGAAATGGTCGAACCATCCGTAGGTCAGCTCATCGTAGTTCAGCCGCGCATCACCTACATTCCGCTCCCCTATGATGGTTTGCTCCGTAGCGCGCTTGTACGAACAATGCAAGGTAGGCGCAATGACGAGGTACTGATTGTCGGCTATCTCGGGCGCAGCGGTCTTTCGGATGTGGTTGAACAGCGTCAGGTTGGGACTGCTCGATACGTCGTACCAGGAAACAAACCAGAAGCTCGGCACGCCGAAGGGCATATTGTCGTGATATAAGCCTCCCTGATACCACGCGGGGTCGTTGGGTTTGCGGCGGATCATCTGCTCGTACACTCCATCCGGACCGTCCACCGCTTTGATGATGTCTTGAACCGGCAGATGCGCGAGTGCCTTCGACCAGTCCACCGGTGGGTTCTCCGGTGCCAGGTCGAAATAGCGCGATGCATGCACCAATTGCTCCCGCGTGGCGTTGGCCGGAAACTGCGGGCGGATGGCGTCGTTTTGCGTACCGTACAACCAGGCTGTAAATAACATCTGCCCGGCTCCGCCGCGATACCAGTTGCCTTGTTCATAAAACGCCCCTACCCGGCCCACTCCGGCTCCAAATCCCTGCGGAATCATGGCCGCATGTGCCGGATGGTCCAGTGCAGCCACCGCCATTTGCCATTCCGCCGTCGAGGAACAACCCAGGGTGCCAATTTTCCCGTTGCACCAGGGCTGTGCCGCCATCCAGGTAAAAGCATCGTACCCGTCGGTCAACGGAGTGCCCAAAATATCCCACTCCCCTTCCGAGAAGAAACGCCCACGCTCGTTCTGCACCACGTATGCGTATCCACGAGTCACCGCCTCATAAGCCTCCTGGTAAGTACGGGTGCGCGGCTCCCCATTGCCCCAGGAATTGAAATTGTACGGTGTCCGCGAAAAAATAACCGGCACCTTCTCGCTGCCTTTAGGACGATAAATATCCGTCGCCAGGCGAATGCCGTCGCGCATGGGCATCATCACCTTCTCCTCCACCACCGCTACTTCCCCCAGCTTCTTCAAAATGTCTTGCTGCGCCTGTACTTGCAGGGAACAAAATCCCAACAACAGCCACAGGAGTGTGCTTACCTGCTTTTTCATGTATGCCATTTTATGTAATTGAAAAAAATACCAAGCTCTTTTCTTCCCACCCTACCCCCCAACCAACATTTTTTTGGCGAGATTCATCCAAGCAACCGCTTTATTGTTTATTTTACTAAAGCGGGGGTAGCCTACAAACAACCGCCCGCAGCGCTGCTATGGGGCAGCCTGCATCGCCATATCCGATGCATGCCCCTGGCAACAGCAATACTGACAGGAAAATAGAAAAAGCCGACGGAATTGCGGCACTTAATCTGGTAAATAATAATGGGCCATCCCACACCACACGAAATATTACATCAGTATTGGGGGTATCCCCACTTCCGGCCGCTACAGGAGGCGATTATCCAATCGGTGCTCGATGGAAAAGATACCCTGGCCTTGCTTCCCACCGGAGGCGGTAAATCTGTTTGCTTCCAGGTACCCACCTTGTGCCGCCCCGGTATCTGCCTCGTCATATCCCCTCTAATCGCCCTGATGAAGGATCAGGTTTATCAGCTCCGAAAGCGAAATATTCAGGCGGAGGCTATTCACAGCGGCATGCGGTACCAGGAAATAGACCGCATTCTCGACAACTGTATCTACGGGCAGGTGCGCTTTCTATATCTTTCTCCCGAACGCCTGCTCACCGATATCGCCATCGCCCGTATCCGCCAGATGCCTGTAAGCCTGATCGCCGTAGATGAAGCGCATTGTATCTCCCAATGGGGCTACGATTTCAGACCGCCCTACCTCGAAATTGCCCGTATCCGCGAGTGGATGCCTCAGGTGCCCGTGCTCGCCCTCACCGCTACCGCCACCCCGGAAGTAGTGCTGGATATTCAGGAAAAACTGGCCTTCCGGCAGCCCAATCCCATGCAGAAGAGCTTCGGCCGTCCCAACCTCGCCTACGTGGTTCGCCCTACCGAAGACAAAGAGAGCCAACTCACCGCCATTCTGAAAAAGGTGCGTGGTTCGGGCGTCGTCTATGTGCGCAACCGCCGGCGAACCCGCGAAATTGCCGCCCTGCTCCAACAACAGCATATCGCCGCCGACTTCTATCACGCCGGACTATCGGCAGAAGAACGCAGCCGCAAACAAGACGACTGGATCCAGGATCGCGTGCGTATCATGGTCAGCACCAACGCCTTTGGCATGGGTATCGACAAACCCGACGTGCGCCTCGTCGTACACTTCGAACCTCCAGATAGCCTGGAAGCCTATTTCCAGGAAGCCGGTCGCGCCGGAAGAGACGAACAAAAAGCTTATGCCGTTCTGCTCTACCATGAAAACGACCTAAGCCAGCTCGAACGCCAACACGAACTGGCTTTCCCCGAGCCATCCGAAATCCGACGGGTCTATCAAGCGCTAGGCAGCTACCTCCAACTGGCCACCGGAGGTGGACAGGGCCTTTCTTTTGATTTTGACCTGCCCGAATTTGCCCGTACCTTTCAGTTCGACCCCGTCACCGCACTGAACTGCCTGAAAGTACTCGAACAGGAAGGATGGGTCGCCCTGTCCGATGCCGTGTACCACCCCGCTACCCTGGAAATTTTGGTGCACAAAGAGGGACTCTACGACTACCAGCTCAAACACCCGGCCTACGATAAAATCCTAAAACTCATTCTCCGTACCTACCAGGGTGTCTGGAACGGCCCCGTACCCCTCCAGGAAAAGCGGCTCGCCAGCTTCCTAAATATAGGGGTACCCGAACTGGAACACGCGCTTCAGCAAATGCAGGGCGATCAGATTCTGAAATATACCCCCGTTCGGGAAAAACCCCAGCTCTGCTTTCTCAAGGAGCGGATTCCCGCCCAACTCCTCCACCTCGATTACCAAGCCTACGATACCCGAAAGAAAAGGGCGCTCCTGCGCCTGCAGAAAGTTATGGGCTACACCCGCTCTACCCAGTGCCGAAGCCAGTACCTGCTGGCCTATTTCGGCGAAACCAACGCCCCCGCCTGCGGTGTCTGCGATGTTTGCCTGGAACAGAAAAAACAACCTATGCAGGCCGCCGATTTCCAGCGCTACCGACAGAAAATCCGACAGACCCTCCGACATGAAGCCCTTCAGCCCGCCGAACTGCTTTCTGCGTTCAATACCTCTCAGCACCCGCAGGTACTGGAAGCCCTCGAACTGCTCTTGCTGGAGGGGCAGGTGTTTGAGTCCAACCAACGCCTCCACTGGCGGGAATAACACAGCTATGCCGCGTATTCTGCTCCTCGCCACCACCGACCTGGTTCACGACCAGCGCATGACGCGCATCAGCTCGTCTCTCCACCGTGCTGGCGCCCAGGTGCTGCTCGTCGGACGGATACTTCCCCATTCCCAGCCGCTCTCTACCCAACAATACGAACAGCAGCGGATGCGCTGCCACTTTCATAAAGGGAAGTGGTTTTACCTGGAATTCAATATTCGCTTGTTCTTTTTCCTCTTATTCAACCGCTTCGACCAGGTATGCGCTGCTGACCTCGACACCCTGCTCCCCGCGCTCCTCGTCGCCCGCTTGCGCGGAAAAAAGGTGTTGTACGATGCCCATGAATACTTCACGGAGGTGCCGGAGCTACTCCATCGGCCCGCCACCCGACGGGTCTGGGAAATCATCGCCCGCATCGGCATTCCAAGGGTAGATACTGCCTATACCGTGGGGCAACACCTGGCGGAGGTACTCTCACAGCGCTATGGCCGCCCTTTTCACGTAATCCGAAATATGCCGGCTGGCGAACCCTCCGTGCCGGCACCCGACAATCACCGCCCCCTGCTTTTGTACCAGGGAGCCCTCAACGCCGGACGAGGGCTGGAGGCTCTATTGGAAGCCATGCTCCAATTGCCCGATTACACCCTGTGGATCGCAGGCCAAGGCGACCTGCAGGAAACCCTAATGGCCTTTTCAGCCACCCACCGATTAGAAAAAAACGTACACTTTCTAGGCAACCTGCCGCCGGATACCCTTCGAACCATTACCCCCCGCGCCTGGCTGGGCCTCAACCTGCTCGACGGCCACAGCCTGAGTTATTATTACTCCTTGGCCAACAAATCTATGGACTACGTGCAGGCCGGTATTCCATCCCTGCAAATGGATTTTCCGGAATACCGCCACCTCAACCAGACCTATCCCTGCTTCATCCTGCTCGCCGACGCCAGCCCGGCGTCCATCCTAAACGCCGTGCGGGGTCTGGAAGCAGACCCCGCACGCTATGCCCAACTTTGCCGGCATTGCCGGGAAGCTCAACGGGTTTGGAACTGGGAACAGGAAGAAAAAAAATTACTGCCCCTTTATTTTCCAACCCCTATCATCGGGCTATAAGTACTTTCCGACTGGCCGTACCCCGGTCGCTGCGAAGCTGCAGGTAATACACCCCCGCCGGAATATCCGCTACCGGAATACTATAAACGCCTTTCTGCACCTGGCTCCAGAAATACTGCGCCAGACGCTTACCGGAAACATCGAGCAGCTCCGCCGCCACCTCTGCAGCCGGCTCACGCAGTCCGAATTGGACGTGCAGCAAGTCCGACGCCGGGTTGGGAAAAACCGCCACCTGGTCATCAATTAGGGAAAGTGCCCGGGTGGGAGTAGTTTGGTCGTTGCTTATATTCCAGCGGAGCACATAGGAATACTCCCCGGGGAAGGCACTATAACCCAGCGGAGAATAGGTCTCCTGGGTCAAATCGGCAGCCAGCCCGGTCATGGTGGTAAACCGGGGTTTATTCGTTCCCAGCCCAAGCGTGACCTGTGCCCGGTAATCAAACTGATAACTCGCCAGGGCATCCAAATCCACCCCATCCGCCTGCGGGGCGTAGTACTCCAGCATAACGAGGTAGGTCGTATTGTCCTCCAGCGCTACCGGTTCATCGGTTTCGGCCGGCAACGCGAGGTTAATCAGGGATAAGGGGCTGGATTCCGTGCCCTTTACCTCATAGAAGTTGAAGGCGACCGCTGTCCGCTCAGTGGACTGTGACAAGCCGTCCTGATTCAGATCATTCCACTTGTATAAGGTAACAATCAAAGCCCGGTCTTTAAGCTCTGCTGCGTTGGCCAGGCCAAACTGCACCGAACGCGAGAAAAACCCCTTGCCTTTGGGCACAAAAAACACATTGCCATACGCAGCAGAATGCGCTTCACCGTTTTGCCAGTTCGTGGCGCTGGGGGAAATAGCCCGCAGGTTTTGGCCATTTTCCTTAGCAAAAGTGCTGTCGCTCACTACAAACTGGAAGCTGCGCAGGTTGTCGCGGGTATCGAAATCGGGTACGTCACTGGCAACCTCGTATTGGCCGGTGTAGCCCCCCTTTTTAGTAGGCGTAAACCCGGCGTTCAGCACCTGGTTTTCTACCAGGGTATTGGCAGGAATCGTACCGAGCACGCGTTCGGTACTGAATACCTGCTGGCCAGCGTCATTTTTAACGGATACACTCAGGCGGACATTAGCCTGGGCTATGCTGCCGCTGTTTTCTACGTCAGCCAGGAACCCAAGCGATTCGACCTGGCTCAGAGGAGTGGCATAATTCGGAGGAATGGCGTAGAAGTTATTGACGCGGAGGTTATTTTGTTCTTGTGCAAAAATCTTCACGTCGTCGATAATCCAAAAATAATAGTTGCCGGAAAAGCGAAACTTCACGATCAGGCTATCGGCGTTTGCGGTATTAGCCAAGGGGACCAACATAAATGGCGCTGAGAGGGAAGCGTTGGCCGCCAAATCCTGGTTGATGACCGTGGTATCCCAGGAGCTCCCCCCGTTGACCGACCAGAGAATGGCGTAGTCGCTGTTTAGTTGACGGGAGCTTTGGTAAAAACCAAGCTGATAGCCGGAAGTGCCTTTTCCACGAAGGCGGATTAGCGGAGAAATTAATTCGCCGAGTTGGCCTGCCGGGCAGGATCCGCTGCCCAGCGCAGCCCCACATTCCGCCCCGCTGTCGTCGAGGAAATTAGAGGCAAAAACCATCGCTCCATTGCAGGAGGTAGGGGAAGCCAACACCCCACGGCCGCAACTGGAGGGAGGCGTCGCACCGCTGGCATTCCAGCTCCACAGATTACCCGTAGGCACCGAGCGCCCATCGCCACACCAGATATTAGCCACCTTCCAGCCATTGAGGCCGCCGGCAAAATCGCCCTCGCCGGGGAGCTTGCCCCACACCACATCGCGCGACACTGTATCGACGCTGCTCAGCGGAATCGTCCCGATTTGGATTTGGAGGCCTTCTGCCAAGGCTGCTTTTAGCTTGGCTCCATCGCCCTGGCTGATAAAAAAGCTGGGGATGGTCACCTTTGCGGCGAATGGCTGCGTAGAACCCATCGAAACCAATGCGCTGCCACTGACGTTGTTGGCCACCAGCACCGCTATGGCGCCTTTGAGCTGTGCGTTTAATACTTTTTCGGAAAAACTACAGGTACCCCTGTCTATAAACGCGATTTTGCCGGTTAAATCAGTGCTGATACTGCCACAGCCCAACGCCTGACCCTGCGCGTCCTGCACCGCACTCAAAGTACCACTCAGGCTACAGGCGTAATTGCCGAACGTGCCGATTAATACAGGATACTTGCCAGCTGCGGAAGAAGGCGCACCTACGACCAGCTCATGGGAATGCTGGGATTGCGCGGCCAACGCGAAAAACAAGAAAAAGAGCGGGAGAAACTGCTTCATATTGGTGCCTTATTTTCTTTTTTTTCAGCGGGCGGACAGTAAAATACATATACAAGCGCCGCCCAGAACGAGGCACTAAATTAACAGAATTCCAGAATGATAAGGAAATAATATCAGGCGGAGAAGGAGGTCCCACAGCCGCAGGTCTCTTTCGCATTTGGATTGGAAAACGTGAATCCGCGGTTGTTTAGGCCTTCTACCCAGTCTATCTCCATACCTAGCAGATAAAGCGCGTGGCCTTTTTGCATCAGTACCTTCATACCCTGAATTTCGTACACCGTATCGCCATCCTGCTCGACATCGAAACCGAGTACATAGGAAAATCCGGAGCAACCGCCCCCTTTAACACCTACCCGAAGACCATGGTCTGATGGAATCCTCTCGTCATTTTGTATCCGGCGCAGTTGGTTCAACGCACCTTCTGTCAAAACAATGGGTTGTGTGGCAATCTCTTTCATCCCTGCAAATATTTCTTTGTTTAGACCAAATATAATTAAGAAACAGAAGCTGCACAAAATTAGTTTGACTGCGCCATATTTTTTTCAATGCCGCCAGATAAATGATGTCCTTTCTCTTTTCCCGAGCGGATAATACCCCCGAAACCGAATCCAGGCGCAGGGAATCCTGAAAATCTTCTTTTTCGACCTGGCCAACAAATAAAGTATGGGCGAGTCGGCGCGCTATTCCGGGAAAAATGCATCTTTGTCCAAACTACGTACCATGCAGATGCTCTTAAATACCCTTCTTGAAATCGTGCGCTACACCGTGCCATCCGTCATTGTTTTCTTGCTTATGGATCGCTTTTTGCGCCTCTATCTCCTGCAGCAGCAACCGCATTCGAACACCCGACCCACCGACAACGACCCCACCCTGCCCACTCGTCTTCAAGCCTACGAGCGCATGGCGCTGTTGTGCGAACGCACGAGTATAGAAAGCCTCCTGCTCCGCATTCCACCCGCCGACATGCGCGCACAGGAATATGAAATTGTACTGCTCCTCGCCATTCAGAAGGAGTACGAGCACAATATCGCCCAGCAAATCTATGTCTCTGCTACCTTATGGAATATCCTCCGCGCGGCACGGGAAGACAGCATAGCACTCATCCAGCACGCGCGTGCGCAGATTGGTGCCGACGGCAGCGCCGTCGAACTGGTACAAGCCATTCAATACCTGCAGACCCAGCGAGGGCGCTCCGCCCAATATACGGCATTGGATGCCGTGCGCCAGGAGACC
>Ga0172373_10008399_pt1 | contig 13125 bp, 11 predicted proteins | sample Lak10m_2_FD_114546 | JGI IMG/M metagenome (GOLD analysis project Ga0172373, IMG submission 114546) | Freshwater microbial communities from Kabuno Bay, South-Kivu, Congo - kab_092012_10m | ecosystem: Environmental > Aquatic > Freshwater > Lake | place: Democratic Republic of the Congo... | reverse complement strand
GGATAGAAATAGTACAAACCATTCGCTCGACAATCTCACCGAACGCTTTCAGTCTCTGACGGAGAGGAAAAAGGCCAAATTGCGGGTTGTCGAACCCTTGACGTCTTTGCCCAACTGGCCGTCGGCAATTCGCGGTACGCCGAATGCCTGCTTGCGGAGTGCATTGTTCGCCGGCATCCAGGGTAAGGAACGCATTGCTTACAAAAAACGCACTTTGCTGGCTGCAGTCGATGGTATTGAGGTTCGCTACCTTGGCATACAACTCAATCAATCCGACCTCGATGTCTGGATGCAGATCGTGCACTTGTCCCGGCAGCAATTACCGGGATTTAGCGTGACATTCAGTGCCCATGCCCTGTTGACGGCATTGGGGCGCGGTAGCGGCAAAAGCCAGCATGAATGGTTGAAAGAATCGATGGCCCGCTTAGGCGGCGCCTTTGTCGAAATCACCTTTCACGGCAGGGATGCCTTCGGTGAAAAAGGCTTCTTGCGTTATTACCGTGATGAACGGACCCAGCGCTACGTGGTGGAGTTGACCGAATCCATGCTGCGCCTGTTCGAAGATGGCTACACCTACATCGAATTCGAACAGCGGCAGAAATTACGAAAGCAACCCTTGGCATTATGGTTACACGGTTTCCTGTCGTCCCATGCCGCTCCGTTTCCGATGAAAATTACCACCATTCATCGACTGAGCGGCAGCGGCGCGAAGACCCTGCGTGATTTCAAATATCGATTGGGTAAAGCGTTGGAGGCCTTGGTGAGTATTGGTACTTTGGCTAGCTTTGAATTCGCTGATGATATGGTGAAAATCAAACGCCAGCCGACGCCCAGTCAACAGCGTTTTCTGTACGACCAGCAGCACTAAAAAGCACGGCATTAGACCGACGCTATTTTGGGTCGGTCGAAGCCTCTCGATACGGCATTAGGCCGACGCGGATACGGCATTAGACCGACGGAGGCACGGCATTCGGCCGACAAGGTAACGGCATTAGACCGACGGGCACGGCATTAGACCGACAAAAAGCACGGCATTAGGCCGACGTTTGACACGGCATTAGACCGACGCTTCGGGCAATTTTCGAAATCGCCGCAGGCCTTGCTATTCGTGGCCTGCAGCGATTCTTTCACGCTGAAAATCGAGGGTGCTAATCTATATATAATCTTTATTTAATCTATATATAGGGACTGGTGATGGCCAGGATTTCGATTTTGAAACGAATGCTAGTGAGGTGATTGTCACTAGGCTTATTCGGAACGCGCTTGGTCGTCTTGTGACGACCCACAGGCGTCATTTGCCCATATTTCCAAATGGCAGCCTACCAACATATAGCGGCCAGTCGATTTAGGGTACCAATTTCGACCAGGAAGAAAGCGCAACAGGATTCCTCCTCTCTCATCGTATGTACGATTTGGCAAGTTTTCGCTCGTAATAAAGCCGGACAAGTTGGGTACTGTCCCAATTTCACCCAAACTGCCACAGTACTGGCAATGTACTGTGCAAGGCTCAAACTCCGCTCGATCAGTTCCAGTTGGCCCACCTCTTTATGCCAAATGCAAGCAACCCGCTCAGGAAGTATCTAAGCGTTTGTTATCATAACCCTGAATCAGACATGGCTCTTTTTTATAGTTTTCTGACTTATTCAGTTCTTGAAAGACCTCTCCACAGGCTATGTTTGCCATGATTGCGTAGAAGATGAATAAACCATGAATGTTGACATAAATCCTCAGTAGATAGGGGCTAGGTTCTGTGGTATAAGTCGCCTTAACCTATTCGTAGTTTTAATTTCAATACATTTGCGCTTAGGTATAGTACAAAACAACCACTAAAGATTGTCGTCTAATTAGTTTTGTATAATTTTTACAGAGCCTGGGAGGATTACAAATGGAGCACTTGACGTGGATTCATCTTTCGGATTGGCACCAAAAGGGGCAAGACTTCGATAGGGATGTTGTGCGCGACAAGTTAATACAGGACATTAGGTCTCGCGAAGCGATCGACCCGAGGCTCGCTCGAATAAACTTCATTATTTTCAGCGGTGATCTGGCCAACAGCGGCAAGGCTGCCGAATACGAAGCCGCACGACAAAATCTCCTCGATCCAATCTTGGAAGCGACTAACCTGGATTCTAAAGCTCTTTTTATTATCCCCGGCAATCATGATATAGACACCTCGAATTTCGATCTGCTGCCTGCCGAACTTCAGACTCCCCTGCAGGATAAAGGTACAGTCGACGCTTGGTTAAGTGACGAAAGAAAAAAACGCCGAATAATGGAACACTTTGAAGCGTTTACTCAATTCGTACGGTCTTATACAGGCCAGGAATCGCCGGATTACGCAAATATCCGGGAATGGATGATTGAGGGAAAGAAAATTTCCCTACTTGGGCTTAATTCCGCCTGGATGTGTGGACGCGATCTGAAAATAAAAGACTTCGATGTTGGTAAAACGTTACTTGGAGAGCCCCAGGTTCACAAATCATTAGATGACATAGCCAAAGCCGATATCAAGATCGCTGTACTGCATCATCCCTTCGATTGGCTTGCCGGCTTCGATCGGGACGTTGTTGAACGGAGACTCTATGAGAGCCTGAATTTCATACTTTGCGGCCATAATCACAAAGGGTATGTGCAAGCTGCGCACGGCACATACGGTGACTGCGTTATGATCCCCGGCGGCGCAAGTTACGACAGGCGCATAGCCGATAACCCACGTTACACAAACTCATATAACTACGTAAGCCTGAACCTCAATACCGGAGAAGGCATAGTATTTTTTCGCCGCTGGAGTGAACCGCGGATAGCATGGATAAGAGATGAAGACTCAATTACAGATGGTCGTTTTTCATTTGCTGTATCCAGCTTGAGATCGACATCACCTCTCCCAAAGCCTTCTGAACCGAAACAGTCAAAGGAATTAATACCAATTTATAAAAATCTCGCCCCCCCCAAAATAAGCAATCCCACATTAATCGGACGAAATAAATTTATTGGAGAGTTAAAAACAAGATTGCGGCAAAAAGCTGATTGCGCATTGTGGGGGCCGAGGGGGATAGGGAAAGAAGCCATAGCTCGTGAACTCGCAAATGAGCCTGACCTTAAAGAAGTGTTCACCGATGGAGTGCTTTGGATTTCTTTAGGGTCTGCTCCGGATGTTGCAACCCTGCTGGGGAAGTGGGCAAAGGAACTGGATATAGCCACTATCGGGGAGATAAAGACAATCGATCAACAAAAGGAGGCAATTCATGGGTTACTAAACCAGCGATCAATGCTATTAGTGATCGACGATGTGGAATCCAAAGAACATCTAACCCAATTTCTGTGTGTCCATGACAACAGCTTGCTTGGGGGCCAAGGCTGCGCGCGCCTGATAACAACAGCGCATAGTGACGTAGCAAAAAGCTTTGGTATGGGTGTAAAAAGCGTAACAGAACTTACCATAGCAGATGCTCTGACGTTATTCGACAGGATTGACCCAAGAATTCGCCAACATACTCCAGACATGGTCGAGTTATTTGTGAGCAGCGCGATTGCCAGATGGCCCTATGTTATCCGCATCGTTGCAAATGCATTAGCTACAGAAATCGAAATGCAGCCCGAGGGGTTGATAGACAACGCGATCAAAAACATTCTTAACAATAAACAATTGCTCTTGGATGTAAAAGACAACGACGAAGAAAGCCTCAAGAAGCTGATTCAGTCTAACCTGGACAGTCTTACAACGAACCAGCTCAATGCTTTATACGCAATAACCGTTTTTCCAGCCTATCCAAATACATTCGATATCGACGCAATTAATGCCGTCTGTGGTTGTGATAGCGAAGATCAAAAAAACGAACAGCCACACAACGTAGGCCGTTTAGTTAAATTCTGCTTTCTGGAGGAAGTCAATGTTTACGGCGTTTTCCGGTATGCCATCAACAACATCGTAAAAACCGTTTGCGATACCAAGGCAAATAACGAAAACAGAAGAAACTTTGTCGACTATTTTCTGGATTATGCAGAAAAATATAGCCTACAAGAACAGAATATCGAAAGGGAGCTTGAAAACATCCTTTGGGCACTTGATTTGGCTGATAAGAACGGCATGCATTCCCCATTTTTTGCCGGTGTCACGGGGCTTTGCCACTTTATGGAGAAAAGAGGGTTGTATCAGACCTTTGATGACTACCTTTTAAAAGCGGAGAAGGTCGCCGATGTACTGAACGATCAGCAGAGCCGTTCAGAAATATTATGGCGACTGGGTAATTCGGCTTTATTTCTTCGCGAGTTTGAGAAGGCGCAAAGATATTACGAACAGGCAAAGACTGTTGCAATGCCAGTAAGCAATTCCTATGTCCTTATGGAAATAAATATTGGTTTAGCCAAAGTGGCATTTAAGCAAGGGCAGTTTCCTGCCGTTGCAGACCTCTATTCTAACGCGGTCAAATTGGCTAAAGACCAGTTGAATGATCAGGCAATCATGGATTTATACGCACTCATGGGAGAGACTGAGGATATTCGTGGCAATTATTCTGAAGCAGACAAATTCTTTGAAAAGGGGTGTGAGATTGCTCTATCTATTCGAGATGACGAAAGACTTTGTTGTCTAGTGTCTCATCGCGGTTGGGTATCCGCACATCAAGGAGACTTTGGGCAGGCGCAGAGCTATTGGGAGGAAGGATTAGATTTGGCTAAGAGCAACAAAATTAATTCAGACTTGGTTTTTCTTAACGCGAATCTCGGTTGGCTTTACGATCGCAAAGGCGATTTTGAAAGGGCAGACAAATACTTCGATGAGGGCCTAACATTGGCTCGACAGACAGGATATTTATATGGGATTAGCGTTTTGCAGACAAACAAAGGTGCTGCGTTGCTTCACCGAGGGTTGTATAAAGAAGCAGAACAATGCCTAAATAAAAGCAGGGAGATCGAGGAGCGTAGTCTTGATATTGAGCGGAAGGGGGTTACGCAAGAAAACCTGGGCATTCTGGAATCTAAAAGAGGGAACTTTCCAAAAGCTAAAGTTCATTTTGACAGGGGACTAGAATGCGCTCAGAAAGGTGTTTTGGAAAGAACTTGTGCCATCAAAACTTTCCTGGGTGATGTTTATCAAAACTTAGGCACAAGGGAAAAAGATCCGCAAAAGAAACATGACTACGTAATCAATGCTGGAAAGAGTTTTCAGGAAGCGATGAATCTCGCCGAAGATCTCAAGAACCCAGAGCGCACCGCTACCGTCTATAAACATTATGGGATATACCACGACACAATAGGGGAACATGAAGAAGCAGAGGATTATTTGAAAAAAGCCTTAATGGAAGCGTCGTCAATCGGGTATCAATGGTTGATCAGCAGTATCCATAACGCCCTTGGTAACCATTATCTTGATCGGAATGACCTGCCTGCTGCAAACAAGCGGTTTCTTGAGGCACGGAAAATTGCTGAGAAAATTTCCAGTAGAGACATGATGGCGGCAGCATTGTTCGGATTGGCTCGATGTCCGCAAACAGATGATGAATACAGGATGCAGAAGCAGAATGCTGTGGAAAGTCGTAAGCTGTATTGGGAAATGGGGCACTATAAGCTCGCCAATGTCGAAAGATGGATAAACGACTTGCCTAGTTATAGTTGAAAGCCATCAATCACTACCAGAGAGAATTGATATGCACATCCACAATTCCACGTTGAAAGCTATAGTTAAGCCTTCATACACACTAGCCGACTTGGGAAATATAGAGCAATTTTTTCGCCATCACGGAACCTTAGACTTCATCATCAAACCGAATGGACTATATGCAGCGCTCACGACTGATCAGATGGAGTCGATATCTGGTTACACCTATACGTGGATACGGGATACCATTATGATCACTAATTACCAATATGAGCTTGGAAATATTTCCACGGCGCAAAAGAGTGTAACAGCCTTGCGGGACTACTTTGATAAATATAGAGCTCGTTTTTCTGACATTATCGAAGGGCGCGCCGACAAGAATGATCCGATGCAGCGTCCTCATATACGCTTTATCGGGGATACTTTGGCGGAGGTTGATCAGCAATGGGCGCACGCTGAGAATGACGCACTTGGATACGCCCTTTGGATGGCGTTTAGCTTGGCAAATACCGGAGAAACCGAGTTTACACCGAGGGATAGCCATGTATACGCCTTATTCCCTTTTTATTTTCAAGCGATCGAATATTGGCAGGATGAAGACAATGGGCATTGGGAAGAGGCTCGAAAGATCGAGAGTTCCAGTATTGGCGTTGTTATCGCCGCTTTGCAGGAAATGCGGCGCTTCATGCAGAATCATCCTTTGAACTCTTTCGAGTATGATGGGAGAAAGGTATCGATCGAACAACTTAATGCTCTGATAGCGAGAGGCAGAAATAAGCTTGATGAGTTTCTACCCTATGAATCGCCCCCTCAACGCTTGGCCGACAGTGCACTCCTGTTTCTTATTTATCCGATAAATGTGGTGTCAGAGACGCAAACCGATGAAATACTCCGAGTCGTCTTAACCGATCTGATGGGGGAATATGGCATAAAACGTTATTTGGGAGATTCCTATTGGTGCGCGGATTACAAGAAATTGCTTAAAGAAGACGAAAGAACCGTGGATTTCAGCGACGATATGGAGCGTCGGGATAGACTTCTTAAACCGGGAACGGAAGCTCAGTGGTGTATCTTCGATTCCATAGTATCCATTATTTATGGAAAACGGTATTTGAAGAGCAGAAAGATCGAGGATCTGAACAAGCAGACACACTTCTTCAATCGCTCACTGTCTCAGGTCACTTCACAGGATTTTGGGCTGGGCGGCGGCAAGTGTGCAGAGGCCTATTACCTAGAGGATTCAAACATGGGAATCTATGTTCCCAATGATCATGTGCCCTTGGGATGGACTCAGGCAAACCTAGGCGTTGCTCTGGAATATATGAAAAGGTCTTTGTTAGGTTAATTATGAGCTTGCCCACTTTTGACAGACAATTATCTTAGAACTCAGAGAGTTAGACAAAAAATTTAATAGGGGAGGGGAATGATTGTTATATTTGTTCATGGCTGGAGCGTTACTGATACTGAAACCTACGGTCTGCTACCAGAAGCCCTCGCTACTCAGGCCGGTGACTATGATCTCGATCTCGAGATCAAGCATATTTTGCTCGGTCGTTATATTAGCTTTCATGATGAAGTTAGCGTAGCGGATGTGGCACGCGCCTTTGACAAAGCCTTGCATGATCGAATACCGGTCGGCAAAGAGATAGCCGAGTTTTCTTGTATCACCCATTCCACTGGCGGCCCCGTAGTACGTGAGTGGCTTCAGCGCACCTATGCGGTCAAGGGGAGGCTTTCAAAATCACCCATGCGCCACTTGATTATGCTGGCCCCAGCGAATCATGGCTCCGCTTTGGCCGCTCTCGGTAAGGCCAGAGTAGGAAGAATCAAGGCCTGGTTCAATGGTGTCGAGCCGGGACAACGAGTTCTCGATTGGCTATCCTTAGGTAGTCAGGAACAGATCGATTTGGCTCGCGCTTATCTTGATTACAATCCCTCCGAGTACTGTTTCTTTCCCTTTGTTTTGACCGGTCAGACCATCGACAAGCAGTTTTACGATTTCGTGAATAGTTATTTAGTCGAACCCGGGTCTGACGGTGTTGTTAGGGTTGCAGGAGCAAACCTTAACTACAGTATGATCAAATTTGTTGAATCAACCGAAGAAAAGAAGGTTAAGCATGGGCCAGATGAGATAGCCATTCGACTGTTGAAGCCCGATCGCTATATGCTAGAGCCTGACGGTACACCAAAAAGACCAAAGCCTGTACCGATAGGCGTAATCCCCGGCGCTAGTCATTCGGGTGTTGCCAAAGGAATTATGCGCAGTGTGGTCTTGCCTAAGTCAACGAAAAAGTCGCAAGTGGCTGAGATTCTTAAATGCCTCAAGGTCGTTAATAAAGAAGATTACGTGGTTCGAGGGACTGAGCTGGACGAACTCACGAAGCAATCCCAAAAACAAAGCCATCGTTATGTCATGCTTGTGTTCGTGATCAAGGATGATCAAGGCGACCCAGTCTCGGATTATGACTTATTCCTATTGGGTGGCGTGGATCGAGATCCCGACAAACTTACCAAGGGGTTCTTTGTCGATCGCCAACAAAATGCATCCCATCGCAATCACTTGGTTTATTATGTTGATTATGACGTAATAACCAAGAACAAGCTGACTGGTTTTCGCGTGATCGCTAGGCCCGAAAAGGGGTTTGCATTTTATCACGCAGTTGAATATCACTCTGACGGCGCAGATGTCAACTCGCTGCTGAAGCCGAATGAGACCTTCTATATAGAGATCGTTCTCCATCGTTCTGTCGACAAAAATGTATTCAGATTCGATAATGCTAGCGACCCAAAACTTCATACAGAGGGGGTAATCATTAAGTCCGAAACCCGGCATTCTTTCAAAGGCGAGGAACCATCTACTGTTGAAGTGGACGAGAAACTCGCTGAGGATGAAGTATGAAATGGATTAACCAAAGAAGCCAAAGGCGAAGCTGTAACTGGGCGAAGTTCAGCAAGGTGTTAAACGCATGGATACCGTCCTTGCGAATTCAGTACAACTTATATCCTAGTATCCTAGCCATTGTGGATCACTTATACTGGGAACCGGATGGTTTAACGCTCCAGTCCGGTTCTGCTAGGGCGGTAATGCGTAAGCATAGCTGTTACTTACCCTATAAAGGATCTTTGGCTAAACTGAAAAGCATGCTATGCATTCTATGGCTGTCAGCCAAAGTAGAAATGTTACTGGCCGCTTTTGGCCGATACTGTGAGTTCGTCCTGCTCGATAGCTGACGTTTACTCAGGGTGCAAATCGAAGGGGCAAATTTGTTTAGGGTTGTCCGAAGCCCGCCCACCATGGTTTGTGGTCCCAAGGTTATCATCAAATGATGATCAGGCATCCGACAACCCTTAACAATTGGGGACTATGATGCTCTCTGGTTTATCGGTGAAAAGATTGTCATTTAGCCATATCAACCGATGAATTTGTCATTGGCATCGATTATCTTGCAATATCGCTGCACCGCATCCCGAATTTTTCCCAACCGATCGAGCTGTTGCCGGATATGAGCAAACTCGGTTTCCAGTTCTTCGACTAATTCCGTCTCCCAGGCGGGTTCGTTCTTCAGAAGGTTACCGAGCGGATAACGATAGCCACGGCCTTTCTTAACGTACTGTGCAATGGGCTTGGTTTGACCGTTTTGTCGCAACGTGGCCATGCGGTACCACTCAATGCTGAAAGCGCGTTGACTTTCCCGGCAGCGGATGCGGACGCCAATTCGGCCTGATTCGCTTTTGCTGTGTTTCTGACGCTGGCTTTTCATTTGGCGCCAATAATCGTCGACCAACACTTTGGCTTGGGCCTGGAGATGATCGCACCGGGTTTCGATCCAATGCAGCAGGTCTTGTTCGGTGAGAGTGGACTGTGCGTTGACAGGATGTTCGCTGGACATGAATTTTCCTAATACTTAACTGTAGGGATAGACATGGACAATGCCTAACGGAATTTTCTGTTCATTGCGAGCCTTGGAAAGTGGCTTAGTGCATAGGTTTTGCACCTTAAATGCCTACCGTAGTAGGCATATCACTGTCATTTTCTGGATGGTTCATTTAGGCATTGCCTTGGCAAAACGGTGAGATTCATGCCTATACAGGAAATTGCTTCGGATTTCGGGCCGATTACCGTTGCCATGTTTCCCTACTAGCGTAGAGAAATTGACAGTCGATTTCCTATTGGGATTTGCGGCCCATCGCCCGTTCGCAAAAACGCCAGCATTTTAGGCAGCCGATATGGAATAACGATTGCAGTTGACGCCGAATTCGCGATCGTCTGCCGTTACGGTCGCGATCTGCGATCGCATTTCGAACCATCTTGCAGCTGATGGCGTTTTCGTCGTCAGCTGCAAAAGTCGCTGGGAAAATCTGACGGACAATGGCGCGATGAACCGAAACGCCATTTCTTTACCGATTATCATGAGCTTGTGTCTCAACGCCTCACTGGCTATGGGTAAAAACGACGCGCCCGAGGTTTCCTATTTCGCCGACAAGCAACGCGGCTGGTTTTGGTATGAGGTGTTGCCGGAACCGATTAAAAAAGCCCAACCTGAAATTCAAACCGATCAGGAAAAGCCCAAGCCTGACAGTAATCCTACCGCGATTGAGCTAACGTTCTAAGTCGGTTTTTTAGATCAAAACTATTTCAACAAGGCAAAGAAAGATGACCTGCATATCGAACGGTTTACTCGCCGACACTTGCCAGAATTTTGTTGATCACGGTAGCCGAAATCCGAAAATCCGATCGATGCAAAATTTCAAAAGTGGCTCGAGCAGACGCAATCAAACCTTGTTTCTTGGCTAGCCCGATGACGGCGGCCGTACCGACGACCTGGAGTTGATATTCTTTGGTTACTGCCCGGCCGGCACGTTCATCCATGAGCAGCAAATAGTTTTCGGGTGAGGACAGCGCAATGTTGATGCAATCCGTTTCTCCGGCGTCCAGATCAATGTCCAAGTGTGGTGTTATGGATTCATGCCATACCGTTAGCCAACCTGAATCAAATGCATGAGCCAGCGCTTGTTCACCTAGCGCCGATTTGCCCGGTAACACTTCTTGTTTCACCGATTCGGGTACGAATACCTGGCCAAATAACTGGGGCAGCCAGATTAAACCCTCCACCAACGCCAGTCCGATCAATGGACTGGCATCGACAATTACTTTTTTGGTCATCCGCGATCAGGCTTGGTTGAGCCACTGGTCCAGAGTGTCCAAATCATCCTCGACTTCATCAGCCGTTTGCTCGATGACGGAAATACCCAGGCGCGAGACGTGCGCAATAAAGTTTGCCAACGGCATATCGGCGAGTTTAGCGGAGCGGGCAAGGGACAAGTTGCCGTCTTTAAAAAGGGCAGTTGCCAAAGCTTTACGAACACCCGGCATGCCAATGATTTTGGCGGCTTTGAGGCCGACCATCACCGCGTCCGGTTCGTTTCGATTCATAACCAGGACCATATCCTCGTGAGCCATGCGCAACGCTTCGCTGGGGTTGTTCTTTAGACCACTGACATTCACGGGTTTCATAGCCTGATTACATAGGAAGATTGGATGGGTGGATTATAATCCTCTAAATGAAAATTACTGCATAAAGTTTTCTCCCTGGACAATGATCTCCTATGTGGCCACGACAACGTTGCTCCTAGGATCAATTACTCGGTGATGATTCTGGTTTTAGGGATTTGGTTTAGCATGCACATTTGGCAGACTTGCGGGTACTTACAGCCATGAATGACCAAATAGGGCGTATGGCAGGTCGTACAGTAAGGTAATTCAGCGAGTCCGTCTCTCAGGGCTTCGACGATAATCCAGGCTTCATCGAAATTTGCAGGCCGTATGCGGCCAAACGGCCGGCGTTCCTGAATATGGTTTGGATAGAATGCACAAAAAGTGTCCCAGGCAAATACCATGGCATTCAGGTCTATTTCCGCTCTGATAGCGCCTGAGCAAGCGCTTCGATAGATTGAAGCAAATAGGGCCATGTAAAGAAACGACTCGCGTGACTGCGGCATTGACGTAATGCTGGGGACCAGTCCCGCCACTGGGCTTTCGCGGTGCAGCGAAAAGTAAAGGTTACACAAGTCTTTAGGGCGCAGGGTTTTGATGACCCGGCTGGCCAATTTGGTACGCAACTTTCGTTTCAGTAATTGATAGGCCCAATACTGATCTTTGAGTCGAGCAGCAAAAGAGTAATGGTTGCTCATGACTCTGGTGAATGGGAGGACAAAAGCGTCAGGAGTTCGACAGTCCGCGCGGCAAGTGCATCGGGGTCTTCGGTTTTTTGGACGTCTAGGAATTTGCTCCATTTGTGGGCGTTGAAACGGGGAACAAAGGTTAGGCAATCACTTCGAGCCAGGCTCTTCAACTGTTCGAGCGGCATCTTTCTGAGTAACGACACCGCTTCGGTCGTGAGACCTAAGCAGAACATGGCTTTTTGTTCGCTCTCGGAATAAATTAAGGATTGAGCGACGATGAGGTAGTCGAGATTGAGTTTGTAGAGATTTTCGTCCATTCAGGAATCCTCGATGGACTAGAGAATCGCTCGGATCTGATCAGCCAAGGCAATCACTTTTTGCCCATACTGGATGGCGGCCGGCTCGTTTTTCCAACTGTAATATCGGCCGATGCCATGAGTGAGATTGCCAGGCACCGATTGGATAGCCTTGGAGAGTACGCTCGCGCCGATTTCGAGATTGGTACTCGGGATTAATAGTTGTTCTGGTTTCGCAACGCGGTAGCCATGCCATCGCAGATTCACCTGCATAATGCCGACGTCGATATTGCGCTTGCCTTGCTCCAACATTTGATTGAGTAAGGCTTCGGCCTCCTGCTGACTGCCAGGAATAAAGACGTTGCCTGCGTTATTGATGCCCCAGGGCCAGGGTATGACTCGATTCTGCGCGCCGTTTTTTCGCGATTCCGTGAGCGCAACGGCATAAAGAATATAGGGATCAATGCGATGCCTACGAGCTACTTGCCCCCGCAGCGTGTTTTGTAATTTAGTATTTGATGTCAGGGACTGGTGGTTGCTGCTATTCATTTCAATGGATCCAGCAGCCATGGATTCCATGGGGTGGCTAATGATGCAAAAGCCGCCCATCATGCCAATCCGAAGATGCTTAACAACGTTTTGAAATGGAAACTTATGCTTAAGATTTTTTGAAGGAACAATGAACATCGCCAGCTCGCCATAATGGTCTTGAGGCGAGTTTACGACGATGCCAAAAATTCTATATGTTCGAAAAACGTTTGTTTCTGGCGTTTTTACCTTGATTTGTCAACTTTGGCAGGTGTCGCAACAAATATTCGAGCGGCATCGCGTTAGGGGGCAAACCAAAATCAGGGCTTAGATTAATTGGAATGTTTGACGGAGTACCTCGTTGAAGACAAGCCGAACTGATCAGGCCGGTTCACAAGGTGCGTATTCTGATTAATTTGAACACCGATTCTGGCCGAATTTGAACACCTAAAATCCAACGCATCGATGGAGGTAAATTTTTACTCTAAGTGTTCAACATGGGTCAAGGAATTCATTTTTTTT
>Ga0172373_10008396_pt1 | contig 13125 bp, 10 predicted proteins | sample Lak10m_2_FD_114546 | JGI IMG/M metagenome (GOLD analysis project Ga0172373, IMG submission 114546) | Freshwater microbial communities from Kabuno Bay, South-Kivu, Congo - kab_092012_10m | ecosystem: Environmental > Aquatic > Freshwater > Lake | place: Democratic Republic of the Congo... | reverse complement strand
TCGACGCTGGCTGGCATGCGCCTGCATAGCGACGCCGGTATGCACCCGCATCGCGCTATAAGGACTTGCTATTAAATCGCTTAGTCCGGTGGTGCGTGCCATGCTTTGGATGGCCTTAGGAGGCTTTACCCTGAGCGCTATGAATGCCGTGATGCGCCAACTCACCACCGAGCTCCCACCAACCTTCGCTCAGTGCATGCGTTATGTTTTTGGCCTGGCCGTCATGTTGCCATTCTTGGTGAAAAACGGCTTAGGACATTACAAACCCAATCGTCTCAAAGCACATCTAGTGAGAGGGCTTTTTCACGCCGGCGCTCTCACCTTATTCTTTTTGGCCCTACCGCAAATTCCCCTGACCGACACCACGGCGATCATGTTCACGCAGCCGATGTTTGTGATGATTGGTGCTGCGCTCATCCTTCGTGAAGTGGTATCAAGAGATCGTTGGCTAGCGGCCATGCTCGGATTCGCAGGCGTTGCCTTGGTACTTGTCCCACACATGAAGGCTGAAACGGGCGTTTGGAGCCTAGTCATGCTTGCGGCGTCGCCACTTTTTGCAGCCTCGTTTTTGATCAACAAGGCGTTGACGCGCCATGATCGCCCTGATGTGATCGTACTTTGGCAGAACATCACGGTAACCGCTTATATGATTCCCCTGGCATTGCCCTACTGGACTTCGCCTGACTTACGGCAATGGTTGTTACTTGCAGCCTGCGGTCTGCTCGGCACGCTCGCCCATGTTTTTATGACGCGAGGTTTCGCGATGGCCGATATTTCAGTGCTTCAACCCTTTCGCTTTCTAGATCTTTTATGGGCATCGCTTTTCGGGTTTTTCATGTTTGGTGCTCTGCCAAGCGAGACCGCTCTCATTGGTGGCGTTATTATTGTTAGCGCGACGCTATGGATTGCGCATCGTGAAAAGCGAAAATGATCGGGCTTTTCCTTAAGCGTGGCCTGCGCGTGATGGCGAAGCATTTGCGTCGATGCTACGTCTTGATGCTTATTGCTTTTGTTACGCAGCCCCTATTGGCTCTAACCGAAGAAAGCGGCATTCATCGAGGCCCTAGTCTTCGCATGGAGGTGCAACGCGGCGCGCAAAGACTACCCTCGTTTCGAGTGCCAAAACTTGAACCCGGTGACTCTGTTTGGGTTGATGTCGACCTGCAGTCGATCGGCGATCAGCAGTGGGTGTTGCTTGCGGGCACGCTCACACCGACGGGGCATCATCTCACCTGGTATAGCTTAGATTTAAGTACGGCGAATAGCCGTCTTGAGATTCCGATTGAATCGGTTGATCAGACGCCCTTCGTGATTATCGCGCCTCAATTGCGCAATCTCTTTGGTTTAAATACGAGCATTAGGACCTCGGTGGAGCTCATACTCGAGTCCGTCCGCAGCGACCCGCAACGCTTCATTGACTTGCAGCGTGTTGACCTTGTGAATGCAGCAATCACCGCACTTGAGAGGGGTTTCGATACGGTGGTCCGACAACTAAACCCAGGTCAGGCGCGTGATGCGGTCATCAGTCTGGCAGCAAAATTTGGCGTCAAAAGTGTCAACCCGGCATGTTTCAGGCAGGAGGCTATCGATACAGCCTGTGTCGCCTTGCATATCGTGGGCAGCAAGGACTTCTTACTGCCTGCCGCTGGGGATCTCGCGCATAGCGTAGGCGCCAAGCAAGCAGCTGATCTTGCAGGCCTCTTATCAAGTAACTTGCGCTTCTTTGTCCAGGCTGGCGATCTATTGAGCCAGCGCTTTCAGGATCAATATGAATTTGCAGCCAGTTTTGGGCGAGTCTTGGAATCGTCTGAGCAAACGACTTTGTTCTCAAGATCCAGACTTCGAAGGGGATCGATCAAGACTGCTTATGTTTATGTGCCGGCCTGGTTCCCTCACAATGAACCCTCATTAACGCTTGCCAACAAAAAGCCTCTTTGTTTGCACGATGGCTATCTACCGATTCAATTTGAAGGTCGCTTGCCCTTGATGAATTATTGGCATGCATGGTGGATCAAGCCAACCGACGTGCAAAGCGGGTTTGCCAGCGCTTCAAACTTTAGGTACGCAAACTTATTGATCCATCAAGAGCGCTTGGTCTTTGATGCGGACGCATTAATGAGGGATGCCATGTCGCGTGAAGCCATGCAAGGGTCAGAGCATGCGCGCATTGAAGTGCAAGCAGGCGGCCGCTACGGCTTTGAATCGATTCAACTTGAGCCGGTCGACTTATGGTTTCCGCCCAAGGCCGCGATGGGACTACTGTTAAGAGGTCAACATCATCTTGTTGCCTCCGAATTAAATCAAATGGTTGTAACTGATCATCCCTTAAGCCATTGCCTTGACGAGATTCGATTGCTTCGCACCGGTCAGACAATCTTTTCGAGTAAACAGTCAGGTCCACAGACACTTGCCATTGATTTGAGCGGTGTTGAAGCTGGGGAAGTACAAATCGAATTGCGATTTCGAGGGGGGCCGATTGAAAGCAGTTTGCTAAAGGTTCGTCCGCCACGCCCGAAGCTGACTCAGATCACCCATCATGCGCTTGAGCGATTCGTGATGGTCGAGGGCATAGGTCTTGAGCGTATCGACAAGCTCGCCTGGCTTGGCAGCACCTGTCGTCCCAAGCCCAACGATTCGCAAAGCTTGAGTGAAGCATCCAGCCTTCGCCATCAAGTCGTGCGGTTTGATTGTGATAACGATATAGCCGATAAGACTTCAAGGCAAGGAGATGCTGAGTTAGTTATCAAAGGCCATGATCTGCCTTTGAAATTTCCGGTCAAGGTCCGCCCTGCCCGGCCAAACCTCGCCTTGGCTAAGGATGCCAGGTCGATTGTCATCCGCCCCGGGCCTCAGTCAAAGGCCTGGGGGCTTCATCAACAAGCTAAGCTCGTCACTGTCGACAGCCGCCTGAGTCTTCTCTTTAAAGCCGATGCCAGCTATAAACTTCAGAAGGGAGCGTATTCACTCGCAATGCGTTTGGTGGCTGACGCTGGCGCGAGCCCTGCAATCGAGCTGGGTCCGTTATTGATTGACCATCGCTCGCAAGAGTTGCGCACCAGGCAGGCTGTTTCACTGGACAAGGTAGAGTTGCCGGGTGTATTGAGTCGCATCGAGTATCAAGTACGCCACGAGGAGTCACAATTGGCAAGCGATTGGCAATCGCTTGGGATCGATGTGCTTATGCTTCCTGAGCTAGACACGGTCAGTTGCAGCCTTGAGCCAGGCGTGCTCTGGCTTTCAGGTCATTCACTCGAACTGATTGATCAAGCCGAGCTTAAGCTAGACCATCCGGAGCCACCTATCGATCCAGACATGACAAAGGCATTGACTGCGGCAATCCTTGAGGCCTGCCCAAGTGGTCTTTGCCTTGCACTTCAAGACCCCCTGAATCCGGGGGCGCAGCCAATGAGCCAGCATGCCCAGGATAGCGGTCACATGTTGGATTTATTGATTCGATTGCGATGGATCGACAAAACCTTCAAGATGAAGTTTGCCCGACCAAGGAAATGCTAGTTGAGACGGTGGAATTAATTAGAGGCGTACTTTACAGAACAGCCATACGGAACCGAGCTCGGATTGGTGACAGGCTTGCCTGCTGCACTCTCTTCGATCGCCTGGCGCAAGAACGGTATGGCTTTTGGAATATCGCCAGGACTGGCCGATCGAATGCTATCAATTGCACCGTGATAAATAATCGTTCCGGCCGGGTTTACGAGCACCATTTGCGGCGTCGTCTTTGCACCGTAAGCGCGACCCACGATACCCTGCGGATCCAACAAGCCGTAGCTTGGCCTGGCCTTTTGCTGAGTATTCCAGGCCTTCATCGCATTTGCATTGCGAAACTCGGGATGCCCTGGATGTGTTGAATTGATTTGCAGCCAAATATGCTTTTTAGATGTTGCAAACTCCTGGAGTGTTTGCATATTTGCAGCGTTGTAGTGCTTTTGAACGAAAGGACAATCGGGATTGGTCCATTCAAGAACGACCCAACTCCCCTTGAACTGCTCAAGCGTGATCGTTTGTCCATCAAGCGACTGTAAGCGAAAGCCGGGTGCAGCCTTTCCTGGCTCGATCATCGCGTGGGACTGGCAAAAAAGACCTGGCAATAAGAAAACTGAAACGAATCGCCAGATCGCTTTCATGGGTAAAACTCCATTCGAATTGTTCAAAGGCCATCAGGCTTGAGTAGCTCAGCACCTCCCAAGTAAGGTCTGAGGGCTTCTGGTATTCGAATGCTGCCATCGGCTTGTTGGTGATTCTCCAATACCCCCACAAGCGCTCTGCCTACGGCGAGCCCCGATCCGTTTAGGCTGTGTAGCAACTCGGGCTTTGCATCGCGTGATCTAAAACGCGCGTGCATACGCCGTGCCTGAAAACTTTCGCAATTCGAGCATGAAGAGATTTCGCGATAGGCGCCCTGACCAGGCAGCCATACCTCGAGGTCATAGGTTTTCGAAGCAGCGAAACCCATGTCGCCTGCGCACAAAAGCATCACGCGATAAGGCAGCTCTAATTTTTTTAAGATGGTCTCTGCATGTTGCACCATCTCTTCGAGCGCTTGATAAGACGCATCGGGGTGAACCAATTGCACCATCTCGACTTTGTCGAACTGATGCTGTCTAATCATGCCGCGCGTGTCACGACCGTGAGAGCCGGCCTCCGATCTAAAACATGGTGTGTGGGCAGTAAGCCGAATCGGCAGACTTGCTGCATCGACAATCTTATCGGCAACAAGGTTTGTTAATGACACTTCGGAAGTTGGTATCAAAAACCAACGTTCACGAAGTGCAGGACCATGGAGTGGCTGATGCTGATGCTCTTGATCGGGACTCGATACATCGTGGGTCGAGGAAGCCGTTGTACTCAATCCACGATTAATTTCAAATAAGTCTTCTTCGAACTTGGGCAGTTGGCCAGTCCCGAAGAGTGTTTGCCCATTCACGATATAAGGTGTGTAGCACTCCTGATAGCCATGCTCAAGGGTGTGGGTGTCGAGCATCAGCGATGCAATCGCTCTGTGTAAGCGGGCAATGGTTCCACGCATCAGCACAAAGCGGCTCCCAGTGAGATGGGTGGCTGTTTCAAAATCCAGACCGATCGTCTCACCGATCGCTACATGATCTTTGACTTCAAAATCAAAGCTTCTCGGCGTACCCCAGCGTCTAACTTCAAGGTTGTGGTCACTATCGCGTCCATCCGGCACCGACTCGTGTGGCGGATTAGGAATGTGCGAAAGCCATTCACTTAAGGCTTCTTGTGCATGGTCATTGCGCTTGCTCAGGGCATCAAGCGACGCTCCGATGAAAGCTACCTGCTCCATCAGTTCAGAGGCATCCTCGCCCTTTGCTTTGCGCTGCCCAATTTGCTTGGATAATGCATTGCGTTGCGATTGCAAGTGCTCGGTCTCAACCTGCAGGCTGCGCCGTGATGATTCCAATCGCTGGAATTGATCTAAATCAAGTGGAAAAGCCCTTTTGGCGAGTCGTTCAGCGACTAGATCGGGTTGTTTACGAAGCAAAGCGATATCGAGCATGAGAAACCTCCATCGCCCATTTTAACGCTTGCTTTTTCAGTTTTTCGCTTTGCGAAGCCGACGCAAATTGTCCAACTTCTCAGCGATCTGAATTTCTAGCCCGCGCTTACTCGGTCGATAAAAGACTTGCGCATGCAGATCATCGGGCCAGTATGATTGCGACGATGCAAAACCGTCTTCATGATCGTGATCATATTGATAGCCATCACCATGTCCGAGTGACTTCATCAAAGCGCTTGGGGCATTGCGCAAATGCATGGGGACCTGGCGGCTCTTGTCTTTCTTAACCAGGGCACGCGCTTGTTTGAAAGCCGTATAACCCGCGTTGCTCTTGGCGGCAATGGCCAGATAAATGGTCGCCTGCGCCAAAGCCAGTTCGCCCTCTGGGGAGCCAAGGCGCTCGAAGCATTGTGCAGCCTCGGTACTGATTTGTACCGCTCTAGGATCTGCAAGTCCGATGTCTTCCCAAGCCATGCGAACGATTCGCCTTGCGAGATATCGAGGATCTGCGCCACCATCGAGCATCCGGCAAAGCCAGTAAAGCGCAGCATCGGGGTCCGATCCTCGCACGGCCTTATGCAGCGCAGAAATCTGGTCATAGAACTGATCACCACCCTTGTCAAAGCGCCGCAAGGGCTGACTGAGGCAGCGAAGTAAAAAGTCAAGATCAATGATTTCAAGGGACTCGACATGTGCAGCGTGCTGCGTCTGTTCGATAACATTTAGAAATCGTCGACCGTCACCGTCCGCATGCTCGATCAATCGATCGATGGCCTCGTCCTGATAAGGAATCGCATCTTCGAGACGCTCGAGTGCTATGGCAAACATAGCGCGCAGCGCTTGCTCATCAAGCGGCTTAAGCACATAGACTTGGGCTCTCGATAAAAGTGCCGCGTTAACCTCAAAACTTGGATTCTCCGTCGTCGCTCCCACAAAGCAGACTAAGCCCGATTCAACAAAGGGCAAGAGTGCATCTTGTTGTGCCTTGTTGAACCGATGAATTTCGTCGATAAAGAGAAGGCTTTGGGCGCCGGTGTCTCGGTTTAGACGAGCCTGCTCGATCGACTCGCGAATGTCCTTGACACCAGAAAACACAGCCGACAGCGCAATGAACCGGCAATCGAAGGCCTGGGCAAGCAGGCGAGCAAGGCTCGTCTTGCCGACCCCGGGTGGACCCCACAAGATCATCGAATGTGCTCGTTGTGCCTTTATGGCCATGCCGAGTGGGCTCTGATCGGACAGCAAATGCTCTTGCCCAAGCATCGATTGAATCGACTGGGGACGCAATCGATCGGCAAGGGGCTGCATGCCTTAGCGGGCCATTCGTATCAAGTCAACCGATTTAGGCATTACGAAGCGGAACTGCGAGGCTGCGACAGGTCCAAGCTGCCAGTTGGAAAACTCATACCGCATACCGCGACCGCCGAGGTCGGTAATTTGCATCACCTGGGGCATCGCTTGCGAAAAACCAAGGCTGATGTGCTCAGTCAAGCCTTGTCGCTCGATCGGTGTTGCCCTAAGCCACTGCAAGCCACCTTGATCGGGCAAGGCTTCAAAGCGAAATTTACTCAACAGACGATCTGGACCGATTAAAAGGCCTGGTGGCAGGCCCTCGAGTGCTGTGTTGAGTGGACGTACCGTTACTTGCTCGAGATCTCGATCGTATATCCAAAGTGATTCACCGTCGGCGAGTACCAACTGGTCGCTCGGCGAACCACTGTCCCAGCGGAATCGGTCGGGACGCTGAAATTGCAGACTTGCTTTACCAAGGCGTCCGACTTCGCCGTCGCGCCGGATTTGCCGAAGGCCAACTTGTACCGATGCCGACTGCACCTGGCTTAGAAAACGCTCCAAGCTTGCCATGGCCGACGGCTTCGCCGGCACCTGCGATGGCTGCGCGTGCCCTATTGGCGTGGCGCATGCTGCTATGGCGATGAGCCACTGTCGCCGCCCGACCGCCAGTGTCTCACTAGCTGTCATCGTGTTCCCGCGTGGGGACTAGAATGTCGCGATTCCCACTTCCAGACATGGCTGACACCAAGCCTGACTTCTCCATTTGCTCAAGCAGTCGCGCCGATCGGTTGTAGCCAATCCGCAAATGCCGTTGAACGAGCGAAATCGATGCGCGCTTGTGCTTTAAAACCACCGCCACGGCTTGGTCGTATAGTGGATCCGCCTCGCCCTCAACCCCAGCCTCTTGGAGGGTGTGGGACAAACCACCAAAGCCGACAGCGGAGCCGGCGTCGACCGATTCCGGCACCGAAGCTTCCAAGATACCGTCGATATATTCGGGGTCAGCAAGTGCCTTCCAATGTTCGACCACGCGGTGTACTTCCTCGTCGCCGACAAAAGCACCATGAACACGCTGAGGGACACCTGAGCCCGGTGGCAGATAAAGCATATCGCCCTGACCAAGCAGTGCTTCAGCGCCCTGCTGATCAAGAATCGTTCGGGAATCGATACGCGAGGAAACTTGAAACGCTATACGCGTTGGAATATTGGCCTTTATCAAGCCGGTGATTACATCAACAGAGGGCCGTTGGGTCGCAAGAATAAGGTGAATGCCCGCCGCCCTTGCCTTCTGGGCCAATCGAGCGATGAGTTCTTCAACTTTTTTGCCAACCACCATCATCATGTCTGCAAGCTCATCAATCACCACGACGATCATGGGTAGCCGGCGCAAGGGCTCGGGCTGATCGGGAGTGAGCGAAAAGGGATTCGGTATCAACTCTTCTTTGCGCTCAGCCTCGGCGATCCGACTATTAAAGCCTGAGAGGTTTCGAACACCCAGCTTACTCATAAGCCGATAACGCCGCTCCATCTCGGCCACACACCAATTCAAGGCATTGGCCGCTTGCTTCATATCGGTGACGACTGGTGCGAGCAAGTGCGGGATCCCCTCGTAGACACTCATTTCGAGCATCTTGGGGTCGATCATGATCATCCTTACTTGAGTTGGATCCGCTTTATAAAGAAGGGAAAGCAACATGGCATTGATGCCAACCGACTTCCCCGAACCTGTGGTGCCAGCCACGAGCAGATGCGGCATTTTGGCGAGATCTGCAACCACAGGGTGGCCGGCAATGTCTTTGCCCAATGCAAGTGTGAGTGGCGAACTCCCCTGTGCATACACTTGCGAGCCAAGGATTTCTGACAGGCGAACCGATTGACGTCTTGCGTTGGGTAGCTCAAGCCCCATTAGGCTCTTACCAGGAATCGTTTCAACGACACGGATCGAAGTCAAGGACAGAGCACGTGCAAGGTCCTTGGACAAATTCACGATCTGGCTGCCCTTCACGCCCGTAGCTGGGTCGATCTCATAGCGGGTGATCACAGGCCCGGGGTACGCGGCGACAACGCTTGCTGAAACGCCGAAATCGGCAAGCTTCTTTTCAATCAGTCGCGAAGTAAATTCGAGGGTCTCTGGAGAGACCAATTCTTGCTGCGCGCTTGCTAGATCTAGAAGGGAAATCGGCGGCAACTCGGTATCGGGAGGCAGGTCTGCAAACAGTACGGACTGTCTCTCAGCCTGGGCGCGCTCCGAAAGCTCAACCTGTGCAACAGCAGGCTCGATATGGATCGGCTCGGGATGGTCATCGCGCAAAATCTTGCGCTTCTCAATGACCTGCTCCTCGCGATCAGCAAGGGCTCGCTCGCCCAGGCGACGGTCATCGCGCGCTGCGATCGCCTGACGTGCTGCAAGAAACTTACGTTCAATCAATGCGCCAAGGGACTCGAGCACCTCGAGCCATGAAAATCCGCCTAGCAGCGATAAACCGACGCCGAGCAAAATCCAGCAAAAAAGCGTGAATCCCACAGGGCCCATCCAGTCGATAAGGATTGGCCCAAGCAGCAGCCCAAACACACCGCCCGGTACAAGAGGGAGTTCAGGCAGCAGGCGTAGTCGCGTCGCCTCGAGCAAGACACAGGCAAAAAACAATAGAAAAAATCCGCCAGCTTTAAACCATGATTGAAGCGCTGGCGCTAGGGAGCGATCGTTGGTGCGGGATTCCATGAAGCTGCGATCGCTTCGCAGCCTTCTGAGATCCGAAATCACCCAAACCAGGAGTCCGATTGGAAAAAGATAGGCGCTCAAACCTGCGAGATAGAGCAAAAGATCAGCAAGCCATGCGCCGATGCGTCCCATGGCGTTTCGGATGGGCTCGCCGTTACCGGCAGTCGACCAACCTGGATCCCCAGGATGGTAAGTCACAAAGGCTAACAACAGGCCGGTTGCTAACAGCGAAAGCGCAATCCAACGCATTTCTAGCAGCCAGCGGTTTTGTCGCGACAGTGAAGGCTCATGCAGCGGCACTTCGGCGGCTTGACGCGACCGGCGCGCACTCGTCCGGGGGCTTGAGGCTGAAGTAGTCATAGGCAGCCTATAATTTTGCCTTAGTTTGCAGCTTCTTGGGTCAGATCACTCCGAATGACGCGGTCTTGGCGATAGAAGCAACACAATCTCCGGCAACCTTAAAGGCATTTGCGACCCCATCATGACCGAAAAACATTGTCAGCTCCTTATTCTTGGTAGTGGCCCTGCCGGCTACACCGCCGCTGTTTATGCAGCCCGCGCGAATTTGCGTCCGGTTTTAATTACCGGCCTGGCCCAAGGCGGTCAGCTGATGACAACCACCGACGTGGATAACTGGCCTGCCGACCATGCAGGAGTTCTCGGCCCCGAACTTATGGATCGATTTCAAAAGCATGCCGAGCGCTTTGGCACTGAGATCTTGTTTGATCATATCAACAGGGTCGATCTGCAAAGTCGACCCTTTGTGCTCGAGGGCGACTCTGGTCGCTACACCTGCGATGCATTAATTATAGCGACAGGTGCTTCTGCAAGATACTTAGGCTTGCCCTCTGAATCAGCTTTTATGGGGAAAGGCGTTTCCGCCTGCGCAACCTGTGACGGGTTCTTTTATAAAGGCCAAGATGTTTGTGTCATTGGCGGCGGCAATACAGCGGTCGAAGAGGCCTTGTATCTCACTAACATCGCCAGAAAAGTGAGCCTTGTTCATCGGAGGGACCGCTTGCGTGCCGAGCCGATCATGATCGACCATTGGATGGAAAAGGTCGCACAGGGAAAAGGCGAAAACATTTGGTTCCACGAGCTCGATGAAGTGCTTGGCGATGCCTCAGGCGTCACAGGCGTGCGCCTTCGCGATAAGCGCAATGGAGACCGTCGAGATCTGTCTTTAAGTGGAGTTTTCGTAGCCATTGGGCATACACCGAATACAGAACTCTTCGCGGGCCAGCTCAACATGGAGTCGGGCTACATCATTACCCGCGGCGGGCACCAAGGGCTTGCAACAGCCACCAGCGTGGAGGGTGTTTTTGCAGCCGGCGATGTGCAAGATCATATTTACCGACAGGCAATTACTAGTGCCGCAACCGGGTGTATGGCAGCACTCGACGCGCAGCGCTGGCTGGAAAATCAAGGGCATGCGGCTCCATGATTTAGCAGGACTGCGCGATGCGCTAAAGGTTTTTGCGCGGGAACGCGCGCAACTAGAAGCAAAGCGCCGGGCCGAATCGCTTGCGAAGGAGGTGCAAGCCCGCCTTTTTCGCGAGGCCGTCCAAGATGTCACGCCCTTGCCACAGAGTGATCGCGCTGAGATTCAAAAGGTTCGCCCGCAACCAGTCGCAAGACAGCGGGAACTTGATGAGGCTCGAGCGCTTGCTTCAAGTTTGTCAGATGACATCGACATCGAATTGCTGCTGCAAACCGATGAGAGCCTTTCATGGAAACGCGATGAACTGAGCCATCAGATCATCCCCAAATTGCGTCGAGGGCATTGGAGCGTCAAAGCCCATCTCGACTTGCACGGCATGCGGGTTGATGAGGCCCGCGAAGCGCTGGTGGCCTTTCTCAGTGATGCGATTAAGCGTGAAATTCGATGCGTTCGCATCGTTCACGGCAAAGGCTTGGGTTCGATCAACAAAGAGCCGATTCTAAAAAATAAGGTCTTGCGCTGGCTCGTACAGCGTGAAGAAGTGCTGGCCTTTTGCCAGGCTAGACCCAACGATGGGGGATCTGGCGCACTGATCGTGTTGTTAATCGCCGCGGGGCACCCGAGGAAGGTCAAGGCGCCGCCTAAAACATAAAGCGCCGCCTAAAGTATAAAGCCACCCCCGTATAAAGCGACCCCCTGTTTTTCTATGTCATTCAGACGGCCGCTTCACCGGTTTCACCCGTTCGAATCCGAATCACTTCTTCAACGGCTTCGATAAAGATTTTTCCATCACCGATACGGCCTGTCCGCGCCGCTGCAACGATTGCCTCTGCCGCACGTTCAGACATGGCATCAGCAACGATGACTTCGATCTTCACTTTGGGCAAAAAATCAACGACGTATTCGGCGCCACGATAAAGTTCCGTGTGCCCTTTTTGTCGCCCAAAACCTTTAACCTCCGTGACGGTCAAGCCAGTAATACCGACCTCAGCAAGGCTCTCCCGGACCTCATCGAGCTTGAATGGCTTAATAATGGCTGTGATACGTTTCATCTGATCTCCCTCCGAAAACAGCTTTTATTCATGTCAGCGCCATCCCGAGGTGATCGGGTAGCGCCAATCGCGTCCCCAGGCTCGGGGCGTTACTCGAACACCTACCGCAGCCTGTCTGCGCTTATATTCGTTGACCTGGATCAAGCGTACAACGCGTTGGATTATCGCGTCATCAATGCCCACAATCTTGAGCTGATCGCCCGACAAATTGCCCTCCATATAACGCTGGATGATGTCGTCAAGCACATCGTAGGCTGGCAGTGAGTCCTGATCGGTCTGATCTGGTCGAAGTTCTGCGCTTGGCGGCCTCTCGATGATGCGTATCGGGATGACCTCGCTCAATTGATTACGGTATGCCGCAAGCCGGTATACAAGCGTCTTGTAGACATCTTTTAACACGGCAAAGCCGCCAGCCATATCGCCATACAAGGTTGCGTAGCCAACGGCCGACTCGCTCTTGTTGGAAGTGGTCAACACGAGCGAACCATGCTTATTGGATAAGGCCATTAAGATGGTGCCCCTGATGCGAGCTTGAAGATTTTCCTCAGTAGCGTCTTGCGCCTTGCCGCCAAAGTCTTCGGCAAGCATCGCCAAGTACGATTCGAAAAGGCCTTTGATCGGATACTCGTCGTAGCGAACACCGAGTCGGGCCACCATATCGCGCGAGTCGATCCACGAGATATCGGCTGTGTACTGGGATGGCATCATCACGGCTCGAACGCGCTCGGCGCCTAGCGCATCCACTGCAATTGCAAGCGTGACCGCCGAGTCGATACCGCCGGAGAGGCCAATTAAGACCCCAGGGAACTTATTCTTAAGCACATAGTCGCGCGTACCAAGCACCAAGGCCCGCCAAACCTGCTCTTCTTCGGAACCGATGCTAGGGGGCGCCGTCGCGGGGGCAAGACCTTGCTTGAGCTCATCCAGGCTTAGGACCAACAAATCGGGCTCAAAGGCTTGCGCTTGGTCATGCAAGGCGCCTGTTTGATCAAGTGCAAACGAGCAGCCATCAAAAACAAGTTCATCCTGACCACCCACCAAATTCGCGCTGAGCATCGCAAGCCCGCGGGCCGACAAATGTTTG
>Ga0172373_10008395_pt1 | contig 13125 bp, 13 predicted proteins | sample Lak10m_2_FD_114546 | JGI IMG/M metagenome (GOLD analysis project Ga0172373, IMG submission 114546) | Freshwater microbial communities from Kabuno Bay, South-Kivu, Congo - kab_092012_10m | ecosystem: Environmental > Aquatic > Freshwater > Lake | place: Democratic Republic of the Congo... | reverse complement strand
CCTTCGCTGATATCCTGCGCGTCAAAAAGGCGGGCTTCTCCAGGCGCCCTGTCCATGGACACGGCATCTACGATCAGAAGGTGCGTGGGCCTGAATTTTTTTATCTCTCCGGTCAGGCTTTCCGGAGCGGTATGTCCCAAAAAAGCCCGCATCTCAACGGGGCCGGCTGTTTTTGACTTGCGGCCCAAGCCCCTGGCAACCCACAATCCCACGGCATCGTCCCCTCTTAGCTCCGAACCTATGCCAAGGATGCCGAGACGACAGGCTCCGTCAAGTTTCTTTTTGAGCTGGTTTTTGAGCGTCTGCATGAAAGACGACCCTTAGCTTTTTTTTATCCAGTTGCGCCAACTCAAACTCAGCGCTGGCTGTAAGCGCCTTCTTCAGGCAGGAATCCACGCACTGCCCGCAGTAAATGCAGCGGCCCAGGTCAAAGACCGCTTCATAGCGCTTTTCATCGATCTTGTTGATGGTGATGGCATTGGCCGGACAATCCCGCATGCACATCTTGCAGCCGATGCACTTGGAGGGATCGAAGGTGATCTTGCCGCGAAACCCCTTGGGCATACCGGATTTGTCCGCGGGGTAATTCAGGGTGGCGGGTTTTTTGAATATGGACTGCAGGACAAGTTTCAGCATTCTTCCAGGTTTCATTGCAACAGGACTCCCTTCAAAAATAAGACGATCAAAAGCTGCAACAGCGCCAAAGGCACAAGATACTTCCAGCAAAATTTTACCATCTGGTCAATGCGCAACCTCGCAAATATCGTACGGGCGAGTGTCAGAAGAAACACAACGAGGACAACTTTAAGAATGTAAATCAAAAACCCGATGGCCGCCTCGTCCTTCAGGCCGAAGGGCAAAAAGACCGCCGCCAGGAGCGAGGCCCCTACGATCATCTCGATGTCGATAGCGAGGCGAAAAAATGCGTAAAGCCGGCCCGAATATTCCGTGAAAGTGCCGGCGACGATCTCCGTCTCGGCTTCAGGGATGTCAAAAGGCGCTTTTTCCAATTTTCCCAGGAGCGCGACAAGCGCCACGCCAAAACCGATAAGGTTAAAAAAGCAGTACGTGGGATGATCGATATAGAACCGGGAGATATCGCTGAGCGTCCAGCTGTCGGCTAAAAGCGCCGGCGAAAAAAGCCCCATGAACAAGGGCACTTCATACGCAAACATCTGCGTCAGCGACCTGACGGAACCGATGCGCGCATAGAGAGACGTCGAATACCACCCGCCGATGAAAAAAGCCAGCGTGGGAAGGGTCAATAAATAAAGGACGACGACCAGGTCGCCGGAAAACGAATACAGGGCCCCGGTCTTCCACAAAGGGATATAGATAATGGATGAAACGACTGCCGTCAAGGCGAACAAAGGCATCAGACGGAACATGCGCGCATTGGCTTCGTCCGGCACGATATCCTCTTTGCCCAAAAGCTTGATGAAATCCGCCAAAGGCTGAAACCACGGCGGCCCCTGCCTGTTCTGCATGCGGGCGTAAAGCTTGCGGTCAATGAATTCCGCAAACAGGCCGAACAGCGCCAGAAAAAGAAAACCCGGAAAGATCAGAATAAGAAACAAAGCGTTCATTAATGTTCCATCAGTTGGTGAAGCTTTTTCTCGGCAACGGTGACATCGAATCCTCTGGCGCGATGCCATCCCAGGCTGAATGATCTCAAGCTCTCCCAGCCCAGTATCTCTTTTTTTTCGCCGTCAAGGCGCCGGATACCTACCATCCTGTCGGTGCAGGAAAAACAGGGATCGATGGCAGCGATCACAATCGGCATGTCGGCGAGAAATCTATCTCGTAACATATGCTTGACGGTCTGAATATTCGCCAGGGTCGGGGCCCGCACTTTGACGCGTTCAGGCTTCTCTCCGCCGTTGGATTTGACATAATGGACATCTTCGCCTCGCGGCGCTTCGTAACGGCTGAAGGCTTCTCCGGCAGGGATCTTGCGCGGGGCCCTGACGGCAATCGGCCCATCGGGAATTTTGGCGACGATCTGCCGGATGATCTTGAAAGATTCCATCAGTTCCTTTAAGCGCACGACGGTGCGGCCATAGACATCGCAATGATCGTCCGTGATGACATCAAAATCCATCTCTGCATAGGCGGCATAGGGGTCCTCGCGCCGGATGTCGCGGTCCACGCCGGAAGCCCGCGCCGTAGGCCCTACAGCGCCGAGGCGGAGCGCATCCTCTTTGGAAATGATGCCGACGCCGGAGAGCCGCTTGATGATCGTTGTTTCTTCCGTTGCGATCCGGATGTAATATTTGGTCCGCTCTTCGAGAGTCGCCACGCCGGCCAGGATATCCTTCCCATGCTCCGGCGTGATATCACGCCGCACGCCGCCGATGGTATTGATGCCGTAATTGACGCGGTTTCCCGTCAACTGGGCCAAAAGGTCCATGACGATCTCACGGTCGCGCCAGGTATACATGAGCAACGTATCAAAACCGATCTCGTGACCCGCCACGCCCAGCCATAAGAAATGACTGTGCACCCGTTCCAATTCGCCGATGAGGGTGCGAATATAGAGGGCGCGCGGCGGCACGGCCAGCCCGGCAATCTCCTCGACCGCCTGGACATAGGCGGTGGAATGGGAATGAGAACAGATGCCGCAGATACGCTCCAGCAGATAAACATCCTGAAGGAATGTCCTTTCTTCGCAGGCTTTTTCAATGCCGCGGTGGTTGTATCCCAGGCGAATATCAACGCCGAGGATTTTTTCACCTTTCAGGGCGATGCTGAAGCTCTCCGGCTCTTTTAACGCAGGATGCTGGGGCCCGAGAGGGATCTTGAATTCATGTTCGTGTTCATGAGAATCATGCATGGGGCATCTCCTGATCCCGCCTCTGGCGGGATGACTCTGAGGCCTGTGTAAAGTTAATTTCACGAACGTCTCTGACGGGCGTGAGTGAAATTAACAAGCGTTTAGGCCGAAGAGTCTTTCCTTGTTATTTGTCTTTCCAATCCTTGCGCAAAGGATATTCGTCCGCAGGCCAGTCGTCCGTCAAAGGATAACGAGACCCCTTGCGCAACCCTTGCACCTGGGCGCCGAACAGGTCGACGATCTCGCGTTCGTAGATCTCTGCGCCGGGAAATACAGCCGTGATCGTCCGGATCGCCGGGTCTGATTTCGGCGCCCGTGTTTTAAGGTTCAGCGTGATGCCGCCTTCCCGGGCCAGGTGATAGATAAATCCAAGGTCACTCCCCTCATCTATTCCTGTGATCGTGCAAAGGATGTTGAATTTCTCCTGATGCACCAGAAAATCAAAAACCTCCGAGAATCTGTCGCGGGCGACCTCGGCAGACAAGCGCCGCGGCCTGACGACTTTAAAAGAATCTTCCAGGAAACCAAACTGCCTGATCGTATTTTGCCTGATATCCTCTTCGCAACTCATGGGGCATCTCCTGAATTCGTCTCTTTGTCCGTGCCGGCGCCATCTTCAGTTTTGTCCTGTCTCTTCGCGTCGGGGACAGAAGGTTTCTTTGTTTCCTCGAGGCTGGCCAATAATTTGACCACGCCGTCAATGATCGCCTTGGGGCCCGCGGGGCAACCGGGGATATAGGCAGAAACAGGGATGACCTCGTCTATGCCGCCGCGCACATTGTAACAGCCCTTAAAAACGCCGCCGCCGCATGCGCAGGCCCCGACGGCAACTACAAATTTCGGTTCAGGCATTTGGTCATAAATACGCTTGAGCCTGTCTTGGATCTGTTTTGTGACAGGCCCGGAGCAAACCAGGACGTCCGCATGCCGCGGCGTCCCTTTCAGCTGGACCCCGAAACGCTCCACGTCATAAAGGGGCGTCAGGGCGGCAACAATTTCGATATCACAGGCATTGCATGCGCCCGAATTGAAATGCAGGATCCACGGTGATTTGATGCGCGCCCAATTGATGATCTTGCGAACAATCTTCATCTCATCTCCTAAGGAGGATAAACAAACCCGCTATGACTGCGACGATATACAATTCCGCCATGATCAGGGTATTGATCGATTCCAAGGGAATGGCCGTGATCATCATGGTCGCCACGTGCGCGACCGTAAAAAAGAACGCAAAGGGAAAAAACTGGCTGTAATCCGGCTGCGCCATGTGGTCTTCCACGTCCTCCCCGCAGGCATAGGCCTTCCCTGTCCCTTCTTCTCTTTTATCTTTCCTCTTGAAGGCAAAAACGGAAAGGCCGCGGGAAAGCAGCAAAAGAAAAAGAAAGACGATGGCAAAAACGACCGGAGGTGCCAACAGATAATGTCCCATAGGTCAACCTTTGAGATTCCTTAATTGCCTGACGTCCAGGCTCTTGTTATGCTGGTGCAGCCCCAGGACGATGCCGGCGGCAACGGCAATAATGACGACTTCCATGACGATAAGCGTAATGACCAGACTCTGGATCAACGCCTCGTGCCGGGTAACATACCCCACCAAAACAAGCAATAAGGTGACAGCCTTGATCAACAATTCCAGGCCGATCAAGGCGCGGATCAAGTTAAAGGTCACAAGCAGGCAATAGAACCCGATAATGAAGAGGACCACGATAAACAGGCAAAACGGCCAGAATAAGGTCAAGGCTTGCGCGCTCATTTCTTTTTAGCCTCCCTGAAAAGAATGACGATGCCGAAGGCGCCCGTCAACAGCATGATGATCTGGCCCAACAGATCCAGGGGCCTCTGGTTCCAGAGGACGATGCGCGGGTCCTTCTCGATCTCCGGCGCAGGCAAGATCAGGTTGAATTTAAGATTCAAAAAACTCAGGACAATCCCGGTAAGGACCAAAAGGATCGGCAGATACCAGAACCTTTCAAGCCTGTCCTTCATGTGTTGCAGGACCTTTTCCTGCGACATAGGCTGTGTCAAGCTGATGGTCGCGATAAAGACGACGGAGATCAGGCCCGAGCAGACCGACAGTTCAAAGACGGCCGCCAAGGGCGCATGAAGACGGAACATCAGGATCGTCAACATGGCGCTCGTCAAGGCCAAACCAATCGCAGACCTCAAGAGACTGCGGGTCATGACCGTCCACAACGCGGACAGCGCCATCAGGAACAAAACGGCAATGTCGATGTTCAATACCAAGATACCCCCCTCTTGCCTTTTTTAAGGATAAGCAACAGGAAAAATGACCGTGTGCACCAGGTACGGGAAAAATATACCGACGCCCACGATCAGAACCGCCAAAATGATCGCCGGCAATGTCAGGCCGAATCCCGCCTCAACAACGCCTTCAAGGCCCTTTTCCAGCGTTCCAAAAAACACACTGCGCTGAAACAACAGCATGTAGGCCAAAGTCAACAGACTCGCCATCACCGCAGCGGCAGCCACCCCATAATGGCCGCACTGCCACAGGGCCAAAACAATAAATAATTTGCTCCAGAAACCGGCCAACGGCGGAACGCCTGAAGCGGACAACGATGCTAAAACAGACGTCGTCCCTGTAACAGGCATCTTTGAAGCCAGGCCTGACATCCGGCTCATATCCAGAGAACCCGTCCGGTCCTCTACGGCCGCAGCATTGACGAAGAGAAGCGATTTAAACACCGTATGGTTGAAAATATGGAAGATGGCGGCGGCAATGCCCAACGGTGTTCCACAACCGAACCCAAGGAAAATATACCCCACCTGGCTGATGCTGGAATATGCCAAGAGCCTCTTTAAGTCCTTCTGCCCCATGGCTGCCAGGGCCCCGAAGATAGCTGAAATAAGGCCGATACAGAGAAGAATGCTCTGGAGAGAGGCGCTGAAACCGAAGATATCGATGACGATGCGCATCGCCGTATAGACGCCCAAAGTCTTGGTGACCACGCCTGCCAGGAGGATCGAAACAGGAGCCGGCGCAGAGGCATAAGCGTCCGGAAGGTAACCGTGAAAAGGCATCACGCCGGCTTTCATGAACAACCCTGTCAGAAAAATACTCACGGCAAGAGTGATCAAAAAGCTGTGCGGCGACACCCGCAGGGCTTCGCGGATTGCGGCAAAACTCGTATCTCCGGAGATAAGCAGGATGATCGCGATGGCCGAGAGCACAAAAACCGTAGCCACCGAGGAAAAGATGAGGTATTTGAATGCCCCCTCAAGAGGGTCCCTCTTTTTTTGAAGGGCGATCAGGATAAAAGAAGCTGCGGCAGCAACCTCCCAGAAGACATACATGGAGAAAATGTCCCTCACCATGACCACGCCGTTTAAACCCATCAGCTCCAGGATCATGAGCCCCGCGAAATAAAAACGCTTATCTTCTTCTTTGACAAAAGGCGCCGCGACCAAGAGCGCAATAAAAATAACGATCGCGATGCACAAAAGCATGATCCGGCTCAGGCCGTCCACGGCCAGCGTGAAGTCAAAGACCGAAGCCAGGCCGTGTAAAGGACGGTTAGCCATGATGGTGGGACAGAACACCGCATATATCTGGAAAAAAGACAAAGCCATAACGACGGCAAAAGCCAGCCGCCTGCCTTTTAAAGTCAGGAAGTTCATCAGAAGCAAAAACGCCAAAGGGATCAGAATCAATAAAGAAAGCATTGCTAAAAACTCCTTGCCGACATAAGAAAAACGATGAGCACTAAAAGGCCGCCCAGAGACCATCCGAGATACGTCACGTAACTGCCGGAATGCCACCGTTTCAAGGTGCGCGCCAAAACCTGAACGCAGCCAGGAAATCCTGCGTTATAAATCCAGTCAATCCCCCTGTCAAACCGCCACAAGAGATACGAGAAACCCCTCATCATCGCCCTACCCCATTCATAAGGATCGAAGTATCGTCTTTCCGCCTTATCGTAGATCTCCGACAAAACAGGGGCATCGTGGATATAGTCGACGGCCTTCAAGCCGCTGCCCTTCATTTTGGCGCCGAAGACATGGTTGGCAAAAGCCATCAAAAGCATGATAACCGTGACAGCAACAAGCTTTGTGTTGGGCATCAAGAAAGAGAAATCCTGTCCCTCGAGGTGGTTTTCGACCGCCGGTTGGACCAATTGGCCGATAGGAAAAGAACGGTGCAGGCCGAAAAAGACGCAGCCTGAGGCGATGACGATCATAGGCACAAGCATAAAAACAGGCGCTTCCTTGGTCTTCTGCGCCATCTCGCTTTTAGGACCCAGATAAGCCGCGTGTCCCAGTTTCAAGAAAGAGGCCGCCGTCAAGAAGGACCCTAAAATAGCCGCGAGATAGAAAACCAATCCTCTTTCCAAGGCGCCGTCATAGATGAGTTCCTTGGAGAAAAAGCCGTTGAACGGAGGCACGCCCGAGATGGCCGCGGCTGCGACAAAAAAACACAGGAATGTGACAGGCATCTTTCCGGCCAATCCTCCGAGACGCTCCAGGTCCGTCGTACCCGATTGGCGCTCTACGGCCCCGGATGTCAAAAAGAGGCAAGATTTATACATGGCATGGTTGATCATATGGAACAGGCCGCCGACAATACCGATGGGCACGGCCGTGCCTATCCCCAGGATCATATACCCCACCTGACTGATGGCATGATACGAAAGCAGTTTTTTGTAATTTTTTTGGACCAAGGCCATCATGACAGCCAGCAGGATGGTCGCGGAACCGATGATCATCAACGCCATGCTCAGGCCGGATTCCGGAACAAGCCTGAAAAGATCAAGGCAGATCCTCGCCAAAAGATAAATACCCAAAAGTTTTTCAAGGGCGGCCGGAAGAAACGCCATGAACGGCAGCGGCGCATCAAGGCTGGCATCCGGTATCCAGGTGTGGAACGGCATGGATCCGGCCTTGGAGATCGCGCCGATCATCATCAGGACAAAAGCCAGGCTGCCCAGGCCTCCCAGCGGAACCTGGATCTTCGAAATCGCAAATGTCCCGCTCAGGTTCCCGACCAAGGCGATGCCGACCATCATGCAAAGATCTGCAACTCCAACGATCACCAGGGCCTTGACTGCCGTCTTAAACGCCTCACGGCCTCCTATTGCGATAAAGCCAAAGACGGCCAAAAGCAATCCTTCCCAGAAAAAGAGCAAGACGATGAGGTTGTCCGAAAGGACAGCGCCGTTGACAAGGCTCAGCGATAGAAGAAAAAGGGCAAAGAACAAACGGCTTTTTTCCTTTGCAAACATGAATACGCACGAATATAAGGCGATAAGGAAGACGAATCCGCCTGCGGCCGCCAGGATAAAAGCGCTGAAACGATATAACCTCAAGGAAAAATCGATACCGTATGCCCCCCAGGGACAGAAAAATGTCAACTCTTGGGGGAAAAGCCGCAGGCACAAAACAAGATCGGCAGCCGTCACCGCAAGAACCAGCGCTTCTTTAAGGAACCTCGTCCTTTGAGGCACCAGCATCACCACACATCCGGCAAGAAAAGGACCCAGAACAAACAACGGCAGGGATGAATTCATCATGGTATCACCCGGATCATCTGGGCTGTCGCCTGCCGGACCATATCAAGCGGATAGCGCACCCATATTCCGGCCGCCAGCGACAGGAACGCCAAGACAAGAACACAAGCCACCATGACAGGCGTCCCTTCCCTGGCAGCGATCTTTGTTTCGCCGAAAAATACGACGGTAAAAACGCGCAAAAGATAAAGGATCGTCATCAAGGCGGCAAAAAGAAAAACGAAACCGAGCCCCATCTGGCCGCCTTGAACACAACCCAGGAAAATCAGGAATTTGCTGAAGAAGCCGCCGAACGGCGGCAGACCCATGACAGAAGCGGCGCAGAACAAAAATGCCGTGCCGGTCAACGGCATCGTCGAAAACAACCCGCCAAGCCGGCTAATGTCCTTGGTTTTTGCCCCCTGTTCAATGATGCCTGCGCACAAAAAGAGGCCGGCCTTGGCCATGCCGTGCATGAAGATATAAAGCAGGCCTCCGGCGATAGCAATCTCGACGCCCAGGCTCAATCCGAAAAAGATAAAACCGATCTGGCTGACCGTTGAATAAGCGATGATCCTTTTTAAATCCGTCTCTCTCAAGGCTGCACCCGCCGAAACAATGCTGCTGACGGCAGCCACCCATGGCAAGATCACATGCCAGACTGCCCCGATGGGAAAAGTGGCTATAAACAACCTGGCAAAGACATAAACGCCGATCTTGACAAGGACGGCCGCATGCAGAAGGGCTGTCACCGGCGACGGCGCCACGCCGGCATCCGCCAGCCATGTATGAAAAGGTAATGTCGCCGATTTTGAAAAAATTCCACAAAGGATCAAAACCAGGGCCAAAAGAGGAAACGGCTGTGCCTTGAAGTATTCCTTGATCACATCGAGGTCAAAAGAGCCGGTTTGATGATGCAGTATCAAAAACCCGATGAGCATAACCAGGGCCCCTCCGAACGTCACAAGAAAAGCTTTGTCTGCGCGCTGCACATCGGTCGTGCCCCGGAAGAAGCCTATCAGGCGCCAGCTGACAATGGCCGTCATCTCCCAGAAGATATAGAGGAAAATGAGATTCGATGAAAAGACAATGCCCATCATCGAACCGAGAAAAAGCACGACCAGCATGTCGTACTCGTTGCGATTGGTATAATGAGAGATGTAATCAAAGGAATAAATAACGATGATAAGGCCCACCAAAAGGGATGCCAGGGCCATAAAAACGGCAAGGCCGTCAGCCGTAAAACTGAGGTCCAGGCCAAAAGGCATGGCCGCTGAAAAACGGATGACCTGCCCTGAAAAAACAACAGGGGACAATCTGATGACAGCAAGGAAGGAAAACGCAACAAGGAGAAACGCCAGGGAATGACGCAGGCGCTCATGGATCCGGCCCGCCATAGGCAAAACAAACGAACCCAAAACAGGCACACCAATGATCGAAGCTAAGAGAATATCAAACGGCATGTGTATCTGAATCCTTCGTGGGAAACCGCAGGGTACTTTGAGGCGTATCGTCCTTCTTTATGAGTACCGCGCCGGCCCCGCAACTTTGCCGGCATTCGGGGTCAAGGAATCTCCTCCGAGCCCTGCCTTCAAGCAGGATGAACGCGGAGTTTCTTCCCTGGATGACCCCGGAAAGGGCAGACTTTCCTTCTTCCATATAAAGGAAGGGTCTGATCTGCGCCGTATGCTGCGGCTTGATTAAATAAAAAAGCCCGACCTATTTCCAGGTGGGCTGCCTCGCCGAACCTTTATGAATACGGTTTTACAAAGCTACTGCGCTTTCATCCAAATTTCAAAATTTTAATGTTCTATTGTTACCACATCGTCCACACAAAATCAAGCAATTTTTGAAGCTTGCCTGACTTTACAGCAATGTTGTTCTCCAACCTGGGGGAAGCTTCTGATTACGCCGATTCAAAACAGATAACACAGACCTGAAAATAGAAAATTGACCGTAATCAAAGCGTTCTTCTATTTTCGATTCTCGATTGCTCTAAAATTTTTGTTTCACAAAAATTCAGTGCCCCCGGCAAGGCTCCGTCCGCCGAAGGCGGACTAGAACTTTCGCTCGGCTTCCGCCTCGCTCTCCATAGGGGCTCTGCCCCTATGGCGCTCCCCCGACATAACGTCGGGGTCGCTGTCACCCCGAAAACGTGGGGACGGTCTCCCCACACCCCTTTAAGTTCTCGCCTTGCCTCTGATCTATCCTTCGCTGGTTGTTTGAAAACAACCTATAGCCGCTCAGGACGAATTTTTGCTTTGCAAAAATTCAGTGCCCCCGGCAAGGCTCGAACTTGCCACACCAGGTTTAGGAAACCTGTGCTCTATCCAGATGAGCTACGGGGGCAACAAAACTTAATATTGTATGAGCGAAAAAACCGGATAATCTTTGAGTTTTTCGCGGCCTTTGAGATCGCAGAGCTCGATCAAAAAGATGATGCCGGCAATCTTGGACTTGAGCTGATTGGCCATCGAACAGACCGCCGCCGCCGTCCCACCGGTCGCCAAAAGATCGTCGACGATGAGGACCCGCGAAGAAGCCTTCAGGGCATCCTTATGCATATAGAGGGAGTCCGTACCGTACTCGAGAGCATAATCGGCAGAAATCGTCTCCGCCGGCAGCTTGCCTTTTTTACGCACCGGGATGAAACCGGCCCCTAATTTATAGGCCAGCGCCGCGCCGAAGATGAAACCCCGCGATTCCACGCTAACGACATAATCGATCTTCTTGCCTTTGGCGATCTTTGCCAGGCCGTCAACGGCCTTCTTAAAAGCGGCCCTATTCTTCAAAAGGGTCGTGATATCATAGAACAAAATGCCCTGCTTTGGAAAATCCGGGATGCTGCGGATATATTTCTTTAATGCGTCGGCCATGCGTCCTTCTCCTTTGTCACTGTCTGCTTAACACAAGCGTAGATTCCCTCTTGACCAATTTTGTCGGAAGCACGACCTTGACCGGCTGCTTTTCCCGCTCTGTCACGATCTGGTTCAATTTCTCCAAGGCCAGTCTTCCCATCTCGACGATCGGCTGCGAGACGGTCGTCAGGCGCACCTGGCTGTAGCCTGCGACGGGATTATCGTCAAACCCCACCAACGACAGGTCCCAAGGAATACGCATGCCTTCGGCGCGCGCCTCGTCAATCACCTCCAGCGCCATGACATCGCTGGCGGCAAAGATAGCGGTGGGCTTATCTTCAAGGTTCAACAACACCCGCGCGGCCGCCCGGGCCGGCGTCCGAAGAAAAAAACCCTCCTGGATATACTGGCGCGGAATAGTCAAACCGTACTTGGCCATGGCCTGCCGGTACCCTTCCAGGCGGGCCTCGCCCGCCTGCGTATTCAAATCGCCGGCTATTGTCGCGATCTTGGTATGTCCAAGCTTGACGAGATATTCAACCACATCCATCGCCGCCTTGCGGTTATCGATGGCGATACAGTTGATGTCTTCGCTGAAATAATTATTCATGACAATACAAGGAATACCGGATTTCATGAATTCCAAAAGTTTTTTCTTGTCGCCGTCGATATCCGCAAAGATAACGCCTTTGACGTATCCGGCGCGGATAGATTCGCTGGTGGTCCAGTCGGCGTGCTTATGGCGTTCCGTGATATGGATCAGGATGTCCGCTTTCAGCCTGCTGGCCGCCGCCGTGACCCCTTTGATGACCTCGGAGGCAAAAAAGGAATGAAAGACATCTTCGAACCTGGGAATGACCAAAGTATAAAATTTTGAGTCTGCCATCTTGCTGAGCCTCCGATAAATAATGGGCCATTTGGCTGCGACGATTTTGGTGCGAGATAAGGAGCGAGGACGACGGCGTAGTCGCAGCACTACGCCAAGCCTGCCTGCCGACAGGCAGGGACGAGCGACGCCGTCGCAGCCCAAAAGCGTCCAGCCCAGAAGGGGCGGACCTCCGCATTCCACTTTAAGGAGGGTCCAGCCCAGAAGGGGCGGACCTCCGCATTCCACTTTAAGGAGGGTCGAGCTCCATAGGGGAGGCCTATCTTTGGCCTGCTGCTGCGTTGCTCCTCCTCGTCGTGTCGCAGAGGACACGCTTTCGTCGTCGCGCCTTACATCAGTCTCAAATCTGGGCCTCCAAATGTGCCCATTATTTATCGGAGGCTCAGCTAAAGCTTGGCCTCCTTGTCCTGTTCGACGACAAACTTCTTGAGCTTCTTCAGGGCGTTCTCTTCGATCTGGCGCACACGTTCGCGCGAGACGCCGAGCTTGCGGGACACATCGGCCAGCGTATAGATATTGCCATCCTTGAGCCCGAACCTCAAATCCAGGACATCGCGCTCGCGCTCATTGACGATGCCCAAAAGACCGCTCAGGCGCTCCTTATTGAAAAACTGGTCGATTTCTTTTTCCGGCGTCGCCGTCGTCTTGTCTTCGATCAGATCAATGATCTCATTGCCGCCTTCTTCATCGATGGGAGCATCCAAAGACGACGTCTTGTTGATGTAACCTCGTATCTTGGAGATTTTCTCGGACGTCATACGCATGGAGCGCGCGATCTCGGAATCCGTCGGCACGCGCCTGAGTTTTCCCATCAGCCGTTCATTCGTCTTTTTATATTTGGACAAAAGCTCGTTGACATAGACGGGGATGCGGATCGTGCGGGACTGATCGAAGACGGACCGCGTGATGCTTTGCTTGATCCACCAGGCGGCATAGGTTGAAAAACGGAATCCCTTGCTGGGATTGAATTTTTCAACCGCTTTCATGAGACCGACATTACCCTCCTCTATCAGGTCCATGAGGGGGATGCCCAGATACATGTAT
>Ga0172373_10008394_pt1 | contig 13126 bp, 13 predicted proteins | sample Lak10m_2_FD_114546 | JGI IMG/M metagenome (GOLD analysis project Ga0172373, IMG submission 114546) | Freshwater microbial communities from Kabuno Bay, South-Kivu, Congo - kab_092012_10m | ecosystem: Environmental > Aquatic > Freshwater > Lake | place: Democratic Republic of the Congo... | reverse complement strand
GTCGACCGCTTCCTCGACTTGCCGGTGGTGCTTGCCGAATGCGAGCTTGGCAGTGCGGACGAGCACCTCGAGATGCCGGCATGGCTTGCGCCCCTCGTCGTCCGCGAGGTCACGGAGGAACCGGCGTTCCGCAATTCGGAGCTGGCGAGGCGCGCCGGACTGCTCGGCGGAGCGGGCGGATAACCGCGGGTTGTTTCCGCCGGCATCCGCTACCATCTTCGCCCCGGAGCGCGGCCCGCGCCCGGCCCGAAAGGCCCACCGAAATGTCCTTCACCTGCGCCATCGTCACCCCCTCCGACGCCGTCCTGGACACCGCCGCCAGCTACGCCAGCTTCGAGGCGTGGGACGGCCAGCAGGGCGTGGCCACCGGCGCATCGGCGTTCCTCACCAAGCTCGGAACGGGCGTGGTGACCGTGCAGGCCGACGGCGGTGCCACAAAGGTCTTCGTGCTCGACGGCGGCTTCGCGCAGATGGACGGCACCCGCCTGACGCTCCTCACGGAGCGCGCGATGGAGGGTTCCGGCATCGACGTGGCGGCCGCGGAGCGCGAGCTCTCCGACGCCAACGCCAAGGTCCTCTCCGCGGGCGACCGGGCCATGACCTTGGACGAGCGCGCCGGCCTTGAGCGCGCCCAGCGCCTAGCCCGCGCCAAGATCGCCGCCGCGCGCCTCTCCGGCAAGTGAGCCCGTCGCGCCGCCCGGCGCGTACACCCCTCTGCCCGCCACCCCGTCCTCCGCATTCGCGGATTTCGCGCCTTTTTGGCACACTACGGGGATGAAGAGCGCCACGGCCCCCACGACGTTCGAGCAGATGGCCGAGTCCGCCGAGCAGGCCACGCCTTGCGCGGAGCTGCCGCTTGGGCAGCGGGTGGAGGCGGTTCTGATGATCGCCGACCGCCCGCTCACGGACGCCCGCATCGCGGAGATCCTCGGCGTGCCCCTGACGTTGCCGCAGAAGCGTGGCCAGCCGCCGGTGCCCCCGCCGGTGCCGTCCGCCATCGAGGCGCTGAATGCGCGCTATGCCGCCGATGGCCGCATCTTCCGAATCGAGAGCGTGGCCGGCGGCTGGCAGGTGATGACGCTGCCCGCGTTCGGGCCGATCGTGGCCCGCATGAAGGGCGTGCGCGAGCAGGGCCGCCTGACGCAGGCCGCGCTCGAGTCGCTTGCCATCATCGCGTACCGGCAGCCCATCCTGCGCGCGGACCTGGAGTCGATCCGCGGCGTGGCATGCGGCGAGGTGCTGCGGAGCCTGATGGACCGTCGGCTGGTGAAGATCGTGGGACGCGCCGACGAGGTCGGCCGGCCCATGCTCTACGGCACCACCAACGAGTTCCTCAAGCAGTTCGGCATCGGCAAGCTCGAGGAGCTGCCAAATTCCAAGGAACTGAACCGCTGACCGTCAGCGCCGGCGGCGCGCGCGCAGGCCGGCGATGGCCAGCATGGCAACGGCACCCGGGGCGGGCACTGCCTGCACCACGAAGGCCGTGGTGAGGTCCAGCGAGTCACCCGCTCCCAGCTGGAACACCAGGCGCAGGGCCACCGCATCGCCCATGGCGATCGACGGGAGATTCGGGATGGGCGTGCCGAACGATTGGCCGGGGATGGACGCCACCATGTTGGCGGCGCTGGTCACCGAGTAGGGCGAGTTCAGGAGCGACGCGACCAGGTTGTTCGTGCCGCCCGTGCGGATGAACGCGCTCCAGATCGACTGGCTGCCGTTGCTTCCGAAGAAGCCGCCGTCGCCGTTGCCGGTCAGGACACCGCTCACGGACCCGCCCGTCAGGCTGCTGGGCCCCTGCGCGACCGTGCTCGCCGAGATGTCCACAGTGAACGTCTGCACCGTGGCTGTCGTGTTGACGATCGAGAACTGCCCGCCGAGCACTGCGCGCGACGAGGCCTCGGTGTCGATGGCCACCAGGTTGAAGTTGGACACGAACCCGGCCGCGGAAACCACGCCCGAGTAGCTGTACTGGTTGGGCGCGCCGCTCGGCGTGCCCACGGGCACCGCGGTGCCGCTTGCGCCCGACGAACTGGACACCGCCACCTGCATGATCGGGATCCCCGCAAGCGCGGAGCCCGCCAGGGTGGCGGCAGCCAGGGTTGAAATCACGTTGACTCGCATCTCCAAAGTCCTTTCCTGTGCCTCGCGCGACGAATGGTCCCTGGAGACGGAGGATCGATTCCGTGTGGGCCTTGGGCAAGCAAACACCTGCCCAGGACCGAGCGATAACCCAACTCAGGCTCGGCGGCGGCGGCCGAAGGCCGTTCCGCCGGCGATGGCCACCATGGCGATGGCACCAGGCGCCGGCACCACGCTGAACGTGGCCGCGAACGTCACCGAGTCACCGGCACTCAGCGAGAAGGCCAGCTCGATGGCGAGCGTCCCGTCGGCGGGCACGCCTGTGGGCAGCGCCTCGTTCATGAACAACGACTGCGTGGGGCCAGGGGTCGCCACGGCAGTGGTCGACTGGCTCAGGTACGCGCCGTTGACGCTGAAGGAATAGGTGGTCCAGAGCGAACGCACCATCGTGTCGTTCACCATGGCCCGGTAGATCGGGTTCCCGCCTGCGTTCGAGATCGAGGCAACACCGTTGCCGTTCACGTCGGTCAGGGTGGCGGAGACGGAACCGCTCATGATCGCCGAGGGCGAGCCGCCGGCGACGTTGAGGTATTGCGTGAAGTAGAAGGTGCGCGAGGAGAACGAGGCGTTGTAGAACGACTGCGAGATCGTCACAACGTCCGCCGTGGCGGCGCAACCAATTCCCAGCGCGGCAGCTGCCGCGAGCAGATTCATAGCAACCATGTGCCACCCTCCTTCGGGGGACACGGTCAGACCCTTTCCCTCAGGCCGACCGATTTTCAGATGACCTTTCCCAACACCAGCCCGAGACAACGGCCTCGGACCCCGCAAACATAATGGGGTTCCTGTCGAGGGCAAGAAATCGGGCGGAAATTCCCGCTCAGCCGGGGTGCGGCCAATATTCAGGCTTCACCAGCGCGTGTGACCCACTCCTGCAGCGTCGACCGCATGTCGGCCACCCGCGCCGCGGTCCGGAAACCTTCCTTGAGCCCCTTCACCGGGCCCATGGTCTTGCCGTACCAGCTGATCCGGCTGCGCATGCAGTGCAGGATGTGGGCTTCGTGGTGGTGCTGCTCCAGGAGGTCGAGGTGTCGGCCGATGCAGTCGAGCTTCTCGCGGAACGTCGGCTCGGGCCCGGCGCTGCCGGTACGCAGGAGCGACAGCGCGCGCCGGAACATCCACGGCGTGCGCAGCGCACCGCGCCCGATCATCACCCCGTGGCAGCCGCTGCGGCGCATGAGTTCGGGCACGTGCTCTGGCTCGGTGACATCGCCGTTGCCGATCACGGGGATCGCGCGCACCGCCGCGACCACCTCGCCGATCCGCTCCCAGTCGGCCTCACCCGAGAACTTCTGCACCGTCCAGCGCCCGTGCACCGTGACGGCCTGGATGCCCACGTCCTCGAGCGCACGCGCCAGCTCCGGCGCCACGAACTGCCCCGGGTCCCAGCCGAGCCGCATCTTCGCCGTCACCGGCACGCAGCCCCCGGCGTGCGCCTGCACCGCCTGCACGATCCGCTCGGCAAGCCGCACCGTGCCGCGCGCGTCGCAGAGCAGCAGCGAACCGCCGTTCTTCTTGGCCACCTTGTCCACCGGGCAGCCCATGTTGATGTCGATCAGGTCGGCGCCGCGGTCGATGGCCCAGCGCGCAGCCTCCGGCAGCGGGTCCTCCCAGTTGCCGTAGAGCTGCATGCCGCATGGGCTGTCCGCCGGGTCGGTGGCCGCAAGCTCAAGGCTCTTCGGTGATTCGCGCAGAACCGCCCGGCAATTCAGGAGATCGGTGCTTGCCAGCCCAACGCCCCCCTGCTCGCGGCAGAGGATGCGAAAGGCAAGGTCGCAGTGGCCGGCGATGGGCGCCAGGAGGAGCGGCGAACCAAGCGTGAGCGCGCCGATGCGGAGCGGCCCGCCGCAGCGCGAATCTCCAGCCGGCGCGTGCGCCGGCGCGCTCACGACGACGTCTCCAGCACGGCGTCCTGCAGCCGGTACATCCCCAGCAGGAACGTCCCTGCGGCAAACGGCTCCACGGTCAGCCGTCCCTTGAACGTGCCGAAGCGGAAGAGGTGCTTCCCCTTCACCGCGAGCGGCTGCGCGAAGCTGGCCTCGATGGAATCGAACGGCGTGGGAGGCAGCCCGATGCAGCAGCCATCCCACTTGTTGAGCATCACCATGGCCTCGCGCGTCTCCAGCACCTGAAGCGGCGGTGCCCAGTAGCCGGAGATGCGGATCCACGCGCCGCGCAGGTCGGCGATGCGCCCGGGAATCTCGTAGCGGCCGGCCGCGGCATTCACCCCTTGCGCCGAGCTCGCAAGCAGTTCCCACGACACCTGGTACGGATCGGCCTCGGTGCCGCTGCCCCGGATGGTGAAGCGGTCATCCACGCGGATGGTGCGGTCATCCACGCGCTCGATGCGCGCCGGTGCGCCAACCGTCACCTCGGGGGCCGCGGCCTGCGAGGCCGCACCGCCCGCAAGCAGCGAACCGCCGAGCAGGTCATCAAGTGCATCTGTCCCCGTCGCCGGCGCCGACGTGGGCGCCGGCTGCGCCGGCGGCATCGGGCACACGGAGGCGACGGGCGTTCCCTCACCCGCCGGATCCGGCCGCGCACGCACCACGCTCGGCCGCCACAGCGCCGCCGCCGCCGCGAGCGCCAGCAGCGCAAGCGCCACCGCCCACGCCAGCCGCGTCATGTGCGCTCCACCAGGTGCACCATGGCATCGTGCACTGCCGTCACGGGGTGCGGCCCGGCGTCGAGGTGGTCGAGCCCGTCGGCGAGCAGCACCGGCGCATACGGCGAACCGCGTTCCATGCGACCGTGGCTTCCCTTGACGAGCGACGCATCGAGCGGCACCGTCTCGAGCAGCGCCTGGAACCCGAGCTTCCGCTTCGCAAGCTGCGCGGCCACGTAGGCCGAGGGCGCACGGATCGCCGGGTCCATGAAGAGCTCCAGCGGGTCGTAGCCGGGCTTGCGGTGGATGTCGACGGTGCGCGCGTAGTCAGGCGCGCGTGCGTCGTCCGTCCACCACGGGTACGCAAGCCACGCGCCCGGCGCGGAGACCGCGAGGAGCTCGCCGCTGCGCGCGTGGTGGATGCCGAGCGCGCGCTGCGCGTCCGCATCGAGCACATCCCCGATACCGGGACTACCCGTCAGGACGGCCCTTGTCGCGTCGATGTCGTGCGCGTTCCGCACGTAGACGTGGGCCACCTGGTGGTCGCACACCGTGAACGCGCGGCTCTCGAAGGGGTCAAGCAGCTCGCGGCCATCCTCGTCGCGCACGGCGAGGAGACCCGCCTCGCGCAGCAGGCGGTTGGGGAACTCCGCACGGTCCACCGGCGCGATCCCGTACTCGCTCAGCGCCACGAGGTGCACGCCGCGCTCGCGCAGGAAGTCCTCGAGCACGCCGAACACGCGATCGAGCTCGCGGATCTCGGCGTCGACCCGCGCATCGCCGGGCCCGAACTTCTGCAGGCAGTAGTCGAGATGCGGCAGGTACACGAGCTGCAGCGCGGGCTGGCAGCGGTCCTCCACGCGCATCGCGGCCTGCGCGATCCAGTCGGTGCTCTCGATGCTCGCGCCCGGGCCCCAGAAGCGGAACAGCGGGAAGGGCCCCAGCTCGCGCTGCAGCTCGTCGCGAAGGCCCGCGGGGTGCGTCCAGCAGTCGGGGACCTTGCGCCCGTCGGCGCGGTACTGCGGCCGCGGCGTCACGGCCACGTCCACGCCCGAACCCATGTTGAACCACCAGAAGCTGTTTGCCACGGTTGGCTGCGGCCGCCCGGCGGCACGCGCTCGCTCGCGCAGCGTGTCCCAGACAAGCGGCCCCTGAACCAGCCGGTTCGACTGCTTCCAGAAGTGCACTTCCTGCAGGTCGCGGTCGAACCAGCCGTTGCCCACGATGCCATGCTCGCCTGGCCTGCGGCCCGTGAGCATGGATGCCTGCACGCTGCAGGTGACCGCGGGCAGGTCGGTGGTCAGCGTGCGGATGCCGCCCGAGCGCTGCGCGAACGCCTGGAGGCGCGGGCACTTCCTGCGCGCGAAGACGCTGGGGCTGAGTCCGACGACATTGAGCACCGCGACGCGCACGCAGGCAGGATAGGTGCGAGCGCGCGGTCGACCTGCGGAGCCCAGCCTCGGTTGGCGGCCGGGCTCGCGGGGCTCGGGTGCAGCACCTGCAGGACGGGCGGCAGCGCAGCCGGCCGCCCGCGTGACGGCTTTGCGCGTGCGCCGTCGCGAAGGCAGGCGATCACCGCCTCCGCGCGTTTGGCCGCGAATGCGCCGAAGCCCACGACGTGCGCCGGCCGGAGCGCGAGGATCGCCGCGCCCAGCGCCTCGTCGCACGCGGCCTCCAGCGCACGCGCGGCGCGCGCGTTCGTGCCGGTGCGCGGAAGCTTGTCGGGGGTGAGGTTCGCGCCGCTCTCCGCCATGAACGCCAACGGGCACCAGTTCCACACGAACGCCTCGCGGAAGAACGCCTCGCGCGTGCCGAACCGCTCGCGTGCCCAGCCCCACACGCGCGCGCCGCTCACCTCGCTGCGGGCGCATGCAAGCCCCTCCACCGGGCGCTTGGGGTGCATGCGGGGCGGGGTGCCGAGGCGCACTGAGCCAGGCCCGATCCCCAGGAACCCGCGCACGGATGCCACCTCCCCGAACGGCACGCCCGTCTGCGCCATGCCGAACGGCCCCGGGTTCATGCCCACGAAGAGCACGCGCGGCCGCGCGCACGCCATGCGCAGGAACGCAAGGTGCGCCTCCCACGCATAGTCGAGCGGGTTGTAGGTGAACGCCACGGGCGCACCGAAGCGCACGGCGCCGCAGCGGTCGCGCAGGAGGGCGGCGATGCGTTCAAGGTTCGCGGCGGGTTCTCGGGCACTCGGAGGCATTTCGCGAAATCTAGCGAAACAGGGTTGACCGATCCGACTACTACTGTACTATTACACTAGGACACCAAAGTACCTCCACGCCATGCCGCTCCCCTTCCTCGTCAATCCCTCCGCGCCCGTCCCGATCTTCCAGCAGATCGCCGACGGGCTTCGCGCCGCGATCGGCCGGGGTGCGTTCCCCGCCGGGAGCCTGCTGCCGAGCGTCCGGGCGATCGCCGAGGAACTCGGCGTCAACCCAAACACCGTCCACAAGGCGGTGACCGAGCTCGAGCGCGACGGCTTGGTCGCCAGCGAGCGCGGACGCGGCATGGTGGTGCGCCCCGGCACGCGGTCGCAGGCGCGGGCGAGCGGCGACGAGGCGGTCGCCCAGCACCTCGAGGCCGCGGCGCGCCTCGCGGTGGCGGTCGGCGTGGCGGTGGATCGATTCGAGCAACTGGCCCGTCGTGCGCACGCGGCGGCCACCCAGGAAGGAGCCCAGCGATGAACCGTCACCCGCGTCCCCTCTTCGTCCCGTCGCCCCTCGCGCTGCGCTGCAGCGGGCTGCGCGTCCGCTTCGGCGGCACGCGCGCACTCGACGGCCTGGACCTGGACCTCGCGGCCGGCGACGCCGTCGGCATCGTCGGCCGCAACGGCTCCGGAAAGACGACGCTCTTCCGCTGCATCGTCGGCGCCGAGACGCCCGACGAGGGCACCGTGTCGAGCGTGCCTGCCATGGACCGCGGGTCCTTCCTCGCGAACGCCGGGTTCGTGCCCGACCAGCTGGGCGCCTACGACTGGATGACCTGCGGGGGCGCGATCGATTTCGTCGCCGCGCTACAGCCGGCCTTCGACCGCGAATGGAGCGATCAACTGGTGCGCGCGCTCGCGATCGACCGCGCCGCGCGCGTCACCGACCTGTCCCGCGGCATGCAGGCGCGGCTCGCGTTCGTGCTCGGGCTCTCGCATCGGCCCGGGTTGGTCCTGCTCGACGAGCCTTTGCTCGGGGTCGACGTTGTCACGCACGACGCCGTGCTCGAGATGCTCGCCGGCCTTCGCGCCGAGACCGGGTGCACGCTGCTCGTCGCCTCGCACCAGCTCGGGGACCTCGCGAGGCTGACGGACCGGGTGGCCTTCATGGACCACGGGCGCATCCAGGCGTCGGTGGACACCGAGTCGCTGACCGGCGGCACCTGCAGGCTGACGGTCCGCGGCCTTCCCGAGGGATGGGAACCGGCGATGCCGCGAATCCTGGCGCACCGGCAGTCCGATGCGACGGTCGTGACCGTCGAGGGCGACGGCCACGCGATCGCGGCGGAGATCCGCCGGGCGCATGCCGGCGCGGAAGTGGACGTGACCGTGCTCTCGATCAACGAGGCGTGCGCCGACCGGTTGCGTGCCATGGAGGGAACCTGACATGTTCGACGCGAACGCGACCGTGAACCCGGCCATGAGCCCGATCCATGCAGGCGCCGTCCGGTCGCCGCGCACCTCGCGTTGGACGGTGATGCGAACGCTCCTCGCGAAGGACGTCCGTGCGGCGATCGTTCCGATCTCGGTCGTCGCGCTGCTCGGTGCGCTGCAGGCGGTCGGGTTCGCCGTGGACTTCGGCCTCTCGCTCGACGGCGCGGAAAACGCCGCATGGTCCCGCGCCTTCGCGCTGATGCAGCAGGGCGTGCGGACGGCGAGCTACGCCTGCTGTGCCGTGCTTCCGGCCTGGGTCGCGGTCGAGCTCGCGTTCCTCGAGGCGGGTCCCGGACGACGGAGCGTGCTGCCTGCGCTCCCGCCGTCCGCCGCCGAGGTGGTCGCCTCGAAGGTCATTGTCCTGGTCGCCTGCGTGGCGGTGCTGGCGACGAGCGTGTCGTGCGCGTTCCGGTGGGGGCAGTGGAGTTGGACGGTCAGCTCGGCATTCGCCCTGGCGGGGCTTGCCTCGCCCGTCCTCGCGCGTGGTCGCGCGACCGGGTTTGCCGTCGCGATCGGCGGTCCCGCCGCGGTCTTCGGCGCTTCCTGGGCGGCAGGCGCAGGAGGCGCCTGGTCCGCGGCGATCGCGTGGCTCGCGTGCGCCGCGTCCGCGTGGCTGGCCCGCGGTGCGGTGTCGGGCGCGACGACCGGCGATGTCCGCCGCCTCCGCCGACTTGGAACGGGCGCTTCCGGTCCTGCGTCCCGGGACCGCGCCGCCGTCGGGCTCGCCCAAGGCATGACCGCGCTGGTCCGCAAGGACGCCCGCGCCGCGGCTCCGTTCGTGGCGGCGGCGCTCGCGTTCGTGGTCGGGTTCTCCTTGGTGGCGGTGGCGTTGCCGGCGTTCGGGGAACGCGTGATGCAGGAATTCGGCATCCGGGGCTCCGACCCGGTCTTGCGCCGGCTCCAGGTCGCGTTGCCGGTGGCGATGCTCGCGCAGCTCCTGGTGCCCGGCATCGTCGCGCTGGTCCTCGCCTATTGCGACGGTCGCGCGGCCGGTCGCCCGATGGCGGCGCTCCCGGTGAACCGCGGCGCCGCCATGGCTTCGAAGGTCGCCGTGTGCCTCGCGGCGTTCGCGCTGTTCTCGGGGATCGCGCTCGTGATCCACGGCTTGTCGAGCTTCCTCGGCGACAGCTTCGGCGAGCGACTGCTTTCCGCGGATCCCGAGAAGGGCCAGCTGTGGGCGGTCCTGCTGCTGTCGGCCGCGGGCATCCCGTGGTGCCTCGCGTTGCCGGCGTTTGTGAGCGATCGACGCGCCGGCGCGGTCGCGGCGGTGGTCGGCGTGCCCCTGCTGCTCCTTGCCTTCGGCCTCGCGATGCAGTGGGCGATCGCGGGGTGGTACGACCTCATCACGGTCCGGCTCCTCGGCGTGCGTGAGTGGCCGATGTGGCTCGGCGCGGACCATGCGTCCTTCGGTCGCCTTCCGCCCGTGGTGACCGCTTGGCTGGCCGTGGGCATCGTGGCCGCCGCCGTCGCGGCGCCGGCGATCACAGCCTCGGCTTCGTCGGTTCGCATCCGCGGGCGCGCGGTGCGTGCCGTCGCGATCGCCTCGGCGGCCGCCACCGCCGTCGCTTCGCTCGCCTACGTGCTGCCCAGCATTCCGTTGGACAGGTACCGGATGGAGGCCGGGCAGCACCGGGCCTTCGAGCGGGCGATGCAAGAGATGACCCTCGAGGCCCTGGTGCAGCACGTGGTCGTGAGCGAAGGGAACGTCCCGGGCGACCCCGCCGGCGGCTTCGGGCCGGACGCCAAGTACGCCGCCGCCGACGCGCGGCTGGTCCTGGATGCTGTCTTGACCCGTTCGACGTACGTCGCCGCGTCCTTCTGGGCGATCGAGCGATCCCGGCCCGGGCAGCCGCCCCGGCTGGCGCTGGATCCGGATGACCCCTCGTCATACTCGCCCTTCGGCCCGATGGAAGTCGCGCTCGCCGTTCGTGCGGTCCGTGAACCGACCGCCGCCGAGCGGGAACTCCGGCGCCTCGTCGACGACCCGCGGATCGGCGGCGGCGTCCGCATCGCCGCCGCGTCGTGGCTCGGGCCGGTCCCCGCCGCGATGGCCGCCGCCCGCGTGGTTGCCGACTCACCCTCGGTCACCGAGCGTGCGTTCGCGATCGCGGTGCTCGCGCACCTGCGCCGCAGCCTGTCGGAAGGACCGTTGCCCGACGACCGGAAGCTCGGACTCCAGGAGTACGACGCGGGGTACTGGTGGTGCTGGCTGCGAAGCGAGGCCATCAACGCGCTGCGAGAACTCGAGCGTCGGTCCGGTGACGGGGATGATGCCGCCGTCCCGTTCGTTCGCCGAGGGATCGCCCCGGACTGCGCCGTCGACGGATCGATCGTGCGCCGCGCGCTCGACCGGGTCGAGCGCGGGCCATCCGACCTGTGCGACATGCTGCGTGCGCTCGGCAACTCGGGCGAGCTGGCATGGCCGCGCTTCAACGACGGCACGCCGATCCAGGGCGTGTCGATCGAGATCCAGTCCGCGTGCGACTGCCTGCTCCGCGTCGTGCGCTGACGCGTTGGCGTCACATCTCGTACCGCAGGCCCGCGTACAGGCGGATGTCGTTCTGCAGCGCGGTGGACGGCGTCACTTCCGACTGGTACTGCCAGCGGATGCCGCCGAGGCCCTTCAGGCCCGGGATGTCGGCGATCTTCAGCGTCCACTCGGTGCGGAAGAGCGTCAGGTAGTTGCTGAAGTCCTCGAAGGCCGGGGTGATCCAGAAGCTGCCCACGATGGCCTGGTTGTCGGTGATGTTCCACTCCCACTCGATCTGCGCGAAGAGCTCGGCGTTGCCGTCGTTCTGGTCGCCGAACTCATACGTGTAGCCGGCGCCCAGCTTGCCGAGGAGCTTCGCGGGCGGCAGCTGCAGGAACTCGTAGCCCAGACCACCCCACGCCGAGAGGCGCTGCTCGAAGCTCTCGAGCGGCGCCCACTGCACCTGGCCCTTCACGAACCACAGCCAGCGCGGGTTTGACACCAGGCGCCGGTCATAGGTGCTGTTGACCAGCAGGTTGTTGTCGGTGGTGCCGCCGTCGACGAGACGGAAGAAGTACTCAGCGGTGTTGGACCACTTGTCGACGTCCTTCACTTCATAGACGGCGCTCGCGGCCACGCGGAAGTCAAGCTGCTTGTTGGCGGCGTTCACGTAGTTGACGTTGCCGTCGAAGAGCAGCTTCCAGGGCGACGGCACCGGCGGCGGCGCGGGCGGTGCGCCGGCCTTCATGGCATCCTCGCCCGGGTCCACGTTGCCCTGCGGCCTGGGTGCGTCCATGTCCGCATTGGCCGCGGGCTGCGCTTCCTGCTTCAGGCGCGTGTTGTCGATCGCAGGCACCGGCGCGGCCTTCGCATCCGCGGGCGGCACGGCGGCCATCGACGCGATGCTCGCGCGCTTGATCGTCACGGTGCCGAGCACCGGGTGCTCGATGACGATCGCGTCGGCGGTCTCCGACACCAGCTTCGCGCGGAGCGCGTCGCCGCTCGAGAGCGCGATGATCACGGATTGCCCGGGCGCGGGTGCCGCCGGGGCGGGATCCTGCGCGAAGGAGGCTGAGCTGGCGGCGAGTGCCACGACGGTGGCGATGCTGAGGTGGTTCATGCGTGTCTCTTGTTGTGCGTGTCAAGGGAAATGTACCGGATGCCCGGAGACCGGCCGCGCGAGTCGTTGACGGGGCGGGGAACCGTTCCGTAGCCTCCATCTTATGTCCCGAGTTCGAAGTCTCCCCGTCGCCGTCGCGGCCCTCCTTGCGGCGGCGCTGCTCCTCGCGCCGGTGCTGCCGGGCTGCTCGTCGGGGCAGAAGAAGAAGTCCCAGTTCGGCGAGGCCGGCAAGATGCTTCGCGACCAGCGGATCACGCGCGCCAAGCTGGAGGAGCTGTCGAACGCGTTCGCGGACCAGTACTTCACGCTGATGCTCGCGGCCAGCGAGAAGGTGATGCGCGACAACCCGGACATCAGCCAGCGCCGCATCATGAACGGGCTGCGGCTCCTGAGCGTGTCGAGCATGTACGACATGGCCACCAGCCCCGACACGCTCACGCAGCTGGTGGACCAGCTGGTGGTGGTGACGCTCCAGAACTACTTCTGGGTGGATTCCGGCCGGTCGCAGGCCATCTGGGGCAACCGCGCGCAGCCGCTCGTCGAGAACCTCCGGAAGGCGCGCGAGAACATCTGGGGCATCGCGGCGAAGGTCTTCACCGACGAGCAACTGGAGGAGCTTGATCTCCTGATTGCCACCTGGTGGAGCCGCCGCGGCGGCACCGAGTTCGTGGCCTACGTCCGCTTCAGCGAGGTGGCGTCCGCCAAGGGCGGCGAGATCCTGAACACGGTTCGTGACGGGGGCGGCCTGCTCGAACCGCTCGACCGCGTGACCGACGTGGCCGAGGACACGCGCCTTTCCGTGGAGCGCACGTTCTTCTGGGCCAAGCGCGTGCCGCTCTTCGCCAACTGGCAGGCCGACGCGCTGATGTACGACATCCTCATCGCCCCCGAGGTGCAGAAGTCGCTCGGCAACTACGACAAGGTGGCCGGCACGTTCGCAACCATGCCGGAGCGAGTGGAGAAGATCGTCTCGAGGCTCGACGACATCCCGAACACCGCGCGGTCCGTGACCGACACGGTGTTCTCGCGTGCCCTGATGCTGGGCGGTGCGCTGTTCGCAGGCCTCTTCATCCTGATCTGGTGGCGCGGGAGGAACAAGTGATGCATTCGACCCATTCGCTTGCGCTCGGGGCGCTCGCCGCG
>Ga0172373_10008393_pt1 | contig 13127 bp, 14 predicted proteins | sample Lak10m_2_FD_114546 | JGI IMG/M metagenome (GOLD analysis project Ga0172373, IMG submission 114546) | Freshwater microbial communities from Kabuno Bay, South-Kivu, Congo - kab_092012_10m | ecosystem: Environmental > Aquatic > Freshwater > Lake | place: Democratic Republic of the Congo... | reverse complement strand
GGATCCAGGACCACCCCGCGAACGACCTCGCCAGCCTGCTGCCGGGCGCGTGGGCCGCCGCCCGAGCCTGAGCCTGCATCAGGTTGTTTGCGCCTTCACGACGTCCTCGGCCGGACGGTTACGGACGTCGCCGAGCAGACCGCGTTGCTCTCGCTCAACGCCGCCATCATCGCCGCGCAGGCCGGCGAGCACGGGCGTGGCTTTGGCGTCGTCGCCCACTCGATCAAGGAACTCTCGGACCGGACCCGCAGCTCCGTCGCCTCCATCGGCGGCATCATCCGGCAGGTCACCGACGAGGCCGATGCGGCTGTCGCCGCCGTGTCGCGCAGCCGTGACGTCGTCGTCGACGGCACGCGCCGCACCGGCGACGCCACCGCCGCGCTCGAGACGATCCTCGCCGACACGAGCGGGGCGACCGATCGCCTCGAGGAGATCGCCGTCCTCACCGCCGAGCAGCTCAAGGGCGTGCGCGAGGTCGCCGACGCCCTCGCCCGCGTGAGCGAGACCATCGGCCAGATCCGACGCGCGGGGCAGACCCAGGAAAGTGCCGCCCGCCAGCTCCAGGCCTCGGCGCGCTCCCTCATCGACCTGGCGGGATCCGCCGACGCCACCCTCGATGGACAGCCTCGACGTCCTCGTCGTACACGATGGCACCGTCGCTGCTGCCCGCGCTGCCGCCGAGGCCGAGCAGGGCCTCGGCGCGCTGAGCGGCGTCGTCGTCCAGGGGGCACGCTGCAGGCCGCCGTCGTCGCCGTCGTCGACGCCGCCGCGCTGAAGACCGCACTCGACGCCCGGGCCCCCGACGCCGTGTGGGTGTGTGGCGGCGCCCCCCTCGCCAACGCCGCCATCGCCGAGGCCCGCGAACGCCGCCTCACGACCATCACACTGGAGCCCGCCCTGCTCGATAGCGGCATCATGCTCACGGTCGATGGCAGCGGCGACACGCCGAAGCTCGTCGTCCATCTCGGAGAAGCCCGCGCCGCCGGCGTCGACTTCGCCGCCGACCTCCTCAAGCTCGCCCGGGTGATGTCGCCTGGCAGCCGATCCCCACCATCGCCATCTCTGCCGGCGCCGAAGGCTACGTCGACGCGGCTCGTGAGGTGCCGCAGGGCTCGCAGCCCGCCGCCCTCGACTTCGTCGACATGCGCGTCATCGGCGACGACGTCACCAACTTCGTCAACGGCGCCGTCTACGGCGACGCCCAGGTCGAGACCGGCCTCTTCACCCTCACCGTCGGCAGCCGCGCCGAGCTGCACTCGGTCTATGGGGCCTCGGCGGTGCCGCGGGTGGCGCTGACGCGGGTCTTTCCGACGGGGCACCTGAAGCTGCTCGTGTCGGGCGCGTTCAAGGCGCCGAGCATCGTGAACCTCCAGATGAACCCCGACATCCGCCCCGAACGCACGCGGGTGATCGAGGGCGAGGCCGGCCTGCAGCTCGTCGACGGCGTCTACGTCACCGTCAACGCCTTCGACATCGAGGTCCACGACCCCATCGCCTACTTCTTCGACCCCGAGACCGACGACGAGGGCTACACCAACTTCGCTCGCACCGGCACCCGCGGCGTCGAGGCCGAGCTGCGCTACGCCACCAGCCCCGTCGACCTCAGCGCCAGCTACGCCTTCGCCACCGCCGCCGGCCTCAACGACGTCGCCAGCTACGCCGTGCCTGGCGAGCCATCGCGCCTGCTCGGCATGCCCAACCACAAGGCCGTCGCCCGCGCGACGTTCCACCTCAACGACATGGTGAGCTTCACGCCGAGCGTCGTGCTGCGCAGCGAGCGCGCCGCCATCACCGGCGTCGACGACGACGACGCCCCCATCTACAGCGACCTGCCCGCGAGCGCCCTCGTCAACGCCTGGCTGCAGGTGCGCGACATCGCGCCCGGCGTCCACATCGGCTGCGGCGTGCAGAACCTTCTCGACGAGGACTTCCGCCTCGCCCAGCCCTACGACAGCCTGCACGCGCCGCTGCCGGCCTTCGACCGCGAGGTCATGGTCCGCATCGAGGGCGCGATGCCGCTCTGACGCTCAATCGACGAGGGCGCAGCCGACGCCGGCGTCGACGTCGACCGCCACGAGGACCTCATCGCCGACCGCGGCGGTGGCGCCCATGACGACCAGCGGGACGCCCGCGTCGACGACGACGCTGTCGTCGGCGACGGCGATGACTCGACCGGCGACGCGCTCGGGGACGCCGGTGCGGGGCTCGATGCGGGGTACGCCGTCACCGACGATGGCCCGGCCCCGGACCGAGAGCGTGGCCTCGACGGGGCGGCTGAGGAAGCCCGCGGGCGAGGGCGGCGGCGTCGGCTCCACCCGCAGCAGCACGTCGACGGCGTCGGGGCGAAACAGCCAGACCCCCTTCGAGAGGCGCAGGGTGCCGCTGCAGCGGGCGTCGCTCACGTCGGGATCCCGTCGGGGAACGCCTTCTTCGACAGGGCGTACCCGTCGAGCCACATCGCCATCGCGACGCGGCTGGGCTTCGTGGTGCTGCCCGGCCGGCGCAGCGCCGACAGCGTGTCCATGATGTCCTGCTCGGTCACGAGGTAGGTGCCGCTGCTGCCGACGATGCCGTGGGCGTAGAACTGGCCCTCGCCGAGATAGAGCACGTTCTCGCCACCAAACGCCGAGTTCTCCGGCGAGGCGTCGGGGTTCGTGTAGTAGTAGTGCGACCCCGGCATCAGCGGCGTCGGCTTGTGCACGAGCTTCTTCACGTCGAGGAAGTCGTCGTCCTCGATGCTCCAGCGGAAGAACGCGAGGTTCTTCGGCTCGGTGAACATCGCGTCGAAGGCCTCGTCGCCGACGTGGTCGAGGATGGCCTTGTGGTAGATGACCATCATCGCCGTCGCGCACTCGAAGCCGTACTTGTGGCCGTTGTCGAAGATGTCGCGCAGCGCGGCGCTCGGCTTGCCAATCTCGCCACCCTCGAGGAACTTGCGCACCTGCATCCGGCCGCCAAAGCCCATCGTCCAGAGCTTCTGGTTCACGCGGTCGCCGTCGGCGCTGCCGGAGAAGCTCGCCCCCGACGCGGCGAGGTCCTTCGCGGCGGTGACGACGCGGGCCCGAAACGCGATCTCCTCGTTGCGCTTCACGCCGACGGCGCCGTTGACGGTGCGGCCGCCCTCCTCGCGCACGAGCCGGTCCTTCTTGTCGAGGACGCCGGGCACGCCCTTGTCGACGATCCGCGCCGTCGGGCCGTAGAGCTCCTTCGCCACGGTCTCGGCCTGGGCGGTGGTGATCGGAGTGCGGGGCGGCTTGCCGGAGATGGTGGGCATGGGCTCCTGTAGCGACGGCGGCGGAGATCTGGCGCGGCCGGCATCGGCACCATAACATATTAGAAAGACTAAACTTTTCTTCCACACCAAAGCCGGGAGGCGGCCGCTAGAGTGGAGGTCTCTCTCTCTGTGGCGTGAGGTCGTTCATGGTCGACATCAAGGGCAAGGCCGGCATCCAGGTGGCGCAGACGGTGGGGGTGAAGATCCCCACGGTCACCCTCGACTTCGGTCGCATCCCCGAGATCAGCGTCGGCGACCTGCAGGCCTGCCTCAAGCGCAGCGGCGCCGCCCGCAGCGCCCACGCCGACATCCAGCGCCACATCGACGGCGGCACGAAGATCAGCCGCAAGGACCTCGAGGGCATGCTGGCCCGGGCCGGCGTCGAGACCACCGACGTCAAGACGGTCCTCGCGTACCACGCCCGCCACCACGGCGACGCCTTCAGCGCCGACGCCATCACGTTCATGAACGCGATGGACTGGACCGACGTCGCCGCCGCCCACGTCGACGAGCTCAAGCGCCAGAACAAGGAGCAGGTCGAGGGGCACCGCAGCTTCATCGACACCGACCGCCGCGAGTTCCAGACGAAGCGCAAAGACGACGGGCAGAAGCTCCAGAAGGTCCAGGACGAGAAGGCCCGGCTGCAGCAGAAGACGCCCCTCGAGATAGAGGCCGACTTCGCCGAGGAGACGACGAAGAGCGGGCTCAACAGCAAGGAGAGCTTCCTCCTGCTGGCCCACCGCAAGCGCTTCGTGAACAAGGACTGACCCGCCGGGGCCTCGTCCATCCCGCTTCCGGATGCGGTGCTGGCGCTCGGCCAGCCCTGAATGGCCGCCTTTTCATCACCCTGTTGTTTTGACCGGGTATCAGGTCAGGCGCAGCGCGGCCTAGCAGGTTGCTGAAAAAGGCCGCTTTGGGCCTTTTTCAGCAACCTGCTGGGTACTTCTGGGCCTCGTCTCCGACGAGGCCGGATCAACACCTGGCAGGTGCTGAAAAACGCAAAGCCGTTTTTCAGCAGCCTGCTAGGCGGTCGCCCGCAGCAGGCGATCCCGCACGCCGATCCACGCCTCATCGTCGGGCACCTCGACGACGAGCAGGCGCTGGGGCGCAGCCCGCTCGGCCCGGTAGAGGCCGGCGAAGAGCTCGCGGGCGTAGCCGTCGGCGTCGTCGGGCAGCACTGCCAGGAAGCCCTCCCGCGGCGGCAGGCCCTCGATGTCGCTCTCGCGGGCGATCAGGCCGACGTCGGCGTCGTCCCACACCACCGGCAGGGCCACCGCCGACACCGTCGACGCGCCGCCGACCGGCGCGTAGTGCCGGTGCCGCAAGCCGGGGCTGGCGTCGTCGACGTGGGCGGCGAGGCCGGGGGCCCGGACGTCGAGGTCGGGCAGGATCCGCCGCAGCTCGAGGACGCTGAGGGCGCCCGGGCGCAGCAGGCGCGGCCGCGGGCCGCTCACGTCGACGACGCTGCTCTCGATGCCGCGGCTGCAGGGGCCACCGTCGACGATCAGCGGGATGCGCCCGGCGAGGGTCTCCTCGACGTCGGCCGCCGTCGTTGGCGACGGGCGCCCCGACACGTTGGCCGACGGTGCCGCGAACGGCTCGCCCAGGCCTTCGGCGAGCCGCCGGGCGAAGGGGTGCGACGGCAGCCGCACCGCGACCTTCGGCAGACCGGCACGGACGCTCGCGGGCACGATGGCGGCGGCGACGGCAACGATGGTGAGGGGCCCGGGCCAGAAGGCCTCGGCGAGGCGGCGGGCGCGGCGCTCCTCGAGGGGGTCCTGGAACGAGAACAGGGGCCAGGCGGCGGCGACGTCGTGGACGTGCAGGATGAGGGGGTTGTCGGCCGGGCGGCCCTTGGCGGCGTAGATGCCGGCGACGGCGCGCTCCGAGAGGGCCCGGGCGGCGAGGCCATAGACGGTCTCGGTGGGCACGGCGACGACGCCATCCCCACGCAGGATGGTGAGGGCGGCGGCGAGGCCGGCGTCGTCGGTCGCGACCGTGCGGGTGTCCACGGGCGGGGTCTGCCCGGCTCCTCGGCCGGACGGAAGTGGGCTGCTATGCGGAGGGACATGACCGTTGCCTGGATCCTCGCCGCCGGCCTTGGCACCCGCCTCGCGCCCCTGACCCTCGAGCGCCCCAAGCCCCTCGTCGAGGTCTGCGGTCGTCCGCTCATCGTGCACACGCTGCAGCTCCTCAAGGACGCCGGCATCGTCGACGTCGCGCTCAACTCCCACTGGCTGCACCCGGCCCTGCCCCGCGCCCTCGGCGACGTCGTCGACGTCGACGGTCGGGCGGTACGGGTGCGGGTGACCTTCGAGCCCACCGTGCTGGGCACCGGCGGCGGGCTCCTCGGCCTGCGGGCCGTGCTGCCCGGTGACACCGCCGCCGACGATGTCCGCGCCGTGATCGCCAACGCCGACGCCCTCATCGACCTCGACGTCGCCGCGCTGCTGCGGGCGCCGCGCGGCCCCCTGTCGACGCTCGTGCTGAAGGAGGTCCCCGACGTCGCGAAGTACGGCGCGCTCGGCACCGACGTCGACGACCGCATCGTCACCTTCGCCGGCCGCGTGCCGCCGCTCGGGCCGGTGACCCGCGAGCGCATGTTCTGTGGCTGGCACCTCGTCGAGCCCCGCGCCCTCGACGTGCTGCCCGCGGTCGTCGTCGACGATGCCACCGCGCCGCCCACCGTCTCGGGCACCGAGAGCTGCATCAACAAGGAGGGCTACCCGACCTGGCTCAAGCAGGGCGCCGAGCTGCGCGCCGTCGACCACGCCGGCCTCTTCCTCGACGTCGGCACCCCCGAGCGCCTGTGGGAGGCGAACCGCCTGCTCCTCAGCGGCGAGGTAGTGACGACGTCGCTGAAGCCGTTTGCCCGCTTCGAGGCCCGGCCCGATCGGGTGTTCATCCATCCCGGCGCCCGCATCGCCGCCGGCGCCACGCTCGTGGGCCCGTGCGTCGTCGATGACGGCGCCATCGTCGAGGACGGCGCCGTCGTCGGCCCCCTCGCCGTCATTGGCCCCCGCGTCGTCGTGCGTCGGGGCGTGCGCGTCGAGCGCGCCATCGTGCAGAGCGGCCGCGAGGCCCCGCACGTGGTCGCCGTCGACGCCGTCGACGTGCACGTGGGCGAGACCTGTCGTGTCGGCCTGCGGGGCTGAGCCGCGCCGTCGTTGCCGCCGCTCAGGTGGCGACGATGTCGGCGGCCTTCAGGCGCACGATGAAGTCCTCGAGCCCGGTGGCCTCGAGCAGCACCTCGGGGCCGGGCTCGCTGATCGCCTCGGCGTCCTCGGGCATGAAGTGACCGTTCGCCTGCATGAAGGCCTCGGCCTTCTTCGGATCGAGGACCCAGCGCCGCAGCGTACAGCGCCCATCGGCGTCGACGACGACGACGTGGGTGAAGTGCGACATCCCCCGGGCCTGGAAGGGCACGACGCAGCGGCCGTCGACGACGGCGCGGCGCAGACGGGCGATGAGGTGCGTGAGGGTCTCCGGGGCGCGCGGGGCCATGGGCTCTCCTGCTGGGGTGACGACGTCAGGGCAGCTCGTTGGCGCGCCAGAGGTACCAGCTCGCCATCGTCCGATGGGGCCGCCAGCGCTCGGCGCGGGCGAGCATGCGGGTCTTCGTCGGCTCGCCGCCAAAGACCCGCCGGAAGCCCTGCTGCACGCCGTAGTCGCCGACGGGAAAGACATCCCGCCGACCGAGCCGGAACATGAGGAGCATGTGCACGCTCCACGGCCCGATGCCCCGCACGACCGTCAGGCGCTCGACGGCCTCGTCGTCGTCGAGGCCGGCGAGGGTGTCGATGTCGGGCAGCGTGCCGTCGCTGGCGCGGGCGGCGAGGTCCTTGAGCGCGAGCACCTTGGCGCGCGACAGCCCGGCGGCCCGCAGCGCGTCGTCGGCGAGGGCAAGCGTCGTCGTCGGCGACGGCGGTGCCGATGTCGCAGCGCCATCGACGCTGCAGAAGCGATCCCAGATGGTCTGCGCCGCCCGGCCCGTCAGCTGTTGCCAGACGATCGAGCGCGCGAGGGCCTCGTACGTGCTCGTCATGGGCTCGACGACGAGGCCGTAGCGGCCGACGCGGGTCATCAGCCGCGCGAGGGTGGCGTCGCTGCGCATCAGCGCCGTGCGGCCACGCTGGGAGACCGCCGCGCTCACCACCCGGCGCCCCCGAGGGCGCCGACGACGACGGCGAGGGCGACGATGCTGCCGACGACGAGGAAGGCCGGCGTGCGCGGGCTCGTGTCGGCGCCGGCGCGCGGGGACTTGGCAAACAGGAACAGCGCGAGGCGCACGACAGGCAGCGCCGCGAGGGCGCCGCCAAAGAGCAGCAGCAGCGGCAGCCACGCGAGCGTGGTGGCGTGGAGGTGGCCGGGCGTCGACGTCACGAGGGCGTCGGCGGCGACGGCGATGGCCCGCCGCAGGCCGAAGCCCATCGTCGGCGGCAGGCCGCAGGCAAAGGCCGCAGCGAACACCACGAGGCCGGCGCGCCACGGCATGAGCCGCCCGGCGCCCGAGGTGTCCTCCCACGACGCCAGCGGCCGGGTGAGCGAGGGCAGCGCCCGGGCCGAGACGGCGAGGCCGACGACGGCGATGGCGCCCACGCAGGCGGCGACGTCGACGTCGGCGCCGACGAGGCCGGCGGCGATCGGCAGGAGCCCCTGCATCGCCGACAGCACCGCCAACAGGCGTCGCAGGGAGACCTGGGCGAGGGCCACCAGCGGCAGGCCCACGCCGCCGACGACACACACCATCAGCCCGACGAGTGGGGGCGCCTGCACGACGAGGGCGGCGAGCGCCGGCCCGAGGGCCACGAGCGGCATCGCGGCGAGGGCGGCGACCCCGGGGGGCGACCCCTGGGCGAGGTCCACCCGCGGACCGTGCAGGGGCGGCACGCCGACGCCGAGGCCGAGGCCGACGAGCAGGCAGGCCCGCCCGAGCCCGGTGCCGGGAACGAGGCAGGAGACGCCGACGAGGGCGACGATGGCGGCGCCAATGAACAGGGCGCGGGTGCCGGCCTCGATGGCGGAGTCGGCGTCCGGGTCATCGGGCCGCACGGTGAGGGCCCCCAGCACGAGGGCGGCGCCGACGAGGCACACCAGCGCCTCGAGGGGGCCGGGCGTCGACCCCAGCGCGAAGAGCGCGCACAGCGCGGCGAGGCCGAGGGCGAGGGCGGCGCGTTCGCCGAGCAACTCGGGCTCGCAGGCTGCAAAGGCGATCAGGGCGAGGCCAAGGGCCCCCGTCGTCCAGAGCGACCAGGGCTCCACGGCCGCGACGATGGCGATGGCGACGACGGCGGCGACGACGACGACGGCGGCGATATGGGCGCGGCCCATCTGCTTGCGCTCGCCGGAGCGCGCGCCAATTCCCTCGAGGACGAGGACGAGGGCGCCTGCCAGCAGGAAGACCGGGGTCGGCAGCGGCAGGTCGGTCATGGCGCCCCCAGCTGCCCGAGCGGGCCCAGGGCCACGCTGAGGCACACCAGGGCCAGCAGCGGGACCAGCAGGCGAATAGCCTGCATAAATGACACCCTGATAAATTGACCGTGCTTTCGTTGCTGGGGCAGCACGACGCGGGCAACGACGATGGCGCACCCCATCCAGCCCATCAGGATGCCGACGGTCGCGGCGGCCCCGCCCCAGGCAAAGACCCGGTCGGCGCTCAGGATCAGGGCGAGGGTGCGCCACAGGGCCGGGGCGCTGCCGGGCCCGGGCACGCCGGCGACGGCCATCAGCGACAGGGGCAGCAGGGCCGCCAGCAGCGGCGCTGCGTGCCACAGCCCCGCCAGCTGGACGACCCGCCGGGTCTCCAGGCGACGCTCGATGGCCTCGACGACCATCAGCAGCAGGGCGATCGCGAGGCCGCCGACGCAGGCGAGGCCGATCGCGTCGCCGGCGCCGCGCCCCGCCACCGCCGCCGACAACACGCCGAGCGCCACGACGCTGCCGAGCAGGCCGACCCAGTGCGCCGCCACCCGCCGGAGGTCGCGCTCCATCGTCACGAGCACGCCGCCGACGAGGACGCTGCCGGCGAGCAGGGCCGACAGCGCCGGCGCCAGCGCCGCCACCGCCCCGGGGCCGACCGCGGCGGCGCCCCGCCACAGCAGCACGGCGCCGAGGGGAAACGACATCGCCGACGCCGTCACGGCCCCGGCGACCGGGGCCATCTCGTTGTACGGCAGGGCCCACAGGCCCCACGGACCGGCGGCGAGGCGCACGAGGCCCGGGCCGAGGATCGCGAGGGCGACGAGCTCGGCGGGCACGGGCGCGAGGCGGGCCGGCCCCACCAGCGCGGCGATCGCGAGGCCGTCGACCACGAGCCAGAGGGCCGCGGCCCGCCAGGTGACGGTGCCACGCTCCGGTCCGCCAAACAGGGCCACCAATGCGAAGCCCGGCACCGCCGCGACAAGGGCGGCGGCGTAGGCGTCGACGATGTCGCCGACGAGCAGGGTGCCGGTGATCGCGGCGCCCTGGACGAGGCAGGTGACGACGTAGGGCGCCATGCCCTCGCGGACCCGGGGCGCACCGGCCCGCAGGGCCAGCGGCGCCACGATGAGGACGGTGAGCAGCGGCGTCACCACAAGCGGGTCGAGCCTGAGTCCGGGCATTGCCGCGAGCACCGGCCACAACGGCGGCGCGACCAGTCCACCCTGCCCCAGCGCGCCGAAGCCGAGCACGATCGCGGCGAGGCCGGCCAGCAGCGCCAGCAGGAGAGAGCCGACGCCGAGGGCGCGCAGGGTCAACCGATCGTCGCGGGGCATGGCCGCCGCCGTCGTCGCCGCCACGAGCGGCACGAGCGGCAGCGCCCACAACAGCACACCCGGCAGATCGGACAGGGTGATCTTCACGCCCCCACCCACAGCAGGGCCGCGACAACGACGCAGGCGAACACGACCGTCCGCTGCGCGCCGCCCGTCTGCAGCTGGCGCAGCCCGAAGGCGGCCACGGTGGAGAGGAAGCCGGGCAGGTGCTGCAGCACGACCGAGAGGGTCACCGGCAGCAGGTTCGTGGCGAGCACGCGCGACAGCCGCTCGGCGCCCTCGGAGACCGACCGGGCCAGCGGGCTCTCACGGCCGGCGAGCCGCGCAAGGCGGTCGGCGACGGCGACGGTGGCGCCCCCCTGCAGCAGCCCTGCCCCCGGCGGTCGGCCGCCGCCCGCGCGCCCCCGCCACAGCAGCAGCGACAGCAGCCACGGCACGACGCCGACGACGAGCAGGCCGCTGATGAAGTCCGACGGCGCCACCGGCGGCGCCACGAGGGGCACGAACAGCAGCCGCAGCGTCGGCAACAGCTCCGGCAGCGACGGCGCCACGAAGGTCTTGAGGGGCCCGTCGTACGCGATGGTGAGGGGCAGCAGGCGCAACAGGTGCAGTGGCAGGTCGAGGAGGGCGAGCCCCGGCACGAGGAACGCCAGCAGCAGGGCCGGCAGGACCGGCACCAGCGAGGGTGTCGACGTCGTCGTCGGCGGCGGCGGCGGCGGCCCGTTGAAGACGAGGTGCAGCACCCGCCAGGCCCCCATCGCGACGACGACGGCGCCGAGGACGAGCAACGCCATCAGGGCGACGGGCACGCGGGGCGACAGCAGGGCGTCCTCGAGGGCCCGCTCGAAGACCACCCAGCCCGACAGGGGCGGCAACAGGGCCACCGACGCCGTGACGAGAAGGCGGCTCGTGTGCAGGCGTGGCAGGACCGACTCGAGTCCGCCGAGGGCCCGTGGGTCACGCTCCCCGCGCGCGGCGACGACCTCGGCGAAGGTCCACGGCAGGATGAGGGCAGCCGCGACGACGACGACGCTGGCAAGAGCGACGCCGACGACGTTGCCGAGGGCCGACAGCACGATGAGGGGTGCGGCGAGACCCGACAGCAGGTGGACGTCGATGCGCAGCAGATCACGTCCCGCGCAGGCGAGGACGCCGGCAAGGACGGCGCTCGTCGCCGCTGCCCACACGAAGCCATCGGCGGCCTCCGGTGCGAGAGCGACGACGAGCTGGGCGCGAATCAGGAGCACCACGGCCGAGCCGTGCCAGGCCGCGTGCACGAGCCCGACGAGGGGCGGCGGCAGGTCCGGCGTCGCCGTCACGTCCCGCAGCAGCGGCCAGCACAGCACGCCGACGCGGGTGGCGACGGCGATGGCGACGCCGACGCCGCCCCAGAACCAGAGGGTGCGGTGCGGCGTGCCGTCGAAGAGGCCGCCGGCCACCCGGGCCCAGGCGTCGACGTCGAGGGGGCCCACCCGCAGGGCCTCCTCCGACAGGGCCCCCAGCGACGTCGCCATCGCGAGCAGGCCAAAGAGGAGGGCGCCGTCGCCGGCCCGCTGCAGCCCGAAGGCCCGCAGCGCCGCAGCCCCGGCAGGGCGGGCACCAAGGACGGACAGGGGCGCGAGGGTGGCGACCACGCCGACGAGCGCGAAGCAGGCCGCCACCGCCACGAGGCCATCGAGGAGGAGTTCGGCGGACAGCAGCCCCTGGATGACGAGGGCGGCAACGACGACCTGGCGCCCGGCCCCGCGCAACGCGAGGCCGACGACGCCGGCGCCGATGACGACGGCGAGGCCGACGAGTGGCAGGGCGCCCTGGGGCTCAAGGGTCAGGCCGATGCTGCCCCCGGGCCAGCCGATGCGGTCGACGAAGCGGGCGCCGACGTAGCCCCCCGCCGCCTGCTCGAAAAAACCGCCCTGGCGGGCCAGCTCGAGCCCGACGTGCAGGGCGCCGCCCATCGTGGTGACGCCCGCCGCGGCACCCAACCAGCGCGTCAGGGCGCGGGGCAGCAGCGCGACCAGCAGGGCCAGGAGGGCGGGAACACCCAGCAAAAACGACAGACTGTCAAAAGCAATGGTCTTCATGTTCCCGGGGCCTTCCTTCAGCCCTGCAGTTCCCGGAGCTCATCCACATGGTCGATGCCGCGGCGGCGGTGGACGGCAATCGCTGCGCCAGCGAGGCCGGCGGCGACGACGACGGCCATGGTCACGAGCACGAGTGCGGTCGTCTCGCGGCCAAGGGCCGCAGCGCCCCAGGCGAGGCCCTGACCGACCATGCCGACGGCCACGGCGGCGGCGATCAACGAGCGACGCAAGATGAGGGTCGCGACGGCGACGCCGACCACAACCAGCGCCACCGCCGCCACCATCACCGGGCACCTCCCTGACGGCGACGGAGCAGCAGGGGCGCCGCGAGGGCGAGCAGTCCGACGACGAGCATCGCCCCCACCGGGGCCCGGGGCGCGGCGTCGGCGCCAGCGCTGGCGACGGGCCCGATGTCCCCGACGTCTCCGACCCGCGCGGCGATGGCCACGAGGGGCACGAGCAGCAACAGCTTCCAGGGCTGCAGTCGCCGCACCGGCCGTGCGTCCACCTCGACGAGGGCGAGCGCCACGAGCACCACGAGCACCAGCAGGGCGCTGCCGGCCGTGAGGGCGACGGCCGCTGATGTGGCGCCGCGCGCGACAAGGTCGACGGCGAAGGCGCCGCCGACGACGCCGAGGGCCACCGCCATGTGCTCCAGCCGGCGGGCCACGAGGGCGACGACGGCGGCGACGATGGCGCAGGCACCGAGGACGAAGGTCACGCCGCAGGACTACCCCATCGGGGCCGGCCGAGACAGCGCGAGGGCCCCGGTGGCCCGGCCTGCACCGGACTCCCCCAAATGACAGCGGAGGCGATAGCCTCGGCTCATGCTCTGGCGCCTGCTCCTGGTCTTCGCGTTCCTCGGTTCGATCCCCTCCCCCGCGCTGGCGCAGGCCGGCGAAGGCGAAGGCGAAGGCGAAGGCGAGGGCGAAGGCGAAGGCGAGGGCGAGGGCGAAGGCGAGGGCGAGGGCGAGGGCGAGGGCGAAGGCGAAGGCGAGGGCGAGGGCGAAGGCGAGG
>Ga0172373_10008391_pt1 | contig 13130 bp, 13 predicted proteins | sample Lak10m_2_FD_114546 | JGI IMG/M metagenome (GOLD analysis project Ga0172373, IMG submission 114546) | Freshwater microbial communities from Kabuno Bay, South-Kivu, Congo - kab_092012_10m | ecosystem: Environmental > Aquatic > Freshwater > Lake | place: Democratic Republic of the Congo... | reverse complement strand
TCCCCTCCGACCTCTGGGTGGACCCGCTCAACGACCGCACCGTGATCGTGTACCCCAACTCCCGGAGCGTGGATCTGCTCGAGCACGAGTACTTCGAGCTCGAGTCCTTCGACCTGGACGAGCCGGCCACCCACATCCTCGACGCCGGGGGGCGTGCGGTGCTCTACAACACCGTGGCCGGGTACCACGACGTCTACCTGTTCGACGTCGCCACCGGGCAGCTCACCGAGTACCGGGCCGAGAACCCGGTCATGGAGATGAGCGTCACCGCGGACCAGTCCCGGGCGGTGGCCACGCTCAACCGGGAGAACGGCGGCGGCACCGGGGCCAGCGCCTGGTACGACGACCACTACGGCATCGGCATCTTCGACCTCTCCGACGACAAGACCCCGGTTTCCCTCCTGCTCGAGGGCCGGCCGCTGGGCTTCGAGCTGGTGGAGGAGGGGGGCGACAACTACGCGCTCGTCCTCGCCGAGGGGGTGGACGAGCTTCTGCAGATCGACCTCGGGGCGGGCGGGAACAGCGGGATCGAGCTCTCGCTCCCCCCGCTGGGCATCGCCGCCCAGCCGGGTGGGGACTTCGTGATCGCCGAGGACAGCCCCGTCGGAGCCCTGGCCTTCCTGACCCCGGGCGGGAGTGAGGTCACCGAGGTGGCCGGCTTCGCCCTCCAGAACCTGCTGCGCGAGTACACGCTGCCCCGCCGGGGCGAGGAGTCCGAATGATCGCCGCCTTCCTTTCCGCGGCCTTCGCGGCCCAGCACGAGGTCGACCTCGAGGTCGGGTGGCTGCTGAACCGCAGCACCAGTTGGAACCGCGTCTCCGACGGGAGCACCTTCCCCTCGGTGGGGGTGCGGGTCGGCGCCCGCCTGCACCGGAACGTGGCGGCCATCGCGGGCTGGCAGCACGGTCAGACCGGCGTGTCCGTGCGGCCCGACAGCGACGGGGACACCTACTACTACTACGAGGACTACTACACGGACGGGACCTCCTACGACGAGGGCCGGCCGAACGGCAACTTCCGCACCGCGTTCTACGGGGACACCTTCACCCTGGGTGCGAAGGGCGACGTGGTGGTGAACGAGTACTTCGTGCCCTACCTGACGGTGCAGGGGGCCCTGCAGCGGGGCCTGCTCCGGGTCGACGCCGACGCCTCGGACGACGAGAACCTGGGCCAGATCCAGAAGTCCGCGGTCACCGGCGGCTTCGTGGGCGCGCTGGGAGCGGAGTGCCCGGTGGCGCTCGGCACCTCCGGGATCGCCGTCGCCCCCTACGTCGAGGTCGGCTACGCCTGGCTCGCCCCTTTGAAGTTCGAGTCCATCGGCAGCCTGGAGCAGGGGGGCTTCGCTGGCCGCGCCGGCTTCGGCCTGCGCTTCTGACGGGAGGTCCGATGCTCCTCTTCCTGCTCGCCTGCCTCTCGAGCGGCTTCAAGTCTGAAAGCCCCAACTACGACGACGGTGCGCCCTCGGCCTCGTCGGACACCGGTTCGGCCACCGGCTCGGAGGGCACCACGCCCCCACCCGAGCAGGAGGACGACCTGCTCGCCCTCGCGCCCGCCTCCACGGACGCCTACGTGTTCGTGGCCAACCCGTCCCGGGACACCGTGACCCGGATCGCGGTGCCGAGCCTGCAGGTGGAGACCCGCGCCGTGGGTGACAACCCCGTCGCGGTGGCCACCACCGCCGACTACGCGCGGGCGATCACGCTCAACGTGGGGAGCGACGACGTCAGCGTGATCGAGGCGGCCAGCTTCGAGGTCCACGCCGTCCCGGTGCGGGAGAACCTCAACCGCCTCACCCTCTCCCCCGACGGGGTCTGGGCCACGGCCGGGTACGACCCGGACGCGGACCAGGAGGGCCAGAACGACGGGGTCCACAGCTTCAACGAAGTGAGCTTCGTCAACCTGGTCACGCGCACGCACGTCCCGCTCGCCGTCGGGTACAACCCGCGCGGCGTGCAGTGGACCCCCGACGGCACCCTCGCCCTGGTGGTGAGCGACGGCACGCTCGCCCGCGTGGACCTCACCGCCGATCCCCCCGGGGTCACCGCGGTGGACATCGCCGAGGACCCGCTCGACGCCCCGCCGGCCGAGGAGGTCGTCCTCTCGCCCGACGGGCGCTACGCCTTCGTCCGCCAGTTCGGCGCCGACAGCATCCTGGTCGTGTCCATGGAGGACTGGACGGTGGACGAGCGGCCGGCCGGTCGCAACCCCACCGACATGGACCTCTCGCCGGACGGGAGCTCGGTGGTGGTCGTCGCCCGCAGCTCGCGGGAGCTCTACGTGTACGACGCCGCCAGCCCGTACGACGACGCCGTCCGGCTGGACCTCCCCGCCGACAGCGAGTACGGCTCGGTGGTCTACGCCGGCGAAGGGGCCGCGGCCGTGCTGTACACCAACGCCGCCGCGGTGCCGCGCTACGGACTCTGGGACACCGTGGCTGGCAACATCCGCGAGCGGACGCTGGTGAAGCCCGTCTCCTCGGTGGGCCTCTCGCCCACCGGCGGCTCCCTCATCGTCTTCCACACCCGGGACGACGCCGCCGACGCCGACCCCGAGAGCGTCTTCGCCGATCGCTGGGCGCTCACGCTGGTGGACATGGAGGACCAGCGGCAGAACCCGATGGTGCTCCGCGGCGAGCCCAAGGGCTACAGCGTGTCGGACAACGGCGAATACGGCTTCTTCGTGATGGAGGGGCTCCCCTACCTCGAGGCCCTGGACTTCCGCAGCCTCCTCTACGAGGAGGTGCCGCTCCAGAGCGAGCCCGTGTTCGTCGGCGCGTTGCCGGGGTCGAACATCGCCTGGGCCAGCCAGGAGCACGACCTCGGCCGCATCAGCTTCTACGACGCCGGCACCGGCACCCTGGACACCGTCACCGGCTTCGAGCTCAACGCGGAGATCGACCACGGGGAGTGAGGGGGAGGTTGGCCCCCGCACACCCCGGACAGACGATCACCTCCCGGACGACCTCCCACCCGACCCCGCCTGGATCGTCGGCGGGCCCGAGCTTGCCCTTCGGCAGGTCCGCCGGGTTCTTCTTGCGGTTCACGCCGAGCCGCAGGGGATACCGACGGGTGCGCCGCTCCGCGGGCACACGATGGGAAGGGACACCAGGACCGACAACCGACGCACACTTCTGACAACGGTACATGACGAGCCGGAAGCAGGAACCCGTGAGCTCGGCTCTGCACCCACGGGAGTTGGCCCGCCGCCCCCGCAGGGACCACGAGGCCGGGTGAACGGGGGGCCGCGACCGGGACGACACGCGCGACATCATCGTCACGCGGGTGGAGGAGCGATCCTCGGGGCGGAGACCATCAGGCGGGCGCGAAGAACGGAGCGCCGTCGAAGCGGTATCACGACATCCGAGCCGCCGGAAGGGCGGTTCGGACTCAGGCGAGCGGACGCGACGCGCGACGCTGCGAGTCGTCGATCGATTACACCGCGGCGCCGATCGGTTCCAGTCGTCGCCGTCCCGTCTCTGTTGAGATTGGAGCGATTCTGAAGTAACAACCTTGAGTTGTCGACGCCGGATCGACCTGGCACGCCTCCTGCAGTGTCCCGAGCACACCCTGGAGGCTCCGATGACCCGTACGTTCGCCACCCTGTGCTTCGCCACCTTCACCGTCGGCTGTGCGTCGGATCCTGGCGCCGGCTCCGCGTGCGAAGAAGGCGACGGCGCCTGCTTCGCCGATGCGAGCGACGACGAGCTGGTGGCCGCCACCAACGCGGGCCTCGGCATGACCATGATCGTGCCCTGGCTCTCGGGCCAGATGGCGGTCTACGACCGCACCTTCAACGTGGGCGACCCCTGCCCCGCCTCCACGGTGGACGGCGACCTGCTGGTGCTGACCGGCACCGGGTGCACCGGCGAGGTGAGCGGCGCCGTCTGGGAGGGCGAGCTCGCCTGGCGGAACCCGCCCGTGATGACCGTCGTGGACCAGTACGGCGACGAGATGAGCAGCTCCACCGTGCTGGGCCTGGAGAGCGATCCCGACCGGCCCACGGAGATGAGCTTCGACGACTGGACGTTCACCACGATCGACGGCGGCCTCGAACGCACCCGCGTCGTGAACGGCACCGTCTACACCAGCGCGGCCAGCAGCGAGCCCATGACGATGAGCAGCGACCTCGAGTACAGCGTCGACGGCGGCCCGGCCTCGATCCTGCGCGCCGAGTACGCCTGCACCCCGGACGAGACCGGCTTCCAGCTCTGCGAGACCGTCTCCAGCGAGGGCGAGGTCGAGGGGCTGGGTACCTTCGACGTCATCCAGGTGCTCGACGACGACGGCCTCGCGGTGGAGGTCCTGCTCGAGGGGCGCGACACGCTGAGCCTCGCCGGTGCCGACGAGTCGGGCTGCATCAACCTGAACGACCAGACCTCCTACTGCCAGGACGATGCCTTCCCCAACTTCGAAGCGAAGGATGGGCCCGTGGACGAGGGCGAGCTGGCCCTCTTCGCGACGGGCTTCGGGGTGATGACCGGGGGCGGCGAGGGCACGTTCATGCCGAGCGCCTTCGTCGTCGGCGAGGGCGCGAGCCGCGTCGAGGTCTTCCTCCACGACACGCTGGCGCCGGAGCTCGGCACCGAGGTGCACGACCTGACCGAGGAGGATCCCTCGGACGACGACGAGGGCAGCAGTTGGCGCGCCGAGATCGAAACCGACCGCAGCTACAAGGACGGGGTGCGGACGGCCATGCCCGTCGCAGACGCCGACCACCTCGTCCTGCAGTTCCGGCTCTACGACGCCGAGGGAGCGCTGGTGTCCTGCGCGTTCGACTCCCGGGAGGTGGAGGATCCGCAGAGCTGGTTCGACACCTCCGCCTGCCCGCGCATCGACTAGCCCGGCGGCCCCGAGGCCGGCGGAGACACCGGCAGCGTGGGCTTCCCGCGCTGGTTCACCACGATGAGCACCCCCACCAGGAACAGCAGGATGCTGCCGTACTGGGCGGGGGTGAGCCCCGCGTAGCGCACGTCCACGCTGGAGGAGCGGAACAGGTCCAGGAAGAGGCGGAAGGGGGCGTAGCTCAGCGCGAGGACCGCGCAGTAGAAGCCCGGGAAGCGGGGGACACGCGCGAGCGCGAGGAAGCAGAGGTAGAGCGCCCCGGAGAAGAGGGCCTCGTACAGCCCGAGGTCGTGGCAGGCGACATCGGGGTTCCGGCCGTCGCAGGCGCCGTACACGCCGAGCCAGAACTGGGTCGGGGTTCCGGGGTGGTCGTGGGCGGAGAAGCACCCCATCCGACCGAAGAACCACCCGAGCGTGAAGCCGATGGCCAGCGCGTCGGCGTGGGGGAAGAAGGGCTTCTTCTCCCGTTGGAAGAACCAGACGGTCAGCGGGACGCATACGGCGAAGCCGCCGAAGCTGGAGAGCCCGTCCCAGACGCGCAGGATGTAGGGGATCTCGGAGAGGCTGGGCAGCCGGCCCGTCGCCAGCTTGGCGAACATGGCCTGGAACATCGCCGGATCCCCGGCCAGCCGGTGCGGCTCGTACCAGAGGACGTGACCGAGGTGGCCGCCGACGAAGGTGCCCACCACCAACCAGCCCACGAGCCGATTCACGGCTTCGGCGTCGCCCCCGAACTGGCGCGCCCGGCGCATGGCCACCCCCTGACCGAACAGGAAGCCGAGGGCCACCAGGATGCCGAAGCCGTGGACGGCCACGGGACCGAGCGGGATGGAGAACGGTTCCCAAGGGCCGAGGAGGGGGTGCATGGTCGGGCCCGGGTAGCCGGTCGGCCGTCGGGGCGCGACCCCCCGGGGCTCCCGACCCGCGGTCGGCCGCGCGGGGAGAATGCGGGCTCGCGCCGGGCCCCCGGCTTAGGGCCTCGGATGCTCGCCCTCCTCTACGCCTGCGCCTCGCCCGATCCGGACGACAGCGCCCTCACCATCAGCGAGTCCGACGCCGACACGGACACCGACGCGGACAGCGACACGGACACGGACACGGACGCGGACACCACGATCACCGACGAGATGCTCAACGGGAGCTTCCCGGAGAAGCCCATCCCGGTCCCGGAGTTCGTGGCCACGAGCGACACGGGCGAGCAGCGCACCGAGGTGGACCTCGTCGGGCACCCCACCGTGATGTGGTTCTACCCAGCGGCCAACACCAGCGGGTGAACGACCGAGGGTTGCGGGTACCGCGACCTCCAGGGCGACTTCGCGAAGCTCGGCATCACCATCGTCGGCGTGGGCCTCGACTCCCCCGAGGAGAACCACGCCTGGTCGGTGGAGGAGGGGTTCAACTTCGAGCTGTGGACCGACGTCTACAAGACCCTCGGCCTGACCTACGGGGCGCTCACCACCGCGCAGGACAACAGCCTCTCCCGGGTCACGATGCTGCTGGACGAGGAGGGCACCCTCATCCTCGAGTACACTGAGAGCATCAACGTGGGTACCCACCCCGGCCAGGTCCTCGAGGACTGCCTGCTGCTGTTCGGAGGATGATCGCGGCGGCGCCCGGCGCCGGATCCGGGCTACCCTTCCGGGCGTGATCCTCGTCGCGCTCCTGGCCTGTCCGTCTCCCCCCGCCCCCGTCGGGGAACTCGACGACTCCGCGACTCTGCCTGCGCCGGAGGAGGTGGGGGCGCTGTCTCTCCTCGGCGAGGCGTACCCGAACCAGGTGGTCGACGTGTACCTGGAGGGAGCCTGCGCGGCGGAGGCCACCCTGGTGGTGGACGTGGGGACGGCCACCCCCGTCGCCTCGGACGGCGCCGGGGCCACCTGGGCCTGGTACGTGCCGAAGGACGTCGCGCGCCACCTCCCCGAAACGGTCCGCCTCACCGCCACCGTGGCCGCCTCGGCCGGCTGCGCCGCGGGCGAGCGGACCCTGGACGTGGACCTGCAGTGGTCAGACGCCGACCGCACGGTGCTGATCGTGAACACGGCCGTCGAGGGCTCTGCCGACGTCGCGGCCGCGTACGCCGCCTTCCGCGGCATCTCCCAGGCGAACTGGTGCGTGGTGGACGCGTCGGACGCCACGAACCTGAGCGGGAAGGAGTTCGAGACCTGGGGCCGGGCGGTGCTGGACTGCGTGCACGCGGTGGGCGAGCACGTGCACGTGCTCGTCCCCGTCTACGGGGTGCCCTACCGAGTGTCCGACCGGATCGACGACCTGGGCTACCCCCAGTACAAGGCCACCGTCAGCGTCGACGCGCTCCTCGCCTGGGGCGAGAAGGGGCTCACCGCCGAGGACGTGGCCAACAACCTGCTCTACCAGGCGGGGAGCAGCAGCGACGGGGAGTACGACCCCTACGTGCCCTTCCCCGAGCTGCACGCGGAGATGCCCAACCGCGAGCTGTACCTGGTCACCCGCATCGACGGGGAGTCCGCCGAGGCGGCGATCGAGCTGGTGGCGCGCACCGAGCTGGCCGAGAAGACCGGCAGCCACGGCATCGTGTACGTGGACGGCAACCGCGGGGACACCCCACCCACCACCGACAGCTTCGGCAGCTACGAGTCGGGCGAGTGGAACATGTGGGGCACCCGGCGGGTGTTCGAGGCGGACGGGCGCCGGGAGGTGGTCTGGGACGGGAACTACGCGGAGTTCGGCACCGATCCGGCCCCGCTGAGCTGCCCGGACGCCCTCTTCTACGCGGGCTGGTACAGCTACTACAACTACAACGACGCCTTCACCTGGGCCCCCGGCGCCATCGGCGGGCACCTCGACTCCTGCTCCGCCTGCGACCTGCGCAGCGGCACCTGGTCGGCCGAGGCGCTGAAGCGCGGAATCACCGCCACCTTCGGCGCGGTGAGCGAGCCCTACGTGGCGGGGATGCCCGAGTACGACCAGTTCTTCCTCTACCTGCTCCAGGGGGCGAGCTACGGCGAGGCGGCCTACGAGTCCACCGTGATCGGCCGGTGGATGATGGTCTGGGTGGGCGACCCCTGGTACCGGCCCTTCCCCGCCGAGTGAGGCGCGAGGGCCGGCGAAACCAGGCGGGTCAGGGCGTGGGCGTCGCGGCCTTGGCCGGGGCCGCCACCTGCGCGGCCAGCGGGTTGTCCCAGGTCAGCGCCGCCACCTGCCCCTGACGGGCCAGGTTCGCGGCTTCGCCCAGGATCCGGGCCGCCTCCTGGGGTGCGTGGAAGCCCATCGAGTTCTCCGCGGCGATGAAGTCGAGCCGCCACTGCGCCTGCCGTTGCAGCTCCAGCGCGGGCGCCAGCTGCTCCGCGGACGCCCCGGCGGCCTTGGCGGCCACCACGGCGTCGAGCTGGTCCATCAGCGCGTCGGCGGCCTGCTGCATCAGCTCGTGGTTGGTGTCCTGGATGCGGGCGACCCGGGCCAGGATCTCGGCCTCGTCGAACTGATGGCAGGTCTGGCAGGCCCGGTTCACGTTGAGGAGCGGGCTCCGTACCCAGTGGTCCGAGATCTTCGAGGCGCCGTCGCGCGCGTAGGGCATGTGGCAGTCGGCGCAGGACACGCCGCTCCGCGCGTGCACCCCCTGGCTCCACAGCTCGAACTCGGGGTGCTGGGCCTTGAGGATGGGCGCGCCCGTCTCCTTGTGCAGGTAGTCGTAGAAGCGCTCACCGTCGGGGAAGGTGGTCTGGTCCCAGTGACGCTCGAGGTCCTCCACCGCGAGCCCCTCGCTCCACGGGAAGGTGAGCTTCTGCTTGGTGGAGCAGTAGTACTCGACGTGGCACTGACCGCACACGTAGGAGCGCATCTCGGTGCGGGTCGCGTCGGTGTTGGGGTCGTACGGCTGCGCCCGATCCCCGGCGCGCCAGCGGGCGATGGACGGGGCCGCCACCACCGGCGCGTCGCTCTCGGCGAGGGCCTGGATCCCCTGCACGAAGCCGGGCCGGGTGACGCGGAGGTTCATCGTCTCCGGGTCGTGGCAGTCCACGCAGGACACCGGATGGGCGTGTCCGCTCTCGTGGAGGAGCTTGGACGCCTCCGCGTAGGGCAGGGTGTAGGACTTCTCGAAGCCGGCGTTGACGTCGCCGTCCCCGAGCTGTCGGTAGAGCGGCATGACCGAGGCGTGGCAGTGCAGGCAGGAGCCGGTCTGGGGCTTGCTGAGCCGCTCGGTGGCCTCCTGGTCGGCGAGCATGTACGCGTGCCCGCGCCGGTCGCGGTAGTCGATGGAGAAGGCGTACCCGAGGAACATGCGCTTCAACCACGGGTCGCGCTCGATCTTCTCGGCGGGCATGGCCTCGCTGCCGCCGTGCCCGCCGTAGCGGGTGCTCGTCTTCTCGGCCGTGAGCTTGTACAGGTCGTACTGCTTGGGCCAGTTCTTGCCCCACTCGGCGGGGTCCGTCGTGTCCTCCGTCACTTCGACCACGCGGACGAAGGGCGTCCGCTCCTCGGCGCGGTGGGAGGCGACGTCGACGAGCAGGTAGGCGACCGCGGCGACGGCCACGGCGAGGGCGCCGGCGAGGGCGAGGTAGGGCCAGTTGCGTTGCGGGCTCAAGGCGTCTCCGGGAGGGAGTCGGCGTGGATGGGGCCCCCGAGGCCGAGCGGCTCGCCGTGGCCCACGTCGGCGTGGCAGTGGACGCACGTGGGCGCCCCCTGCGTGCCGGACAGGTCGTGGACCAGGGCGTCGTGGCAGTCGAGGCAGCTGTCCTGGAGGATGGCCGCGTTCGGGGGGGTGATGCGGATGGGTTCGGGGAAGTCCTGCGTGGTGAACGCGCGCGAGTGGAGCCAGCCGTTCCGTGCCTTCGCGATGTACTTCTCGGGGAAGGTGCTCGGGAGGTGGCAGTCGGCGCAGCCGGCCACCGCGTGGTGGCCGGAGCGCTGCCAGGCCTCGTACTGCGGCCGCATGATGTGGCAGTTCACGCACGCCCGGGGGTCGGTGCTCATGTACGAGAGCCCCTTGGCGTAGCCGAACGTGACGCCGCCCAGCCCGATCAGGGCGCCCAGGAGCGCGGCAGCGAGGGCGGGAGCGGGGCGCATCCGGGGGACCGCGCGACTATCGGGGACATCACTGGACGTCGAGGTCCGCTTCCTGGCCGAGGGGGGCGCGGCCGGCCTGCGGCACCGGGTACACGCGGACCCGGTCCCCGTACACCGGGGAACCCAGCGCGGCTTCCAGCAGGGCGAGGACCGCGTCGCGCCGGTGCCCGTTGGCGAAGCCGGACGGGTCCACGACGAAACCGGCGTAGCCCTGAGCGCCCAGCGCCAGCCGATCGGACTCTACCTGGTCGGGCCGGGTCACCTCGATGCGGATCCGGCCGAGCGGCTTCTCAGCGGCCAGCAGGGCCGCGAGGAACTGGTTCTCCTCGTACGCGCGCGGCGGGGAGCCGATCACCTCGTCGGGGATGGGCCGCCGGTGCGCGAGCTGGTGGAGGAAGTGCACCCGGCGGAAGCGGTCGGTGCCCCGGTCGAAGAAGGGGAGCTCCACCACCGCCCCGGGTGGAAGCGGAAGCTCGTGGTAGATCGCGGGGATCTCGGGCCGGTTCACCGGGAGCGGGATCGGCACCGGCGACACCCAGACGAGCTCCGCGAGCCACAGCGCCACCCCGGCGGGGGCGACCCAGCGCCCCAGGCGGGTCCCCAGCCAGTCCAGCCCGATCGCCGCGCACACGGCCAAGCCGAGGGCCGCCCCGAGCCCGTAGCGGAAGGGCTCCAGCAGGAGGTCCGCGCCGGGGACGAGGGCGTCGCTGACGAGCCACGCCGGGTTGGCCGGCAGGGAGGTGGAGATGTCCGAGAAGAGCGGCGCGAAGGGCCCCAGCGAGGCGAGGACGGACCAGGCGGCCATCGCCGCGTGGAGCCCAGCCTGGCGCGGGCGGGCCAGGAGCCCCACGAGCGCGAGGGCGAAGAGCGAGAGGCCGGGCGAGAAGGCGCGGTAGTACCGGGATCCGGCCTCGCGCTCGATCAGCGCGTCCTTCCCCACCGCCACGTAGTCCACCAGGTAGGCCGTGTAGCGATCGGGCATCTCCGGCTCGAGGAAGGGGTACGGCTCCACGTGCCGGGTCTCGGCGATCGTCTCCACCGAGACCTGGGCGTCCTCGGCGTTGGTGAGGGTGCGGAGGTGCCAGGCGGTGGCGCCCCCGAGGGGGACGACGGTGAGGAGCAGGCCGGCCAGGGTGGCCGGGAGCGAGCCGCGCCCGACCCCGCGCCCCCAGAGGGGCACGAAGAGCACGGCGGGCACCGCCATGGTGGCGAACACCACCACGTTGTAGGGGCAGGTGAGGAGCCCGATGGACGCCCAGACGCCCGCCTCCGCGCCGCCCCGCACCCCGCCACGCAGGAAGGCACGGATGGCCATGGGGTAGGGCCACAGGTTCAGCATGTCGGTCACCGCCCCGGCCACGCAGTAGACGAGGACCAGGGGGGTGAAGGTGAACGCCGCCGCGGCGAGCACGGCGGAGCGGCGGGACCCGGTGAGGTCGGCGACCAGCGCCCAGGTGGCGAGGAGCGTGGCCTGGAGCTGCAGCATGACCAGCAGGTTGTAGGCGGCGACGCGACCGACCAGCGGCCGGAGCAGCGCGGTGACAAGGGTGCCGGTGGGGTCGGGATTGTTCAGGATCCCGCCGTGCGGGAAGGCGATGCCGTCGGCCCGGCCGCCCAGGAGCTCGAGCCCGCGGAAGTTCTCGAAGCACCAGAGCTTGATGGGGTACTCGGAGTACGCGTCGGCCAGGAGCGCGTCGGGGTGCCCCGCCAGGGACACGAGGGGGAGCGCGCCCAGCACGAGCAGGAACCAGACCTCCGCAGGGACGCGCTTCACCGGTTCGTGCCGCCCAGGCGACTCCACACCCGGCCCTCCCCGAGCACGCCGGACAGCCGCTCGCGCTCCGCCACGAAGGCGGCCACCCGGTCGGGGCCGAGCACCCTCGCCATGGCCACGGCGTCGGCTTGGAGGACGGCGCGGAGGTCCCCGGCGGGAGGAGGGGGCGGGCGGACCGACTCGGCGGCCCGCCGCTGCTCGGGGGTGCCCACCGCGCGTACCGTCCGGTCGAGCGCGAGGCGCCATCCCCCCGGCGCGCCCCGGGCCGCGTCGCCCCCGATGGGGCGGTCGCCGAGCGTGGCGATCCGGGTCAGGGCGGGGGCGATCGGGTCTACGCGGGGCGGGTGGGGCGCGGGGGCGAGGAGCGCCGCGCCGAGGGCGAGGTTGAGCAGCAGCGCCGCGAGGGGGCGGATCACCGCTCCTCCAGGACGGCGGCCAGCTCGGCCCAGTAGGCGCGCTCCACCTGACCCACGCTCACCGCGTCCCGCTGGGCGTACACCCAGGCCCGCTGCTCGGGGGTCAGCGAGGCGGCCAGCGCGAGGGCCCGCTGGTCCAGCTCGTCCTGCGCGGCGCGCAGCTCCCCCTCCACGCGCACGAGCTCGTTCCGGTCGCGCTCGGCCTGGGCCACCAGGGCACGGAGCTCGGCGCGCTCGTCCTCGTCCAGCGCGGGCACCCCGGGGAGGTCCCCCCGTTCGAGCGCCAGCGCCCCCCGCGCGAGGTCCTCCACGGTGACCCAGTCTCCCAGCGTGGCCACCTGCGCGCGCAGCGCGGCGTCGGCGTCCTGGCCGGGGGCGACCGCGACCGCGAGCGGGGCGGCGGCGGGCGTGCGCCAGGCCCGGACGGCCAGCGCCACCGCCTGGACCAGCGCCAGGGCCAGGAGGCCGAGCAGGAGGCGGTCCTTCACGGCGTGGCCTGAGCCAACCTCGCCCCGACCCCGACGAGGCGCGTCGCGACCGCGCGGCGCTCCGCCCGAAGCGCGAGCACCCGCCCGTGGGCCGATACCGCCGCCGCGAGCAGCTCCGGGTCCACCGAGGCCGGCGTCCCGGCCTCCTGGAGCGCCCAGAGGCCGCGCGCGACGTCGTCCGCGGTCATCTCGTGGAGGAATCGGGCGCCGGCGGGGGTGGCGGCCAGCACCTCGGCGTTCGCGTCGGAGGGGGGCGCCCCCGGGGCCCAGCCGGGGAAGGCGACCAGCTCGGCACGCCGCGCCGGAGGGCCGACGAGCGCGACGGCCTCGACCACGCCGAGGCACAACAGGAGGAGGTGGACAGGCCGCACCCGGCCATCCTGCGGTGTCCGCCGCGCGGAGTCAACCGACCCGCTCGGGGGCCGTCAGCGCGGCATCGGAAAGCCGGGGATGACCCCGTCGCGCGCCGCGAGGACCGAGGTCCAGGCCTCGCGCCAGGGGACGTCGGCGCTGTGCTGCACCGCCACCCCCGAGCCCACCTTCACGTCCACGCCGTACACCCGTCCCC
>Ga0172373_10008390_pt1 | contig 13131 bp, 10 predicted proteins | sample Lak10m_2_FD_114546 | JGI IMG/M metagenome (GOLD analysis project Ga0172373, IMG submission 114546) | Freshwater microbial communities from Kabuno Bay, South-Kivu, Congo - kab_092012_10m | ecosystem: Environmental > Aquatic > Freshwater > Lake | place: Democratic Republic of the Congo... | reverse complement strand
GCCCGGCGACGCCGAACATCAGCCCGTGACGCAGAAAGAGCGGCAGCATCGAGGCGCCGCCGCCGTAGGAGTGGATCACGCCGCCGCGGTCGGGCAGGGGGTGCAGCCGCAGCAGGGCATCCAACCGGGCGTAGCTGCCGGGGCCGCGGGCGTGCAGGATCACCGGCAGCTCGTGCCGACGGGCCATGGCCAGCTGCGCGATGAGCAGCCGCTCCTGCCGCTCGATCGGCGCGCGTCTCATATCGACCGTCGTGTCGAGACCACACTCGCCCAGCGCGACGGGGCGATGACGCGACAAGGCGTCATCGAGCCGCTCCATCAGCGCTGGATCATCCTCCGGCGGCAGCGCGGGGACGGCCACAGGGTGCAGCCCGAGCGCTGCGTACAGCGTCACCGGCGCCGGCGCGGAGACGAGCGTGGTGATGCGCTGCCAGCTGATCTCGTCCACCGCCGGGACGATGATCGCCTCCAGCCCGGCGAGGGCCGCCCGCGCCAGCACCGCAGAGCGGTCGACGTCCAACTCCGCGGCGTCGAGATGGCAGTGGGAGTCGATCATCGGCGCGGGGAGGGTTCAGAACCGGTATTCGAAGTCGTGATCGTCCACGTCGAGGCCCCACGCCTCATCGAGGTTGGGCGTCATGATCGCGTCGCGCTGTCGGCCCCGGCAGTCGATGGTGGTCAAGCGGCGCCCGGAGCGCTCCACCTGAACGCCGGCATGCTCCCAGCCGCGACCCTCGCCCGAGAAGACGACGTAGCGGAAGGCACCGCTTCGGAAGGAGATCCACGTCTCGATGCCGCCCGAGTAGGCGACGGTCTTGAACCGAAAGTGCGACGCCGGGTGTTCCAGCGCGGCTGGGTACTCGAGCTCCGGCTTCTGCCCAAGCTTTCCGAACCGGTACTGCAGTGTCCCGTCCAGACGCCCGAGGTCACGAGAGCCGCAGAGCGAGAGCGTCTTGCCGTTCGAGAGCAGACAGGAAAAAGCGACCGTCTCGTCGCCTCGGCAGTGCGATCGGCCGGCCGCGTGCGCCATCGGCGCGGAGAGCAGCGCTGCGGCAAGTAGAATGAAACGCATCACGAGTCCTCCGCATCACCCGTTGGCCGCGGCGCGCTTGGGCTGGAACTGCTCCAGCGTCTTCTTGAGGTAGATGCCTGTCTGGCTGGTGGTCTCCGCCACCTGCTCCGGCGTGCCGACGGCGACGATATGACCGCCACCCGCGCCGCCCTCGGGGCCGACGTCGATGAGATGATCGGCGCACTTGATGACATCGAGGTTGTGCTCGATCACCACCACCGAGTTGCCGTTGTCGACGAGCCGGTCGAGCACCGCCAGCAGCTTGCGGATATCCTCGAAGTGCAGGCCTGTCGTCGGCTCGTCCAGCACGTAGAGCGTGTGGCCGGTGTCGGTGCGGGCCAGCTCGCGCGACAGCTTGATGCGCTGCGCCTCGCCGCCGGAGAGCGTCGGGGAGGGCTGTCCCAGCTGCAGGTATCCCAGGCCGACATCGTCCAGCGTCCTGAGCACGCGGACGATCTCCTTGTGGACGGCGAACACCTCCATCGCCTCGCGGACCGACAGCTCCAGCACCTGCGCGACGTTGAGCCCCTTGAAGGTGACCCGCAGCGTCTGGTCGTTGAACCGCTTGCCCTTGCACACCTCGCACGGGACGTAGACATCGGCGAGGAAGTGCATCTCCACGACCTTGGAGCCGTCGCCCTCGCACGCCTCGCAGCGGCCGCCCTTGACGTTGAAGCTGAACCGACCCGGGTCGTAGCCGTAGGCGCGCGCCTCCGGGGTGCGAGCGAACACCTCGCGGATCTGGTCGAACACCTTGGTGTAGGTGGCCGGGTTGGAGCGCGGGGTGCGACCGATCGGCCGCTGGTCGATGGCGATCACCTTGTCGACGTGGCCGATGCCGTCGATCGACCGATGCGCGCCCGGCAGCTCCTTGGAGCCGTGCAGCGCGCGCGAGACGGCCGGCAGCAGGATGCGGTTGACGAGCGTCGACTTGCCCGCGCCGGAGACGCCGGTGACGCAGGTGAGCGTACCCAGCGGGATATCGGCGTCGACGTCCTTGAGGTTGTTCTCCGTGGCGCCGCGGATCGACAGCAGGTTGCCGTTGCCCGAGCGCCGCCGGGTCGGCACCTCGATCCGCTCGCGGCCGGAGAGAAACCGTCCTGTCACCGATTGCGGGTGCGCCATCACCTCGGCCGGGGTGCCGGCCGCCACCACCTCGCCGCCCAGCGCGCCCGCCCCGGGGCCGAAGTCGACCAGCCAGTCCGACTCCTCCATCGTCTCCTGGTCGTGCTCGACGACGATGACGCTGTTGCCCAGGTCGCGCAGCCGCTTGAGCGTCGCCAGCAACCGGGCGTTGTCGCGCTGGTGCAGGCCGATCGACGGCTCGTCGAGGATGTAGATCACCCCCGTCAGCTCGCTGCCCATCTGGCTGGCGAGCCGGATGCGCTGGCTCTCGCCGCCCGAGAGCGTGCCGGCGCTGCGGTCGAGCGACAGGTAGCCCAGGCCGACATCGAGCAGGAACCGCAGCCGCGAGCCGATCTCCTTGAGCAGCTCGGCGGCGATCACGGCGTCGTTGCCGGTGAGCGGCAGCTCGCTGACGAAGCCGTGCGCCTCGTGGATCGTCATGCGCGACAGCTGCACGATGCTGCGCCCCTGCAGCAGGACGGCGCGGCTCTCGGGCCGCAGCCGCTCGCCGGCGCAGGTGGTGCAGGTCTTTTCCGAGAAGTACTTGAGGTAGAACTTCTTGAGCGTCTCGCTGGCCGCCTCCTTGTGACGGCGCATCAGCATGGGGATCACGCCCTCGAACGGCGACTCGTAGACGCCGCTGCGGCCGCCCTCGCTCCACTTGATCTGGAGCACGGTGTCCGGGTCGCCGTACATCACCAGCTTCTGCTGCTTGGCGTTCAGCTGCTTCCACGGCTTGTCGAGCGGGATGTCGAACTGCCGCCCCATCGCCTCGACCATGCGGAAGGTCCAGCCGGCCTTCTTGTCGAGCCCGCTGGCCCACGGCTCGACGGCGCCGTCGCGGATCGTCTTGGCGCCGTCGGGCACCACCAGCTCCGGGTCCATCTCCGGGCGGGTGCCGAGGCCGTTGCAGTCGACGCACATGCCGAGCGGTGAGTTGAACGAGAACGACGGCGGGGCCAGCTCGGGAAACGAGATGGCGCAGACCGGGCACGCGAAGTGCTCGGAGTACATCCGCTCCTCCTCGCTCGCGCCGGGCCGCTGGAGCAGGGCGATCATCAGCCCCTTGGCCTCCTTGAGCGCCGTCTCCACCGAGTCGCCCAGCCGCTTCTCCACGCCCTCCTTGACGACGAGCCGATCGACGACGATCTCGATCGAGTGCTTCTTCTTCTTGTCGAGCTCGGTCACCTCGTCGAGCGGCTTGACGGCGCCGTCCACGCGCACGCGGGTGAAGCCGCGCTTGCGGGCGTCGGCCAGCAGCTCCTTGTGCTCCCCCTTGCGGTTGGTCACCACCGGCGCCAGCAGCTGCAGCTTGGTGTTCTCGGGCAGGGCGCGCAGGTCGTCGCAGATCTGCTGGGCGCTCTGACGGCCCACGGGGCGGCCGCAGGAGTGACAGTGCTGCCTGCCGACGGAGGCGTAGAGCACGCGCAGGTAGTCGTGCACCTCGGTGATGGTGCCGACGGTGGAGCGCGGGTTGCTGCTGGCGGCCTTCTGCTCGATGGAGATGGTGGGCGAGAGGCCGCGGATCACGTCGTAGTGCGGCTTTTCCATCTGCCCGAGAAACTGCCGGGCGTAGGACGAGAGGCTCTCGACGTAGCGCCGCTGCCCCTCGGCGTAGAGCGTGTCGAAGGCGAGCGAGCTCTTGCCGCTGCCGGAGGGGCCGGTGAAGACGACCAGCTTCTTCTTGGGGATCTCCAGCGTGACGTTCTTGAGGTTGTGCTCGCGGGCACCCTTGATGAGGATGAAGTCCGGTTCCATGGCGGGGGCTCCTCGAGCGGCGGGAAAAAACGGGGCGCAGAACCTTAGTGGCAGATGACCCCGGTTGCCTGCAAAACCGGCGCGGGGCGATCGGATCGGTGCCGCGCGGGCGTCGATGCCCTCGCATGGCTACCGTTGCCGGGCGCTCGGCCGGTCGTCGACGCGCAGGGGGAGCGTCCGGGATGCAGCGTCTGCAGTGCTGGCTGGTTCTGCTGGGGGTCTGGACGGCTGATCTGCAAGCACCGGCGACCGCCTCGCCTCGCGCCCACGCACGGCGTGTGCTGAGGGGATCACGTCACGCGCCGTCCGTGCGGCACCGCCATCGATCGCGGCCGCCCGCAGCGCCGGCAACGATCGCCCGTCCGGCGATGGCGACGCGGCCGGTCGATCGGGTCTCACCGCTCGCGATCGACTTTGCCCCGGTGGTGGCCGATGTGCGCGGGTCGGTGGTGAGCATCGTGGTGACGCCGCGCTCCGGGCTGCCCGACGGCGCGCCGGAGGCCCGGGAGTTCTTCGAGCGCCACTACGGGGTGGACGCGCTGCCGGGCGACGCGGTGGGCAGTGGTTTCGTGGTGCGCTCCGACGGCCACATCGTCACCAACGCGCACGTGGTGGAGGACGCCGCGGCGGTCTTCGTGACGCTGCCGGACGACGGTGGCCGGCGCTATCCGGCGCGGGTCGTGGGGCTGGACGAGCCGTCCGATGTGGCGCTGCTGCGGATCCCGACGGAGCGACCGCTGCGGCCGCTGCCGCTGGGCGACTCCGACGCGTTGCGGGTGGGCGACTGGGTGGCGGCGGTGGGCAACCCGTTCGGACTCAGCCACAGCCTCACCGTCGGGGTGGTGTCGTCGCTGGGGCGCAGCGATATCCATCCGGGCGGCCGGCCCGGCTACCACGACTTCATCCAGGTGGACGCCGCGATCAACCCGGGCAACTCCGGTGGGCCGCTGCTGGATCGACAGGGCCGCGTGGTGGGGATCAACAGCGCCGTCAACGCGCGCGGGCAGGGGATCGGCTTCGCCATCCCGGTGCGGATGATGCAGGCGGTGCTGCCGGCGCTCTTCGAGGCCGGCACCGTGCGACGCGGCTGGATGGGCGTCTCGGTGCAGGAGCTGGAGGGGGCTCTGGCGGCGTCGTTCGGCGTCGCGTCGGGGTTGGTGGTGACGGAAGTGGCGGAGAGCGGTCCGGCCGCGCGGGCGGGGCTGCTGCCGGGCGATGTGCTGCTCGCGCTGGACGGCACGCCGCTCAAGCGGGCGCCGGCGTTTCGGTGGAGCGTCTCGACGCTGGGCGAGGGGCGGTACGTCTCGCTGTTGCGGCGCCGCCGGGGTGAGGAGGGCTCGGTCGCGATGGCGCTGGCCCCGCTGCCGGGCGCCGAGACGAAGCCTCTCGCCAAGCCGCCCGCCGCGCCGGTGGACGCCGTCCACGGCCCGCACGGGCTGGAGGTGGTGGCCGAGGTGGCGAGCGACGGTGCTCCGGCCGGCCTGCGGGTGGTCGAGGTCGACCCGTACGGCGCCGCCGCGGTGGCCGGAGTGGAGCGGGACGACCTGCTGCTGGAGGCGGGGGATCAGCCGCTCGTCTCCGCCTTCTCACTGGGCGCGGCGACGCGCGGGCCGCTGGTGCGCCTGCGGCTGCAGCGCGGGCAGCGGTCGCTCTACGTCGCGTGGCGGCGGCCCGACTCCGCCCAATGAATCCAATAAAAGATGTTCTTTTGAGAGTGTCATCACCCGACGCACCACGGACCCGGGCCACGAACTCGCGCCGATGACGCGGACGTGGTTCAGTCGACGGCCATGCGACCTGTCATCGGACTCACACCCGACGAGGGCACGACGACGGCGCGCCCAGGACGTCCGGAGCGCGTGCGACTCGAGCTGGCCGACGCCTATGTCGCCGCGGTCGACGCGTCCGGCGGGCTGCCGATCATCCTGCCGCTCCTCGACGATGGCGCCGCGTGCGAGGCGCTGGTCGCGCGTCTCGACGCCCTGGTGCTGACAGGCGGCGGTTTCGACATCGACCCGGCGCTGTACGGGGACGCGCCGCGCGAAGGGCTTGGTCCGCTCAAGCCGCGTCGGACCCGGTGCGAGTGGCTGCTGCTGGAGGCGGCGCTGCGGCGCGGGATCCCCGTCCTGGGCGTCTGCGGCGGCATGCAGCTGATCAACGTGGTGCTGGGCGGCACGCTGCATCAGGACCTGCCGCGCGAGAGGCCGGACGGGCTCGAGCATCAGCAGCCGCACGATCCGGCCCTGCCCGCGCACGCGGTGCAGCTGACGGTGGGCTCGCGGCTCGAGCGGATCTGCGATGCACGGCAGGTCGAGGTCAACAGCACGCATCATCAGGCGGTCCAGCGGCTCGCGGAGCCGCTCATCGTCAGCGGCGTCTCGAGCGACGGCCTGGTGGAGGCGTTCGAGCTGCTGGGCGACCGGTTCGTCGTCGGGGTGCAGTGGCATCCGGAGCGGCTGGGCGATAGACCCGCCGGAGCGCCGCTGTGGCGGGCACTGGTCCGGGCGGCGCGGGAGGGTGTGCGATGAGGCCGGTCGTCTTGTGCATCGGAGGGCTCGACCCCTCGGGCTGTGCCGGCCTGCTCGCCGACGTGCGTGCTGTGGAGCTGCTGGGTGGGCGGCCGCTCGGCGTCGTCACGGCGCACACGTTTCAGACGAGCCGCCGGGCGGAGGGGTTCGAGCCGGTGCCGGTTGACGTGGTGATGCGTCAGGTGCGGCTGCTGCTGGACGACGAGCCGGTGGGGGCGGTCAAGGTGGGGCAGCTGCCGGACGCGGCGCTCGCAGCGGCCTTGGCGGCGGAGCTCGAGAAGCGACCTGCGCTGCCGGTGGTGCTCGATACGCCGCTGGCGACGTCGTCCGGATCACCGTTGATGCGGGCCGACTCGGTGCGCGCGGCCTATGCGCCGCTGCTGCAGCGGGCGGCGGTGGTCACCCCCAATCGCGAGGAGGTGCGCGTCCTGATCGATCGCTCAACCGACGACGCGGTCGCGACGGTCCGATCGCTCGGGGCCTCTGTCCTGCTCAAGGGGGGCCATGCCGAGGGCGAGGAGGCGGAGGACCTGCTGATCCTGTCGAGCGGCCCCGCGCAGGCTTTTGCGACCCCGCGGCTCCCCGGCCATTTCCGCGGCACCGGCTGCCGTCTCGCCAGCGCGATCGCCTTTCATCTCGCAGCCGGGTTCGAGCTGGCCGAGTCGGTGGCGCTCGCCAAGCACTGGCTGCACGAGGAGCTGCGGCTGGAGTCTCAGGCGCGTGAGGCGGAGTCGACCGGCTGACGTGGCGCGGCGGGTGCGCCATCGGCGCGGCCGATCAACCCTGCGGCACCAGCACCTGCGCGAGGAGACGCCGCCCCTCGCGGACGACCATTCGGTCGCCCTCCGGCAGCCAGCAGAAGCCCGACCGCCGGTAACCGCCGTCCCAGATCCGCGTCGGCAGGCTCGCGACGTCAAACGGTGTTGCATCGACATACGTATTGCGATGACGCGCCTCGAGCCACGGGACGTACCGCTCCGCGCCTGGCCCGAAGACCGCGGCGTTGAGCCCGTAGCGGTTGTCGTCCACGGCCGGCAGCAGGTCACCGTCGTCGTCGAACGGCATCACGGGAAAGACCGGCCCGAAGCTCTCGTCCGCCATGATCGTCATCTGCGGCGTCACGTGGGTGAGCAGCGCCGGCGCCATCGCCGGCAGTCCGTCGTGGACGTCGGGGATCACCGCGCCGCCCAGCCGCAGCACCGCGCCCGCCTGCTGCGCCTCCTCCAGCTGCTGCACGAGCCGGCTCATCACCACGCGTGACGCGATCGGTCCCACATCCGTCTCGGCATCGTCCGGCCGGCCGATCCGCAGCGCGCGCAGCCGCTCCTCCAGCAGCGCGACAAACGGATCGTGCAGCGAGCGATGGACGAAGAACCGCTCGAACGCCGAGCACGACTGGCCGCCGTTGTGCAGGCCGCCGCGGATCGCCGCGTCGACGGCCACCGCCAGATCGGCCCCCGGCAGGACGATGAGCGGGTCCTTGCCGGGACCTTCGAAGTACATCCGCGTGCGGGTGCGCTCGGCGAGCGGAAAGTACCGGTCGATCCACGCGTCATCGCCGTAGATCACCACGGCGTCGATCGAAGGATCTTCGAACGACGCTTGAAGAAAAGCGCGACCGTTGAGCCCCTCCGGCGCCAGCGTCACGCCTTGGAGATGCGCCCGGAGCAGCGACTCGACCAGCGGCCGGGTGCGCGTCAACTGCTCCGGCAGCCGCATCAACACTTCGTTGCCCGCGAGGTACGCGCCGACGACCGCTTTGGCGATCGTCAGCCCGACGCTGTTGCGCGGCACCGCCACCGCGACGCGGCCGTACGGTCTGTCATTCGGCTTGGCATCCGGCTTGGCATCCGTCCGATCGTCCTGCCCCGCTCTCGCCGCCAGCATGTCGAGGCCGCACAGGACGGAGGGTGTTCGCACCTCCCGCTGCCGGGCATCGACGGTGCGGGCGGCGGTGTCGCTCACGTAGGCGTCGACCAGCTGCCGGGCGAAGGACGGCTCGCTCCAGGCCTCGCCCAGCGCGCGGACGTTTCGCAGTCGCTCGTCAAACGGCGGCAGCCGTGGCGGGGGCATGGCGCGTCTCCTCGGTGTCGGTGGCGCAGCAGGCGGTGAGCGGCTCAGACGGGCGGGGTGACCACCACCTGCTCCATCGGCGGGGTGCCGTTGATGTGGCCGACCTCGTTGAAGATCTCCACGGTACGGGCGTACTCGGAGGGCGAGATGTCATCCGCTCCGGCCCAGGTGCCGAGCCGCTGATAATCCGTGATCGTGCGCTCGAGCGCGCCTCGGGAGATCTCCGGCAGGAACGGCTGCACCAGCTCCGCGAGGGCGCGGGGATCGCCGCTGTGCGACTCCGCGCGTGACTCTCGGTAGACCTGCATGAACCGGCGCGCGACGGGCGTCTGCAGCCACGCGGTGCGGGCGAAGAGGCTGCTGAACGCCAGCGGTCCGGCCGCCTGCCCCACGGAGGCGACCACGTGAGCGAGGCCGTCGGCCTCCAGTTGCTGCGGCGCGGGCCCCTGCAGGTGCACGAAGTCACCTTGACCGGCGCGGAACGCCTCCTCCATCTGCGCCGGGGTGCCGGCGTCGATGATCCGCACCCGCGACTCATCGACGCCCATGCGGCGCATCGCGGTGCGCAGCAGCGCCATCGGCTGGAAGAAATGATCCGCCAGCACCGTGCGCCCCTCCAGCGACAACCACGAAAACGGCGTCGACCGATCGCGCGCCGCGAGGAAGAAGCCATCCAGGTGGTTCATCACGGCGAAGTGGCGCAGGTCGCTCGTCTCGCCGGCCAGCACGGGCCGAAACGAGACCGCCGGCGCCGACTGGGCCACCTGCACCGAGCCGTCGCGCAGGCCGCCTTCGACCGTCGCCTCGGGCGTCGCGCGGTCGAACGAGACGTCGATGTCGGCGTTGCGGAGGCGGTCGCCGGAGAGCGTCACCAGCAGCGGCGTGTAGAAGGCCGAATAGCGCAGGAAGCGAACGTGAACCTTGTCCATGAGCCCTCGGGGGAAGCGGTCGATGCGGCCGGGAGCGTAGCCGGGACCGCGATCCGATTCAGGCTTTTCCTCCGAATGCCGCTGCCGCGGATGACGTTCCGTCGCGACCGCGCATCCATTGCGCGACCAACGGCCGCAGCGCCTCCCGGAACGCCTCGCTCCGTGCCCCCTCATCAGCCTCGAACGGCACCGGCCCGACGACCGTCACGCCATGGCGCCGTGCGATCCAGTCGGCGTTCTCCGCGGCGGAGAGATCGCTCTCGGGCGTCGACTGCGAAAGCACCACCGCCAACGTCTCGAGGCGCCGCGCCGCCAGCGCCTCCAGCGACAGGGCCACGTGGTTGAGCGTCCCCAGCCCGGCCCGGGCCACCAGCACCACCGGCAGCTGCCAGTGCGCGATCAGGTCGATCACCTCGCGCTCCGGGTCGAGCGGCACCCGCAGGCCGCCAGCACCCTCCACCACCAGCGAACGACCTTCGTACCGTCGAAAAGCGCGCTCCACGGCGTCGAACGGCGCCTCCCGCCCCTCGCGCAGGGCCGCCATCGCCGGCGCCAGCGGCAGGGTGAAGCGGTGGATGCAGAGCGTCTCGAGCGGCGCGTCGCAACGGGCCGCAGCACGCAGCGCCAGCGCATCGGCCGGCGCCTCCAGCGCGCTCATGCCGCTCTCGTAGGGCTTCATCCCCACCGGGGCGTAACCCGCGTCCGCCAGCAGCGAGGCGATCGCACACGACACCTGCGTCTTGCCGATGCCGGTATCGGTCCCGGTCACGAAGAGGCGGATCGGCCGGCGGTCACTCATCGCTCGGTCACCTCGGTGATCGCGTCGACGAGCGCGTCGACCAGCTGGTCGCATTGGGCGATCGACAGCGCCAGCGGCGGCATCAGCACCACCACATTGCCCAGCGGACGGAGGATCACGCCGCGGCGCCGCATCGCACGGCACACCTGGTGGCCCATCCGGTCGCCGTACGGGTACTCCGCCTTGCTGTCGCGCGACTCCACCAGCTCGATCCCGACCATCAGCCCTTTTTGTCGCACCTCGCCCACGTGGGGCAGGGCGGCCACCGCCTCGAGCCGCCGCGTGAGGTGCGCGATGAGTGGCTGACTGCGGGCGACGGTCTGCTCCGACGCGAACAGCTCCAGATTGGCGAGCGCCGCCGCGCAGGCCAGCGGGTTGCCGGTGTAGGTGTGGCCATGAAAAAAGGTTCGCTGATCAGCGACCGATCCGAGAAACCCCGCGTAGACCCGCTCCGTCGCCAGCGTCGCTGCGAGCGGGAGGTAGCCGCCGGTCAGCCCCTTGGCGACGCACATCAGGTCGGGGCGCACCGACTCGTGCTCGACGGCGAAGAGCCGCCCCGTCCGGCCGAAGCCGGTCGCCACCTCGTCGCAGATGAGCAGGACGTCGAACTCTCGGCAGAGCTGCTGCAGACCGGCCAGAAAGCCCGCCGGATGGACGATCATCCCCGCCGCTCCCTGGACGCAGGGCTCGACGACGAGCGCCGCCAGCTCGTGCCCCCGCGCCTCGAACAGCCGCCGCGCCGCCGCGAGACAGCCCTCGAGGGGGCTCTCCGGCCCGGTCCAGCGGTAGCCGTACGGCGTCGGGATCCGCTCGACGTCGAACAGCAGGCCGCGAAACGTGGCGTGAAACAGGTCGATACCGCCCACCGAGACGGAGCCGACGGTGTCGCCGTGGTACGCCTCGGCGAGCGCGGCAAAGCGGCACTTTTCCGGCCGGCCGCTCTGACGCCAGAACTGGTAGGCCATCTTGAGGGCGATCTCCACCGAGGTGGAGCCGGAGTCCGAGTAGAAGACCCGCGTCAGCCCCTCGGGGACGATCTCCACCAGCCGCCGCGCCAGCTCCACCGCCGGCACGCTCGAGAGCCCCAGCAGGGTCGAATGGGCCACCTTGTCCAACTGCGCGCGCACCGCCGCGTCCAGCGCCGGGTGGCGATGGCCGTGCACCGTCACCCAGAGTGACGAGATGCCGTCCAGATATCGGCGCCCCAGGTCGTCGATCAGCTCGCAGCCCTCGGCCCGCTCGATCACCAGCGGGTCGTCGTCCGGCCAGGCCTGCATCTGCGTGAACGGATGCCAGAGATGGTCGCGATCCCACTGCAGCAGCGCCTCGTGACGTTCGGCTTGATTCACCGGTCGCTCCCAACGTCGCGGTTCGCGGAGAGGGCCTGCGCCACGATCGGCTCCAACGCCCGCAGCAGCAGCGCGATCTGCGTCGGCGAGTGGGCGCTGCTCAGGCAGATGCGCAGCCGGCTGGTGCCCGCGGGGACGGTCGGCGGGCGGATCGGCTTGACCAGCATCCCATCCGCCCTCAGCTGATCGGCCGCCGCCAGCGCCGCCTCGGGCGTCCCCAGCACGACGGAGAAGATCGGCGACGACTCCCCGGCCACCAGCCCCATCGCTCGCAGGGCGTGTGACACCCTGCGAATGTGACTCCACAGCCGCGTCCGCCGGTCGTCCGCCTCGCGCAGCAGCGACACCGCGACGGCCGAGACGCCGCTGACCTGCGGCGCAGGCGCCGTGGCGAAGACGAGCGAGCGGGCGCGGCTCACCAGCCACTCGCGCATCGACGCGCCGCAGGCGACCACGGCGCCATGGCTGCCGGCCGCCTTGCCCATCGTCACCATCCGCAGGTCGACCTCGCCCGCCAGCCCCATCTCGGCACACAGCCCGGCGCCCGACGGCCCCATGACTCCAAACGCGTGCGCCTCGTCGACGTAGAGCGCCGCACCGTGGCGACGACAGCAGTCGACGATCGCCGGCAGCGGCGCACGGTCGCCATCCATCGAGAAGACCGCATCGGTGACGACAAGGCGACGGCGGGCCGGTGTGGTCGCGAGCAGCTGTGAAAGCGCGTCGACATCACCGTGCGGATAGATCACCACACGGGCGCGGGAGAGCCGGCAGCCGTCGACCAGCGAGGCGTGATTGAGCGCGTCGGAAAAGACCGCGTCGTCGGGGCCGACGAGCGTCGAGAGCACGCCCAGGTTAGCGGTGTAGCCACTGACGAAGGCGAGCGCCGCCTCGGTGCCGAGCAGCGACGCGACCTCCCGTTCGAGTCGCGCGTGGGGGGCGAGGTCGCCGACGACGAGCCGCGAGGCGCCGCTGCCCACACCCCAGAGACGCGCGGCCGTTGCGGAGGCCTCGACGAGCCGCTCGTCACGCGCGAGGCCGAGGTAGTCGTTGGACGAGAAGTTGATCAGATCGCGTCCGCCGAGCTGGACGATCGGCCCCTGCGGACCGTCGATCGTCTCCAGCGTGCGGCGGAGCCCGGACGACTCGAGCAGCCGCAGCGCCTCGGCGGCCCAGCCCTCGGCCGGGCGGTGGCTCACTTGCTGAGGTCCGGCTCGAGTGGCGTGAGCCCCGCCTTCTCCAGCATCGCCAGGTCCTGCTCGTACGACGGGTTGCCGGTCGTCAGCAGCTTGTCCCCGAAAAAGACGCTGTTGGCGCCCGCCATGAAGCACAGCAGCTGCGCCTCCTCGCTGCGCTGCAGCCGGCCGGCCGACAGCCGCACCATCGCCGTCGGCATCAGGATGCGGGCGGTGGCGATCATCCGCACCAGGTCGGTCGTCTCGACCGGCAGCTCCTTCTCGAGCGGCGTGCCGTCCACGGCGACCAGCGTGTTGATCGG
>Ga0172373_10008388_pt1 | contig 13134 bp, 8 predicted proteins | sample Lak10m_2_FD_114546 | JGI IMG/M metagenome (GOLD analysis project Ga0172373, IMG submission 114546) | Freshwater microbial communities from Kabuno Bay, South-Kivu, Congo - kab_092012_10m | ecosystem: Environmental > Aquatic > Freshwater > Lake | place: Democratic Republic of the Congo: South-Kivu... | reverse complement strand
GCATTGCCAGTATATCCCAAGTTTTGAAGCTGGATAGACACTAGGCTAGGAATACTAACCACCTGGTAGTAACCCCCACCCACAACATATAAAATCTGGCCAACACCCACCCACTTATTATTAAGCTGGCCGAGGTTAGTAGTGGAAACGGTAACATTCGCCGCAACACTAGGCTGGGTGAAACTTGCCGCTAAAGTGGTAAATGAGTTCAACCCATCTACACACGAACAAGGAGTATCTTGACAATTACAGCTCATCAGCAATTACATTTTTTGGCACAACGCCGAGTTAATTCATTAAGTATCTTTTTGGCACAAACAATATCACAACACTCATCGGCGGCCTTCATAGCCTCCAACAATAACAGCATGTCTTGAAGCTCTGAATCATCACAATCGCAATCATCTTGAATGCTCATTCTTTGAACACAGCAGTAAATACTGCCATACAAAAGAACCATTTTCTTCTCGCTACTTAAAACACCACTATTGCCACCAAACGAACCTTGCACCTCATACTGAACTTGATAATACCCATCAGGTAACTTATTCGTGTAGCCAAGCGCAGAAGGTGAAATAGAATACCTTCCGAAAGAATCCGAAGGCAATGTTGGATAAACCGAAATGGTATGAGAAGTGCCAGAAGGGGTAGTAATGTAAAACGTAGCCTGAGTAACATCAGAAGTCTGTGGGTTTGGGTCTAAAACACTCGCCCCCCAGCCAGTAACATTTGTTATTGGGTCATAGGCAGACGTTGTTTCAGTTATTGTCATAACATCACTATTCCCGCCAGGAGCAGCAATGGTAACATTGTTCAACGAAGTTATTGATATTGTGCTATCCCCATAAACAAAAACAGGCGAACTGGCCCCAGTAGCGCTTATGTTAAATGGCAAAGCATTCAATAAGGTAACAAGCTCACTAGCAATTAAAGCCTCAGTTGTGTTCGTGGCCGGGCTTTCATAATACACTTCTTGCTCATCGTCTAAACCGGTAATGGTATTAACCCCAGAAACATTGAAGTTGTAAACAGTAGAATTGCTTGCCGAAAAGCAAACACTCCAGCCATCTAGTTTTATTTTTACTTGTAGTGCCATTAGCTTCCCTTAACCCATTTTTTTGAAGGAGATTTTGTCTTGGAACTAGACCACTTAACCTTATCCGCCCAATACGCAGGACTCATCTTGCCCTTCGCAATGTTCTTGGCATGGCGAGACTTAAAAGCCTCCCTCTGCCCAACAGTCTGGTTGGTCTTAACCCCTTGCTGCCCAAAACGCAAAGTCTTTACCTTCTCACCCTCCTTGGCCACAACAATGTGGCTCTTTGTAGGGTGGGAAGGTGTGGCCTTGGGCTTATTAAACCCAGCCACGCCTGCACGCTCTAAGCGAGAGTCCTTCTTTTTCATTTTTTCTTAGACATCTTGGCAGCAGCCATTTTGCCCATAGCCTTGCCAGCTTTGGCGCCAGCCTTAGCACCGGCAACCATGCCAGCAAACTTGCCAGCCATTTTGCCCATTTTAGCGGTTTTGCTACCGCCAGCTTTCTTCATTCCGTACATAATTAACAGGATTTAGTTGTTACTTTTACTTTCTTGCCTGAGCCACCACGAGTGGTAACTTTTGTTTTGGTGGTTGAACCACCCTTGGTAGTTGTCTTCATGATTTTTGTTTCAAAGATACTACTTTTTTTTCTTCTTTCCGGCAATGGCCTTCTTGGTCATAGCCTCCTTACCATACTTCTTGACACCCTGCTTGTACGCCACAGCAGCGCCAATTTCCATGGCATCTTTTTTCCCAGCATAACCCTTGGCTACACTCTTTTGTAATTTTTTGAACTTACTTTCCACGATATTGTTTTGTTTTGGTTGCTATCTTTTCGGGCTGCTTGCTGAACTGCTTGCCCCTCGCAGTATCTTTACGCTTCTTGGCAGAAGTGGCAGCATACTCCTTCGGCGATAACGCCTCCCTGGCCGCCTTAGGTAAATACCTCTCACCAGTAGCCTTTGGCCCCTGTGTTGAAGGCTTACCACTCTTGGTGCCCCACTCCTCCTTAGTCCACTTGCTTAAACTCTTCTGGGCAGAACTCTTGCCACCACGATACCCCCCACCCTTATCCTCATACTCCTTGCTCAAAAGCTGAGCCTTCCTTGCCGACCACTGGCCAGGCTTACCCCCCTTGCTGGAAGCCATTATCCTGTCCTTTATGCTTTCCCTTAACTTGGGCTTGGTGTAGTTACTCATTTTCAAGAATGTATTTAAGAAGGATTAAATTGTTGATTGCAGACTCGGAGGACACCTCATTAGAACTTACATTTGTCTTTCTCCAGTAAGCATTTTTATACTGAGATGCAGAAGGGTCTTTTAGGATATTGTCAGCCAAATCTTTTTCTATTGGATTAACGCCAATCCGAGTTACAATCTCATCATAATCATCACCAGCAACAAACTTCAATGCAAACAAATAAGACACCCCATCTTTAGAACTGTCATACTCTTTTTCAATGCCAGAAATTAAATCTTCATTAAAGCCAACATAAGAATTTTTGGCAAGATTGTATTCCTTCAACGATGGGTGGCGGAAGATAAAGTTTGGCTTAAATGCCTCTACCAACTGAATAGACATTCTTGATTGCTCTTCCTTAATAAATTCTTGAATATCATCAAGGTTTTCAGGCAACTTCTTAATTCCAGCCTTTTTTACCTCTTTAATCAACTCGGCATCAGAAATGTAATTGAAAATCTTTTGGTCAAAGAAACGATCCAACAAAAACGCCTTCTTGTCGCTTTCAGATATTTCACGAAGCTCTTTAGAAACAACCCCCTTGATTGTGTTGGTGTTCCTTTGTTGCCAAGAACCTATCTGCTTTTCCAAAAACTTAAACTCTTCCCTTTTCTTTGAGTTGCTATTCTGAACCGAAGACTCTGGCGTTCTGTAAACACGCATTGTTAGACTGTTTAAGGCAGCCAACTTGTCATCATATAGCGCATCAACCTCTTTCTGATTCTTTTCACCATACAAGCCAGAGATATTAGCATAGCCAGAAGTTATGAATAAATAATATGGGTTGTTTGAAGATATTGCCTTTTCAATAGCAGTTTCCCATTGTGCTGGACCAGCCTCATTAAACCCAAGAACCCCTTTATCTTCGCCCTCTTCATTCATTAGGTCATACGCGGCACCAAACAAATCACGATATATCTTCTTTGTTTCACCTATGTTAAACCTTTCTGGCAACAACACATCTTCCTTGCCACGATATACCTTAGCGCCCTTTCTGAAAAAATCCTTGTTGGCCGTTAAAGCAAAAACAGCTTGGGTTGTTGGCGAAGCGGCGCCAATCTCCGGAACATAACCACCTTTAAGCGCCTTTGCCATCTGGGAAGTAACCTCGCTAGCACCCCTTGAAGAAACAGTGCCATCAACAAAAATGTTTATGGACTTCAACATTGCAGGGAGTTTAATAGACACATACGGCCTAACAACTTCCCCCTTTTCATTCTTCTTAGTCCAAGGCATCATCATAACAAAGTAATTGGCCCTAATGTATTCCGAAACGCCATTGTAGCCAATAATACCCTCTTTCTCATCATCTTCCCCGGACTTGGCGTTATACAAAGCAACAGCTACAGCCATTCCACCAAACTCAATAAGCCTTGTAGCGGCAACAGCAGGATTCTTGGCAATGAAATCAATTTCAGCCCTAGCGCCCTGAATCATTGCATTTAAGAATGGAAAGATTGTTTGGTCTAACCCTTTTGTCGTATTGGTGCCTCCCTAAAGTCAATCAAATCAGCAGCACTCGCCGCAGCAGACTCTTTTATGGAAGTTAAATCTGCACCAGTAGGCTCAATGCCATTTTGCTTCTTGTACTCCTTGATGTTCTTTTCTAAAGCAGCCTCGTAAATAATTACTCTTGTGATAAGCTCAGAGCCAGACTGAATACTATTAAACACAGAAATTATTTTATTTGCATTGTCAACAGCAACAGACTTAGCCTTTCCTAATTGGGACTGGGCCATTCTTTTAGTGTACATCTTTGAGCCAATTTCAGACATAAAAGTCATTCCGCCTCCATAAGCAAAATAGTCTTTCACTAGCCTGTCAAACTTTGAGTCTCTTTTTGCCATACCAAACAACGAACCTCCATAGTTTACTACCTTAGAATAAACATTTTCGGTGGTTATCCCTAATGCCTTTGCCAATATCACACCCAAGTTAGCAGAAAAAGACTTATACAAATCCCTAGTTACCATTGAAGCATGAACAACGTCAAGGGCAAAGTTCCCCAAAGCAAATGCCGGGTTGAAAAATACCGCAGAGGCCTTTATTAACCCAGTTAAATTTAACTTGGACATAACTGAAATAAGCTGCTTGTTTTGAATCGGACTCCTTCCGCTTGCCGTTTGGAAAACACCAGCCAAATCAGACCTTACAGCCATTGACTTCTCAACACCATCAACAAAATAGGAAACCTTCTCAAAACCACTCTTGGGCGTTTGGTTGTTCCTAATAGGCTCAAATAAAGTCTGCTCCTTTAAGAACTTTTGTATTTCATCGTCAGTAGGCTCCCGGCCATTCTTCTTCTCAAACTTCTTCTTAAACTTTTCTAAAGCCTTATCCAAGAAAGCCTGTTGATTGTTTTCAGTCCACTTGGCAACTTTGTTTATGAAATTGTTTTTGGCAACAGCATCAAAGGTGGCAGCAGCATTTAACTGCAACAATGCCTGAGTGTCCATTTCCAAAGACTTGTCAGCTGAACCCTCTTGGATTGCCTTTATCTTGGCTGAAATGGAAGGATAATCAACAGCATCAATAGTGCTGGCAGATAAGTCTAAAAAGATACGCCTTACATAATCACGCTTTATCATTGAGTCATAGGCCGCTTGGGATATTAAACCTGCATCTAAACGCATTTTTAATAGTTCATCATTAGCCTTTCTGTACGCTTCGGCGCGCTCCCTAATTTCAATAGATTTAGCATCTAACCCACTATTCGCATCAATAACACCCTGGGCAAAATCAACCGTAAGCTCCACCTTTTTCCCATTCAACATTGCAGAGCCATGCTTTATCTCACCCAAATTACCCAACTTGGCCAACTCTTCATTTATCTCAGCCTTTCTATCTTCGGTAGTAGCTGGATCGGCCAACTCTTCATTTAGTTTTATAGAATAAGCAACATCTTGGTTTCGTTTTTCCTCAACATCAAGAATACGCTTTGCAATAATATACTCATTAAGCCTTTCCAACTGCCCCCAAGACAACCCACCAAAAATCTTTTTCTGAACATCAGAATACCAGTTGGCAGCCTTTGTGGAAGCACCCATACGAGATTTCCTTGAAGCGTAAACTTCCCTCTCTAAAGAAAGCCTGTCCTTAGATAACCTAAACACCCTATCAAAAGATAGTGTTGGTGTTACAAATGCCCTTAAAAAGCCATCATAAAGCCTAGATATTGAATTGCTTCGGCGAGCTACCTCAGTAGCCTTATTGGAATTGCTTATATCTTGGAACGCCCTATTGCCAAGAATGGCATTGTCTTGGTAGTTCTTTATGTCTGCTTCTGTTTTGTATAACTGGTCGCGATTTGCCGCAGCACGAAGAGCGTCTTGATACATTGCCCTTACTAAAGTTTCTGCTTGGCTAGGATCCAACCCATAATTCCTTTCGGCGCTGTCCATAAATTGGCCAACCAAAGACTGATTTGAAGCAACAAACTCCTCAAAGTTCATATTGATTCTGCCAGACATTGCAGCAATAGAAAAAATAAAATCATCTTTCAACCCCATTATCTCCCCAGCAAAGGCATCATCAATCTCATACATTCTAACAGATTGGTCGAAAAACAACTCGTCTTGAGCTGTTACCCTAATCTGCACGCCAAACTTAATCTTGCTATTCTCCTTCATATCCTTCACAAAATCCTTGAAGGTGTACGCACCGGCAAGAAACTTGTTGCGAACATAACTCGCTAAGGCGGTCAATATGGCCCGGTCTATCTCCGCCAACCGCTTCGCCCTGCCAAATGGGGAAATGCCTAAACCTCCATTCCTACCGCGGAAAAGTTTCTTTATCTTTTCTGCATCTTCTTGAGCCCTTTGCTCTGCCTCCTTGGCTTTTTCTTTCAAGGTAGATGGTTGCTTTTCGGCGATGGGTTGCGTTTCGGCGCGGTTCAACAATGGGTCAATCAACGCCCTAGTAAACGCCCCATCAACACCATTACCCAAAACCTCCTTAGCAATCCTTGGATTGGAAGGAATAGGATAGCTCTCTGGCAACCCCATAAGCCTACGCATCATCTCAGGAGTTACCCTCTTAACCGTACCATCAGGCAAAATAATCCTTGGCACAGAACCAAAGGTACTTAACAATGTTGGGGCTGGGCCACCAGCATTGGCAGCAGCAGCCAATCCCCTTGAAGCAGAACCACCCATAGTAATGATTGGCTTGCTTGGGTCCAACTTGCCCTTGCGTATCATATCCTTAATCCTAGCCATTTCCCAATTCTCACTTTCACTCCTAGATTCAAACTTTGAGTCTGGGGCACTTTCAATTAAGTCCTCTATTGCAGAATACCAATCCCCAGGAGTAGTTTTCTCCTGGATAGGTGGCAATTCTCCACTCTTCACAGCACGAATTAACAGACGCTTTCTGTTTTGAACACCACCAAAATCCGCAGAGTTGTAAACTCCAACATCAAAGGTGTAGCCGGCATCTTCTAAGGCTTTTATTATTGTTTCAAAGGGAACAGTGCCTTGGTAGTCCGGAACATTCTCTATTGTTACAATGGGAGGCTGTGCCTCACGAATAACCATCGCAACAGCATCAGCCGACTCCATATCTGACTTCAAAACTGTTCGCTTATTCTTGGCCGCCGAAAAGTTCTTGCAAACAGGAGAGGCATGAAATATGTCAGGCTTGGAAGCTATTACCTCATCAGGGTTAATGTCCCTAACATCTTTGGGCTTATACTCAACACCAAAGGCTTTGTTGTACGCTTCAACGTACGCTGGGTTGAACTCAACAGCCATAACAGATTGGGCGTTGGGTAAAGACGCTTCCATTGTGCCTGCACCAGAGAAAAAGGTGGCTACACGACTTGGCTTCTTTTCCCCTTCGGCGACCTCCGCCGTTCCAGAAACCTCTGGGGTAACTCCCTCGGTAGATACCCCTTCGGAGGTAACTGCTTCGGCCTCCACATCTTGCAAGGGACTAACAGCAGGTTTTGCTTCGGGGGTTGCCTTTTTAAGAACAGGTAAATCTATTTTTACAGAAGCAACAGGGGCAAAAGCCTTTTCATTTTGAGGAGTAACTTCTATATTCCCAGAAACCCATTTAATGTTATCTTCATTTAATCCAAATTTTTCTAAATAAGGCAACAACGCTTTTTTTACTTTCTCAAAATCTTCTCTTGATGTAACTCTAATATTATCAAAGGCCCCTTTGTTTACAGGTACACCTAATTCATTTACAATAGCATCCCCATTTATGAAAACACTATTTGTAATTAACTTGCCATTGCTGTCATATTGAAGCTCATATCCCCTTTGCAACTGCTGTTCCCATACCCTTAGTCCGTCTGTTGATATACTTCTTTTTTCGGTATATTCATGTTCTTCTGGCAACATATCTTGGACGCCAGAAATCATTGTCTTAAAGTCTTCTTTATTTCTTGACTGATTTTCAAACTTTGAACTCCATTTGTTTGTAGGCTTGCCATTTTCATACAACCTATAAAACCCTACAAAGTCGTTATCTGTTTTGCCTGTTACAATTACATCAACACTTCCAGTTTCGGGGTGTGCATATTCAACAAATTCAATCCCATTTATTTTTTTGTGAGACACAGGAACAGCAGCCTTATCACTCCCCCCAAGCTGAGTAGAAAACTCCCCAACACCTGTAAATAAATCTTTTCTTTCTATTTTAGGCTCTACTTCTTTTCTTTTTCTTTCTACCTCATCTTTCTTGTCCACTGGTTGCTCTTTAGCCACTTCGGGGGTTGTCTCACTTACTCCCTCAACCTTCGCAACATTCCCCTCAACAAAATCCACAACGGCAACTTCTTCATCGGTAAGCTCCTCCTTACCCTTGGCCTGCTCGTAAACCTCGGCAACATTCTCAATAGTTCCTAACTCAGCAGGAACCTCTACACCTTCCAAAGAAGCTTTTATGCTTTCGGCGTCCTTGGTGGATTCCACAACCGCACCCTCAACCTTATCCACCTCACCCAACACATCAGCACCTATCCCCTCAGGCAACTTGCCACTACGCTTGTACTCATTGTACTCAGCCCTAGTGATATTCCGCTCCTTACCATCAATAGTTACAACAAAGTCAAACTTGCCAGTGCCTACTAAACGCTTCTTGTCTGCACTTAACCCCTTGCGCTCTTTCATTTGAACGGATATCCTTGGGGTTGGTTGTGCTTCGGTAGGTTGCGTTTCGGCGGCCCCCCTCGCTTGGGGAGGCATAGTGGATTCAACAACACCACCCTCAAAACGACTTAACCCAGCCTCTAATTCCCTAGTTAAAATCTCCCTAGCCTTACCCTCAACCTTTAACCTTGGCAACTCATTGGAAATAAATTCTCTCAACTTGTTGGGAGATTTAAGAGCCTCCGTTACCTTCTCCCAAACACCCTTATCAATAGTTTCGGTAGCAGGTAAATTGTTGACATCCCTGTATGAAATAGTTACACTCTCCGGAGTCATTGACTTCACAGTAATACCCAGAACATTAACCCCAAGACCAAAAGCACTAATGGGAACTAACGCCCTGCCAACCTCCATCAAATTCTCAATATCCAAATCACCACTTTCCTTGAAAATTCCAGCCATAACATCAGCATCGCCAGTAATCAAATTAGTAAGGGGCATATTGGCCAACTCTTCACCAAATTCCGCAAAGAAACCATTCCAGCCACCCTTCTCAGCTAAACGCTTAAAAGCCGTTGGCATATCAATGTTTAACTTGCTCATGTACCAACCAATGTATGCCCTCTTCAAAAACTCGTTCTGCATCATCTTGCTGCCAGCATACTTCAAAGCCCTAGCACCAGCAAAACCCAAGTTCTCACTAAAATACTCCGAAGCAGTTACGCCATACCCCTTCAAAAAAGCCTCAAAGCCCCCCTCTGGGGTACTCTCATCTAACATAGCAACCAAATCATCGCCCTCATCACTAAAAGCTATGCTCATTTGAGGCGTCATTCTTTTGATTGTTTCATCAAGATACCTCTGGGGGTTGGCCGTAGTCTGCGCCAAAGCACCAACCACAGTACCAGCTAAAACCCTCATTCCCTTAGCAGCAATAGTCTTTTCGGCGGCTTCGCCAAATAACTTCGCTACAACTTTTTCCGTTGACTTCCTAGCCAAAGAACCCATGCCAGCAGTAAACACAAACTCACCCATAAAAGGCAAACTCTCAGCAGTGGCAGAGCCAGCCTTATACCAATCCGAAGCCATATTGTTAGCCTCATAAACACCCCTGTAAGAATTGCCCAAAGCAACAGCATTCTGCAAATACCTTGAAGCAGGAGTATCATCTTCTAATGAACGGTACAAAGCCAACGAGCCAGCTAAATTCTTCAACCCAGAAACAAACGGCAAGTAATCAACAAACTGCCCAGAAGTTAACCCATTCCAAAAATTCTTAAACTCATTGTCGGTCATGCTCTCTGGCAAGTCTATAATCTCTTGCAGCTTCTCCCTGGCCAATAACAACTGGTCTAATTCCCTATCATCATAACCCTTACCCTGCTGGCCAAACTCCGAAGCATAAACCCCAGAGGTAAAAGTCTTAGTGCCAGTCTTTGCCTTTGTACTTGCAATAACCTCATCTAACTTTTCGGCCTCCTCAATCGCACGAGTCTTTAACATATAAAGCGAAGGCGTACCCTTCTGGGTGAAATAAGCCTTTGACATTACAGCATCATCAAACTCATTGCGAGCCTGTGCAACAGTGCCATCGTTAATGGCAACACCCTTCTCCCTCAACTGAACAACAACATTCCCAAAAGCACGATCTAAAAAAGCCTTCTTCTGGTCAAATGGCAATAAGTCAAAACCCTTGTTGTTGATAACCTTTTGGATTGTGGGCAATAACCCACTCTTTTCAAGTAGTGGCGTGGGGCCGGAAGAAGAAGCCCTAATAACAGAGTTTATCCTTTCATTGTACTTGGGGGCTAGGTCGCCTTGGATTCTTGTCTGTATGGCCCTTAAATCACCTTCTCGGCTTGCTATTATGCCATTCCTTAACTCATTTAGTTCAGATATGTACTGCTTGTACTCTTCGGTATCTTTAAGGCCAGACTTTATCTTTTCGGCGGCCTTCTCTAATCCAGAATTGTAAGCATTAACAGCACCCTCTTCCTTTGCCAAAAGCTCGGCCCGATAAGCAATACGCCACTTTTCAAGCTCTGCATTGGCGGTGTCAGCATCCATCTTGTCATCATTTAGCAACAACTGATACTTGGTACGCATTTCGCTCCTCTTAGCCAAAACATCATTCTTTGTTGGCAAAGACAACATAACAGCATCATACTCGGCACGCAACCCAACAGTAGCCTCATCCAACTTAGCCTGCTCTTCAGCATCAATAATCCCAATATACTTCGCATCAATCTCAGCCCTCTGGCGAGCAAACTCCCTATCAATATCCTTATTCAAATTGATATAAGCCCTATCCTTCAACATTGTTTCCTTAATCTCATTGCTCTGTTCAGCAATAATCGGGTCAATACTACCCTTAAACCTTTTGAATGCTTCCGACTGCCCCTCAACACCCTTTTCCAAAAAAACATTTATCTCCTCAGCAGCAGCCTTATCACTAGCAAAATCCCCAGCTAAATAATTGGCAAAAGTGTTGGTGGAAAGGTAGCCCTTAGAAGCTAAATCAACAATCTTCTCTGGCTCACTACTCTTTTCGGCCTCGGCAAAAACACCCCCAATCTGCTCAGATAACTTCTTGGAAGCACCCTTTTGAAACAACCTTTGCCTCGCCGGCACCAACTCCTCAAAAGGCTTTTCAACACGCTCAAAAGATTTCTCCCCACCAAGCCAACCGAAAATTGTTTCAAGGAAACCCTTATCCTTCTTGTTGTCAACAATGCTAAACTCCTCCAAGCCAACCGTAACGGCTGGGGCTTCGGGTTCGCCCGGTTCAATAGGCTCAATGGCTTCACTTGCCGGCGCACCAACGGGCTCAGCGCCAGGAGGTGTCCCACCAGCAGGTGGCCCTACCTCAGATTCGTTCAAGCCTAATCCGGTAGGGGAAGATTCTGCCCCACCAACCTCTGATGGGGCTTCGGGCTTTCCCACGCCAAAAGTCTCAGCGTTAAACTCCTCATAACTCTTCGTGCCATCGTTTACATAGTTCTCAAACAACCCCTTCTTGTACTCCTCATTACCCTTGATAGAGTCAAAATAAGCATCAAAGGTTAAGTCCTCACGAACACCAGCGATGTTCTCATCAAATATTGCTTTTACTATTTCTTTACTCATGCTGTGGGTATGTCTAATAAATTAAATGTGGATTGGGGTGATTGGGTTTGCTTTTCGGCGGCCCCTATTGGCCCGGCACCCTCAAGGGTTTCAGTCTTATCCCTAATTTTTTCTATCTTTCTTATTAAGTCTTTTTGCTCCCTAGGAATACCCTTTATCACAGCGTTCAAATTATCCTTAGTGGCAGGAACATAAATTGTGGCGCCACTAACACGCTCTGCCCCAGTAAAATTTAACGCAGGGGCACTTTCGGCAACAATAAACAACTTCAGCTCTTTTTCTGTTGCAGAAAACTTATCTAGCATATCATTAGGAATAACATCCCCCTTTCTTATCGTAAACAACCCAATAGTAACTGGTTGCTCCTTTTTTGAAACAGTAACAGTTGCTAGCCTACTAACCTTTGCTTCAACATTGCTAGACTCAATCCTTTGGCCAAAAGATGTCTGAGAAGAACCCTCCCCAATAGCAAAAGCCTGATTTGGAGGAATGGTAAGGTTAACATTTTCAGAACCAACATTCAAAGTGGCAGAGTCAAACTCCTTCTTACCATTGTCCTCAGCGTATTTTTGGGCGATTTCTTTATTTGCAAAACTAAGGTCTCCTCCATTCTCGCCTTTTACAAAAACATTTTTATCAAATATAGATTGCAACTTAAATCGCCCATCGTTTTGAGCAACAGGCCTCCAACTAAGAGTAGCACTTGCTCCAACTTTTGTCTCCTTTGAAACCTCTGCACTTTGAGCCAAACTGCCACCACCAATGTTAATACTCATTCCGGGGCCAGAAGTAAACCCGGACCTTTCTGGCGCCACAAATGTATTGTAAACTTTTTGCTTCCCTTCGGGTGTTGTAATGTCAATACTATACTTATTTTTCCAATTAAACACAGCACTCCTTCCCCCAATAGGGTCCGAAGAAATTAAATCTAAATAAGCATCAGACCTTTCTTTAGTTATTACTTGAGAAAGCTCTTGCCTAGTTGTTCTTCCAACCCTAAACTTTTCTGCCAATTGAGGAGCAAATTGGTTTATAATATCGCCTTGAAAAGTATTGTAATCTTTCCTTACATCAAAGTTTTTTATATCCGAAAAGTTAATGGAAACCCTCCCCTTATCATCTACATTTATTTGCCAACCATAATCTGCAAGTTCTTTTGCAACTTCTGGGTCTTTAGCTGCTTCACGAATATCCATACTATTAAGTTTGCTAAAGGTAACCTCTGGCCTAATGTATGTGGAAGTATAAGTTGGCTTTTCCCTTTCAAAAAGCTGGTTACTAGCATTTGCTATTCCAGCTAAATCTATAAGCAACTCTCGCTTTATATCATTAGCTTTATTTATTCCCCTTACATTGTCTTCTGCTATTGCATCTCGCATCTTTGTTACTGCTTCGGCAGACTTTTCCTTCACAAGGGATTGCATTGAATAGTGATACTTTGAAGGGTCAACATTTATTGACTTTTCAATATCCTCTGCTACCTTTGCCTTTTCCTTCGCCTTGGCCGCCTCGCCAGCAGCCTTTTGTTTAAGCCCTGACATATATACGTTTTCGTACACTGGGGCTTTTCCTGTTAATGCTATACCTGCTACTAGTGGTGTCATTGATTATTGCTTTTCGGCGCGGTTTGTT
>Ga0172373_10008386_pt1 | contig 13135 bp, 10 predicted proteins | sample Lak10m_2_FD_114546 | JGI IMG/M metagenome (GOLD analysis project Ga0172373, IMG submission 114546) | Freshwater microbial communities from Kabuno Bay, South-Kivu, Congo - kab_092012_10m | ecosystem: Environmental > Aquatic > Freshwater > Lake | place: Democratic Republic of the Congo... | reverse complement strand
GCGGATTATCAATTCCCTCGGCAAAACCGGCGAAGCGTTTTTAATCGACGACAGGATTTTCCAAGCCGCGGAAATCGGAAGAATTCATGCAAAGGCAGCCTGATTTTTGGCGAAGGTATTGTCATCAGGTCTCAGTTAATACAGCTAGGGGTGTTTTTCTCCTTCAAGATCAATGGGTTATAGGGAGGGTTGACGGAAATCGCTGTTGTAAAAAAGCTACGTAGTTTATGCAACAGACTTCCGCCGGTCTTTACGGTACGACGAGACCCGCCCGGGGTCAAGTCAGGCACGGAAAGGGTTCGGGTTCGGGTCCGGGAGGCGGGCGGCATCGGGCGGGGATCAACGGATCAGCAGATTGATGCCGTCGTCCAGCAGCATGACATCATCGGGGAACATCTGGCGGCCCAGGGCCACGGCGTCCTGCCGCGCCGGCAGCGGGTAGATGCGCACGTCGTCGCCGCCGGGTTCGATCAGCGCATCCAGCCCCACAATGATCCGCCGCAGCTTGCGTTGGGTCAGTTGAGCGGTAAAGACGGAATACTGTACGGGCAAGCCCTCCTGACGCAGAAACCGGTGCACGCGCTGGAGGCGGCGCGGCTGGCAAATGTCGTAGGCGATCAGGTAAAGCTGGGGTTGATTCAGCGCCATCGGTATTGCTCGATCAGCCAGTGATGCAGCCGGTTCAATAGCCCCCGCAACAACGCGGCGGTGCGGTCCTGGCGAGCTTCGAAGAAGGCGACGACGTCCGCTTCCGGCGGGGTCGGCGGCTCACCCCGGTCGCGACGGGCCGCCAGCCAGGCCAGTCGCGGCAGCCGGAAATCCCAAAACAGGATGCGGGTGAGGTCGCCGGTCAAATCCAGCTCGCTCCAGCCGGCCAACTCCGGGCAGACGCCGGCCTCGGTCAGCCGCTGGGTCACGTAACCGGTCAGCAAGCCCTGCACCTGCCGCCCCACGTGATCGTAAGCGGTCAACAACCGATGATCCGCCGCCTGCCGGCGCAGGGCCTGGCGCAAATCGCGCGGGGACGGCAGGTCATTCGGCGGAAAACCGGCCCGCCGCGCCACGCTGCGCGCCGCCATCTGTTCCATGCCCGCGCACCAGGCGGAGTAGGCTTCGCGCCAGTCGGGCCGGTCGATAAAATCCGCCAATCGCTGGCGAATTTCCTCCCGTTCGCCCGGCCGGCCCACCAACCGCGCCACCACGGCCCCTTCATCGTCGAGAAAGCTGACCGTGATGCCCTCCCTGGAACAGGCCAGCAAGGCTTCGAGTTTCCATTGCACCCGGGTCGATGAGATGACCCGGGACACCCGCCGTAGCGGAAACCAACAGTCCGCCTGCCCGGATTTGGCCACCTTGAGGGAGGGACCGTCCGGCTCCACGCGCGTCTCGCCGCCCTTGAGATACAACGGCTTCATGGCGCGCCCTCCGTCAATCGCCGGACCACCGCCAGGCCATAGCGGCGCAACAGCCGGCGCAGGGGCGGCGCCAGGGTTTCGTAGCGGGCGTAGAACAGCGCCCTGCCCTCCTTCTTGAGCAGGCAGGCGCCGTTGTCCTCGACGAAATCCTCGGCGCGCAATTCGCGGTCCGCAAAGAGCCGCCAGACCCAGCGGTCGATATGGACCCGCAGCGGCTCGATCAGGTCGGCCGCCAGTGATTCGCGCCGGTGCGCGGGCTCGTGGTAGAAGCCGACATAGGGGTCCAGTCCGTTGAGCTGGCAAGCCTGCACCGCCTCGAAATGCAGCAGCGTATACGCCAGCGAGAGCGCGGCGTTGACCGGGTCGCGCGGCGGTCGGCGATTGCGACCGGTAAATTTCAGGCTGGGCGGGAAAACCTGGGTGAAGGCGGCAAAATAGGCGGCCGCCGCCGCGCCTTCGATGCCGTTCAGCCGGGGCAGGCTGAGTTCCGCCTCCGGCGCCGCGTTCAAGGCCGTCAGGGCGGTTTGAATCTGGCGCGCGCCGGCTTGCAGGGCGGGCCGACAATCAGGCCGCGCCTCGCCGAGCCGGCGCAGGAACGCCGCTTGGGCGCGGAGTTTCAGCGCGACCAGCAAGCGTGACCAGCCGACCCGGACGGCGTCGTCGGCATACCAGGCATACTGGGCGATGCGCCGTTGGGTATCGCCGCGCAAACGCCCCTGCATGATGGCCGCCGAGCGGCCCTGCCGCCCGCTCAACACGAGCAGAGCCACCCCGGCTTCGGCCAGGATGCCCAGGGCGCCGGTGGTGATGGTGGCCCGCCCGCGCATGACGACGCGGTCCACCTGATTCAGCGGCACGGTGCCGCGACGGTTGCCCGCCTCGTACAGGCAGAGATGCTGCCCTTCGTGGCGCAGCTCCAAATCCTTGCGGTCCAGATACAGGGTGCCCATGTCGTCTCCTCATCCCACGTAGAAAAAGGCCGGGTCCGTCGGTGCGACGGCGATGCCCAGGCCATGCACCGGCCGCCGCGCATCCAGCCGCAACAGCAGGAACCGGTCCTCGGCCGGTTCTATCACCTCACGTACCGCCTCGATCAGCGCGCGCTTTTCCGCTGCGGTGAGATAGCACTCGAAGACGGATTTCTGCCCGCCGGTCGCATACCCGCGCAGCACATACAGGGCTCGTCTGAGCCGCTTGGCGTCGCAGATGTCGTAACAGGCGATGTGGAGGATACGTTCGGCCATGCGGGGAGCTTAATCGCCCAGGCCGCAAAGGGGGGATTTGGCAAGCTTGCCAACCTGCCCCGCGCGGCATGCCCACACGTTGCAAAGCATCGGTTTCCGTTGGCTGAGCGAAGTCGAAGCCAAGGGGACCCGCCTGGGCGGTCGGTTCGCTTCGACTCCGCTCAGCGAACGGCTGGCTCTATGGCCGGCAAAGCATCGGGTTCCGTTGGCTGAGCGGAGTCGAAGCCAAGGGGACCCGCTTGGGCGGTCGGTTCGCTTCGACTCCGCTCAGTGAACGGCTGGCTCTATGGCCGGCAAAGCATCGGGTTCCGTTGGCTGAGCGGAGTCGAAGCCAAGGGGACCCGCTTGGGCGGTCGGTTCGCTTCGACTCCACTCAGCGAACGGCTGACTCAATGGCCGGCAAAGCATCGGGTTCCGTTGGCTGAGCGGAGTCGAAGCCAAGGGGACCCGCGTGGGCGGTCGATTCGCTTCGACTCCGCTCAGCGAACGGCTGACTCAATGGCCGGCAAAGCATCGGGTTCCGTTGGCTGAGCGGAGTCGAAGCCAAGGGGACCCGCGTGAGCGGTCGGTTCGCTTCGACTCCGCTCAGCGAACGGCTGGCTCTATGGCCGGCAAAGCATCGGGTTCCGTTGGCTGAGCGGAGTCGAAGCCAAGGGGACCCGCGTGGGCGGTCGGTTCGCTTCGACTCCGCTCAGCGAACGGCTGACTCAATGGCCGGAATCGGCCCGCCAGCACTCGGTGGCGTCGGCCAACATCTCCAGCCGGCGGGCGATTCCGGCGAAATCCCGCCTGAAGGCGGAACTCCGAACAGCACAGCCCGTCAGGTGAACTCCACCCGGAGGGCCACGCCCGCGACGGGCAGGAACAGCCAGACTTCCCGGACCGGCTTGCCGCTGGCTTGCGCCACGGCCGCGGCGTAGGCCTGCAACTGACCGGCGTGTTCGCGCGTCAGTTCGTCCCAGTGTTCCGCACCCAGCGGGTTGGCCTTGTGATCGATCAGGACCATACCGTCCGCCCGTTCGATCAGCAGATCGACGCGCCCCAGCAGCACCTGCCCGTTCGGGAGCACGGCTTGCACGGGATATTCGGCATGGAATATGGGTGAATGTGCAGGTAAAGGTTCATTTGAAATCCCCTCACCCCAGCCCTCTCCCGAAGGGAGAGGGGGTTGATGCCTCTTTACCTGCTCATTTATCCGTACCGCATCGCCCCAGCGCCGCGCCAGCCAGGTTCGGAAGTCCGCGATTCGGGCCAGGACGGCGGCGGCCTGAATCTGCCCCGCGACGCCATGACGCTGCAGAATCTGCTCGATCATGGCCGCTTCGACGGGCCGCTCCGGGTCGGCGAAGGCGAGGGCCAGGGCCGCATGCAGCGCCCGACCCAGCCATTCCATGGCAGGACGGCCATTGATCGGTATTCGCTCGCCCAGTCGCACCGTCTCCGCCAACCGGGCCGGCGCCGCGGGCGCCCGGGAAGGATTGAAGTACAGCGGCAAGCGCGCCGCTGGCTCCAGTTGGGTCGGAAACCCATACAGCCCGGCGGGGCCATTCCGGGGCGGCGGGCTGGCCGGGCCGGGCCGCAGGGTTTCCGAGTGGAGCGGAAGGGGAGCGTCATCCGGGGGCTGAAGGACGGTAGCCTCGCGGGCCGGGGTCAGCCATGGCACCCCAAGGGTGTCCAGCCACTCGGTCCGGGCTTTGCCGTCATGGCGGGCGAGCACCAGCAGGTCCCGCGCCCGGGTCATGCACACATACAGCAGGCGCCGGCTTTCCGCCTCGGCCTCCCGGCGCAGGGCCTGGCCCGTCGCGGTCTGGCGAAGGGTGTCCCCGAGGGGAACCTGTTCCTGCTGGCCGAAGGGCCAGGGCCAATAGCGCGGGAACCGTCCTTCCAGAGGACGCTGGATATCCAGCTCCCGGGTCGCGACGACCGACAGGGACCAGAGCCGATCCCTGATCCGGTCTTCGAGACCGGTCAGCACCACCACCGGCCATTCCAGCCCCTTGGCGGCGTGGCGAGTGAGGATGCGCACCGCATCGATGGCAGGTTCCGCCATCGCGTCCCGCTGCTGGTCGGCCAGCGCCCGCAGCCAGAGTATCAACCCGGACAGGGTGGCGGCTTCCCGGGCGGCGCGGCAATCATCCTCGTAGCGTTCGGCCAGGGCCAGCAGGGCTTCCAGGTTGGCCAGGCGCGTCCGCGCCCGGTCCGGGTCCTGCTGCCAGCGCAAAACTATGCCGGGCAGGTCGCAAGCGCTGACGACCAGCCGCAGCGCCTCGGCGGGGGCCAGCAACCCGGTCTGGCCGCGCAGCCCGGCCAGCCGTGCCAGCAATGGATGCGCGGGGGCAGCGTCCGTGTCCCGTTCGCGCCAGAGACCGGGTGCGCCGCCCGCTTCCAGATACCGCAGCCGCTCGCTCACCCAGACTTCGGGCTCCAGGCTGTCCGCCAGGGACAGGATTTCGGCCGTGGCGAGCGTATCCTCGGCGTCGTTGAGACGGCGCAGACAAGCCAGCGTGAGCACCGCTTCCGGGGTCGCCAGCAAACCGGGCCGCGCCGTGGCGACCGGCAGGCCCAGTGCACGCAGGCACTGCGCCAGGTCAATGACCTGATCGTTGCACGGCGTCAGCACCGCGATGTCGCCATACCGGATGGGCCGCGCCTGTTTCAACGCCGTGTCGTACACGAGATATCCGGACTCCATGAGCCGGATCAATCCCGCGCCCAAGGCGGCGTTTCGCTCCGGCTGGTTCTTGCCCGCCAGCCACCAGTGGGCCATGGCCGGTTCCTTCAGGCCCTCGCGACCATCATCACGATGGGCCTTCAGCACGATCTGTTCCGGGGTCAGTTCATCGCGAAAGCCCTGCGTGAACGCCGCGTTGACCAGCGCCACCAGCGAAGGCCGCGAGCGTCGCGAGGTGTCCAGGATGACCGGCGGCTGGCCGGCGTCCACCAGGGTCTTCAACACGGCCTGCATGAGGGCGGTATCGCTGCCGCGAAAGCCGTAGATCGCCTGCTTGATATCACCCACCCAGTAAACGGCCCCGGCCAGTTCGGCCAGCTTGAGAAACAGGGCCAACTGAATGGGACTGGTGTCCTGGAATTCGTCGACCAGCAACAGGTCCAGTTCCTCCGCCAGCACGGCGGACACAGCCGGATCGTCCAGTAGCTTGAGCATCAGGTGTTCCTGATCGGCGAAGTCCAGCACGCCCAACTCCCGCTTGCGCTCGGCATGGACGCCCAGGGCGGCGGCGCAGAGCCCGAACAGTTGTTCCAGGTAAGCGCGGATATCCCGATGCAGGCCGGCATGTTCCGCGAACCGCGCGGCGACCGCGCCGACCGGGGCCGCCAGCGGCTTGAGGCCCACTTCCGGCGCGGCCTTGGACAATTTGACCCATTGGCTCCAGGGCGGGCCGGCATCGGCCAGTCCACGCCGCACCGTTCGCAGCAACTCGACATACTCGGCCGAGTTTTTCCTGCCGCTGGACGCGGCGGCACGGGCCAGATCCGGCAGCACCGCATCGATGGCCCGCGCAAGTTCGACCGACAGATCGACGGCGGCGGGCGCCGGAAAATGACCGAGCAGGTCATCGGCGTTGCGTCTGGCATGTTCCGGCAACGCGGCGGGATCGATATCGTTGGAGCGGACGAGGTCGAGCAGCGTCTTGAGGTCGGTCCGCCAGGCGGCCTTTTCCCCGAATCCGAGACGCTCGGCGATGGGCAGGAATCCGGCGATGCCGGCCGCGTCGATCACCTGATCGATGGCATGAGCGATGAAATCCTCGGCCTGAGTTTCCTCCAGCACGTCCTGCCGTGGCGAGAGACCGGCCTCGAGGGCAAAGTGCTCCAGCAGCTCGCCGCAGACGGCGTTGACGGTCCCGATACGGGCCTGGCCGATGGCGGTGGCCAGACCATGATCCCGCTCCGCAAGCAGATGGGCGCGGACCCGCTCGCGCAATTCAGCGGCCGCCTTGCGGGTGAAAGTCGTCGCGAGGACCCCCTCCGGCCGGACCCGTCCATCCCGCAAGTGCTCGAACAGAATCCGCGTCAGATGATGGGTCTTGCCGCTACCGGCCCCGGCGCTGATGAAACGAATGTGCGCGGCCATGCTCAAGCCTCCCAGCCCGCAAGGGCGACATAGTCGTTATAACGCGGGTTCAGTGTCTGGAGACACAGCCCCGTTTCCGGCGGATTCAGCCCCGCGTCGTCCAGGGGTTCGATGACCTCCAGCGCGACTTCCACCCGCCCCTGGCGTAACTGCTCGCGCCGCCATTCCCAGGTGACGAGGAAGCGCTGCCAGAGTTGCCCGGCGCTCTCGGGCCGTTCCGCCTGGACTACCTCCGCCGCGGGGAACCAATCATCGGCATTCGCCAGCAACCGCCCTTGACCGAGGATGAAGTAGGCCAGTCCCGGCGTCATGGCGAACCGCTGCCGGGCCAGTTCGGCATAGAGGATGAGCTGGAGCTGGCCGCCGCTCTTCAGCTTGTCCCGGTATTTCCGGTCGCCCTGCCATTTCAGGTCGAGGATGGCGTGCCGGCCATCCTGACGCTCCAGCACCAGATCGGCGGACCCCGCCAGGGACCCGCCCGGATAGACGCCCGCCAGGGGCTGCTCGGGGTCGACGTGCGCCACCCCGGCCTGCCGGAGTTGCCGCAGCAGATGTTCCAGCGCCCGGCGCAGCCGGGCCTTGAAGCCCTGGAGATCACTGCCGCGCCCCGGCATGCGCAGCAAGGCCCCTTCTTCCGCGATGATCTGGTCGAAGGCCGGGTCGAACCATGGCTTCCAGGCGGAATCGTCGAGGCAGAGCGCCGGCCGCCGGAACCAGCGCTCGATCAAACCATGGGCGAGATTGCCGTAGAGCCGAAAATCATCGGGTAAGGCCAGCAGACGGCTGGGGCGAATCCGGGCCGGATAATGCAGCAGCCACTGATAGGGGTTGAACAGCAAGGGTTCGAGGCTGCTGTAAGACTCGGTCTCGCGCTGGAGGCGGGTCAGATCGGCCTCGAAGCGCCAATAGCGGCGACGGGTCGGCAGGGGTTGGTAAGCGACGCCGACGCGATCGGCGGCCGGTTCGCTCAGCAAGGCTTCGAGCGGCTGGACCGGCACATCGGGGACCAGCGCCCGCACTGTTTGCCAGACCGGGTGGACCTCCTCGCCCGCGGGCGGCAACACCAGCACCAGCCGCCGCCGGGCCGCCAGGAGCGGACGCAACCAGGCCCGGGCCTCTCGCTCCAGGAGGGTCGCGGTCGTGGGCAAATCCGCGCCGGCCGCGCGCAGGGCGGCCCATTCGGCGCGCGACCAGGGCTGGCGACCGGGCAGCGGCGGCATCGCCAGCGGCCACCACAACACCTGATCGGCCGGTTCGATGGCGGCGCCCGGATGCGTCACCCGCCGGCACGCGCCCACTTCCGCATGCCGCAGGGGATGCTCGCACCCCCGCGCCGTGGCCTGACTGACCAGAAGTTGCAACTGCCGGGGCCGGATATGCGTCATGCCCTGCGCGGCGAGGTCCGTCAGCGCCAGACTCACCGCGCGACATTGCTCCAGGGCCGCGCCATCGAGCGCCCCCGACGCGGACGCCGCCTCCGCCAGCCGGCCATGGAAGAACCCCGCCAGCCGATCGACCCGGGCGATCACCGTCCCCAGGTCGGCGCCGGTAACGGGCGCGTGGCGCTCGTGTTCGATCCACTCGGCGATCTTCCGCCGCGCGGCGGGCACCTGCCCGAACCGGATCTCATCCGCCTCTATCGCGGCCAGCGCCGCGCGCCAGCGTGGACCGCCCAGACCGGGCCGTTCCGCCAGCGCCTCGGCCAACCGCCGCCGGGCATGATGGGGAAGCGGACAGATCGGATGCGTCAGGAACCGCAGCAGAACGGCGAGGTCCAGCGGCTCCCACAGCATTTCCAGGGCCAGGGGCAGCACCTGCAACGGGGGGCGGAACGCGCTGGGCTCCGACACGCCGAGACGTGCACGGCCGGCCGTGGCCAGAATCTCATCCAGCCTGCCGCCGGGCCCCGCCGTTACCAGCAAGTCGTCGCCGCCGTCCAGTTGCGCGGCTACCCAGCGTCCCGCCAGCGCGGCCGTCTCGGCCTGGACCACGGTGAGCCCGCCATCCGCTTCATATGCCAGGGGCGCCAGGGTGGCGTCGGACCGGAGCTGCCGCAACGCGCCTTGCAGGCGGGCCAGCCAACCCTGGCCGGGCGCCTCTGGCGCCGGCGCCGGCCGGATCGGCAGATGCGCGAGCACCTTCCGCCAGCGTTTGGGGAAATCCTCGATCGGGTCGAGTAGCGTGAGGGAGGCGATCGGCGGCGTGTGTCCACGCAACGCGCGCTCGACTTCTTGCAGCCGCTCGCCCAGGGAGGGGGCGAGCCGTTCGACGGCCGCCCGCTCGACCTCCGCCAGATCGCGCAGCCGGCGCGGGGCGGGCTCCTGAAAATCGCCGTTCCAGCCGTGCAGATGCCATTCATCCCGCCAGGCCAGCAGGCGCTCCGCCGTCCGTAGTTCATCGGTATGAAAGCTCCGGTGATAGCAGCGGCCGGGATCATCGCGGCTTTGCAGACAATCCCGGTACTGGACGATGCGCTGGGCCCGGCTGACCGGCGCCTGAAGCAGGCCAAGCTGGGTTTCGAGCAGGTCCAGCAATCCCAAGGGGCCGACCACGGCCGCGCCCAGTGCGTCGGTCCACCGCCAGCCGTGTTGCCCATCGAGATACAAACCAACGTGTAGATGCATTGAAATACCTCTTAACCTGATAACGCCCGGTGAGCGATTCAAAATCCCGAACGCAGAAATGCCGCTCAAAAGCGCACAAGCCATTGTTTTCATTCCCCTCTCCAGGAGGGAGAGCGGCCAGAGGGTGAGGTTGCGGACAGACCATCGCCGTGAGGCGATACGAACAAGTCCGCGCACCCCGCCGCCGGAAGCGCGGTCAGGGTGTGATCTTCAACGCATCGCCGCTGATGTTCCAGTTGCTGCACCCGATCAACCCCGGAATGATGAGCAGCCCCAGCCCGAAGTCCAGCAGCCAGCGCTCGCTGGCGGTGACGTTGTCGGCCACGTCCGCCCCCTTGGCCTGCAACTGCTTTTTCACGGCGGGGATGACGATGTTCCGGTCGGTAGCCGTCTGCGAGGTATTGAAACAGGCCCCGGCGCTGGTCGCGAACTTGCCAAGGTTCCGGACCTTGTTGGTGGCGACCTTGTTCTGGATTTCGGTTTTCGAGTACGTGTCGGAGTAAAAGCCCTGGCCGAGCAGATACGGTGTGGAGGGCGCGGCGCAGCCCGTCAACTGGAGACCGGCCAGAAAGATGGCGATGGATTTTTTCATGAGGATTCCCCGAAAGAGTCAAGCCGGCGCCCTTGGCCGGCGGGATGGATTCGAACGGGAATCAGCTTAGGGAAAGCCGCAAGGAATGGGTGATCTGGCAAGCTTGCCAAGCCCCCATCCCGGGACCGACTTGTGCATACTTTCGCGAACATCCCAAGGCTGAAAGAAGCCATGCTCGCCGCGATGCCTGTCGCGCCGGCACCGCGCGCCAAGGGCGGGTTGCGGCACCGCGAGGCCAAACCGGCTCTAACCGGTCCGGTTTCCAAGGGGGAAACAACATGGCCGCAACCGAAAGACCACGCTCAACTTTCCACAGCACCAGAACACCATCGAATGAGGACACCCATGCGACCCTATGCCAACGAAGCGGACTACCACCAATGGTTCATCAATCATGTCGACCATTTCCCGCTGCCCGACCGACGGGTCCCCATCCTGATCATCGGGCATGAACTATCCCTGTTCGGCGGCAGCCGTAACGGGGGCAGCGGCAGCGCGGATCTGGTGGCCGTGGACATGGAGGGCCGGGTCTGGCTGATCGAGGCCAAGATCGCCAGCAGCGCGGAATTCGGCACGGTATGGGCGCAACTCGGCCGCTACCGGGATAGCTTGCAGGCGCACAATCGCTGGGATGTGCTGGAACGGCAGATGCTCAAGTTCCTCGCTGGCCGCGAAATCTGTCAACCCGCCTCACTCCGGTTCCGGGGGCATGATTCCCTGCTGGCAGTCTTCCAGGATTGGCTGGCCAGCTTGGGCGAAAGGGGGCGGGACGCCGCTGCCTTCACTGATGGCGTCGCCGAGCAACTCCGCACCGGTACGCTGGGCCTGGCCGTGCTCGCCGATATCCCGCCGCCGCCCATCGCGCGGGAAGCCGCCGTTCACCATGCGCATGGTGGGCCGACAGCCTGGTTCCTGGCGCATGCGCATCAGGGCGAAGCCAGACTGGAGACCTGCTATTTTCAGGGACCCGGCATGATGAGCTTCCAGGCTTCCGAACCCACGGTCTTCTACGACACCGCGTACCCACGATGCCGGGTGGACACGCTGGCGGAATATCTTGATCCGGTGCTGATCCCGCTGATCGAGGAAATCCTGTATCCGGGACTCCGGCGACTCGGCTGGAACGGCCACGATGCACGGAACAACTCAAAAAGCATCACCATCGCCCTGCCCTTCATGAACGCGATGGGCCAATTACAGCCGCTGCGGCTGGTTGACCTGGGGTGGACCGATGCCGACGCCAGCCGCGTGGCCGCCACGCAGCGACTGCCCGGCAGCTATGGTCTGAAAGTGCTGTTTCATCCCTATGACCTCCATCAAGGTCTGGGCGAAAGTCTGGCGCTGGAGCGAATCAACGGCTGGGGACCCAAACTCCATGCCTGCGGCTGGCGCGCGCGCGGCGTGGCGCGCAACATCCATGTAACCCCCTTGACCCGGGAGGAATTCCGCAAGTTCGCCAAGGAATTCGAGTACGAACCGTCGCCCCGCATCAAGGATTTCACGCGCGGCGATCAAACGGAGCGCGAAGCCCTGCTTCGCTTTCTAGCCTTGATGGAGAACATCATCGCCGATATCCGCACCAGCATTCTGGCTCGTGGGGCGCCGGCATGAAGCCGGCCGCAACCAGGCGGCCGCGCGGGCGAGACGGCATGGCGCCCAGTCAATGCCTGGCGCCAACACTGCTTGCCTTGCTGGCATTCACCTTATCCGCCCGGGCCGGGGGTGACTGCGCCACGATTCGCGACCATGACCGGCGGCGAGCCTGCCAGGCCGAAACCCGACAGCGACCCGGCGCCCGCGGTCAGATTCTCGATCATGATCGACGCAAACTCTGCCTGGCCCGAACCAGCGCCGATAAAAGCCGCTGCCGCTATATCCAGAACCATGATCTACGCCGCGCCTGTCAGGCGGGCATGGCTTACTAGAAGGCGCAACCCGGTGGCGGCAGGCGATGAGCGGTCTCGAAATTGTCCGGTCCCACCCGTTTATCACGCACCAATTAGCCAACTATTGGGTCAACCCAGGCGTCTTCGGTGTATCGCAATGGCCAATTCGTTCAGCCAATCGGTAGCAGCGTCTTAATCCCTTCTTCACCGTAACCGTTCAGCCCCCTCCACCCAGTGTTAATAACACCAGCCACTGACACTCAGACTGGAAGGTACTACGCGACTCGAGGTCTTGAGCGGCGTCGGCGCCAAGTATCGGATTTCTTTTACAAGACTACGTTAGAGCCTTTTTCATGGGTTCAATGGACGCCGAAACTATCGTCTCTAACACTTGGCGAAGCCGTGCCTATGCGACTTTTCGCAGTTCCTCATGCAGCACTCGGCGCAGGACTTCCTCTGTCAACGGCGGCGCTATCGGTGTCAGGCTGGCGCGCAAGGCTTCGTTAATCAGCGTCTGGTAGCCCTTTCCCGCGTGCGTGGCGCGTTCCCGGAAGGAATCGAGGATGTCGTTATCGAGAAAGATCGTGATGCGGGTTTTGCCGGCGGTGTCCACCACCGGGCCTCTCGTACCCTGGGAAAAATCGTATTCGTCTTGCATGGTTCAATCCTCGTAGTAGGTGCGCCGTTCATGGGGTTCCGCGGGACGGGCGGAAATCAACCGGATTTCATTCTCTCCCCGGTAATGGTAAGCCACCACCAATAACCGCCCGAATCCGTCCATGCCCAGCGTTACGAAACGCTGTTCATCATGATCGCGGTCTTCCACGGTGATGGCGCGGCTGTCGTAGAACACCCCCTCGACTTCAGCCAGTTCGATACCGTGCTTGCGTCGGTTGGCTTGGTTTTTGGCTGGGTCGTGAGTGATGTTCATCAGGTCATTATGCATACAATGTATGCATTAGAAAACCATGCATGGTGGGAGTAAAGTAGACGGGCGGTCAAACGGGAACAGACACCTTTTGTGCACTCCCATGTGGCGAATGGGTTGCGGTCAAATTGGATGGGTTCCTCAATACCTCCGAAACGCGAGCGGGGTATATGGATGGATGAGCAGATAAAGGTTCATTTGAAATCCCCTCACCCCAGCCCTCTCCCCCCAGGGCAATCGCATGAATCTCTAAGCAATTGATTTTGCGAATGAAATATTTGGCCAATATCTAGCCAATTTTTAGCAAACCTGATAACAATCAATGACTTAAAAATTCTTCGTGCGATTGC
>Ga0172373_10008383_pt1 | contig 13142 bp, 5 predicted proteins | sample Lak10m_2_FD_114546 | JGI IMG/M metagenome (GOLD analysis project Ga0172373, IMG submission 114546) | Freshwater microbial communities from Kabuno Bay, South-Kivu, Congo - kab_092012_10m | ecosystem: Environmental > Aquatic > Freshwater > Lake | place: Democratic Republic of the Congo: South-Kivu... | reverse complement strand
GTAATGTAAAAGTTGAATTTGTTGACCCAGAATATATCAACATAGAAGTGGTGTCTAATGTCAAATACTCATTAACAAATCTACAATTGACACCATTTGAATTGGAATATTTGGTTAAATCGGCTATAACAGGGTATTCGAGTACAGCTATTAAACACTTCAAGAGTATATTCAGGTATTCATCCTTGGTTTCTGCCATTGACGCCGCCAATTATGCAATAGTTGGTAATGAAACAACAGTTTCTCTTAACAAAGAGTACATACCAAACATGTTCTCGGCTAACAACTTTGTGTTCACATTCTCAAACAAAATAAAAACCGGGACATTCAGAAGTTCAGAATTTTCTGATGGTTCATCTTCTAGTAATCTGTATTTGAAAGATTTGAATGGTGCCATCAATGTTTATTATTCAGTAAACGGTAAAGATGTTTTGTATCGCTCAAATGTGGGTGTAATCAATTACACAACTGGAGCTGTAGTAATAAGTGGTATAACTATTGCAAACATCGTTGGATTGAAGTTTAAATTGTACGCAATTCCTGAATCAATGGATGTGTATTCAAACTCGAATGTCATTTTGTCATTGAAACAAGACGACATTAAAGTAAATGTCATTAAGGACAGTCTTGCATGATAGAATTATCTCCTACAATCCCTGATACAATTGAAGGGCAATTATCAGAGACTCAAAAAAGTCCTGAGAATCAAAAATTCATTGCTCTTTTGAAGCATTATTATGATTGGCTAATTCAAAAAGGTCAGCCAACAGATTTCATTCATAATATACTTCAGTATCGTGATATTGATTTGACCAATGATGGGTTCAGACAACATTTGGCTTCAAGTCTATACAGTGTTATTCCAGTATATGCCAATGCAGACAAAGTTCTGATGACAAAGCATATAACTGAATTCTTGCGTTCTAAAGGTTCTTTTGAGTCATTTGAATTCATTATGAATGCGATATATGGTGAAACGATTCAAATTGAATGGAACTCTGATAAACTGTTCAGACCTTCTGCTAATGAATCTTCAAGAAGAGCGTCTGTTGTTATTGAATCACAAAACCCATGGACTAATGTTGAGACTTCATCTGTTGTTCAAACATTCCCATCACCTGCATCTGCAACCATTGAGTCATGTATAACTACAACTCACAATGGTAAAACGTTGAACTGGCTAACTCTGAATGATAAATCTGTTGTTGGTTCTTTTGAAGTAGGTGGTGTTGTTGAATCACTGCACAATGACGTTGACCGTTCTAAACACCATGAAACAATATATTATGAACCTCTGTCGCTTGCAAACTCTTTGTTGGAATTCTATGCGCCAGTGGAACAAGCGTCAAGACCATATACCAACCTAATAGTTAAGCAACTAGGTTCTGATTTTAGAGCAGTTGTTGAATCATTCGTTTCTAGAAAGGACAGTGAGTATTACCCTATTGTAACTCTTAAGATTACATCTGTAACAGGTACATTTATACCAACAAATGAGCTTTATATTTTTGCCTCTTCATTGGAAGGTTTAATTTACACAAAAGAAGACTTCGAAACAGGGACAGTGTCTAAGTCAATTGTTGATTTGATGTTGAACAATAAAGGTTCATTATATACAAGTGGTGATGTTGTAAAATTTATTGGTGGTAATGGGTTGAACGCTGATGCAAACATCATTGAAACTGATGTTGGAGGTATAACAGCCGTTGATATTATCAATAAAGGATATGGTTATGCTGTTGGTGACAAACTAGTAACATTCGATGCAGGTACAGGTTCGGGATTTGACGCTGAAGTCAGTGCAGTTGATGGTATCGGCGCTAGTATTGGTTTGATTTCAGAAGTCAACACTGTTGCTATAACCAATGGCGGTTCAGGGTATGCTGTAAATGATGAATTGGAAATCGAAGGTGGTGTGTTAAAAGCAGGTACACCACCTGCAAGAGTTATAGTTACATCTGTTAACTCTACATGGCTATTCAAAGGCGCTTCTGTAACAAACTCAGGTTTTGGTTATCCAAAATATTCAAAAGTTGAATTAATAAACACATCGACACTTGCTAAAATTGCAGGTTTCAGTGCAACACCAACATTCAATGCAGGTAATGGTATATCTGATTTAACAATAAACACAGTTCCAACTATATCCACTGCAAATTTGGCAATCATCGTCAATGGATATGGTGCATCATACACTGCAAACTTCTCTTCTGGTGCAATAGCGTCATTCAATCAAGTTAATGTGGGTGTGAATTATGTTGACCCTATTGTTGAAATTGTTGGAAATGGTTCTAATGCATCTGCAACTGCTGTTGTGTCAAATGGTACAGTCACAGGATTGATTGTAACTTCTCCTGGTACAGGTTATACAAATGCAACAGTTACAATCAAAGAGCGTGCGGGTTCAGGGTTCAGTGCAACACCTATTATTCAGAATCAAACTGCTGGAACTGGGACGATTACAGGATTATCATTTGTTTCTCGTGGTCAATATGTAAGCTTACCATCATGTTTCTCTAATGTAGTTGTAACAAAAGTTGGTTCAGGTTCTGGTGCAAAGTTATCACTAGATTTCAGATTGCTTAATGCCACAGTAAATGATGCTGGTAACTTCTACCATTCCATCTCAACACAAACACATGGTTCAGGTGAAGGTTTCTCATATTATGCTGATTTGAAGGATGGTGTTGTTGCATCTGTAAGAAAAGTATCTGGTGGTTCTGGTTACACATATGCAGATGTCTTCATCTCAGGTGGTGTTGGATTCATTGGTAGAGCTAACATTGTGGGTAACTCTGTCGACTCAATTATCATAACAGATGGCGGATACAACTATACAGCAGGTAACATTGTATCCATAGTAGGTGATGGTGCAGGTGCTTCATTTGATTTGACAGGTGTAAATAACTTGTCTGATGGTGTTCTAAAATCATTCTCAGTTTTAAATGGTGGTATCAATTATTATCATGGGACAACAATAACAGCACCAGTAACAGCCGTTGGTGCAATCCCTGCAACGCTGACACCAACAATCGTCAATGGGTCTATCGTATCAGTTAGTTCAAATGGTGGGTCGGGTTACTTGCAATCTGATTTGGCTAATATTGTTGTATCAAAAGGAACTACACCTGTTGTGACTGCAACAATATCAGGTACAGGTAAAATTGTTAGTCATACTACATTGAACGGTGGTGAAGGATATTGGTCACAGTCAGAAGTTACTCCATTGGTTATATCAGCATCTATAGGTACAGGTGCCAAGTTCATCCCGCAAGTTAATAAACAAGGTGAAATAACAAGTGTAAGCGTACTAGACAGCGGTTCTGGTTATACAACTTCAACTGTTATATCAGTTGCAGGCTCAGGTTCGAATGCATCTTTAAAAGCAGTCGTGTACCAAGGTAGAATAACTGATGTAAAAGTAATCAATACTGGAACAGGTTACAAGTTAGGCACTTCTGCTATCATATTGGGTAATGGTTTTAATGCGAGTGTTACACCGGTTGTTGAAACTGGGTTGACGTCTGTTGAAGTCGTCAATGGAGGTACAGGTTATACAGCATCAACTATTGTAACAGTAACAGACCCAACTGGTACAGGGGCAGAAGTTAGACCAACTGTTGTAAATGGTAAAATAACATCTCTGACAATCATCAACAAAGGCAGTGGTTATACAAACCCAACACTTTCTGCATCAACAGGTGTAGATTGTGTTTTGCTAGCTCATGCTAAACGAAATATAAGAGAGTTGACAATCGACAATGCAGGCACTGGGTACACTTATGCTGATGTGATGATTGTTGGTGACGGCTTCAATGCAGATTTCTCATTGACATTTGATAAGCTTGGCTCAATTGATACTGCAACAATAACCAATACAGGGACAGGTATAACATCTACCCCTTATGTTGTTATATCAGATGCAAGTGGTTATGGTTCAGTTTCTGCAGTTGTAATAAAGAATAATGGTGGTGGATTCAAAGTTCCACCTGTTCTTAGATTGGCTGACAAATATGACGGTTTAGGTGGTTTGATAGCTACCGGTGCAAAATTTGTTTGTAGCGGACCTAACATTGGTGCAATAAAAACGATTGGTTTCATTAATAATGGTGCTTCATATGATGAAACACCAACACCAATATTCCCGTTGGTTGCTATTCTGGCAGAGAGTGCAGCTTTTAAAGTTGGCGAAATTGTAACCATAAAAGGTGGAAGTTACAAAGACGTTACATCTACAAACAACATCTTACAAACATCAGGGTTTAAAATACTCCTTGAAGATGGTTCAACTTTGGTTCAAAACATAAATGATGCATCTAAAGAGGCTGGTGTTACAGGTAAAGTCATCGGCTACGATTATGACCGTAATATGATTAAATTGGATGTTTCATCTGACTCATTCTTTATCTCGACTGAAGATGACTCTATCATTCAAACAGAAGACGGTATGGATATTCTAGACCAAATGTCTAGTTCATTCAATATAGGTGACGTTATTGTTGGTGAAAAGTCTAAAGCACATGCAACTATCAAATTCTTGAACACTGCATCTGGTATTGTTAAAATCGGTGGTAATGGTTGGGGCAAATATGATTATTCATCTAGTGTTGGTAAGCTAAATAGCTCAAGTTCTGTTATCCCTGACAACAATCGCTATCAAGACCATGCTTATGTAGTCAAAGCAGGTAGAGCCTTGAAGGATTATGAACGTCTTCTGAAAGCAACTGTTCATCCAGCAGGTTTCTCATTGTTCGGTGATGTTGTTGCACAGTCAATGGTTACATCAGGTATATTGAATGAGATTGGATACAACCGTCTTATCGCAATGCTTTACATTGTTAGTGTGTTTGCTCAGTATCAGACACAACTTGTAGGTCAAGAATGGAGTACATTAGATTCAATGGTTGGTGATTTTACTAAGTTCAACACTCGCCAAGAGATTGGTAAATACAAAGATTATTTGATACCACAAGTTAGTGAAATTGTGTATAGAACTTACACTGATTATCAAAGTACAGTTGTTGCAAACCCATTACTAGAAACATGGAGTTACTCAGTAACTTTGACACATAACACTAGTGAAGGTCCTTTGGGTGATATGGCAATGCATAGAATCGCTGACACTAGCTCAACTTTTTATAGGGACATAAGAAAAGATTTAACTGATATAACAATCGGAAACATTGTATCAATTGAGTTATACATCAAGAAACAAGTTGCACCTACAACATATCCGATGATTAGAGTTTCTGGAAGCGGTACATATAATGAAGGTGAGTTTGCATTCAATACTGAAACCGGCGCCATATACAACAACACTTCAAATTGTGGTGAAATATATAGTGTTGGTGACTTTTGGTTTGTTCGTGTTGCATTAGCTGCGACTACAACGAACCCGTTTGTTCAAATATATCCAGCTGTTGGTTTTATTGGTTCAAGTTGGAATATCAATGGTGTTGGTTCAATTGAAATAACTGAACCAATCGTTAAAACAAGAGCACCAAATGCAGTATCCAATATTGGATATATCAGAGCCAAAAATTCTCAGTATGCGAATGATATGGTTCACATTCTTAATACTGAAACACAAGTCACAATCGAATAAATACACATAGAATAACTTAAAGGAACACCAATGTCTGCAATTATTAGAGATGCTTTCAAAACAAGAACTCTGTTGAACTTCATAAATCGACTAAGCGTCGACTCATTGTACCTGGGTATCGGTCGCCCACAATCCTGGGACACTGTTTCAAACATTGACGCAACAGTGCCTGTTCCTGAGAACACACCTTCATTCTTGAATCGTGACTGGGAAGATATGCTCTCATTGAAAAGGATTTCTTTCAGCGATTCACATCCGGGTATTTTTAAAGAAACATGGCAATCTAATGTCAAATACGACACATATCGTCATGACTGGAATGGTTCTAGAACCTCTGTGTACAACGGTCAAAATTCAACTCCATTGAATCCGTCGTCATTGAGTGACGTTAAGTGTTTTGTTGTTACACCTTCAACGAATTCAATTTATGTTTGTTTGAAGCAATTAGTTGTGAATGGTGTAGTTCAACCTTCATTATATTCTCCAGAATCGGGTGTTGCGGTTGGTGTTAATACTGGAGTTGTTAAGACTGCTGATGGATATTATTGGAAGTTTTTGGCAACAACAGCCGCAGCTGACATTATAAAGTTTTCAAGTAAATACTATCACCCAGTTTCAACGGTTCAGTCTGAACCAAGCCCTCTAGACCCATATTTTACACAATGGCAACAACAGGTGTATTCTGCCTCTTTTAAAGGTGGGATTTATACAATCAATGTAACTGGTATCGGTGCAGGTTATAATGGTGGTATCGCTGGAACACGAGCAGTCGCTGATGCTGAAACAGATGCAGAATTTAAAATTGTTGGTGATGGTACAGGCATTCAATTCACAGTTACTTATGGTTCAGGTGGTTCTATAACCGACGTAGAAGTAACTAATCCTGGCTCAGGATATACACATGCAACAATTCGCTTGACAGGTGGAACTGGAGCATCATTCGACGTAATTTACTCACCTATGACAGGCTTGGGTTGTGACCCCGTCAATGATGTTGTTGCTCGTTATCTTCTCTTGGACACAGTGTTGACCGGCGCTGAAGGTTCTGGTGACTTCACAATTTCAAATGATTATCGTAAGATTTGCCTTGTGTACAACCCAACAAACTTTGGTACAGCAACAATCTCAACGTCTGCAACATTGGATGCAACAACAAAATTGAATGTTGGAGCTGGTTTAAGTGCTGGCGTATTTCCAGTTGATGCTATTGTAACAGGTGCATCTTCAGGAGCTAAAGGTCGTGTTGTTGATTATGATTCTGTAACAGGTATTTTGAGAGTTATCAGAACATCATCTGAGAATTTGGATAATCTTGGTGCAAACAATAGTTTTGCCGCAAGTGAAACATTGCAAAGCTCTCCTGGTACAGGTAATGTTGCTATTGGTTCAATTTCAGATTCAGAAGTTAAATTGTATTCAGGTGAAATCATTTACTCTGAATATCGTTCACCTATTACAAGGTCAGAACTGCAAAGCGAAGATTTTAAAATCGTTTTAAAGTTCTAGATTTAATGTACTAATAAATAAAACCATAAGACATATAGGAAACACTGATGCTTAACTTAAACACTTACCCATACTTTGACGATTACAGTGCTGATAAAGGATTTCATAAGATTCTTTTTCATCCGGGTAAACCTGTTCAAGCTAGAGAACTGACTCAAATTCAGTCAATTCTTCAAGAACAAATCAAAAGACATGGTGACCATGTATTCAAGAATGGTACAGTTGTAATTCCTGGTCATGTATTTTATGATGACAAAGTTAAGTATCTGAAACTTCAAGCTTCATACAATCAAATAAGCATCTACAACTACATTTCTTCTTTGATTGGCAAAACAATTAAAGGTGATATTAATGGTATCACTGCTCTTGTGGTTCATGCTGATGCTCCTGTAAACGGTGACCCAGCAACATTGTATATCAAGTACACTTCTGGAAGTGGTACAATAAAAGAATTTGTTGGTGCTGAAAGTATGACTTGTGCTGAATTGCCTGGTTTGCTTTTCGCTGTTGAGAATGTCACTGATTTCACTGGAAATGCTTCAATATGCACAATTGATGATGGTGTATATTATGTGAATGGGTACTTCGTTGGTGTCAATAAGCAATCAGTGACAGTGTCTAAGTATAGCAATACTGCATCTGCTGTTGTCGGTTTGGAATATATTGAGTCAATAGTAACAGAGGCAACTGATGAGTCATTGTATGATAATGCATTCGGTTTCAGCAACTTCGGTGCTCCTGGTTCTCATCGTCTTAAAATTTCTCTTACACTTGTCAATAAAGCATACGACTATTCAACTGCAGACACATCAGAAATAAAATTCATTGACCTTCTTAAAGTTAAGAATGGTAATATTGAATATTTGAAGAATGACACTAAGTATGCTGAAATTGAAAAATGGCTTGCTCGTAGAACATATGAAACTTCTGGTGATTATGTAATCAAACCATTCGTGTCTACTGCTCACAACTACAGAACAAATATTCGTGGTGCATTTGTGGCATCTAACCCATATTTGATGGGTGACATTGTTACGAATGCTGGTCATTCGTACATGGCATTGAACACTGGTTATTCTGGTTCTACTGCTCCTACACATACATTCGGTATGGTATCTGATGGTAGTATCTATTGGAATGAAGTTCCAAATGCAAATAAGTTCAAAAATGGTGGTAAATCATATGTTTCAAGCTCTGTTCTTGATGACCATGTTGTAGCTGAGTCTAAGTTGTTTATCGAAACAACACCAGGAAAAGCATATGTAAAAGGTTTCGAGATTGAATTCAACACTCCTACAAATGCATTGGTTTCTAAAGCAAGACAAACTCGTCAATTGACGCAAGCTCAATTGTATGCACCAGCGGGTTCATATGTAGTTGTTGATACTATTGTTGGTTTGCCAAATATCACCGATGACTTAACCAAAGTTGACATTAAGAATGTTTCTGGAACTATTATTGGTTCAGCATTTGTTCGTACATTGGAATATGTAACTGGCACACCAGGAACAACTGCCGAGTATCGTTTGTTCTTGTTCGATGTTATGATGGTTTCTGGTTATAACTTTGCCCGTGATGCACATAGCGTGGCAGCTGGTTCTGTATTCTCAGCAAATATTAAGCCAACGTTGATTCCATTGTCAGGTTCAGTTACAACAAACAACACAACATCTGTTGTTGGTACTGGTACATACTTCGACTTCGAATTGGTTAAAAATGACCGTGTTAAAGTTGGTACATCAACATATGCAATCGTAAGTTCTGTAACTAGTCCATCTGCTTTTGTTGCAACTGCAAATGTTGCAACTGCAACTAACGCACCCATTTATAAAGCAATTTCCGAAGTTGTTAAATTGGGTAATTATGTAAGAGAACTACCAACATCCTCAATCAGCACTATCAGAAACTCCCTGGGTGCCATTGATATGCAGTATGTTGTGACTAAGTTCTACTCAATTTCAACAACAGGAACCTCTCATGTAATTACATTGGCAAATGGTGAAACATTCTTACCATCTAAGCATATTGTTGTAAGAGTATCAGATGGTGCTGTTATAAATGCAACTTATGCACTGGATACACCAGCAACAACTTTGACAATCTCTGGATTGGTTACTTCAACAGCATATAAAGTTCTTACTTTGGTTACAAGAACAGGGGCATTCGCCAAAGAGAAATCTAAGTCTCTAGCTGTTAGCACTTTGACGCTGACCGATGCAACTGCATCCAAGTATTATGATAAAGTTATTTCATTGGGTGAAGCAGATATTCTCCGTATTGTTAAAATTACTTCATCAGGTGATGCAAATGATAAAGCCAACTATGTTGCAACAGGTGAGAGTGATATAACAAACAAATTCATTTTGGACAATGGTCAGAAACCTGACTTTTATGATGTTGGTAGAATAACAACATCAGAAGCTCAAACACGACCAATCAGAATAACATTCGAGTATTTCACTCATTCAGCTGGTGATTACTTCAGCGTAGACTCATATTCTTCTATCCCTAGAGCATTGTTGATGCCAACAAGAATTGAAGATAAATCATATTTCTTGCCAGATTGCTTGGACTTCCGTTCTCGTATTGCTGATAATGGTACAACATTCTCAGTTGCCGGTGGTGCATCTGTATCTGACCCATTGGTGTCTGATAATACAATCAGCACTAGCTATGCATATTACTTGCCTCGAGTTGATGAATTAGGGATTTCAACTGATGGTAAGATGACATATGCAACCGGTGGTAAGATTGTTGATGGTATGAAATTGGCAACAATCAACGTTGATGCATATACAGCGACCCCATCAAAAAATGTGTCATTCTCCGATGACCAAGTTTCAACATTTACAATGGAAAACTTGAAGAGTATTGAATCTCGTGTTGATTCAATTGAATCACAAGTTGCATTGAGCGAAATTGAAAAATCAACGGTTGCAATGTCAATCAAAGACCAATTCGGGCTTGAGAGAGACAAGAATGGTTTCTTGATTGATGATTTCACCACATTCAATGTATCAGATGGCACCAATCCTGATTTGAAGACTGCAATTGACCCAATCAACAAAGAATGTCGTGCATTGTCTGTATTGGAGAATTTGAACTTCTCAGAGCCAGATGGTATAACAGATGCAGCTAGAACAGCAGCCAACTATCAGCTAACAGGTAGCTACATAACTCTTCCATATACAGAAGTTCCAATGATTAATCAGGTTATGGCGTCAAAACAAGAAGTGATTCAAGCGTATGCAACTCTTGATTTTACAGGTGTTTTGAATGTTGTACCAGGCATTGATAATTATACAACAAACATATACAGCCCTTCACCTGTTGACGACCCAGCACTCAGATTGTCTGATAGAACAGATCCAACTGTTAATAAAACATCTCGTGTTTTTGGTGGTATAATATACACTCGTCGCAACAGTCGCAACAGTCGTAGACGAGGCTCAGGAGAATAAAGAATGGCAATAAAAGAAACATTTTCACCTAATATTGTTAAGTCATCATTCATCGAACGAAAGCTTAGCGGTAGCTACACAGTCGTTGACGCGTTTGAGCCTCCTAAATTGCGTTCTAGAACTCTAGTGCTACATACCAAGAAGCTAAAACCTCACATGGAAATGAATGTCTATATTAGCGACATTCTTATGAATGCATACTTTGTACCAGCCACCATGGTAGAAGTTTCACCTGGAAACAAAATTTTCGGGTTTGAGGACACTTCAATAAGAACAGATAATGTGCCATATAGAACAACTTCAATAGGAAGCTATGATATTGTAAAATGTGGAGATGTTATCACATGCACGACTGGAACTGCGGTTGTTATTTCAGATGAGACAATTTATGACAAAGTGTCTGCAACAAACAAACGTATTCTATATGTCTGTAACGTAAAAGGTACATTGACTGGAACTATTACAGGCGCAATTTCAGGTTCTACTGCAGTGGTTAATTCTGTAACATCTGGTACAAGAACAACAAATTCTCTTGGTAATTTTTATGGTATACTCATTATACCATCTTCTTCAATTGATGCTGGTAGTCATAAAATTTTTATAACTGATACGTTGTCATCGGACCCAAATGCAGCTACGACAATGGCAGCTGCTAGGTATTTGTCAAATGGAAAAGTAAATACATATACAACTCACAATACATATACTGAACAGAACGTTACTACTGTAGTTGATTATTCAACAACAACATGGTATGACGTCAACTAAATCAGCAGCAACTAGTACAGGACATAATAATGGCATCTAATCTATCACCATTAGCTCAAACATTCAAAGTTAATGAAGAGTTCACTCAAGGGGTATTCTTGACTTCCGTTGAACTTTTCTTTGCATATACATCACCAACTGAAACTGAGCCTGTAGAGATTCAAATCGTTGAAACTTTTAACGGTTATCCAACAGATAACATTGTTGAAGGTTCAAGAGTTCTTGTTTATCCTGAGAATATACCATACTCTGCTTCAAATTTAGTACCTGTTAAATTCAAATTTGATTCACTCGTGGAACTTGAATCCGGCACTGAATATGCATTGAAGGTTATTTCAAATTCCCAAAAGTACAAAATTTGGACTTCTGTTATGGGTATGGCAAGAGTTGATAACCCTTCTATTCTAATCACACAACAGCCTGCTCTTGGGTCTTTGTTTAAGTCACAAAACAATTCAACATGGACACCTGAGCAACTGCAAGATTTGACATTCAGATTGAATCGTGCTAAATTCAATACAAGTGTTCTTGGAAGACCATTGATTGTGGATACCACGATTGCCAATATTGATGTGTTACCTGTTAACCCATTCAAGATAACTAATGGTTCAACAAAAGTTAAAGTTCATCAAATCAATCATGGTCTAGAGGTTGGGTTGAGTGTAACCTTCTATGATTGTGCATCTGATGCAATGCAGTTCAATGGAACATTTGCAGTTGCATCTGTTATCAATTCTGACTATTACACAATTACAACAGCAGCTCAAACATCTACTAACAACGTCGGTGGCTCTCTTGTAAAAACTGAGAAGACTGTCAAATATGACACAATTAGAGTTCTAGGTGTGTCAGAAGGTCGTGATGTTGGTACAAGTATAACTGCCAAGCTATCTAGTGCAGCTACTCGTGATGCAGGTGACACAGACTTGACTGCTGATGAGTTCACAGATTTGACGGTGAACAAATATCTACATTCATCAATCAATAAAGCCAATAAGTTGGCAGGTGCACCTTCTTTCACATTGAAACCAGTACTTAGCTCTCATAATGATGCAGTTTCGCCTGTAATCAATCTTGAGTCTTTGGCTGTTCAATTGATGAGCAATAAAATCAATAAACCATCAGTCTCAGATGTTAATTATGATATTGATGGTGAGTCTATTGCTATTGCATCAGGAACAACACCAGGAACAACTGATATTACATTCAGCGCAACAGGAAACACAATCAGAATTCCAACAACCAGCGATTACACAAAAATTAAGTTGGGTGCATGGATTGGAGTTGCGAGTTCAACATCAAACAATACGAAACATGGTTATATTTCAAACATCGACTCTTCAACAAATTTGATTACTATTGTCGGTGATACTTTAGTCAATGAAACAAGTACAACTGCTGTCATAACTCAATATACTTCATTTGTATCTGAGATTGCAAACGGTGGAACTGCAGAATCTAAGCATATAACTAAACAAGTTAATCTGAAGAACAAATGCACAGGTTTCAGGATTCTACTTGATGCAAACATTCACGTGGATGCGGATATTGAATTGTATTACCGAACTAGTTTGCAATCAGGGTCAGGTAAACTTTCGGAAAAAGCATGGACTAACTCATTGATTTCATACAAGAAATCTGTCAACGAAACTGATTTTATTGAGTATGAATACAACATCACAGATATTGAAAAATTCGACCAATTTCAGTTTAAGATTGTGTTCCTGAGCTCGAACAGTGCTGTTACTCCTAAGATTAAACTGCTTCGTGTTATTGCACATGCTTAATACAGATGTTGATGG
>Ga0172373_10008382_pt1 | contig 13143 bp, 20 predicted proteins | sample Lak10m_2_FD_114546 | JGI IMG/M metagenome (GOLD analysis project Ga0172373, IMG submission 114546) | Freshwater microbial communities from Kabuno Bay, South-Kivu, Congo - kab_092012_10m | ecosystem: Environmental > Aquatic > Freshwater > Lake | place: Democratic Republic of the Congo... | reverse complement strand
AGGCTTCCTGTTGTTCGATGGACAGTTCCTGGTCTTCGTGACCACTGTCTCGCAGGTAGCCGAAGATGCGGTCGCCGGGGGAGAAGGGGATTTTGGTCAATCAATATATCCAATCAGAACAAGCGCCAATCTTTCCTCGCTTTGGTATTTTTTGAACCCCGTCAGCACTTTTCTTCGCTTCATATTTAGCCGCCTCCTCAGCGATCATGCGCGATATTTTTTCCTGTTTCTCCTCGCTCATAAATTCCCAATTATTTACTGCAGTTTGTAAGTACGGATTTGGACGTGGAAGATTGAGCGAGTCGTAAACCTCATTGCCAAATATATTTGCCAGCATTTCAATATTGCCCTTGCCCGGTGTTTGGTTTCCATTCATCCACATATTCATAAGTGGTCTGGAAACGCCAACATAATTGGCAAAATCTTGAATTGACTTTTTTCTCCCCTGTTCTGCCTGCCAATTGACAAACATCTTATTTATCCAATCGGGGAATTTAAGTGTCATTAATAACATTTTATCTCCCATCTTCCCTTATGTAAATCACTTGACATAATTTGTAATTAGTATTACTATGTAATCAATCTTACATAATGAAATAGAAATTACACATGGAAGAACAATTTACAATAATCAAACTAATGGAACAGACGTTCGAGAAAACAGGGCTAAACCACGAAACCTTTGCGGATGCCCTGAATGAAGAACTTATCAACACCCACATCAACCGTGTTTCGGTCACGAATTGGAGCAATGCCAAATCGTTCCCAAAGACGGATTTTTTATTGATCTGCGCGGTCGTCTACAAAGATTGGCGCTCCAATTGGGCACAAGCTGCCCTGCGTATCAAATTGCCGGAGGTGTTCGATAGCGGCATGGTTACGTTCCATTTGCCGAAGACCTCAAAATCAGAATAGCACCCAAAAGGCATCCACAGTGAAAATGGGCGACTTTCTCAACGAATATGCGGCGAAATTGCAGGTCTTTTACCCTGTGATCGTAGCAGTAATCATTTTATTGCCAGTGTTTGGTTACTTCTACAACCGCCTGATGGACAAGCTCAAAGGTAAAGAGCATATGTCAGTGTATGTGGCGGGCGGTGTGTTGGTCACGCTGGGGGCGGGCGCGCTCATTTCGTGGAAGTCTGCCGTCTTGTTCCTTATCCTCTTTTGTTTGGATGGCGCCTTCATGATGGCGGGTGAGTTCAAACGCACCGAGAGACAAGCCAAGGCTCCGCGGGTGAAGCGCCTGCCCTATAAAGCCAATGCCATTATTGACGATCTGAAACTATCCGCCACTTCAATGCACCACATCCTCGGCAAAGAGATCGACGCGCACGAGGTTCAAAACATCACACGCATCCAACGCGAACTCGCCACTGTGTTGGTCTCCATAGAAGCATTGAAGAACATCCAACGTGACCAATAAATGCAAACCGACTTCCAAGTGGAATGGGTCCCGCTCCCCGCAGAACGCGCAGGCGAGTGGCGGCACACCATCGAATTGATCGCAGAGATCATCAAAGGATATTACATGACCCTGCAAATCGACCAAACCAATCAATATCGCCTCGCGTGGATCGACCCCAGCAAAGAAGATACTCAATATGGCACGTTCCTCTTCAACACTCCTGCCGAAGCCAAAGATACCGAATACGCCATGAAAAAGACCTTTGCCGAATTCATCATCTGGCTGGAAGATCGAGAGCACAACCGTGTGGATATTCCGCAATGATGCGGATAAGAAAAGGAGAAAAAATATGTCAGATACAACCCCCAACCCCAATTTGATGGACCTTGCGCGTGAGCTTGTGGAAGGCTCGTTGGATGCCAAATATGATCTTGGAAATACCGGGGCATCCAATACGCTTCTGGAGAACGCGGCGCAAGTATATGAGGAATCTGGATCGCCTCATGATGCGGAGGTCTGTCGTTTGTTGATCGAAGAAGAAAAGTGATCGTCAGGAGTGACGCGCGGACGGGCGCAGAAAGCTGGATCGAGTCCAGGTCACTCCCATAGGCGGCTTGGTAACCCGCCGAAAGAGAGCAAGCACGTTCGTTCTCTCCTCCTTTGGTAATGGTGACATCCCGGCAACGGGATGTCACCACCCAAGGGAAAAACCGACCTCCACCCCCGACCCCTCTCCTGAAGGAGAGGGGAGAAGAACCAAAAGGAGAAACCAATGTACGTATTTCACAAAGATATTCCCAACAATCAATGGAACGTTTACGAAGACGTGGATGGAAATGAGATTTATGTCTGTTCGTTCACAACCGCTGAAAAGGCGCAGTCCTATTGCGATTTGATGAACAACGACATCGCCCTTCGGGTTCAGATCGTCGATGTTCTCAATCGCGGTGCGGAAAAGGCGGAGTAATGTTTTCCATCGGCGATCCAATCACAGGCAAGCGCACCGATATGCGCTACGAAGAACTCGAAGATGCGGAAATTGCCGCCATCCTCGCCAGCATAGACGATCATGTTTGGGCTGTATGGGACGAGGACGATGGGGAGTTGGTCTCTCTCGCTTTTGAAGAACGAATTTTCAATTGAGGCTGAGATGCGAACCGATACTAAATACCCAATTACCAATTACCAATTACTCTCCACCTGGCAGGACCAATTCAAAGCCTACCTCGAAACTGATCATCGCAAGGTCACGCGCCGCCAGTTGGATGACAAGTCCATTCGGCTTGCGGTCCAACATATGCGCCGCTTCAGTCTATGGTATCAAGCGCAGTTCAAGCAAGCCTTTGAGCCTGTCATGCTCACCAACTATGACCTGCATCTCTATCGCAAGGTTTCGCTCGAAAATGAAAAGGTCAAAGCCGCCACATGGAACTCCCGTCACTGGGCGCTCACCATCTTCTGCACCTGGATCGGAAGCCCCGAACTCATGGACGGCATCTATCAGAAGTCAGCCGGTCGCGCCTCCACCAAACACCGCAGCCTCGCCTCAGACGAATATCACCGCCTGATTCACACCATCGAGTTGGATCCACGCCGCGCACTGACCGTTTTCGAAGCCTATAGTGCATCGCGCAATTGGGCAGTCATATCGCTCATGCTTTTCGCTGGCTTGCGCGTGGAAGAAGTTTCCCTCCTGCAGGTGGAAGATATCACCATCGGCGAACGCAGCGGAAACGTGTTCGTGCGCAATGGCAAGGGGAGCAAAGAACGAAACGTCCCGCTCAACCTCATGGCGCGACGTGCCCTCTCTCAATATCTCAAGGACCGCCCCGCATCGGGTCCGCTCTTCGATGTATCCATTCGCACCATGCAGCGCATCGTCAGCGACCTCGGGCAGCGCATCCAAGTCCCCGACCTCACCTGTCACTGGCTGCGCTATCACTTCGCCAAAATGTTGGAGAAGGCAGGCAAGCCCATTGAAATGATCCGCGACCTGCTCGGTCACGCCTCCATCGAAATCACGCGCCGCTATCTGCGCTCCTCCATGGAAGATCTCCAGTCCGCTGTGGAAGAGGTGATGTGATGGACATTGAGACGATCAAGTCCATGTTGAGGAAGGCAGATCCGAAAAGTAATCCATCCGCGTATGAACGCAGAACTGCCTTGACGATGGCACAACGTGAAATGGATAAGAACGGCTGGTCCTATGCCTCACTTGGTTTTTCACAGGAAGACGCCGAGCGGATCGCGAATCAATTTGCTGTTGGCACCTGGGGTGGGACAAAGCGCGAAGAACCGAAACGCGAGTCTCGCCCGATCAATATCTTCCACGGGCGCAAAACGTCCAACCGCACCAGTGCATATGCCGAGCCTATTTACAAAGCACCGAAACCCAAAAAAAGCGAAAAGCATGAGCGCTACGAAGAGCAGTGTGAGAGGCGAGACCGGGCGAATTTCGATAAGTGGTACGAGGGCTTTGTCTCTTATCAAAAAAGCGAACAGGTGAAGGCGCATGAAGAAGCGCAATACATGAACAAAGTGATGGCAGTTGTGCTGATCGCGTTGGTGCTTATTATGATTTTTACAGTTGTGTTTGTGGAAAGGGCAATGTGATGCAAAGGGAAAAAAAATAATGCCTCGTAAAAAGTCACACATCACCGTCACCGATCAATTCTGCGGCGCAGGCGGTTCGTCTATTGGCGCAACCAAGGCAGGCGTAGAAGTTCGCCTTGCCATGAACCATTGGAAACTCGCCATCGAAACACACAACACCAACTTCCCCAACGTGGACCATGACTGCACCGACATCTCCGCTGTAGATCCGCGCCGTTATCCATCCACCGACATTCTCATCACCTCGCCAGAATGCACCAATCACTCGCTGGCGAAAGGCAAGCCGCGCCGATTCTATGACGCTGATCTATTTGGCAATAAGCTAATCGACCCCGCCGAAGAGCGCAGCCGCGCCACCATGTGGGATGTCCCTCGCTTCGCCGAATATCACGATTACAACATCATCGTGGTCGAGAACGTCGCTGATGCTGGCAAGTGGCGCATGTGGGATGCCTGGCTCCACGCCATGCACCTGCTTGGGTATGAGCATGAGGTCGTTTACTTCAACTCCATGTTTGCACTCCCCACGCCTCAAAGCCGTGATCGTCTCTACACCGTCTTTTGGAAGCGCGGCAACAAGAAACCAGATCTCGACATCCGTCCCACCGCGCATTGCCTACATTGCGGTATCGATGTGCAAGCCATTCAGACGTGGAAGAAGCCCGGCAAGAAATGGGGCAAATATAAGGCGCAATATTTTTATCGCTGCCCCAATTGCCATCGTGATGTCACGCCTTATTACTACGCCGCCTTCAACGCCATCGACTGGTCCATTCCAGCCACGCGCATCGGCGACCGCGAAAAACCTTTGCGTCCCAAGACCATCGAGCGCATCAAATATGGTCTCGAAGCCTATGGTCGCCAAATGATGATCGTGACCGGTCGCTATACCAGTGGAGTGGAATGCCGCGTGAAAGATGCGACCAAAGAGCCGCTTCCCACTCAACCCGGAGATGCCAGCCATGCCGTAGCGTTGCCCTGGCTGATAGATTCCGCACACACCAAAGGCAAGAGCAACCGTTCAAGGTCTGCCCATGATGCCCTGTTGACACAAACATCAGCTCAGACCCTCGGCATTGTGCAAGGCTTTCTCACCAAACATTACAGCGGCGGAGCCAAGCCTGAATATATGTCCTCTGGCTTGGAAGAACCCACAGGCACCATGACCACTGCGGGCAATCAATCCCTTGCCATCATCCCCGAAGAATTCAAGCGGCAATTCGGTCTCGTTGACCCTGCCTTCATTGCTGATATGCGCGGCACATCCAAAGCCTCTTCCATCGATGATCCGCTCATGTGTGTCACCTCGACCGGCAGCCATCATGCGCTTGTCTCGGCTGGGTCCTTCCTCTCGTATTACTACGGCACATCACAGGCTTCCGGCATGGCAGATCCCATCCGCACTATGAGAGGCGTAGATCATGCCGCCCTGGTCCAAGCCTTGGATAGTCTGCGGGTCGAAGATCTGTACTTCCGCATGTTGCAGCACCACGAGATCGGCAGGGCAATGGCATTCCCTGAAACCTACGTTGTGCTCGGCACCATCCGCGAGAAGACCAAACAATACGGCAACGCCGTCACACCGCCAGCCATGCAGATACTCATTGATAGATGCAAAGCAAGTTTGATGTGAGCACCCATGATATTAGCCGTCAATAACCCCACGTCCGCGCCTGTGTGTGCCCGCCGCGCATCCACATATGAAACAGTAGAAGAAAGAATCCCAATGTTCACCAAATACATGGGCGCAACCGTCCACGGGCAAGCGCACACCCAGAAAAGCGCGGCGATGTCACGTAATAGGCATTATGCGACATAAAGGCATGGTTGACGGGTGATTTTGGCGGTTGATATGGCATGTAAGGCTTTCTTTTTTTGTCGCATATGGCGAGCGGGTAGGGGGGTGGGGGTCTTCGGGGATTTGCTTTTGTTTGTGCGGATAGGCTTGGGGCGGGCAGGCTCGAATTGTTAGAAAATTTCTGAGAAAACGCTGGAGAAATGGTCAATGAGTAATGACTTCGTTGCAGAGTTGAAAAAGAGAATCAGGGTCGAGGATGTGATCAGCGAGACCGTCGAATTGGGGAAGGGCGGGCGGCGTGGATACGTTCGCGGTGCGAAGCGCGGTGCTGGTGAGCATGGCTTGGTCGTTGACCTGGACGGTCAGCGCTTTGCATGGAATGGCAACCCTGAATATGGCGGTGGTCGCTATAACGATGTCATCTTTTGGGTGATGGTGCGTGACCGCGTTGACTTTAAGCGTGCTTTGGAAATCCTCGCTCGCAAGGCTGGCATGGAATTGCCAAAGTGGAGTGAAGAACAGCAGGTGAAGTATGCCGCAGTCCGCAAGCAGGAAGATGTGCTTGAGGTTGCACAGCGGGTTTTCGCTGAATGGCTTTGGAAAGATGAAAAGGCATTGGCGTATGTGCGCGGGCGTGGCTGGTCGGATGAGACGATCAAGGCGGCGGGGCTTGGTTTTACGGGCTGGGGAACACCGGCTGAGTATGAAGAGATGAAGAACGCTATTGCTGCTGCTGGGGATTTGCATTCGGCGGCGGCGGTTGCGATCCTCGGGCTGCGCGGTGGGGTGCAAGCCTGGTGCGAAAAACGCGGCATCGAGCCGAAAACAAACTGGGTTGAAAAGGATTTCATTCCTTCGATGTTGGGATGGAAGGACAAGTTTGGTCTTATCTATCCGTGCATTTATTTTGGACGCACGAATTATATGTATCGCCGCCATCTGATGTTGAGTGGCGATGGGGTCTTGGTCGGTTCGGACGAGCCGAAGAGCTATAACCTGCCGGAAGTTTTGGTTGGAAAACGCCAGTTGTATTTCAACCATGTTTATTCGCCGCGGGCTGAGCGGGTGGTGTTTGTGGAGGGTCCGGGTGATGCTGTGACGTTGGGGCAATGGGGTGTGGATGCAGTGGCAATTGCAGGAACGGCATGGGAGGATCATGCTGAGGCGTTGAAGGCGCTCAAAGATGCCAAATACGGCAACGAGCTTGCGCATGAGGCGCTTTACATCGCTCTAGATGCTGATAAGGCGGGGCAGGCATCGGTGACCGGAAAGAATGGTGAGTTTCCCCTGGTGGAGATCGTTGGGGCGATGTGTCGTGTGATCCGTTGGGAAAAGAAAGATGCCAACGATTGGCTTCAGGCGATGAGTCGTGATGGTGTATCGCATGAAGACCAAGTGAAGAAGGTCAATGATGTGATCGGTGAGGCGAAGCCGCTTGCCATCGAGGTTGCGAAGTGGGCTGGGTCTCAAAAAGACGACCACAAGGCGACCAAGGCATTGAAGCGGGCGTTTGAGGTGATTGCCCAGATGGGTGAGGAAAACACCATCATGCGCTATGCCCCTGAATTCTTGAGCGCGTTCAAGCCATTGGGTGATGCTGTAAAGGGTGTACGTGAATTCTCGCGGCTATTGAAGAAGGCTCAGGGCAAGGGGGATGAGGATGGCGAGAAAAAAGAAGATGTGATCCATACCTATGGTGGCAGGATCGGTGATTGGCTGCTTGAGTATTGCTATGACCCTGAGACGGGCAAGGCGCATTTTGCCTATCGTGACCCGAGCGGGAAGGTAGATGAAGCGCCGGATCTGTTGATCGAGGGGAAACGCTATAAGCCTGAATTACCTACTGACCGCATGATCTTGAAGGGTGCGATCAACTTCCCATCTGGATTGGCTCGCAAATCTGATGGTTCGATTGATCGTCGTTCGACCAGCCAGTTGACAAACGATATCGCGTTCATCCTGCGCAAGAATTATTTCTTCCGAGATCCGAAATGGGCGACGCTTTCTGCTTATTGGATTTTGGGTACCTGGCTTTATGACAACTTTAAGAGCCTAGTGTATCTGCGGTTTGTGGGGGATGCGGGCGCTGGTAAATCTGCATTGCTGAATTTGATCGGGTTGATGAGCTACCGGTCGATCAAGATGTCTGGGGCGGATAGTGAGGCGACCTTCTTCCGCACGGTGGATGATTTTCGAGGGACGATTCTTTTTGAGGAAGCGGATCTGCCGGATGGAAGCGGGGCGGATAACCCGATCGTGAAATTTGTGAACCTGGGTGCGATGCGTGGGAACTTTATTTACCGCATGGAAGAATACATGAAACACGATGGTTCGAAGGGCTGGCGACCAACTCCATTCGAAACGTATTGCCCCAAGGCGTTTGCGATGCGCGGTGATTTTATGGATAACGCGGTTGCGAGCCGTTCGATCTCGATCAAGCTGACTTCAGCGGAGACGACTGAGCTGCGCGATGCGAATGGCGGCTTGGGTATTCCGTTGGATCTGACGGATGCGACGCGGGTGGTGCTGCGCAATGTGCGAAACCTATGCCTGACGTGGCGATTGTTTGAATACAGCCTGGCTGAGCGCCCTTTGAGTTGGGATCTGGTGGATGTTGAGATTCCGGCGCGTTTCAACCAGGTGACTATCCCCATGAAAAGCCTTGCAACGAATTTGGATGGCACGCGGGATGAAGTGTTCCTGAATCAGGTGACGATGTTGCTGCGCGAACATTACCAAGAGATCGTTGGGGATAACTCGACCACCTGGGAGGCGCGTGTGGCTGAGGCTTGCTGGAAGTTGTACATCTACCCGGATCTGCGAAACCGTTTGGAAGTGCGAGCGGATGGGACGATCTTGATGAAGATCGGTGATGTGACTGCGATTGCGAACAATATCGCCGATGAGATGAACGAGGAAGGCGCGGATCTGCGGGTGAAGCGCGATGATGGGGAGGATGGGGACAAGAAAAAATATAAGAAGAATTTTGAGCTTGGCGCTCAAAAGGTTGGGAAGATCATTCGGGATGTTTTCCAGCTTCATACTCCGCCGCGCAAGGGCAAGGGTGTGTTTTTTGAGTTCGAGGAGACGAAGATGATCGCGATTGGCAAGAAATATGCGGCATTGCCTGCTGATGACAAGATCGAGGCGGCTCACCAGGCGTTTGCCTTGCTGCGGGCGAAGGGTGGGCAGACTGCGAAGGCGGCTGTGAATGTGCCGGAACAGATCGGGATGCCGGAAATGCCTGAAATGACTGATTTTCCGGCAGAAACGGAGTGAACAAGTGAAGAGGAATTCTCAATTTTGCTACAAGACATTATGTTTTGCGGGGCGTGCGGCAAAACCTGTTCACCTGTTCATTTTGGCTGGAATAGAGCGGTTTTTCTTGAAAATAGGCGTTTTTCTTATATGCTCACTATTTATTTATTTATGAATAAGTGAGTAGTAAGTATTGACAAGGTAAGAGTATGTGTCAGTTTGCCTTGTTATGAATGAACAAGTGAACATGAATTTTTAGGTATGTTCATTTGTGTTCATTAAGTTGTCAGACAAAGGAGTAGGCATGGACAATAAAAGGCATTATTTAGGTCAAGAACGAGGCGAGGCTTCTTCCGCTCGTGAATCATCTATGGCGGTTCGGCAGTTCGTGGATCTGATTTCGGGTTGGGTGCCGGTGCATACGCCCACTACCCCATTTCGGGTGGAGGCGGTGGAGGTGGAGGAGCGGTATTGCTTGGAATGCTATGCCATTCATAATTTCGACGTGGTTCGAGGGGCGGGACGTGCGACGGCGTTTTGCAGGTGTTGTGGCGCGGAGGTGTGTGATGCCTAGACGTGTGCGTGTGAGAAAACAATGGTCATTTGGACGCGGGATGTGGCGGACGGTTGGGCTGTATTGGGGTTGGGAGTGGATTCCTACTACTGAGGAGGCGCGCGAAATACATGAACGTGGGCTACGCCGTGAGGTACAGGTTTGGAGTTTTGAGGATAAAGACTATTGGTGGTCTTCGGATGGGTATTTGTGGGTTGCTGATTGCAAACCCCCGCCTCCACCGGTGCCCAAGGATACTTTTTTGGAGGTGATACGTGGGATGTGGATATATGTGGCAATTGTGCTGGTTGAGGCTTTTTTGGTGATTTTATCTTTTTTGGGAGGTAGGTAATGGCTAATGTTGCGGATATTAAACCGTGGTTCAGGGAAGACTTGGCACGTATTCTTCGGGCTGTGTATTTTTCTGCGAAACAGGGCGGGTTGCATGGCGAACGATTGCACGGGTTTGTGATGTGCATTGGCAGCCTGGCGTTGATGTTCGGCTTGGCGGCTGGTGATGTGATAGCGGCTGATGATTTGTATTTTTTGGAGGTGCGCTGATGTTGTATGAAATTAGCATGTGGAAATGGATGGGTCCGGCGTTGGCTGCGGCTGGGTTGTTCGGTGTGGTGCTGTGGCTGGGCGAATTGGATGTGCCCTATGCGGGGTATTGTGCCTCTTCGGCGCTGGTGGTGCTGGTGGTGTTGTGTGTGCAGGCATTGGCTGGATTTCGGGCGTTTTATCGTCAGATCGAGGTTGACCAGCTTTCGCAGAAGCGGACTGCTTTGGCGGATACGGCTGAGGTGCGCCTGGCTGAGTTTATGCGGGGGATGCACCCTGAGACGGTGCGGCTGTTTTTGAAACACAGGTTGGAGGTATGGCGAGTGCGTGAAATGAAAGGGCACGAGCTGGTGACGTTGGTGTTGGATGCGGACCCGCGAATCAATCATCAGTTCGTTGAGTATGTGCTGCGCCATTCCAATTTTTATAACTTGATGCCGAAGCGTTTGTTCAACGATAAGTCTTATAAGTTTGACCCGATGGGGGTGGTAACGGATTATGAGCAATATGACGCGTTGATCGCTCTGATGCAACGGCGTGGCTGGGTGACTGAGGGATTTGGCAATCAGCCCCCGGCGTGGATTGAGCCGTGGAAGCCTGAGCTTGCGGCGAGACGGTTCGGTTTGGAAATTTCGGCTGATGAAGATGAGCAGCCGGTGGACGATTGAAAATACACAACAAAAGGAGAAATAAAATGGAAACGAAAAATATGATCTCTGTGGGTTTTGATGGCGGGTTTGGCGGTTTGAAAATGTGGTCTCATGCCGGTGGAATTGAGGTGCTTTCGCAAGTTGCGACAAATGGCGGCGGGCACTTTGAAGGAATGATTGGTTTGAAGCAGGCGGAACGTCCGATGATGATCGAGACGGCAGACGGTCAGTTTTATGTGGGGGCACGCTCGCACAATTACGGGCGGCGCGTTGAGAATATGAGTTTTGACCGCTTCGGTGGGTCGCCTGAAATGCGCGTGATGGTGTATGGCATTTTCACGAAGTACATAAAGGATCATGGCGCTTTCGATGCTCCGCTTTCAGTGATGGTAGGGTTGCCATTGGGGATGATGGGTGAGGATTTGAAGGAGAGTCGCCTGGCTATTCGCCGGTGGATGATGGGGCGGCATGATTGGAAGGCGGACGGGAAAGATTACAGCGTGGAAGTTGGACGGGTGCGCTGGAATTCTCAACCTGTTGGGGCGTTGTTTGATTATGTGATGGACTTCAATGGCGCTCCAGTGATGGGGCATGAACGCGCTTTGCGTGAGCGCATCGGCGTTTTGAGCGTGGGCATGAACACGGTTGAGAAGATGGTGATCGATAACCAGACGTTGAACGAGGCATTGACGGATAGCGACAAACTCGGTGTGCGCCGCCTGCTGGAATTGGTAAACGATAAACGCTCTATTGGCGAGAAAGATGTTGCGCTGCGTCTAGGCAACCTGAAATATAAAGATAAATTGCCAGTGTGGGCAAGCGAGGTGAATGGGTGCATCGAGCGCAAATGGGGTGAAGATTTGGAGAGTTTTGCGGCGGTGCTGGTTGTTGGTGGTGGCGCGGTTTTGCTTGGGAGTGCGCTCAACCTTGTGGCGGGCGGTGTGAATAAGGCAGTGATTGCGTCGAACCCCGTACTGTCGATTGCATGTGGGCTTTATAAACTCGATAAGGTGAAGTAATGGCTCCTCCGAAAAAGCCTGGTGTAGTACGGCATTTGCATATTGATCCTTATGTACGAGTAAAGGCTGAAAATACTTCCGCCTCGTTTGATGGCGACAAACGTCTTGATCATTTTCTTGGCTGGTGGGATGGTTTGCCACCCCGCCAGCGCACAAAGATGGCGTTGGAATTGTTGGTTGCCGCTTGTAATGGCGAGTTGGGTATTGCGCCAAGCGTTGTGATGGACGGTGACGGGAGTTCAGAGGATCAATCTGCGCTGGCTGAATTACTGAACAACATGGCGTTTGAGGAAGAATGAAATTAACCGCTAATAACTGGTAAAACGATATTAACCGCCAGCATCAAACTCCCCCACCCCATTGTGTTGAAGAGCGTGCGCTCGGTGTGGATGTTGAAATGGACATCCTCCCATGATGGGGGAGGGGAGCGATGAATGATGAATGCGGAATGATGAAGGATGAATTATGCAGAAGATGACCGTAAATGAAATGACTCATGATGGATGGAGACGATTGAAGATCGTTGGTGATGCAGTGATCGATGTTGAGCGTTATATGCGCCTGGTGCCATTGATAGCGCGGGAACATTTGGTTGCCAATCATGGACATGATGATCTGCTGGGTTTGTTTTCGCTGGAGGTATTGTTTCCCGTCTATGGTCCCTATCGCGTCATGATTCATGGTCCCAAGAAATTCCGCATTTTGATGTTCGTCCATAACGTGTATGCAAATCGCGTGAGCGAGTGTATTGATCTGGCACGGGTCGAGTTCTTTGCTGGCACACGCTTTACTCCCATCTATGCGTATGTTCAAAAACTCCCCAAGGGCGCTGAGAATGGGATGGATGTGCATGGCTGTATTTTGCTGGAGGCTGAGTGGATGCCTGCCAATTGTGTTGCAACTGGAGGTTGTGATGTCTATTAAGAGTACGAGACCGATGAAGCCGTTCAAATGCAAAAACGGGCACATCCTTGGCTACGTGCGCTGGAACGATGACGATATTCCGCAGTTGATGGTGCTGCGGGAGAGCCTGGACATGGAAGCGGAGCGACCGGATGAGGTGGATTATCTTGGTCCGCTGGATGGGAATATGCCGATCCGTTGCAAGTGCGATAGTGTGATGGTGTGGAAGATCAGTGTGGAGAGTATGCTGGCGTTGTTCATGCAGTTGGATGATGCGCAGGTGTTCGATTTTTCGCGCCGTTTGTTGGAGATTAGCAGAAAGGGCAGTGAGGTGAAGTGATGGAGAAAATTATTTATGACATTATGCGACCGATGCCGGT
>Ga0172373_10008380_pt1 | contig 13147 bp, 9 predicted proteins | sample Lak10m_2_FD_114546 | JGI IMG/M metagenome (GOLD analysis project Ga0172373, IMG submission 114546) | Freshwater microbial communities from Kabuno Bay, South-Kivu, Congo - kab_092012_10m | ecosystem: Environmental > Aquatic > Freshwater > Lake | place: Democratic Republic of the Congo: South-Kivu... | reverse complement strand
GGCCAGTTGGGCGAACACGCGGCCAAGGCGCACCTAAAGGCTGCCGGGCTAAAATTCCTCACGGCCAATTTCCGCTCAAGCCGGGGCGAGATCGACCTGGTTTTCCGCGACGCGGACTGCCTCCTGTTTGTTTTATTTACACGGAACATTTCTCAGGGCAATTTCAGCCTGCATGAAGCAAAGGCTAGCGATCAGCTACGTCCGGTTCAGCACCATTGAACAGCTCGGTGGCGATTCCATCCGCCGTCAAACGGAGGCGACAGAAGCGTATTGCAAACGAAACGGCCTGACCCTCACGAACGATTACCGGCTCAGAGACCTCGGCAAGTCGGCGTTCAAAGGCGATCACCGAAGCGCCACGGGGGCACTGGGCCTTCTGGAGAAGCAGGTTGCGGAAGGCAAGATTCCCAAGGGCACAGTGTTGATCGTGGAGAACTTGGACCGTTTGAGTCGCGAGGACATCGTGTCCGCGCAGTTGATGTTACTCAACTTGATCAATCGAGGCATCGAGATCGTGGCGCTTTCCGACAATGAGCGGCGCTACAGCAAAGAGTCGCTCGCCGCAAACCCGTTCGAGCTAATCATCTCGATCATGGTCATGAGCCGTGCCCATGAGGAGAGCAAGGTGAAGAGCTTCCGCGTGAAAGAGTCGTGGATCAATCGCAACAAACTCGCCTCCGAGGGAAAGCACATCAACATCAGGTTGCCAGCCTGGCTTGAGTCAAAGAACAAGCAATACGTTGCCACGCCCGCAAAAGCCGAGGTGATCAGGCGGATCTTCAAGCTCTACCTTGAAGGATTCGGGACGCAATCCATCGCGCAAATCCTCATCAAGGAGAAGGTTCCCAACATTGCCAAAAGCAAAGGCGGAAAAAAGCTGTGGCACCCGACCTACATTCAGCGAATTCTGAAGTCGAAGGAGATCATCGGTTTTTACACCGGCACCACCCCCGAAGTGCCGGGATTCTTTCCGGCGATTGTCCCCGAAACCGACTTCTACGCCGTTCAGGCGATCATCAAAACCCGATACACCTACAAGGGGCAAAAGAACAACAATCCGCATCCACTGAGCCACCTTCTGAAGTGCGATCTTTGCGGTGAAAGCGTCGTGCGATGCCTGGGAAACGGCTACCACTACTTTCAGTGCCACGGAGCTCACCTCAAGATCTGCAACCCGAAAACGATGTCAATTTACGGGACCGAACAGGCATTGCTTCGGGTAATCGCATCGGCTGGGCCAACGACCGCGAGGCTCGATGACCAGTCGGCTCGGCAAGCACACCAAGAGATCCAAGCCCTGAATGGCAAAGTCGGCGAGCTGGAGGAAAAACTTGCCACTGCTGCCAAACTGTTCATGGCGACTCCCTCTGAGGCGGGCACGAAGATTTTGCAGCAGATGGAAGCGGAGAAAGCAGATTTGGTTCGGCAGTTGGAGGCCGCCAAGGACAGCAGATTGTTGATTGATCACCGGGCTGACTGGAAGGAGGTCAAAGCACGGTTGGAAGCGTCCATCAAGTGCGCGGGGCAGCTTCCGTTCGAAGTGATTCCGGTGTCGGTCAAAATGGTGAACGGCAAGATGGAATTCTTGAAGCATGTCGCGGCTCAAAGCGAAAATGACGTGATCGCTTTACGCGAAGCCCTGCGGAGCCACATCGACAGAATCGGAATCGACATTCCGAAGATGAAGGCGACGATTCATTTCAAGTCAGGCGACAAACTTCCCGTCGAGTTCAGGAAGAGCAACAGTTACCCAAGGACTTACGCTTACAGAGTGCGCGATGGCGAGTGGGTTGACCTCGGGAAGGATCCAGGCAGATAGAATTGCAGTTGCCGATCAACGAACTCCCCCATCAGCCCGCACAGCGAGCAGGTGCCGCGCACTTCGTAGAGGTAAATCAGCGTCTCAATCGCCTCCCGCTGGCAATGAAGTCGAAGCCGCTCTTCACTGCGCGCTCCTTCAGTGCCTCCAACTCCTTGCTCGGCACTTCCGCGAGTGAGGGCATGAACTTCGTGAGCTTCACGTCCACGGTCTTCGTCTTGCCCTTCGACTTCACGACTGTCTCCGCCTCCAGCACGGTCATTTCGAGGAACGGCGGCGGGCTGGTGCGGTTCTTCACCATGATTTCGCGTGGGATGGGTATGAGCTTGATGGTCACGTCCGCCTCCGCTTCCAGCGCGTGACAGACGGGCCGCAGGTCCATCTCAAATTCCCAAGCAAGACAATGCACTTCCTTCGCTCCGGCCTCCTTCGCGGCGATGGCAACCGCACGCACCTCGTTGCGCGTCAGCAGACCGTCAATGCCATCCACATGAATGAAGGCGCGGCCCTTGCGCCCGTGGAGCAGGCCAGTGGCGTTGGGCAACGGCTCGGCCTTGTAGAAGCCGAGGACGACCTGGCGGTGCTCATCGTCCGCGCCGCGCAAGCCACCTGCTAACGCAAGTCTTTGCACCGTTCGGCACCATGCACGCCGCCGGGCAGGTAGCCGTCTGCTGCCGGTTGGTCGGTGTGGCGTAGATGCGCCGCCGCAGAGTGCCCGGTCGCTTTTTTGCCGGATTTCATGCTGGCAGCAGACGGCCTGACTTGGTAGAAAGCTGATTACTGCCGAGAAGGAATCACACCAATTCAGGCTCGGTGTAAGGGAAACCGGGTTGTTTATGACGGGACGTTTTGAATTTTTGCTCCGGGAAGGCGGCAAGGCATGAGCTTGCCGGGCTTCAACCAGTTTTTCACCGCCGCGACGAACAAGGAGCCGTTCGCCTATCAATGTCGCCTTGCCTGTGGCGACGGTGCGCGCCTCGACCAGCCTGCAACGTCAGGCCAGGGCCACGAATGCCGCTCGCTCCTCATCAACGTCCCAACGGGGCTAGGCAAAACCGCCGCCGTGGTGCTCGCGTGGCTTTGGAATCGTGTTCAACTTCAGAATCCGAAGTGGCCGCGCCGCCTCGTTTATTGCCTGCCAATGCGGACACTGGTGGAGCAGACCGAAGCGAATGTTCGTGAATGGCTCGGCAAACTTGGCCTGTCCAACACCGTTGGAGTCCATGTCCTCATGGGAGGGGAAGAAGCTGGCGAATGGGACCTCCATCCTGAAAAGCCTGCCATCCTCATCGGCACGCAGGACATGCTCCTGAGCCGGGCGCTCAATCGCGGCTATGGCATGAGCCGTTATCGCTGGCCGATGCACTTCGGGCTGCTCAACAACGACTGCCTGTGGGTGATGGACGAAACACAGCTCATGGGTGTTGGCGTTGAGACCAGTGCGCAACTCGATGGCTTTCGTCGCGATGGAAAAATGCTCACGGTCGGCGCGTGCCCGACATGGTGGATGAGCGCCACGCTCGACGATGCTCGGCTTGCCACCGTGGACCATCCGAAGCCCGCCGATGGATGGCCGACAATCGCACTCAGCGATGCGGAGAAGTCCAGCGGCAGACCGAAGGAACTCATCACCGCACCGAAGAAACTCTCGGCCGCGTCGGTTGCGCTCAATTCCAGCACGAAGGGCGACCACGCGAAGCTGCTTGCCACCTTCATTAAGGAACGACACCAACCGGGCACGCTCACGCTCGTCGTCGTGAACCGCGTCTCGCGAGCGCGGGAGATTTACGCCGCGCTCACCACGGCGGGCAAAAAGGGAAAGCAAACGCTTTCGCCTGCCTACGACCCGGAGCGCGTCGCGCTCATCCATTCCCGCTTCCGCCCGGTGGACCGCGAGCGGCACACGCGGCTTCTTTTCGGCAAAGGTGACCGCATCGTCATCGCCACGCAGGCCGTTGAGGCGGGCGTGGATGTCTCCGCACGGCTGCTCATCACAGAACTCGCACCGTGGTCTTCGCTCGTGCAGCGCATCGGCCGCTGCAATCGCTATGCGGACATCCCCGATGCTGAAGTGCTGTGGGTGGACGTCGTGGCGAAAGACGAAAATGACGACCTGCTGTTGCCCTACACAAAGTCCGAACTCGACAAAGCGCGCACGGCACTCGCTTCGCTACACGACGTCTGCCCGCAGACTTTGCGCGGCGTGACGGTGGAGCCGGAAAAAATCATCCGCCCCGTCATTCGCCGCCGCGACCTTGTGGATTTATTCGACACCACGCCGGACATTTGCGGCCAAGACCTCGACATCTCCCGCTACATCCGCGACGGCGACGATAACGACGTGCAGTTCTTCTGGCGCGACATCGCTACAGACCAGGCTCCGAACGAATCGGAACCGCAGCCCCTGCGCATTGAACTCTGTCGCGTTTCCATCGGCGACGCCTCGAAGTTCATTAAGAACGACAAAGTGCGTGCCTGGCGCTGGAACCCGCTCGAAAGGAAATGGGAACGCAGCACCTCAGCCCGCCCCGGTGCCGTGTATCTCCTGTCTGCTGACAGCGGCGGTTACGAGGACAACCTCGGCTGGACCGGCGAACACAAGGTGCAGCAGCTTACCACGCACCGTTCACCAAATGAGGACTCCGATTCTCACGACGGCAACGGCAGCACCTTCACCGGCCAATGGCTCGCACTCGACCGGCACACCTCCGATGTCATCCGCGAAACCGCAGCCATTGCCGCCACCCTCACCCTGACTTCGAACGACGCTGCCGCGCTCCGTTCCGCCGCGCTCTGGCACGATGTTGGCAAGGCGCATGATGAGTTCCAAGCCATGCTCCGCAACGGCGATGCCTCACGGAAAAACACGCTTTGGGCAAAGTCTGTGGACAAGAATGGTAAATGCACCCGCCGTGGATTCCGCCACGAACTCGCCTCCGCCCTCGCGTGGCTGCTCGCAGTCCCTCCCGATGCCGTCGAGCGTGACCTTGCCGCCTATCTCATCGCCGCTCACCACGGCAAAGTCCGCCTCTCCATTCGTTCGCTGCCTGACGAGAAGGGCAATCCCGACGCCCCCGATGCGCTTTTTGCTCGCGGTATCTGGCACGGCGACACACTGCCTGCGGTGCCCCTTTCCGAAATCACCACGCCTGTCGTCACCCTCGACCTCAGCTTCATGCAAATGGGAGAAGGCCTGCACGGCCCCTCATGGCTCGCCCGAGCCATTGCCCTGCGCGACCGTCTCGGCCCGTTCCGCCTCGCATTTCTCGAAACCCTGCTGCGTGCCGCCGACGCCCGCGCCTCGCGTAATCCAACAATCTGACGCCATGCCCGCACTGACGCTCCACGGCTGCGCTCCCGTCCCGCTCGCGCACTATTTGAAGGCACTTGGAATCGTCCGGCTCGTTGCGGAACAAATCGACCCCAGGGTGAAAGCCTCGTGGCAGCACGACCGGCTGACGCTGCAAACTTCGTTCACGCCCGACGCGCTTGTCGATTTCTTATGCCGCGACTACCGGCCTACACCCGTGCTCGCTCCGTGGAATGGTGGCAGCGGCTTCTTTCCGAAGGACAATGATGAGGCACTCACCGCCATCGAGAGGAGCAACGTCGCACGGCTCGCGACGTATCGTGAGGGCATCGCGGCAGCGCGTGGCGAATTGCAAGCGCTTGGGCTGAATGTGAAGCCTGATGGTGTGGCGAAGGCGCTCCTGCTCCAAAGCTGCCGCAACTCTGTCCCCGAAGACGCGCTTGGTTGGCTTGATGCCGTATTCGTGTTGGGGCAAGACAGTCCGAAATTTCCACCGCTGCTCGGCACCGGAGGCAACGACGGGCGGCTGGAATTCACGAACAACTTCATGCAGCGCATCACCGAGGTCATGGACCCGGCCACTGGCGAGCCGAGGAAAGAATCCGGGCGCTGGCTGCGCGCGGCCCTGTTTGCCGAGGCGGCGCCGGGGCTAGTGACGAAAGCACCCATCGGCCAATTCTTCCCCGGTGCGGCGGGCGGTGCGAACGCAACCTCGGGTTTCGATGCCCCATCGGCGGTGAACCCGTGGGATTTCATCCTGATGATTGAAGGCGCGGTGCTCTTCGCATCGGCCTCAGTGAAGCGGCTCGAATGCGCAGAAGACGGTTCGCTCGTGTATCCGTTCTGTGTGCGGCAGGTCGGCGTTGGCTATACAAGCGCAGCGGGCGCGGATGAAGTTGAGGCACGCTGTGAAATGTGGATGCCGCTGTGGAGTGAGCCGACGACGCTCGCCGAATTGCGCGCGATTTTCGGCGAGGGTCGCGCGCAGGTGCATGGACGCCCCGCGCGCAACGGTGTGGATTTTGCGCAGGCAGCCGTCACCTTTGGCGTGGATCGTGGCATCGCGGCGTTTCAGCGATACGGCTTTCAAGTTCGCAACGGCCTTGCCTATTTCGCCACGCCGCTGGAGCGCGTCATAGTGCAGCGCAATGCGCGAGCCGATCTACTAGCTGACATCGAGCACTGGCACGACCGTCTGCGGCAAAAAGCCGGCCCGCGCGCGAACCCCGCGCCGCCAGCCTCCCTCGCCCGCGCCCTGAACCAGCTTGAACGCCGCATCGTTGAACTGTGCCGCGATGATTCGTCCGCTAGCCTCCAATCGCTCCTCGCTAGCCTCGGCGAAACCGAGCGGGCATTGGCCCGTAGCTTCAAGTGGACGACGGACAATTACCTCCGCCCGCAGCACGGACTCCGCCCCGACTGGCTCGTGAAAGCCGACGACGGCTCCGTGGAATTCCGCCTCGCGCAATCCATTGCCGCCACGCGTGCGTGGTTTGGAAACGAAACACTCTGGTTCCGCGAACACCTCGAACCGCTCCACATGGGTTCCACCAAAGAACGCTCGTGGGCGAACTGGGCCGAGCAGCCGACGAATGACGTCGCGTGGCACGACGGCGACCTCACCGACGCGCTCAACGCCATCCTCGCCCGCCGCCTCGTGCGCGTGGAGAAATCCGGCTCTCGGGGCTGGCCCGACTGGTCGCCGCGCACCGCATTGCTCGACGACATCACCGCCTTCATCGAACGCCGCACCAATGATGCGTTGCTCGCCGACCTCATTTGGGGCCTCTCGCTCGTGGATTGGATGCGTGTTCCCGAAGAGCAGGGACACCAAACCACCGGCGAGGTCATTCCTTCCTCGTTCTACGCGCTGCTCCGCCTCTGTTTCCGCCGTGCGAACAAGCGAGAGGAAGAGGAAGTCATCCCGCTCGTCCCTGCCATCCTGAACCGCGCCATTGCCGGTGATGGCACCGCCGCGAGCGAACTCGCCGCCCGACGCCTCCGCGCCTCCGGCAAAGCCCCGCTCGTCCGAACACTGCCCGTCGCAGGTGACATCGCTCGACGCACGGCGGCGGCGATGCTTTTTCCGATCGCACCTCGCGATTTCCGTCTCCTCGAACGCATGACTCTTCAACAGCACGAAACACTAACCACATGAACACCACCGCACTCAAAGACCAACCGCGCCTGCTCCTCAAAGCCGCTCTCCAGCCACTTCAGGGCACGCGCTTTCAACCCACCGGTTTCCCCGACCTCGGGGCTGCCACCTATGACGGGCCAGACGGCCGCAAGATGCTCCTCGTAGAGTCTGCACAGAGCATGGCGAATCGCCTCGAAACCGTCTGCTGGGACACCACCGCCAACGACTGGGTTGCGCCGCTCAAGGGCCTCCCCGTCGTGAAGGTGAAAGACAAAGCCGGAACTCCGCTCACGAATTCCGTGCTCGAAGCGCACCGGCTGAACTCGCCCTACATTCTCGAAGGGAAGGACAAGACCTTCCTCGCCACGCTGCAAAGCGAACTCGCCATTACGGATAAGGGCATCGTGAACATCAAGAAGCTCGCTGCTACGCTGCTGAAATACGACACGAACGCGTTGTTGCACGGAGTATTCCTCGCGAAAAAGGAAATTGCCGGGGGCCGGATGCGCCTTCCGCGTGCGCTCACGGCATTCATCGAAGCCGAGAATGTGAGCACTGTCGCGAGCGGAGGTGTGAAGAACGACGCCGTGGACCCGTCCGGCGACACGGCAAAGGGCTTCGGCAACGTCCCGTTCCATCGCGAGGAGTTCACCGGTAAGATCACCGTGTTCTTCAACCTCGACCTTGCGCTCATTCGCGGCTTCGGCCTCGGCGATGCGGTTGAGAACTTGCTCGTTGCGCTCGCGCTTTTCAAAATCCAGAAATTCCTCCGTGACGGACTGCGCCTGCGGACGGCTTGCGATTTGGAAGTCAACGGTGCCCTCGTGGTGCAGCGACCCGTTGACTTCACCATGCCCGCGCTTGCGGAACTCGAAAAGGAACTGCCCGCGCTCATCAAGAAAGCCGTCGGCGACTTCGGCACGACCGAACTCACCTTCGAGGAATAGGCCATGACCATCCTCGAACTCAGCTTCCCGGCTGGTCGCTACCACGCGACGCCGTGGGGCCGGCATGTGAACGAAGGCGCGGTCGAATGGCCCCCCTCGCCGTGGCGCATTCTCCGTGCGCTGATTGCGACATGGTATCTCAAGGCGAAAGCGATTCCGGAACCGGTCGTCCACTCGCTCGTGGAAAAGCTGAGTGTCCCGCCGAGCTTTCGCCTGCCCCGAGCAAGCACCAGCCATACACGGCACTACATGCCGCTCGGAAACGAGAAAACCACCAAGGTCTTCGACACCTTCATCCAGCTAGGGGAAGGCACCGCCATTCTCGTCGCATGGAATGTGGACCTCGACGACGACGAGCGCGCCGCACTAAAAACGCTCGCGGAGCGCCTGGGCTACTTGGGCCGCGCCGAGAGTCTCGTCTTGGCGCGCGTGCTAGAGGGCATCACTGGTATCGAGGCCAAATCAGTCCCGCATAACGACAGTATGCCGCTGCCGCCGAAGACCGAACTCATCCGGCTTCTCTTGCCGAATTCCCCCGCCACATACGCCACATGGCACGCCGACTTCACAAAGAAAGCGCTCGCCGCCCTAGGCCCGAAGCCCACCCCTGTGCAGAAGAAGAAGCTGCCCGAACTACCAAACGACCTCTTCGCCGCGCTTCAGGCTGACACCGGCGAACTCCAAACTGCCGGCTGGAACCTCCCACCCGGCGCGCATTTTTTGAACTACACGCGGGCGGACGACGCTTTTGCCCCCGCCACCCGACCACGACCATATCGAAAGAGGGAGCGACCCACCGTTGCGCGCTTCGCCGTCGTGAGCGACGTCGCGCCGAGCATCTCGCACGCCATCTCCATCGGTGACCGAGTCCATGATGCGCTCTGTAAATGGTCCGACCAAGGCCGGGGCAAAGCCGTTGTGTTCACCGGCCTCGACGAAAACGGAAAGCCGCGCTCCGACCACCAGCACGCCCACATCTTCTGCGAAGCCAACGGCCCGCGTGATGCCGTCACGCATATCACTGTTTGGGCACCGATGGGCTTCGACGAAGCCGCCTGCCTCGCACTGCGGCGGCTGAACAAAGTCTGGGGCCATGGTGGCCACGACATCCGCCTTGTCCTCCACGCCATCGGCCAGCCGGGCGAATTCGCGGACTGTAAGCTCTTTGGCACTGCGAAAGCATGGCGCTCGCTCACGCCTTTCGTCTCCACGCGACACCCAAAGACCTTCCGAGATGGGCGTCCGAAGATGGACGCCAACGGCTGGCAGATTGGTTGTGGCGCACATGACCTGCTCCGCCTTCTCGCGCTACAGCCGCATGGCACTGCTGCTGCCATCAAGCAATGCGAGGAACGCGATTGCCCGTTACAATTTGGCAACCGCCACCTCCGCTCACTGCAATTCCAGACGATCAGGCACGACGGAGGTGGTAAACGCGGTAACAGTTCTGGCAATGCCTTCATCATCACGTTTCCTGAGCCCATCAGTGGCCCACTTGCTCTCGGCTACGGTTCCCACTTCGGTCTCGGGTTGTTTCAGCCCGTCATCGAGTCGGGGCCGCGCAACTGACTGAGTAAAAGCAACCCGACCGAATCCGACCGCAACCTGCCAACCTTATGAAGGACCAAGACCCGGCGGCTCCACCCGAGAATCGTTTTGTTGAACTGGAACTGCCGCTGACGCCGAGGGGCGTTGCGCCGGGCAGCACGGAGGCAAGGTCTAGCGGTAGCCGTCCATCGGGACAGCCCACGACCGAGCCAGCACATTTGAAGATCGTGGTGCATGTGGCACCCGCTGAAGCACCGCCAGCCGAAGGTCAGAAACCGTTGATAGAATCTCCGGCTGCATACTCAGACCTCAGCCAGCCCGGACCGCTTGGCGATGGCAGCAAGAACCCGCAACCGGTCGGCGTAGCGGAAGTGGAGAACCAGGTGATTCCCGCCCGGATGTTGAACGAGTTCGTCTATTGCCAGCGGCTGTTCTACTACGAATTCGTCGAGGGTGTGTTTGTCGAAAGCGCGGACACGATACGCGGCGGAGCCATTCACAAGCGGGTGGATTCGGGCAGTGGCGCATTGCCGAAGGCCAAAAGGAAATCGGACACCGCCAAGCGGAAAGCAGAAGACACGACGGCCACCGGCGAGGGCGATTCGGACAAAGCACAGAGCAGCTCTCCCCAGGCCGGAGAGGGAGGACTCGAGACGATTCATTCACGTTCAGTGCAGATGGGATCGGAGCGGTTGGGCGTTGTGGCAAAGATGGACCTCGTCGAGTCCAAAGCGGAGACAGCGGATTTGTTGGCCGCGCTGGAGGTCTGCCCGGTGGATTACAAGGCGGGGGCGCCCAAGGAAGGGGAGGAGGCCAACGAATTGTGGGACACGGACAAGATGCAACTGGGATTGCAGGCGCTGATCCTGCGCGACAACGGTTACGCCTGCAACGAAAGCGTCATCTACTACCGGGCCACCAAGCAGCGCGTCCGCCTGCCCATCACTGCCGAGCTGGAAAGCTGGATTCTGCAAAAGATCGCCGAAGCCAAGCAGGTCATCGTCGGGCCGATTCCAGCACCGCTGGTGCATTCGCCGAAGTGCGTGCGGTGTTCACTCGCGCCGATCTGCTTGCCAGACGAGACGCGGATGCTGGCACAGACCACGCTGAAGGTGGACGTAAGCGTGGTGGAGAAAACCAGCGCGCCGGCAGAGGCCGAGAATTCAAAACGCGAGGCAGGAGCAGCGCCACGTAGATTGATTGCCGCGCGAGACGATACCCGTCCGCTGTATCTGAACTCACAGGGGTATCGCGTGGGCTGCAAGGACGAGGTGCTGGTGGTCAAGGAGCAAGATCACGTCATCGAGGAAGTGCGGATGCGGGATGTCTCGCATGTGGCGTTGTTCGGCAACGTCCAGGTCTCTACGCAGGCCATCCAATCGCTGTGCGAGCAGGAAGTGCCGGTGACTTACTTTTCAATGGGCGGCTGGTTCTACGGAATCACCCGTGGGCACGCGATGAAGAACGTGTTCCTGCGCATGGAGCAGTTCCGCCTGGCGCGGGATGAAATGACTTGCCTGTCGCTGGCGCGGCAGTTTGTGCATGGAAAGATCCGCAATCATCGGACGCTCCTGATGCGAAACCATCTGGAGCCGCCCGAGCCGATCATTGGGAAGCTCAAACGGGCCTCGGAAGATGCGCTGAACGCCGCTTCCATCGAGGAACTGCTGGGTATCGAGGGTGCCGCCGCGAGCCAGTATTTCCAGCACTTCAGCGGCATGGTGAAGGTGGAGGACGACCTGCCCGGCCTCGAAATGCCCAGCCAGGAACCGAACCAGCGCGCGTTTAACTTCAACTTCTCCAACCGCAACCGTCGTCCGCCCACCGATCCCGTCAATGCGATGCTTTCGCTGGCTTATAGCATGTTGGCGAAGGATTGCACGCTGGCGGCTCTGGCGGTGGGGTTCGATCCTTACTTGGGATTCTACCACCAGCCTCGTTTCGGTCGGCCGGCTCTGGGACTGGACTTGATGGAAGAGTTTCGACCATTGGTGGCGGAGTCCACGGTGTTGAACTGCATCAACAACCGCGTCGTCACGGAAACGGACTTCGTGCGCGCCGGCCAAGCAGTGAACCTTACCGCAGCCGGACGCAAACGCTTCTTCCAGACCTATGAGCAACGCATGAGTTCGCTGATCACGCACCCGTTGTTCGACTACAAAGTGAGCTATCGCCGGGCGCTGGAATTGCAGGCGCGGCTGCTGGCCAAGACGCTGACCGGAGAAATCGCGGAATACATTCCCTTGATGACGAGGTGACGCATGCGAACGACCTACCTGGTTTGCTACGACATCGCCGACGCGAAACGGCTGCGCAAGGTGTTCAGGACGTGTGGCAACTTTGGCGATCATCTGCAATTTTCGGTTTTCGAGTGCGACCTGAACTCGTCGGAGAAGATCGAACTGGAGGCGGAGTTGAGCGAGATCATCAATCACGATGAGGATCAGGTGATTTTCGTCGGGCTGGGGCCGTCGGAAAGGCGTGGTGATCGGGTCATCACCGCATTGGGAATGCCCTACACGAAACTGGACGCCCCGTGCTATGTGGTTTGAGAAGTTGCCGGTCTTTGACAACTGAACCCGCGAGTGGTGAGGTGACGCCCAAAACCCCTCCACCGCTCGCATGACGTAACCTCCTCAAAACAAGCAGCTAATGAAGAGACGTTCGGACATCACATGGACACCGGCACTCAGAATGGCGCAAGCGGTCGCAATCGAAGTCTTGCGAACCTGCGCCACAAGGAGTAACAGAGGAACTCCATCCGCGCTCACGTGAGCGCGGCCCCGTTGAAGCCTCAACCCCAACCACTTAATCAGCAACCCCCATGAAACCCATCCGCGCTCACGTGAGCGCGGCCCCGTTGAAGCACGGGAATGCCCAACTGCGCGAGGGCGGCAAACGAATCCCATCCGCGCTCACGTGAGCGCGGCCCCGTTGAAGCCTGGCGAAGAAGTATTCGCACTGGCAGTTTGCGTGGCCATCCGCGCTCACGTGAGCGCGGCCCCGTTGAAGCACGGTGGCGGGCGTTACGCCGAGCCCTACCACGGGCACCATCCGCGCTCACGTGAGCGCGGCCCCGTTGAAGCACCACCTCCGACCAGAACTCGTCGGCTTCCCATGCTCGCCATCCGCGCTCACGTGAGCGCGGCCCCGTTGAAGCCACGTCAACCGGCGCAGAACAACTGCATGGAGCAGAACCCCCATCCGCGCTCACGTGAGCGCGGCCCCGTTGAAGCGTCCCTCCTGCGGCGGATGAGGGGAGCGCAAGGGTGCCCCATCCGCGCTCACGTGAGCGCGGCCCCGTTGAAGCACCATCATGGCTTCCGCAACGCGCAGTTTGCGCGCCGCCCATCCGCGCTCACGTGAGCGCGGCCCCGTTGAAG
>Ga0172373_10008379_pt1 | contig 13147 bp, 17 predicted proteins | sample Lak10m_2_FD_114546 | JGI IMG/M metagenome (GOLD analysis project Ga0172373, IMG submission 114546) | Freshwater microbial communities from Kabuno Bay, South-Kivu, Congo - kab_092012_10m | ecosystem: Environmental > Aquatic > Freshwater > Lake | place: Democratic Republic of the Congo... | reverse complement strand
TCCTTTGCACGTCCAATCCTGGAGGGTGCAACGAACCACTCGTTCACCACCGGACACGAGCTGGTGAGTAAAGGCCTAGAGCCCAGATCGCCGGCTAACCAGTTCACTGCGGGCAACACCGAGCTGTCGAAGGCTATCGCAGCTGGGCTGCAGGATTCGCTCGAAGCCATGGGTATGCACAACTCGGGTGTAAGCCCGATCGCGCTAGAGAACTTCCTAACCGGATGGCTCGGCCGCGCGGGTGGAGAGGCGCTGAACCTGCTGCGCAACCTAGAGTCTGGCCTAGGCGACAGAGCTGCTCCTAAACGCAATGAGACCTTCCTCGCCGGAGCATTCTTCACAAACCCCGAGGGTAATGCCTTGCGCGGGGACTTCCAAGAAGTGATCGACCGGGTGGCCGCAGCGCGAGCGGACCTGAAACAACTCACCGACGCAGGCAAATACGCCGAAGCACAGGCGTTCCGTAGGAAGCACCAGCAGCTGCTGGCCCTGCATAGTCGAATCACGCCTATCCAGCAGCGGCTGGCCGCGATCAAGAAGCGGGAGCTCCTTATGGAGAAGACCGCCGAGAACCGGGATGCCATGTATCAGCAGAAGCTGCAGGCGATGAAGCAAGTGCATGAGCTGCGCAAACTGGCTGGATTCTAAGCCGTCCGCAGGACGCGGATGCCATACATATTCGTAGTCACATCGATCCCCATACGATAATCTATGGTGAACCCTAACTCAGCTGCGATCTTCCGCAGCTGGTGGATGTGGGCTCCAGCAGACAAGCAAGGCACGAAGAAGCTATCACCGACCTCAAGGAGTGATATCGGGTAGTGGACGTTGGTTTGGTGTCTTATTGGCATGCTAGATACTCCAGCAGCGGGTATTGGTCATACTTAAGGGTTGCCATCGCCAACTCCTTTCACCGCTTCACCCAGCGCACCGACCGCATGGAACGCTAGTGCCTTGATGGGGCTTGTGACCACTGGAGTACCTGCGCCCATGCGCTTAGTCACCACGCCTAAGAACTGCTGGTTCTTGCTGTAGTAAGACAGCAGGTCGACGTATGAGTGCGACCGCTTCACGCAGTAATCCTTCAAAGCGTTCTGCGCGATGAACAGGGTGTCGGTGTCTTTCTCATACCGAATGATCAGCTTGCCACGGGCCTCGCGCTCCACGCGTGCGCCATATAAGGAGGCAGTCTGCGGGCTCGCCGCCGCTGTGGCGGCCACGTTCGGATCAGGCATCAGTATGTTCGCCCAGTTGTCTGATATGAAGTCGCCTAATACGTTGTCATGGGATACGAGGTTCTCGGCAGTAGACTTACGGACGCTACCCATGCGGAGCAACCACGCTTGATATATGCGAGGCAGGTCATACGACTTCAGCAGACCGAGCTCCTCTTGGATGATCTTCCCGGCGGCGAACATGGTGGCTGCCAGCGCTACCCAGTTGCGCTCACTGCTTACGCTTTCGAAGTCATGCTCAAACTGTGCTCGGGCTTCCGCGACACGCTTGTCCAGTTCCTTTTCGTGCGCGACCAGCCACTTCGCGAACATAGGGCCCGCATGACCGTAGTTCTTCAGGATCTTACCGAAGTGGTCCTCGCCGCTCATACGAGTCTCTAGCGGGGCGAACACGACCTCGACCAGACGAGCATACTCGCCTGCCGCGTTTGTCTTATGCGCACCGAGCACGTCGCTGATATGTTTGTTGCCGTTGGTGATCAGCGTGTTGTTCCGGCGGTCATTGTTCGAGATCTCCTGCGAGCCCGAGTTCAGGCGTAGCTTCTCCCGCCCTTGCGACTGCGCGTATGCCAGATCACTCAAACGCTCCGGAGATAGATTTGTGATTTCATCTTGGCAGATGGCCATGCTGTTGAACACCACGCGGCGTTTCTCCAGCGCATTGATCGTATCCTTCACGGTCAGCTTCATCGCCAGCGGGTCGCCCCAGATACTGTTGATAACGTTGGTCAACGTAGTCTTACCTGTACCCGACTCGGAGCTGACCATGTGCAACCACACAGGGTCTTCATACGTATAGGCGTTCAGCATCGATCCAAAAGCGGCAAGGATACACGCGGCGTATAGCTCGAACCCCGGTGCTGCGTATCGCGAAGCGATGTCCTCCCACGCCTCGAACGTCCCTGAGGTCTTCATCATGTTGGCCACGGTGGTAGACTTCGACGCGGGTGGGCAATACTGCTGGCCTTCGGCGGTGAACATCGTACGACCCCAGACGATACCCTTACGGTCTTCGGTCCAGCCCATCTGGCTGCGGGCGGGCTCCGCAGCGGACTCATGCTGCATGTTCTTTACCGCACGGGTCATGTACGTGCCGATCTTATTCATCTGTTCCTTATGCGCGGCGACACCGTGGTACCCCAGCTTATCCTTCATGCGCTCGATCGACTGCGCGTCAGCCAAGGGTATGACTATCTCTTCGACGCCGTCCTTTGGACGGTTGTGCAGCACGATGAGGACCTCTCCCTTCTCTGGATCTTTTATTCTACGAACCACGTTGAGGTCGTGCTCATACACCAGCACAGGTTCACCTTCCTCCCCTTCGATGGGGGACACCCCAGGCATATAGATACCACCGTGCTTGCCACGGAAATATGGGAATGGCATATCGGGGATCTTGATGATGCTCGAATCCAATGCGGACTCTTCTACCTGCCCATCCTCATTCATAAAGGACAGTTTATCGACCTTCGGTTCGGCTCGCGCGATGTCTTTACCGAGCGCGATGGGGCCGACTATCTTACCCTTCAGTGGGCATTTGGCGCACAGCGCACTACCGCACTTAGATTCAATGGCGGCGCAGGTGTGTGGACCATTCGTCTCGCTAGCCTTGCGTTCAGTATCCGCCGGATCATATCCGGGGTGACCTCTGGATATTTTGTGTATGGCAGTGTTGCGGTCTTCGCACACTTCCGCAATGGATAGCATAGCTCGCCACAAGGGCTCCGAGGTGTCTGCTGGGTTCTCTAGCGCGAACTGCACTTGTGCGCACCCTTTACCTTCGAGGCTGAGCTTGGCGACCTTCTTGAAGATGCTTATCTGGTTGCCAGACAACGCGGCGGTGGTTGCATCGACTTGCTTCTTCGCTTTGACCGGCTTGGTTTTGTGCTCGAACCCGTTGATGCCGCGCGCGCCGCAGGCTTTCTCGATCATACCTTTCAAGGTATCCCATGGGGTGACCGCGCCTTCACACAGGAGCTCGACGTCACGAGGCTCTTCGAGCTTATAGTTCTTCGTGTTTGGTACGCGCAAGATGCGCGCGGGGTCGGTGCTGCAACCGGGGTCTTTGATGCTCAACCCAGCGGCGGCGCATAGCTCGACTAGCTTCGTGGCATACGCAGACCACACGGCGACGGCGATCGGCGACTCCAGCACCCAGTACACATGCAGGCCGCCGCCTGAGTTGACTACGAATGGCGTCGGTAAACCAGTATTAACGCACAGCTGGTATAGCGCATCCCATCCGTCTTGGTGCGTTGGGTACGCCGTGCCATCGCCGCAATCTAAGTCGACCCAGAAAGCCTTGACGTGCTGGACGTTGTCCTTCTTACGATTATCAGGTGTCTGATATGTGGCGCAGCCGAAGTACACATCCTCTTCGTTTGCTATTGCTGCGCCGATTACCCCCTTGGCGGCAGCCACATCATCCACCAACACCTGCTGAACCTTTTTATTCTTGATCCCGACGATAGCTACGTAGCCTTCGGACGGGAGCACAGCCCTGAGGAACTCGGATGGTCTCATAATTTATTCACACTGACGGGAACTGCACGAAGAAATGCGGCGTGAGTCCGCCGCGTCATCTAACTTTAGAACAGCTTTGCCTGCTCGTCAACGATCTCAGATACCGTGATCGTCGCAGCATCGTTTCGCTCCGCTAGGCGGTCCATAAGCTCACGCACTAATTCGTTTAGATTCAAGCCTTGTTGGTCCGCCAGCGCCAGCAGCTCGGAGTCCGTCATACTTGAGTATTTTGTTCTGGATATTCTCATTTTGCCACCCCTTATTTGTACTGTTTTACGATTTCCAGCGCAGCCGGTAAATCTTTTGCTGGCAGCGCCCCAGCGCTCAGTGCAGCTTCGATCGTCCTAGTAATCTGCTCAATCTTAGGTAGATGATGCTCGGCTACGTCGTTACCGGTGAACCAGTAGTATACGCCTTGGCGCGTGATGCGCATCCATTTTGCCACGACTTGAACGGGGATCTGAGCCTCTGCACAAGCTCGGGCTAGCCGTACTCCAGGCAGTCTCGGGTCCGCCGCGCGTATCGCGTCGATGGTCCGTTGATGATATTTAGCCATGTGACCCCCAGAATACTGTGTACACAACGAATACCGCTAGTGACCCGAGACATCCAAAGAACACACTACCATATACTAAGTCTGCGTGCGCTTCTGCCCAGATCCGTTTCTGTATAAGCCATTGCTCCCATCGATGTATCATAAAACCTCCAATAAAAATGGGTGGCTGCTAGCAGCCACCCAGACTACACAGTTACTCAGTCATCCCACTCAGCCAAGACTGCGCTGACCGGACGTTTACCTGCGGGGGCTTCTGCGGGTTTCGCTTTAGCTACGACCTTGGGTTCATCGACCTCCTCGGCAACAGGCTTTGCCTTCTTGGCGGCTGGCTTTGGTGCCTCTTCCTCACCATCGTCTTCCTCCACAGCGGGTTTAGGCAGCGCCTTACCTGCGGGTTTCGCTGTCGCCTTAGCGCCGTCTTGCTTGAACACGGACAGCGTGATGGCTTGCTGCGCGTCAGCGCTCTCACCCTGCGCTTGCGCCTGAGCCGCTTCATCGTCATCCAATGCACGGACCGCTTTGAACGTCAGCTTCGGCGTCGCCGACTTGGTGTCGAATCGCATCTCAGTCACCACCTCGGTGATGGGCACGCCGTTCTGAGCCAAGCAGCGTGCGTAGGCTTGCAGCGGGAGTTTGGTGTTGTTAGCCTCACCCTTACCGAACAGCGAGGTGGCGGGCAGCGCCAGCTGATACACATGTCCACCGATATCTCTCTCCAACACCACAGCTAGGCGCTGCTGATAACGACAGGCACGGGAATCGCCTTGACCAGAACCGCTGATGTTTTGTGGGCAGTCGGCACAGGTATCCGACTGGGGATTTGATACGCCCTTATCAGGCACCTTGCCGTCCGAGGATTGGCATGTGGGGCCGGAGATGACGTCCTCGTTGTATGTACCTTCGTAGTACTGACGGTTTACTGCCGGAGCGGCAGCGACCACTACGATGTTCATCGAACGGTCTTCGCTCTCGGCGACTTGCTTACCCTCGACAACCATGCGGAACACCGCGCCCTTGATGCTGATACGGCGACCGCCACCAGCACCGCCGCCCGCAAGGGCTTTGGTTGTTGCGTCTATCTCACGCTTAGCCAGACGCGCTGGAAGTGTGCCGCCGAACAATGTCATTGCTGTACTCATTTTTACTTCTCCTTTGGTTAACTTTCAATGATTAGAATGCTATCAGGGTGGTTCAGCACCGCATCAGCTATAGCCTCGGGTGTGATCTCGCCTCCGCGCAGCACTATGAATTTTCTATGGGGTAGCGCCGCCACAATCTCGGCGATCAGGGTGGACTTACCAGATCCAGCCGCGCCGTCCACTTGTATGGACAAGCCCTTCAATTTACTCTTCATTTTTACTTCTCCTTTGGTTGGTGTTACATCAGATTTCTCATACATGCCGCGCATACAATCATCGCGGAGGTGGTCGCCTATAATGCTCATTTCGCCGCCTTTCTCACAGTGCAGGCATATTTGCGGTCGATATTCAGACCCGGAGGAGGGTTATCCTTATGCTCCTCGATCCACTGCCCCATGTTTGTTTGATGTACGCGTTTCTCCAACAAGCCAAGGGCTTCGTTGTCGATAACGTACTGGTTGAATATCTCCCAGTCAGCAGGCCAGTACCGAGTCTTGACTGAGCGGACGATGGTGCCGAACGGGGTCTTGATGGAATCTGCATCCTCGTCCTTGCACTTCTCCAGCATCTCTTCTTCCAAGGTCTCCAACGCCTCTTTCAACCCTGCGTCCTCGGCCTCATAAGCAGCCAAGAGCTCAGCGCGTTTGTTGCGGATCTTGATATATACAGCCGCGAGTTTACCGGCCGTAACCTCATTTGCTTCTTTCATGATGAACCTCCTTCTTTTTATTGAGACAACATTGTTTCATACAACAGCTACTTTGTCAAGCTACTTTACAACTCCATGATGTTCTTATACAGAGCCATCAAGTCCATCTGTGCCACGCCGCGAACCTGCAGAGCCTTATACAGCTGGGCTTCCGCTGGGCTACCCTGCAGGTGATACACGGTCACTTTGTTCTTCTGCCCGTTGCGATGCGCACGGGCATTCGCTTGCAGGTACGTCTCCATGCTCGTCGTCGGTCCGAACCACACTACGGTGTTAGCCGCAGTCAGAGTTACACCATGCGCCGCCGCTTGGGGTTGGATGATGATGACCCTCGGGTCAGGCTGATATTGGAAGGCGGAGAATATCTCGCCGCGCTTACCTTGTGATACCGACCCATTGATCGTAGCGTGCGTGTAGCCCCGGGCGGTCAAGTCCTTCTCCAGCATCTCGATGGTGTGCGTGAACGGGGCAAATACAATGACCTTGTGCGAGCTCTCATCAATGATGTCCGCCAGAGCATCTAACCTAGGCTTCACGTCGAACTCGACTACCGTTTTCTTACCCGACGACTCGCTGTCGGCGTACACCGCTCCGGTTGACAGCTGGAGTAGTTTGTTCAGCATAGCTGCAGCATTTACCGCCGATATCTCCTCGCCTGCAGCCTGCGCCAGCATCTGTGTCTTCAGGGTTTTATAGTACTTCTCCTGCTGGGAGGTCATCGGTATATGGCGGTCTGCAAACATCATATCTGGAAGCTCTAGGCACTCTTCCTTCGTATGTCGAATCGCCGGCTGCAGCGCGTTGTGCACGAGCTCCTTGGCCTTCGCCCTCGGCACCCATTTGAACGCAGTCAGCTGCTGCATCACCATATCACGCCACGAACCGAAGAACTTGGGTACGCGGTCGGGCGATACTATTTTAGCTAGTCCGTAAGCATCTTCAGGACTCTGCGCCGCCGGAGTGCCAGTCATTAGCCACACCCGCGTATCCGGGCCACATAGGCGCTTGATGCTTTTGCTGCGCTTCGCCTGGGCGTTCTTCACATAGTTCGCTTCATCCATGATGATCAGGTCGAACCCACCCGCCTTCAGCTCATCTTCGACGATGAGCACACCGTCGTAATTGATGATGCAGAACTCGCACTCGCTGTTGATCACATCCACGCGCTTCTGCCGCGTACCGTGCGCGATACCGACCGTGCGGTGCATCAGCACCTTGAACAGATCCTGCTGCCACGCAGCCTGCATGATGGACACTGGGCAGATGACTAGGACGCGCCTCACCTGTCCGAGGGTCATTAGATAGTCCGCAGCCCACGCAGCTGCTGCGGTCTTCCCCAGCCCTTGCTCGTCAAAGCAGAAGGCGCGCTTGTGCATTGAGAGAAACGACGCGGTCTCGCGCTGGTGCTCCATCGGCTTGAACAGTCCAGGCCATTTGTAGCTCTTGTTTATGGGGGAGGGTACACCCCTCACGCCCATATTCTTTAATACTAGGCTCTCGTCGTACCCCCAGTAAAACAGCATCTCGTGGACGCCGGGCGCGACTTCACCTTCATAGTGACTCTTTGGAATCACTGCCGTAAATCTTTCAGGCGACCTTACTCGGACCCGGAGGGCCTTTCCTTCAACGATCTCCATCTTGTCTCCTCTGTTATAGGTCTGACCACAGCACCGATTCATCGTACAGCGTACTTGTTTGTAGCGCCCACAGCGGCGCAGATACTTTGGTCAGACCTATAAGTCCTAGCTCTCCGATTTCTTCAAGGGACGGCGCGAAGCTAGTCCTCGGTACGTGCTAGGCCGTGCGGCTCTCGCCTTAACTCACAGCCTACTGCGTTTCTTTCCGGCGGCCTCGCCAGGCTTATGCCCGTTATCAGCGCGGTTCGCGGTCTTGCTACGCAAACGTAGGTTGCCCTTGGTGCTCTTCCCGCCTTCTGCCAACGCTTTCACGTGGTCGATGTCCTTACCGGTGCGATCGACCCCCGCCTTGTCATACGCGCGGCGAGCTTTCTGCCGTTCGAGCTGCTTCTTATCTTCACCTCGGGCTTTTTGCTGTAGCCACTGATCGTGAAAGTAGGGGTCCCCTTTAGGGATGTCTTTGCGGCGTGGCATATTATCTTCCTTTCGGTTTTGGTTTCCAGTGCTCGCAGTTAGTCACCGGGCACCACGGGCATAGACCTGAACTCTTGGGGTTCCACACACCGGTCTCGTGTGCGGATTCTACCCTTTGCAGCTTACCCAGCCAAACACTCCACAGGCGGTCAGAGTCCTCGCGCTTGGTTATCTTCTGCACCATCACATTGTGTGCCAAGAACAGCAGCGCGCCTCTTGACACTTGTACCTCAGGGAACTTGGCGAATACCATCAGCGCCATCAGCTCAAGCTGCGCCACATCAGGATACTTAGCGCTCCCAGTTTTATAGTCTAGGACTCGTGCCTTGCTCCCGTTGATGATGACTACGTCAGCAATGCCGCGCAGTATCGCAGTAGGGTCATCGAACGCCACAGCCTCCAGCTTGTCGTTCACCCCCATCTCCAGCTCGCAATGCTTCTCACCTGGGATATTCGCGACAGCCTCTACCATGTCAGACCCAGGGAACTCGATGGGGAACGGTGTGCCATCACGCACATACAGCTCCGCCGCGCTGTGCACCTCCTTCCCCCATATGGTCTGCTGCGTGTCCTGCGGCGGGTGCTTCTTCAGTACCCTAACTTCATGGAACTGGCGGGGGCAGTTCTCGTACGACTTGAGCCCGGAGTAGCTGAGGGTCATACGTTCACCCGGTCGATCAACCCTACGTACCCAATAGCATCGACAAGGTTGTCGCGCTTGTGCTGGTTCATCTGACGCACTTTCTTCAGGTCGGCCATCATCCAGCACACATCCTCTGCGCCGAGCTCGATATCGACGTTATGCTTCTGCAACAGGTATAACCGCCACTGCTGTGCGATGTTGCTGAGATTCTTGGCAGGGTGGCCGTACGTCTGTTCGCGGTCACCGTGGATGATGCTGATAGCCTCCTCCAGAACCGATATCGGTGCGTGTGTGTCAATGGTCTTGTACTTCTTACCGGTCGTACCTGTAACGATCTCGTTCATACCAGCCTCCGTTTGTCCCGGCATGGCGCGCATGCCCCGCCGACCAATCTCGGTGACTCCTCACCGCAATAGTCGCATTCTCCTGGTTCACCTACCGGTATCCGCCGGGCGGTTTCCCGCGCAGCAGCCAATGCTCTGGCTGTATCTTCCTGCTCGCGCTGCTGCGCGTCATCAATCTCATCGCTCATACCACTTCCACCCATAACACCTTACTACCTCTGTGTTTGTAGTCGTGCGTCACCTGGCCTTTCATCCGTGGTTTGCGTAAATTCCAATGCTTACACCTAGGGTTCCTATGCAACCAGCGGTGCATGGCTGCTAGATAGGACTGCACGGTCAGCTCACGAATGCCGCATTTGTATCTCATCAGTGTGCGCCTCCATAGTTGTCACTTGCTTCAACCTCAGCGTCGAGTGGTAGGTCGGGTGCCCAACTAGGTGGTGTACGCATCACCTCAAGCATGAACGCCTTAGCCGACTCGACTTCATCATCCGCGACTACACATATGATCTCATCGTGCACCGTCCCTACAACAAGGTATCTCTTGTCGATCTTGAGCATGTGCTCGCAGATGATATCTCTCGCAAGGGACTGCGTGCATCTCTGGAAAACTTTGGACCCGTAGACACGATCCCTCGTCTTCCGTTTCTGTTCATAAGTATATCCCATCTTCCCATCTTTGTCTTTAGTCCACTTCAAGTCAGGGTACTTCAAGACGAGTCCCGAGGGTTTCACGATACCCTCTGAGGTCACGTTCAGAATTCCCGGGCGCAGGTACTCGCCGTAATTGCTCTTAGCGTATATGGCGTCGAGCACATCCTTACCCGTGTTCCACGCATCGACCACGTTAGTGTACGTCCCGCGATACAAGTCAGTCATCGCCTGGGTCTCCTCTTGAGAGAACCTGACTTTGCCTTGTAGGCGCAACGTATCTCGCAGCTTCGCGGCTCCTGTGCCGTATACACAGTTACTAACTAGCAACCCCCCAACTGTGAAACGATGTCTCGGTCCGGCGTTGAGAATGTCCCATACTTTCCTTTTGGTTTGCACGAGGGGAGCTCCCAGCGCTGAGCAATCTCCGCCGCAGTCAGAGTCTTCGACAACCGGTTTAGCGTGTTGTCTGCGTATCGGACGTGCGGATACTTTGTTCTCACTTCGTGGCGTATCAGTATCCCCCCGCACCCGCGCCGATTGTTTGTATTCAGCCTCGGCGAGGCCCACCGCAAATTGCCTGGGGTGTACCCCCTGTCGTTGTCGATCCTGTCTAGTTGGTACCCCTTCGGTCTCGCCGGTAGATTTCGCAGCACCCACAGCCCGGCGCAGGTCACTGAGTCGAACTCGAATGTAATCCCGCGCGCGCCGTAGTTCTTGTACCCACGATCGGTTGGATTGGTGCACCGCCCCTTTGCAGCTGTCAGAATCCTGTTCAGCCAGTACGGTATCGCTCTTGGTTGTGAGCAGCGGCGGCATCCAGCAATGCCCCTCGCGAGGTTCGTGGCTGCGACCCACTTCACACCCTGGCAAGTGGTGCACCGTATCCGTAGATATAAGTGCTTCCCCCGGCGCTGCAGCTTGCGATGCTCGATAACCCCCCACCCGCAACTCGCGCCCACCATCTCCGGTGCGAGCGAGGAGATAGCCCTTATTGGCGGCAACCCCGAACTCGCACGTCGAACCGTCCTGTAGGTATACGATATGGTCAGGGGTAGCTTCAAGACCTTGGTACTGTATGACATCCCGCTCTCCTTGGTATATAGGACCTGCATGCGTAACGAACTCTAGCCCATCCCATACACGGTAGTCAACAGGAACTTTCTCTATCGGTATCAACCCATGATCAGTCAGTACTAATTCCCCCTCAGCGATACAAGAAAGGCTAATTACCTTCCCAGTGGTTCTCTCTCGGCTCTTCTTACCTAGGTCGACGATCTCACCGTAGGACTTCTTGAACACCGGTACAGCGATATCGACGTAGAGGTCTACACCGTCTGCGATGAGCTGTACCTTATCATCTTGCTGCGCGAGATACAGCCCCAGCCGCAACTCGATGTTGCTCAGGTCGGCTGAAACGATCTTATACCCCTTCGGAGCTTTGATCGATTGGCGAAGCACGCTACCTCGACCCATGTTCTGTACGTTGATACCATCGAAGCCTGACCATCGGTGCGTCACAGCAGCGCCGCTATACTTCAGCGGGAACGGCATCGGGCCGCGCTCAGCCACTGCGATGAACGCCTCGGTGCGGCTCTCCTCGATGGTGGTCTTGTTACCTAGCCGCGCCGCGACCGCCGCCTGCACCATGGGAGCTTCGTGCTCTAGCAGAGCGGTGAACTCATCGTCGGTCTTAGCGAATGCGTAGGCTTGCTTCTGCGTCGTCGGACTGATCTTCGTCGGTGGCTCCACACCTAGCTTGCGTAGCAGTGTGGCGAATTTATCGTTGGACATGAGGATGGTCTTCACATCCGCTTCGCTATCCACTTTTAGCAAGTCAACGAGTTTCAGAAGACTCGCATGCTGCCCTTCGCGTACATCAATGAGGTGCTTCTTCAGAAGAGGTAGATCGAGTTCTAGTATAGGCTCGACAAACATCCTGATGGTAGTGCTGATAGCCTTCAGCTCTGCTTTGGAGAAGCTATCGCTCATGATGTCGAACAGTGTTCTACATAACCACACGTCCTGCCTGCAGTACTCGCCGTAGGCTTCCAGTTGAGCGGCAGAGAAATCAGCACGGCGTAGCCCGACCGCATTGTGTACCTCAGTACCCTTCGCTGGGAGACCGTACCGTTCCGCCAGACTCTTCAAGCTAACGCTCTCGTTGATACCGTGCAGTGCGTTAGCCATCGACAGAGTGTCTAGATAACCCTTAGGGCGTATCCCAAGATGCCAGTTGAGGATCGCCATATCGAAGTGCGCATTGTGCGAGAGCACGAACGACGTCGCGAAGTTCACCTGCTTCAAAAGCCAAGCACGTGTCTCTTTCCTCGTCCCGCTGAACCACTGTATCTCGCCATCACCCACCATGATAGATACGCCGACTACCTCGAACCGAGGGTCACGTATATACGATTCAGTTGTCATCTTCGACAAACTGAACTCCTTATCGTAGTAGGTTTCAAAATCAATCGTTATCATTGTCATTTCAGCACTCGCCCTATTTTATAGACAGCATCGTTAGGTACGCAGCTAAGTCACCTAGGTTATGCTCGTTGATAACCAACGCCACACCGCCAGCGGTGTTGATACGGGTCAGCTCTCTGTCTTGCAGAGCGGTCGTCTTACCGCGCCCTGCTTTACACTCGACGGCGATAAACCGACCGTTGCAACAAGCGACGATGTCGGGGATCCCTGAGTTGCCATACCCATGAGTCATTGGGCTGAAGTGGTAACACCCGTACGAATCGAGCATCGACTTAACCTTCGCTTTTACCGCTCCTTCTTTCGTTGTTGCCATGTTTCACCTCCGCATATTTTGTTTGTAGCGCATCTATGTTCACGCCCAACCCGAACGCCGAACGCACTAGGGCACGAATTGTGGGGCTGGGTGTCACCGCGTGCATCTTCGCGAGGTGGTCGCATTGCGCATCGGTTAGTTTGTGTCGCACGGTAGTACCTCCAGTGGTTCATACTTCAATTGAAAATCCTCATTGCGCATCAGCTTCACTGCGCCGTTCTCTCCGACGCGCACCCACATGCCTTTACGGAACATATCGATCACAGTGTGCTTGGTGCCGTTGTTCTTTACGTCGTAGCGCAACATCAAATCCCCGCCGTATGGAGAAGCCTCGATGTTGGCATCGCGCAGTAGTGCCATGACCTGTTCGTCGTTATTAGTCCACTGCAGGCACCGCGCGAAGTATGTTTTCTTTTTATGCGTGAATTTTGGCATC
>Ga0172373_10008378_pt1 | contig 13148 bp, 13 predicted proteins | sample Lak10m_2_FD_114546 | JGI IMG/M metagenome (GOLD analysis project Ga0172373, IMG submission 114546) | Freshwater microbial communities from Kabuno Bay, South-Kivu, Congo - kab_092012_10m | ecosystem: Environmental > Aquatic > Freshwater > Lake | place: Democratic Republic of the Congo... | reverse complement strand
ATGGTTAAAATTGTTTACTTTACTAGTATATGAAACTATGTTATACTATCACTCAAATTATAGCATAAAAGGCTCACCTTGGGCCCTGCAGGCAAATGGGCCATTTAAAATTATAGGCCTTAATAAAAAATAATATTATATATTTGTTGCCCACCAGAGATTTCTTATGAGCCAATGCGATTTTTGTGACATATGCAAGCCGAAACGATGTCCGAAAAAAGGCAAGGTAAAACCGGAATCTATTATGCATATCGGCCTATCCGTGACTACAGCCAGGAAGCTTGAAAAGCTTTGTAAGGATAAAAATATTATGCGCGGCGAGAAATATTACAAAGTGCCGGATTATGACAAGGCAGTGCTTTATCTTTTGAAAAAATATTTAATCGTAATAGCCGTGTTATTTTTCAGTATAATTAGTGTTAACATTTATGGGGGTCTTTTTGCTATGGATAACAAAATAATTGTTTTAGAAACCAATCAGGGCGCTATAGAGGTTGAACTTATGCCTGAGGTAGCGCCAAAGGCGTGTGAAAATTTCATTAAATTGGTAGAAAAGGGATATTATAACGGTATAATATTTCACAGGGTTATAAAGGGGTTTATGATTCAAGGCGGAGATCCTACAGGGACGGGCTCAGGTGGCGAGTCAATCTGGGGCAGGCCATTTGAAGATGAATTTGATGAAAATGTTCAGTTTGACAGCCCTGGGATATTGGCTATGGCCAATGCTGGGCCCAATACCAATGGCAGCCAATTTTTTATTACTACTGCAAAAACGCCCTGGCTGAATATGTGCCATACAATATTTGGCAAGGTTATATCCGGTTATGATGTTGTTGAGAAGATAGAAAACACATCTGTTGGCCCATCCGATAAACCTGTTGCAGAACAAAAAATTATCAAGGCCTATCTGAAAAGTTAAAAAATTATGACAAATCAAAAAAGAAGAAAAGATGTGCGTAACCTTGCTATTATTGCGCACGTTGACCATGGGAAAACAACGCTTGTTGACGCGTTGCTTAGATTTACCGGCGCGTATGATTTTAAAGACGGCGATGAAATGATTATGGATTCAAATCCCATTGAAAAGGAAAGAGGCATTACCATATTGTCAAAAAATGCATCTTTTCAGTATAAGGGCGTGCAATGTAATATTGTTGATACCCCAGGCCACGCTGATTTTGGCAGCGAGGTGGAACGTATCCTTAAAATGGTTGATGGCGTTTTATTGCTTGTAGACGCTGTTGAAGGCCCAATGCCGCAGACGAAATTTGTGTTGAAAAAATCTTTGGAGCTGCATTTAAAGCCTATACTTGTTATTAATAAGATAGACCGGCCTAATGCGCGTCCGCACGAAGTTGCTGATATGACATTTGATCTTTTTTGCGAACTGAATGCAAATGATGAGCAGCTTGATTTTCCTATTGTTTATGCTTCAGGCAAAGACGGCTACGCAACGCTTGATCTGGATGAGCCAAGCGATTCAGTCAAACCTCTTTTAGATACTATTTTGTACAGGGTGTTGCCGCCTGTTGCTGATCTTGACCTGCCGTTTCAGATGCAGGTTACAATGCTTGATTATGATTCGTATGTGGGCCGTATTGCAATCGGTAGGATATCTCATGGTTCTGTGCATTTGGGCGATCTTGTTGCGCTTGTAAAACAGCGTGACGGTTCCATCAGCAAGGGCAAGGTTATTAAAATAAAAAAATACCGCGGGTTAATACGTGTTGATGCGGATCAGGCAATGGCAGGAGATATTATTTTAATTGCAGGCATTGAAGGCGTTGAAGTGGGTGATACTATTGCATGCGCGGATAATCCCCAGCCATTGCCGCCGCTTAAAATAGATGAACCTACCATATCAATGAATTTTTCACATAATACAAGCCCTCTTTCAGGAAAAGACGGGGGCAAATTTTTGACATCCAGGCATATACGCGAACGCCTTGCGCATGAGGCAATGATAAATGTTGGCATCAAGGTGGAAGAGGTTGACAACGGCGAACGTTTTAAGGTGTCGGGCCGCGGCGAACTGCATCTTGCTATTCTTATTGAGACAATGCGGCGCGAAGGATACGAGGTCGAGGTTTCTAAGCCGCAGGTAATTTTAAAGAAAATTGACGATCAGATGTGTGAGCCTGTTGAAGAGGTGACTGTTGAGGTGGCACTCGAGTATCAGGGTGCTGTAATACAGGCGTTTGGCGAGCGCAAGGCCCAGATGCGCGACATGAAAACAACCACCACAAACACGATTCGCATGGAATTTATTATTGCTTCAAGGGCATTAATAGGTTTCAGGGGAGATTTTTTGACGATGACGCGCGGAACAGGTATTATGTACCAGAATTTTCTTGAGTATCAGCCGTACAAGGGCGATATGCCTAAACGGCAAAGTGGTGTTCTGATATCACAAGCAAATGGCGATGCAGTTGCGTATGCCTTAAATGGTTTGCAGGCGCGCGGCGCCATATTTGTTTCACCGGGCGAGAAATTATACGAAGGCATGATAATAGGAGTAAATAATAAAGGCATTGATATTGTTGTAAATGCGCAAAGAGAAAAGAAATTAACCAATATGCGCTCTTCAGGTTCTGACGAAGCAATACAGCTTATAACCCCGCAAAAAATCACACTTGAAATTGCCCTTGGGTTTATAGAAGACGATGAACTGGTTGAGATTACGCCTCAGAATATACGGCTTAGGAAAATATGTCTGACAGAAGTAGGGCGTAGGCGGATGGGCCGCGAAGAAAGATTTGATGAAAAGTAAGTTGCAGGGAATAACCTAATAGGGTATAATGCTGTGTGTAGCAATTCTGCACAAAGGACTTACCGGTTTGTGAGAGGCATCAAAGGGATTTATTTCTCATCTGTACATTTCGTAATGTTATCATTTAGTTAAAAATGCAGTATAAAAAAAGGAGATAGGCATGAAAAAACGTTCTAAGCGTGAAACGCCTTCAGTTTCGTTAACACCAGAGCCGAATTTAGCGGAACTTGTTGGTAAAATACAGCAGCATTTGTTTTCTTTGGAGAAGAAAATAGATAGTTTAATTAGTCGGCCTTCGGAAAGGTCTTTTGAAGGTAAACATTTTTCAAAACCATTTCAACCTTTTGACCATTCTGGCCGCCATGACAGAGGAAAAGAGGGCGGTGGTTTCAGGGATAGAAAACTTTATAAGGTGATTTGCGCAGAGTGTAATAAAGAGTGCGAAGTCCCTTTTAGGCCAAGCGACGGTCGTCCAGTGTATTGTAAAGAATGTTTTTCAAGGCGTAAAGGCGATGCTGGTTCATTTACAGAAAAACGTGATAATGCCCCCAGGAACATAAATGAGGACAGAGGATTTGATCAGAAAAGGAAACCCCGCAGAAAAAAACGCGGTTAGTATACATAAGTTAAAAGGATTTGTAACTCCCGAAAGGGCTAAATACCAGGCCGAGATTTTATCAAACCGCATACGTAACCGGTTCAGGCATTTATCAAAGCGTTTCAGGCGCCAGGGTATAGATTGTTTTCGTTTGTATGACTGGGATATACCGGAAATTCGCGCCGTAGTAGATTGGTATGCCGGGCACGTGGTGATTGCTGAATATGTCCGGCTTCAGACAGGCCCTGAATGGCTTCCACAGATGGCCCAAGCAGTAGCGCAAACCCTTAATCTCCCTCCAGAAAAAGTTCATTTCAAGCGCCGCCAGACAAAGACAAAAGAAGGCCCGCGTTATAGCAGACTGGGTTTTACAGGCGAGCGCCTTGAGGTTTATGAAAGAGATTTACGTTTCTGGGTTAATCTTGATGACTTTCTGGATACGGGTTTATATTCAGACCATCGCGATACCCGTGTTATCGTAAGGAAATTGTCTTTAGGAAAAGATTTTCTAAACCTTTATGGATATACCGGCGCTTTTACTTGTGCAGCCGCAGCAGGCGGGGCCAAGACAACAGTTACTGTAGATCGTTCAGTCACAAATTTAAAATGGGCAAAAGATAATTTGATATTAAACGGACTCTGGGGAGCGCAGCATATCTTAGAACAGTCTGATGTAACAAAATTTCTGACGCGAACATTTCATGCAGGAAAACGGTTTAATTTGGCATTTGTTGACCCGCCGTCATTTTTTAATGATCGTTCGGCAGGGGTATCTTTTGATATTAACCGCGATCATTATGATTTGCTTCAAAATGTTTTAAAGGTAATGATCCCGGGGTCTTCGGTATTTTTTTCCACTAATCACCAGCAATTTGAGCCTCGCCTTGATAACCTTTGCGTTAAGGACCTGGCTGAAATTACAAAATCAACCATGCCTGAAGATTATCGAAATAGGCCTGTTCATCGCTGTTGGCGAATGACAGCAGCATGAAAAATATTTTGATAAATTTTTGTAATATGTTATTATGATATTATTATAAGATTAATTGCATTAAATTTATTTGATAAATATATATGAGAAATACTCGTAATTCAAAATGCGGATTCACATTAGTTGAGACCATATGGAGCATTGCGCTTATTACCATACTTATACCTCCAGCAATTAACAATATCCTCAATAATCAGTTTCTTTCTTCTTACTCAAAACACAAGATGCAGGCGGCTTATGTTGCCCAGCAAATATTGGAACAAGAGCGTAGGGCTGCATTTTCAGAGATTGTATCAGTCCCACCTGCTTTTGTAAGCCTGGATACAAGGGGCACATATAATACTACCGTCGACGATTTTATGGGGAACGCAATTATTACCGTAACTGATGTAGATGCAAATCAAAAAATGGTTCAGGTTGAAATTAATTGGACAGAACGTATCTTTGGAAGGGGGCAGGTAGTCATGAGGGAATATTTTACAACAACATTCGCCAATGAGCCTGACCTTAATTAAATATATGATAATGCTTATGAATAAGAAATCTTTTACTTTGGTTGAAGTTGTTGGTACTATAGTTATCTCAACTTTTTTAATAGCAGTGGTGCTGAACGTTTTTATTTTATCTACCCAGATGTATTATATTGGTATCTGCGAGCAGCGTCTGCAGTATAAAGTAAATGCATTGCTTAATAAAATTATAGAAGGAAAACCTGAGCCGGGCGGGGTTTTCCGTTTAAGTGAAGCAGTTTCTTACAATTTGGTAAGTATAGACGAATTGCATTTTACCGGAACAGATAATATTGAACGGTGGTTTCGTTTGGATAATAATTCAAAGTCAGTAATATATCATCATCCTACGTCTTCAGGGGGGGCAGATGAAATTATTTACACTGCGCCCGAAGGGACTACAGTTACATTACGGTTTTCAACGCCTGTTGGTTCTGAATATATGGGAGTAGTGCTTGGTGTAGACGTGGCATTAACCAGTAATGTTTCAGGCAGGACAATTTCCGGTTCTGCATCAACATATGTTAATATAAGGAACCATGCCGTATGATAAAGGTTATAAAAAATAACAGAGGATTTGCTTTGATATCATCAGTAGCGATATTAATGTTTGTTATTTTATTTGCAGTGGCGTATTTTAGGGAAGTTAATTCTGGTTTAGTGCAGGCTACCACGACCGCAGACACAAAACGCGCTTATTATATAGCTAATGCCGGGTTAACCGATGCATTTATGCAGTTGAGAAGTTATACATCCAATCCACCTTCTTCATTTGCTGTTTATGACAATAATTATCCTGTGGGCAACAGAATTGGAAGTTATTCTGCAGCAGTTTTAAAAACAAACGCAACTTGGCCAACTTTTATTATTACTTCTACCGGGGTATATAATAATGTAGGCAAGACCTTGGTATTGACTGTGGAACAGACAGCAGTTTCAATGTCTGCTTATCTAAGTAATTCTGAAATAGATCCTACATATGGCCGGTTATGGTGGATTACTGGCATGCTTGCCGTTGGCCCAGTTCATACTAATGGGCAATTTAATATTTATGGCAATCCTGTTTTTGACGGCCCTGTCAGCCAGGTTTCCCCGGCCCTTAATTATTATGCCGGTGGCCCGCCTAACGATAATCCGGATTTTAAGCAGGGTTTATCACTAAATGCTCCTTCACAGGCTGTATTTACCAATGCCATTATAAATAACATCAGTTCAGCTGCTTCATCGTCAGGCGGGCTGTATCTATCTGGCAACAGCACGATTGCCTTTAAATCTGACGGAACCATGAATGTAACAAATTCTGCCAAACACTGGAATAAACATAATATGGCTTTGCCATCCAATAAGGCTATATATGTTAAAGATGGCTCAGCTACTGTTAGCGGAGTAGTCAATGGGCAAGTTACCGTCGGTACTAATAATGATATTTTTATTAAAGGTCATTTGCTGTACAACAGAGATCCTAGGGATAATTCATCAAGTGCGGATCTTTTATCTTTAGTAGCTAAAGAAGATATAATTGTAACTACTGCTGCCCCTGATAATCTTGAAATTGATGCAGTTCTTGTTGCTGTTAATGGGTCATTTCAGGTTGATCAATTCTGGGAAGGTATCAGGGGCGACATGGTTTTATATGGTTCTTTGGTTAATAATATATGCGGGCCAACAGGCATTTTTGATTCAAGTACCGGAATCTTGTATGGCGGATATAACCTTCTTCAATATTATGATACCAGGCTTAGGGCTTTAATTCCGCCATGGTTTCCTCCGACGGTTGATTCTAACAATAAGATAGTTTATAGTAAAGTTAACTTTAAGGAGCTTTGATGGATAGGAAAGAAAATAGATATTTACTTTGGGCGTTGGTTTCAATTTTTGGCCTTTTAATTATTATTTATTTGTCGCATGTGTTGAATCAGCGTACCCTCTCTACAATATCATCGTCCAGGGCTTTTGTTCCTGAGGCAGTTTCTAAAAAAATAGAATCCATAGCGCCAGAAACAATAAAATCATCCGCCAATATTTCAAAACCAGGGTCTTTTTTGAATGAGCATAATTTAACATTTCCTAAACATTCTCTAAAAGCGTCTTCAACCAAGGTCTTTACACCAGAGGCGGTTTCTAAAGAAACGCAACCTATAATATACGAAGAAATGAATTCATCTGTTGGTATTTCAAAATCAATGCCTATTATAAATAGACATGAAATTATTCCCATGAATGTGCCAATGACAGATGAGCAGATTCTAGAGAATATAGAACAGCAGAAACAAAAAGACGAAGCCTTAGAGCAGGTTTTTGCCAAAAGAGATATTATAGCAGATAGAATTAGGCATGATGCTATAGCATCTCAAAACCAACCCGTTAGTGATCAAGAGGCGGCATCTCAAGATGCAGTAACAACTACCGAACCTGATATTGACACAATAAAAAAATTAAAATCTCAACAATTAGTGGCTCATTAGAATATTTAACGGAGGTTATAATATGCTAAAACAAAATCATAATGCAAACGGGATGACGTCGTCGTCCGTGCCTGATCCGGGTTTTTATGGTTTAGGAATAGCTCCGAGGATTTTAGAAACATTGGAACATATTAAATTCAAAGTGCCAACTCCTATTCAACGTAAGGCCATACCTATTGCAATTGAAGGTAAGGATGTTATTGGTATAGCGCAAACTGGCACAGGCAAGACGCATGCCTTTGCTATACCTATGATTCAGCATCTTGCCCAGAAAGAAGGCATAGCCATAGTGCTTGCGCCTACACGTGAGCTTGCTGTTCAGATAGATGAGGCCGTGCGTATATTGACGCAGCCTTTTGGCATGAGAACAGCCTGTCTTATTGGAGGCGTAAGTATGCAGCCGCAGATAGAAGCGCTTCGCAAAAGGCCGCACATTATTATTGCTACCCCTGGGAGATTTATTGATCATATGGAAAGGCGTAATATACTGCTTGCCAGGGCAACCATACTTGTTATTGATGAAGCTGATCGTATGCTGGATATGGGGTTCGCGCCTCAGGTTGAAAAAATTCTTAAGAATATGATACGTGATCATCAGACAATGCTTTTTTCGGCGACAATGCCTCCGGAAATTATGCGTATGATAAATACTTACATGAAGCTTCCGGTTCACGTAGAGATTGCGCCTTCTGGCACAACTGCTGAGGGTATCACGCAGGAGCTTTATATTGTAAAACGTGAGGCCAAAATAAATCTTTTAGATAAAGTTTTGGCGCAGTATCACGGATCGGTGCTTTTGTTTACCCGCACTAAACATAATGCTCATAAGATTACCAAGACAATTAAACAAAAAGGCCATCGTGCAGCAGAAATACATTCAGACAAAACAATGGCTCAGCGTAAAGAAGCCCTGGAAGGTTTTAAGTCAGGCCGCTATAGGATTTTGGTAGCAACTGATATAGCTTCAAGAGGTATTGATGTCGCGCGCATAGAAATAGTTATTAATTATGATTTACCAGAAGATATTGAAAATTATGTTCATAGAATTGGCCGTACAGGAAGGGCGGGCTGTAAAGGATTAGCCATTTCTTTTGCTACGCCGGACCAGAGCGGGGACGTAAGGAATATCGAAAAACTTATCAAAAAACAACTCCTTATTGTAAAACATCCGGATGTGCCTACAGTAGAATTTGACCGCGTGCAGGATTCTACCCCATTTTCTTCTAACCGGAAAAATTTTGGATTTAAACATGGTTATAAATCAAGCCGCCGAAATTTTAACCCGAGAAAAAGCAGATTTAGATAAAAATGGAAATTATTAAAAATCTGATAGAAATAATTGTTCACATAGATAAGCATCTTAGCCTGATGATACAAAATTTTGGCAGTTGGTCTTATCTGGTCCTTTTTGCAGTTATTTTTGCGGAGACAGGTCTTGTTATAACGCCATTTTTGCCGGGAGATTCTCTGCTTTTCGCCGCAGGTACGCTATCTGCTGTGGAATCTTTTAATCTTTTATGGATTTTTATAGTATTGTCCGCAGCAGCTATTATAGGCGACACTGTTAATTATACCTTTGGTAAATTTTTTGGGCAAAAAATTATTTTAAATAGCAGCAATCGTTTTTTTAAAAAGGAATATGTAGATCGCACGCATAAGTTTTATGAAAAACATGGCGGCAAAACAATAATCTTGGCGAGGTTTATACCGATAATACGTACCTTTGCACCATTTGTAGCCGGCGTAGGGAAAATGAGTTATTATAAATTTTTCATTTACAACGTTATCGGCGGGCTGCTCTGGGTTAGCTTATTTGTGTTTGGTGGTTATTTTTTTGGTAATATGCCTATTGTTAAAAATAATTTTTTTGTTGTAATATTAGTGATAATAGTTTTTTCAGTTTTACCGATAGCTATAGAATTTTATAAACATAAAATAAAAGAAGGTAAATAAAATAATAATTATACAAAGTGAACAGATTTATTTTTTAGAAATCCGCAAAATTTAACCCTTTGCAAATAAAATACTTGCAGAGGGTTTTTATTTGAGGTAAAATAAAAGAGATTAATATTTTTTAAAAGATAGAATAAATCTAAATAAAAAATGTATTCGAGAAAATGTTTTACAAGGAGGATAGGTGATAGAGTTTAAAAACAAAGTTTTAATAATTGGATATGGTTCTGTTGCAAAATGCACTTTGCCCATCCTGTTAAAGTATGTTGATATCCTCTGTGAAAATATTATTGTTATGGATTTCGAAGACAAGCGCCAAGAGCTGCGTCCATGGCTGGAGAAGGGCGTTAAATATGTCCAGGCGAAGATTGTCTCCGGTAATCTTGCAAAAGAATTATCTAAGCATGTCGGCCCCGGAGGCCTCGTTATAGATTTGGCCTGGAATATAAGCTGCGAGGCCATAATAACATGGTGTCATGACAACAAAGTTTTATATGCTAATACTTCTGTGGAGGAATGGGATCCGTATGCTAACCTCGATAAAAAATCACCTCTTGAAAAGTCGCTTTATTATCGTCAAATGCTGATTCGTAAGATGGTTGCCAAATGGGGTGAGTCGGCGACTACTGTTGTAGTTGATCACGGGGCCAATCCCGGGCTTATTTCTCATTTTACAAAACAGGGCATTGTTGATATAGCCCAAAAGGCAGTGTCAGATAAAAATACAGAAAAAAATAAAATAAAAAAGCTCGAAGTTTTATTAAACCAAAGCCATAGCGATAAAAAATATGCCAGCCTTGCAATGGAGCTGGGGGTAAAGGTTATTCATATCAGCGAGAGGGATACGCAAATAACCAACAGGCCTAAAGAGATAGACGAATTTGTTGGCACCTGGTCTATAGAGGGTTTAAGAGAAGAAGGTATGGCGCCTGCAGAGATGGGTTGGGGCACACATGAAAAAAAGCTTCCTCTTTTGGCGCATGTTCCGCATTATGGGCCAAAAAATCAGATATTTCTTTCGCAAATGGGTATGAATACCTGGGTACGTTCATGGGTGCCAGGCCATGAGATTATAGGCATGGTTATAAGGCATGCTGAGGCATTTAGTATTTCTGATAGGTTTACAGTGCGTAATAAGATTGGAAAGGTTGTTTATCGTCCGACAGTTCACTATTCTTATATGCCGTGTCATGAAACGCTTTCTTCTTTGTATGAGCTTCGCGCAAGAAATTATCAATTGCAGCCGAAACTGCGTATTATGAGCGATGAAATAACAAGCGGGGAGGATATTCTCGGCGCTCTTATAATGGGCCATAAATATAATTCATGGTGGACAGGAAGCATTTTGAGTATTGAGCAGTCAAGAAAGCTTGTCCCCAATCAAAATGCTACTACTATGCAGGTTGCGATAGGCGTTGTTTCAGCTGTTACATGGATGATAAAAAATCCAAACAGAGGTTATTGCATGCCGGACGATTTGCCCTATGATTATATTCTTTCCGTGGCTAAGCCATACCTTGGAAAGTTTGTTTCCGAGGTATCTGACTGGACACCGCTTAAAGATTATAAAGTTTTCTTTAAGGATAACCGTAAGGCGTATCCGGATAAAAAAAATATATGGTGTTTTAATAATTTTCTTTTCAAAGATTAAAAGAGAGGAAAACTAATGGCCGTAAAATCTCAGAAAAGGATCGAAGAGCTTAAAAAAATAGCGCATAAAAATGGAACACCTGTTTTTGTAATAGACCATGAAAAAATACGCCAGAATTACAGAGAATTTAAAGAAAGCTTACCTCGGGTCCAGGCTTACTATGCAGTAAAAGCCAATTCTAATCCCGAAATAGTAAAAACTCTTTATAATATGGGTGCAAGTTTTGATGTGGCATCTTTCCCGGAGTTTATGGTGGTTTATCAGTATATAAAACGCCTGCCAAAAAAAGAACGTCAGGATTTTATCTGGGATAAAATTATATATGCCAATACGATAAAATGCGCCGAAACCTTGCGTAAACTTGATAAATATAAACCTCTTGTTACTTATGATAATATTTATGAGCTCCATAAAATAAAAAAATACTGCCCGCACGCAGGTTTGGTGTTGCGTATAAAAGTGCCCAACACCGGTTCTATGGTCGAGTTATCATCAAAATTCGGCATTAACCCTGGCGAGGCAGTTGACCTTATTTTGGAAAGTTTTAAGGTCGGACTTGTAGTTGAAGGTATTAGTTTTCATGTCGGAAGCCAGTGCAATAATTTTGAAAATTATATCCAGGCGCTGCAGCTCTCCGCATCTATATTAAAAGAAGCATTTTCCCGCGGGCACCGCATAAATATACTTGATATAGGCGGCGGTTTCCCGGTAAAGTATAATAATAAAGCTAAGTCTTTTAAGATCCTTGCCAAAAAGCTTAATGCCGAAATTGACAGGCTTTTTCCTAAGACAATGGAAATACTTGCCGAACCGGGGCGTTTTATGGTTGCCAATGCCGGGACGCTTGTGACAAAAATAATAGGCAAGGCAGTGCGCGACGGCAAGACATGTTATTATCTGGATGACGGGGTGTATCATACCTTTTCAGGAATTGTTTTTGATCATTGCCAATATCCTTTGAAATCATTTAAAGACGGGGAGAAAAAAGTTTCTTCGGTTTTTGGCCCTACCTGTGATGCATTTGATACCATATCTGTAGCGGAAGAGCTGCCCGAATTGGATATAGATGATTATTTATATGCCGAAAATATTGGCGCATATAGTGCTGCATCCTCGACATATTTTAACGGATTCCCTCCGGCGAAAGTAGTACATATTAACCGGTAGATTAAATAAAAACTATGACAAAAAAATTATTTATTTTTATTTTTTTATATCTGTTGTTGATAAATGTTTGTGGTTGTGCCGTATTATTTGTTGGGGCAGGTGCTGCTGGTACAGCAACATGGCTTTCTAATAAGTTGTATCAGGATGTCAATGTCCCATATGATAAAACTTTAAATGCAGCCAAGCTTGCCTTGGAGTCTTTTAAGTTTGAGATAGTAAAAGAGACTACTCGGCCGGGCAAGGCGCAGATTATCAGCAAATATTCCGACGGTAAAACTATATGGATAGATATAAATAAGATTTCCGAACGGCATACAAGAATTGAAGTCCGCGTGGGTGCAGTAAACCCAGATCGTCAGGCTGCAGCTGAAATACTTGAAAAAATGCAGAAGTACCTATAAAAACTAAGCCAATCAGATGTCCTACCCAAAGATACTTTTAACAATCTTGCCTCCTTTTTGGCCAAAGATGCCTCCTTTAGGGCTTGGGTATCTGGAAAGCTTCCTCGCAAAAAATGGCATATCAAGTGAAATCCTAGATTTAAATAATTTTTTTTATAATCTTGCAGATGGCAAGCTGAAAAAAGAATGGTTGATCAGCTGTAATATTCCTTTGGAAGATGGCATATTGTCTTTAATAAGGGATAAATGCCTTAGGGAATATGATTTTGCTATAGAAAAATTATTGAACTATGATGTAGTTGGTTTTTCTTGTTTTAAGAGTAATATTAAATCTACATTGGAAATAGCCAATTTGTTAAGATTAAAGAAAAGAGATATAAAGTTAGTGTTAGGCGGCCCTGAGGTAGCCAGGCTATTTTTTAAAAGCAATGGCAAATTCAATAAAGACATTAATCAATTAGCAGATTTTCTGGTAGTAGGAGAAGGGGAGAAGCCTTTTCTAAATTATATAAAAGGCAAAAACACGCAAAAGATGTCTGAATTTGAACAATTGGATAGTCTAGCGGATTTGCCTTACCCTAAATATAAAAGCCTAAATTTAAGCGATTATCCGAATAACAAGGCCATTAATTTATTGTTT
>Ga0172373_10008377_pt1 | contig 13148 bp, 11 predicted proteins | sample Lak10m_2_FD_114546 | JGI IMG/M metagenome (GOLD analysis project Ga0172373, IMG submission 114546) | Freshwater microbial communities from Kabuno Bay, South-Kivu, Congo - kab_092012_10m | ecosystem: Environmental > Aquatic > Freshwater > Lake | place: Democratic Republic of the Congo... | reverse complement strand
GGACCAGCGAGATCCAGCGCCTGGTCATCTCTCGCAACTACCTGGGCTAGCGCATGGGCGACCCCATCCGCGTGCTGGTGGCCAAGCCGGGGCTCGACGGGCACGACCGGGGCGCGAAGGTCGTGGCCCGGGGGCTCCGGGACGCGGGCTTCGAGGTCATCTACACCGGTCTGCACCAGACTCCGGCGCAGATCGTGCGGGCCGCGGTGGACGAGGACGTCCAGGTGGTGGGCCTCTCGGTGCTCTCCGGGGCCCACGACCGACTCGTGCCCGAGGTGGTCCGCGGTTTGACCGAGGCCGGTCGCGCCGACGTCATCGTCGTCGTGGGCGGCATCATCCCCGACGCCGACGTGCCGGGGCTCCAGCAGCTCGGTGTTACCGGCGTCTTTCCGCCCGGCTCGTCCATCGAGCAAATCGTTGGGTTCATAAAGGAAAAAATCAAACCACGCTGGTGAGGGTCCCGCTATTGATCGCAGCGGGGCGATCCCCTAAGGTGCCCAGAGGCAGGTAGGTCGGTGCCGGAAGGCCGCTCCGCGAACAACAAGGCGCCGCTCCCGGCGCACCTGACCCGTACGTCCCGGGAGTTCCTGGGCCGCCGGGCGTTGCCGCGGGTCATCGTCGAGCGGCCCGTGGTCTATGTCCTGGGGCCGCCGGGGGTCGGCAAGACCTCGGTGGCGCGCCGACTCGCCGGGGAGGCCCTGGCGCTGGACGGCGCGAGCGTCCGCCGCATCCTCGTGGATGCCGCGCGGCGCTGCCGCTTCCCCGCCGAGGTGACCGACGCGCCGGGCCTGGTGCTGGACGACGTGGACTGCCTGTACGGCCGATACGGCGCGGTGGACCTCCTCGGCGGCCTGCTGCGCGCCCGGGCCGACGCGGGCCGGAAGACCGTGGTGGTGCAGGGCGCCGCCGACGGCTCCGTCACGCTCCTCTTCGGCCCCGTCCCCCTGACCGCCCGCGCCTCCGTCCTGCTGCGCTTCCCGGTCGGACGGGGACGTCGCCGCCACGTGCTGCGCGCCTGCGAGGCCCGCGGGCTCGACTTCGGCGCCGCGCGCGCGGCCGTCGAGCTGGAGCCCTGGAGCTACGCGGCCGTCAGCCGGCACCTCGACGCCTTGCAGGCCGGACGGGCCCCCGCGGTCGTCTGACGGACCCTGGGTCCTCCGCCAAGAAATGCAGGGGAGGACCTGCAAGGGTCTTCCCCTCGACCAGTCAGTGCCCGTCGATGTAGCCGAGCACCTTGAGCGCCTCGAGCTGCTCGCTCTCGGGGCGGGCCGACAGGGCCTCGGCCTCTCCGCTGTGCGGGAACACCACGGTCCCGGCCTCGATGGACAGCTTGCCGACCCCCAGGTCCACGACGCCGGGAACGAGGGCCACGGGGCCGGCGCCCGCGTCGATCGTGGCCCCGGGGCAGGTGTCCGCGCACAGGATGGCGAGCCGTTGGCCCTCGGCGTCGGGCCCACCCACGAAGCGCGCGCTCCGCAGGTCGGGGGCGACCTGCACCTGCCCGACCTGGGCGGTGAGCAGCCGCGGCCGCTCGCCCCACTCGAGGTTGGCCCGCATCTGGAGGTCGGCTTCGGGGTCCACCACCTCGACGCCGCGGATGGGCGCGTCGAACTGGAGCTGGAACGCCACCCGGGCCGCCTTGGGCAGCCGGATCCGCCAGCCCGGACCGACGGGGAACCCGGTGCTCCGCTCCAGATCCTGGCGGAGCGCCAGCAGCCGGTCGGCCGGGGCCTCGCGCACCAGGTTCCGCCGCTCGCCCGGGTCGGCGACGAGGTCGTAGGCCTCCTCCTGGCCGTTGGCGGTCTGGAGGATGTACTTCCAACCGCCGCTCACCACCGCCCAGCGCTCACGGTCGAACATGAGGTGGCCGATGGGCTGCGGCCGGGCGCGGAGGGCGGCGTCGAGCTCGGCGCTCCCCGCCGCGGCGTCGGCGTCCACGAAGGGCCGGAGCGAGCGACCGTCCAGCTCGGGCGGGACGGGAGCGCCGACGAGGTCGAGCAGGGTCGGGACGACGTCCACCAGGCCCACCGGGGCGTCGAGCCGGTGCGGTCCGCCGCCCCAGCCTCCCGGCGGGCGGATCCACAGGACGGCGCGGACGAGCTCGTCGTAGAGCGTGTGGTTGTGCTCGAACCCGCCGTGGTCCCAGAACTCCTCGCCGTGGTCGGTGAGGAGGACCGAGACCGTCCGTCCCCGCAGCACCTCCAGCTCCTCGAAGAAGCCGCCCAGGCTGTGGGAGGTGTAGGCCACCTCGGCGTCGTACCGGGCCCGCACGAGCGCCTTGTCTTCCTCGGTGAGGGCGCCGCGGCGGGTCATCTGGACGATCTGCCAGCGATCGAACACCGCCGGGATGCGCGGCGACGACTTTCCGGCGGTGAACCTGGAGTCCCACGCGGTTGGCGCCCGGTAGTGGGTGTGGGGGTCCATCAGGTGGAGGAACAGGAAGGTGTCCTCGTCCTGGTGGGCCCGCTGCCAGGCCAGAGCCCGCTCCACCTGCTCCTCGGCCTGCGCGCCGTTCTCGTAGATCCAGGTCTCGAAGCCGTCGCTGAAGTGGAACCGGGGAACGAGGTGGACGTTGGCCACCACCCCGGCGGTGCGGAAGCCCTGCGGTCCGAGGTGCTCGGCCAGCGTCCGCGAGTTGATGGCCTCCACCGGGTAGGCCCCGGTCAACGCGGTGCGGAAGCTGGGGCGCGTGCGCGGGGCGGGCGCGCGGGCCTGGTCGAACGCCACCGCCCCTTCGGCCCAGCGGTCCAGCTCGGGCGACGTGGGGAGCCCGTACCCGTGGAGCGAGAGCGCGTCCCAGCGCAGGGTGTCGATGCCGACCACGACCACGTGCCGGGGGGGCCGTCCGAGCGGGGCCACCACGGTGGGGGTGGCGTACACGACGTGGTCGTAGCTCCCGTCGGCGCGAGGGGAGGTGACGAGGGCGAGCTCCACGGTGCGTCCGGCGTAGGCGCCGAGGTCCACCCGCACGTCCTGCCAGGTCTCCCCCGGCTCGGCGGAGCCACCCCAGATGCGCGTCCCGTCCAGCCGGATCTCCACGTCGGCGCCGTCTCCGACGGGGCCGAGCACGGGATCGGGAAGGAGCGCCACCGCCGTCTCCAGCGTGGCGCCCGAGGGGATCTGCACGGTCCAGGCGGCCTGGCCGGGCGCCGGAATCAGGACACCCCGCCGGGTGACGGGCCCCACGGTGGCCTCGCTGAGGACGAACTCGGCGGCGCTGACCCCGGCGGTGCCGAAGCTGCGGCGGCGGACGGCTTCGGCGATCTCGGGGACGCGGAGCTCCCCGGGCTGCGACCAGCGGTTCGGGTCTTCCAGGGTGAGGAGGACGAGTTTCCCTTCCTGGATGTACCAACCGCCGCCGGCCAGATCCTCGGTGCTGGTCACGAAGGGAAGCTCGCGCGTGCCCCGGTACAGCCGCGCGCCCCAGGGCGCGTAGTTCGGACGGGGCATGTCGCACGGGAAGGGGAGCGGGCGCTCCCACACCTTCAAGCGGCCGAAGCTGCGCTGCACGCGCTCCCAGCCGTCCCCGACCGGGAAGGTGCCGGAAGACGCGGCTCCCGGTGGGGTGCTCAGCTCGGGCAGCGTGTACCGGCCCTCCGCCAGGTGGTCGAGCGCCCGCCAGCCGGGAGCCGGAGCGGCGACCAGCGCGGTGGCCGGCATGGGCTCCGCCGCCCGGGGGGGAGCGGAGGGGTTGGTGCAGGCGAGGAGCGACCAGAACACGGGGGGGACGCCTATCCTGGGTCGGAGCCCCGCGCGGGGCGGGGGAGGGAGCGGGCGGCGCCCTCGGTTCCGGAATAGTCGCGGACCCGAGGGTCGCCATGGACACCACCGGCATCACGCTCGCCACCTGGGCCTACCTGCTCCACCGCAGCGGGGTCGACGCCGCCGATCCCGCGGTGGTCGCCGCCTGCGCCGCGATCGACGCCGGCGGGGAAGCGGGCCCGCTCGCGGCCGCGCTGACCAGCGCCGTCCGGGCGCACGTCCGGGGCGAGGGCTTCGACGCGGTTGTGGCCGGCCTCGGCGCGATGTACGGCGCGGCGGTGTCCGAGGACGTGGTCGAGGGGGATCCCGCGGCGCACCTCGCGGCGCTGCGCCGGCGCTCGTTCGGCGACAGCCGCCCCTGGCTCGCCGCGATCGCCGATCGCGTGGACGGGGCGCTGGTGGAGCGCCTCGTCATGGTGGAGCGTTTCGGCCACGAGGTGGTGCTGATGGACCCCAACCCGTGGGACGACGTGGAAGAGGAGCGGAGCTTGTCCCTGCTCGAGTTCCAGGTGCGCTGGGAGCTGGCGGGCGCGCGGAGCATCCGCGCGGCGCGCACCTGATCACGGGTTGAGGACGACGCTTCCGCTTCCGCCGTTGCAGGTGACGGAGCCGTCCTTGGCCTCGGCGCACTCCAGCACGAGCTCCGTCCCCGTCACCACGAGGTCGCCCCGGACGGGGAGACGCCCCACGGCCTTGGCGGCCAGCCGGTAGCTGCCCGGTCGGACCTGCGCGTCCAGCACCCCTTCGCCGCTCGCCACCAGCTCACCGAGCGGGTCCTCGAGGCGCACCCACTGCACCGGGTCCGGGCCGAGGCGGACCACGAGGTGGGTGGTGACCGCCGGGACGGGCGACGCGACGGCGTCCGGCGCACCTTCGGCCGTGGAGGGGAGGAGCATGGGCTCGTCGAGCCCGGAGGTGGCCGGGATCGCGGCCGGGGCGACCGCCGGGGGCGGGCCCGCCGGCGTCGGGCGGAAGAAGAGCCACCAGGCGAGCCCGAGGCCCGCGACGGTGAGGCCGAGCAGGAGCACCAGCCCGGCGGCCAGCACCCAGAGGAGCCACCCACGGGCGGCCGGCGCGGGCTCCTCGGTCGGCTCCGGGGGGTCCACGACAGGCTCGGCCGCCGGGTCGATCCGCTCGGCGACCGCGGTCTGCCGCATCTCGCGGGGGGTGTTGATCACCCGCAGCGGAGGGGCGCGGCGGGCGGGCGGACCGGCGTCCGCCGGGACGGCGAAGCGCGTCGCCGGCTCCTGCCAGGGCGGTGGCCCCGGGGTGAGCTTGGCCGCCTCCTCCGGGGAGAGCTCGACCGTGCGGCCGGTCGGGAGCTGCGGCCCGCTGCCGTCGAACACCACGCGCCGCCCGGTGAGCGGCCCGTGCTTGTCCCCGGGGCGGAGCCGGCGGGTGAGGGGCAGCACCACCTCGGCCGCGAAGCGGTCCAGATCCGGGGGGTCGGCCTGCTCGGCGAAGGCCCGCAGCAGCCGGGCCACGTCGGCCGGGAGGGGGCGGCGACGCGCGTCGGCCGCGAGCATGCGGGTGAGCAGCTCGGCGAAGGCCTCGGCCCAGGCCGAGTTCGGCATGCCGCGCGCCGCGTTGGCGCGGATCCAGCGCGCGATCGCCTCGTCGTGCTCCTCCGCGTCGAGCGGGAGCATGGGGAGCCACTCGTTGGCGACCATCTCCAGGAGGACGAGGCCGAGGGCGTAGACGTCCCCCGCCAGGTCTCCGCGGTCGCCCTCGCGGCGCTCCGGGCTCATGTACTTGAGGCTGCCGAAGCGCAGCTGGTGGGTCTGCGCGGCGCGGTGCTCCTGCACGGAGCGGGCGGTGCCGAAGTCCAGCACCTTGACCTCGCCGTCCACGCCGACCATGACGTTCTGCGGCTTGATGTCGCGGTGGACCACCTGCAGCGGCTTGTCCAGGCCGTAGGGGATCCCGAAGTGGGCGACGTCCAGCGCGGCCGCCACCTCCGACGCGATCTTGAGCGCGGCGCGCGCGGGGAGCCGGCGCCCGTCGGCCCGCAGGGAGTCCACCAGTTGGTGGAGATCCACGCCGTCCACCATCTCCATGACGATGGCGAGCCGGCCGTCCAGTTGGCCGAGGTGCTCGACCCGGACGATGCTCCGGTGCCGGAGGCGCCCGAGGAGCCGCGCTTCGTCCCGCGTGCGGTTCACGAGCTCGTTGGACTCGTTCCACTGGGCCCGCAGCACCTTCACCGCCACGACCCGGTCCACCCCCCCGCGCGCCCGCGCCTCCGCGCAGTAGATGCGAGCGAAGGTGCCACTGGACAGCTCGTGGCGGAGGACGACCTCGAGGGGGCCGGCAGAGGCGGGTTCCAAGAGCTCCCGGTGAACCGTCAGATGGTATCAAGGTTCTCGCGTCCGCGAGGGCCGTTGGTGCAAGGGACGGGTTAAGGCGGACGTTCCTGGACCGAAGCCCTCTGGTCCGGTGTTGGATGGTCGTGCTCCCGCTCATTGTGTTGTCCATCGGATGCGACGCCGTCGAGGGGTTGGTCTCCTCCGGACCCGGTCCGGTCGCGGTCGCCCAGGCGGCCCTCACCGAAGGGCGCCTCGACGACGCCCGGCAGGCCTACACCCAGGCGGCCCAGGCGGACCCGGAGGACGTGGATGCCGCCACCGGTCTGGCCTACCTGCACCTCCTGGCGGGGGACTACGCCTCCGCCGAGTCCACCCTCGCCGCGGTGCTGCCCACCTCCGGGCTCCGCGCGGGTGAGGTTGAGCTCCGGCGGGCGCTCGTCGCGTACGAATCGGGGGACCTCGACGGGGTGAAGGCCCACGGGATCGCGAGCGGACGAGCGGCCGGCCGGCTCCTCGCCGGCGAGGTGGACCTCGCGGACGGAGAGCGTGACGCGGCCCGGGCGAGCTTCGACATCGCCAAGGACGACCCGGGCGCGGTGGGCGCCGTCGCCGCCCGCTACCTCGCCATCCTCTCCGACCCGGACCCTCGGGTGGTGGGCCTGGCCGAAACCCAGGCGCTCTGGGCCCTGGGCCGCCGGCAGACGGCGGTGCGCAGCGTCGAGGACCTGGTCCTGGCCTACGCGGAGACCCACCCGGACGGGCCCGAGCAAATCCTGCTCTGGGCCGGCCGCGCCGCTGCCATCGGGGAAGGGGACGTGGCGACGGCGCTGCTGGACACGCTCACCGTGCCGCCGCCCGGACAGAGCTGGCGCGTGGCCGCGACCCGCGCGATCGTCCGGTGTGCGGAGGGGGACGGGCCGGGGTGCCGGGCGGCGCTCGCGTCGGTCAAGCCGGTCGCGCCCGAGGAGGGCTACGAGGACGCCGTGGTCACGGCGGCCACCGCGCTGGCCGCGAGGGACGTGGGCGCGGCGCGCACCCTGGTCCAGGGGGTGGGTGGCGACGCGTCGGCCCGGCTCCTCGCCGCGCTCGGCGACCGCACCGCCGCGCTGCGCGTGGCCGAAGACCCCTTCCTGCGCGGAGCGCTGTGATGCTCACCCTGCTGCTCTCCCTCGCCCTCGCCGCTCCGCCCGACGACGACGGGACGGTCCCCGTCACGGTGGTGGTGAGCGATCTCCAGGACGCCCCCATCCCGACCGCGGTGGTGCGGCATCCCAACGAGATGGAGCGCCACCGGGTCAACTCGGTGGACGGCTCCTTCGAAGCCAGCGTGCTCTACATGCCCGACGGCACCGAGCTCCGCTTCGTGCCCGGCCTCCGGCTCGAGCTCGAGATCTCGGCTCCCGGCTACATGACCCAGGTGCTCACCTACGAGGTGCGGCGCCGGCGGAACGTGGTGCGGGTCGCCCTGCCGGCCATCCCGCTGGACACCACCGAGGTCGAGGAGCCGACCATCGGCTTCGGGCGCGACAACCCGCGCGAGGCGGAGGACTCTCCGTGACGCGTCGGCTCCTGCTGCTCGCGACCCTGGCCGGCCTGGGCGTTCCCGTGGCGCTCGCGGCGGGCTGGTCGCCCTGGGCCGCCGCGTTCCCGGCCCTCCCCTGCCCCGACGGTTGGTCGGCGTGTCGGGTCGGTTCGGCGGATCTGAACGGGGCGTCCCTGCGCGACGTCGCGGGGCTCCCCCTCCCGGGGGACGCCCGGCTGGGCTGGTTCGACCTCGAACCCACCGCCGTGCTCTCGCCCTTCGTCGGCCTCTCCGAGTACGGCGGCGTGACCGCGGCGGCCGCGGCGACCATGGCCGAGCCCCAGTCCGCCGCAACGCCCGAGATGCCCGCCGTCGCCACGGAACCGGTCGCGCTCCCGCCCGCGGTCGCCGTGGTGTCGCCCCCCGGGCCGGTCTCCACGGGTCCGACCCGGCCCGTCGGCACCGCCCCCACCCCCACCACCGCGCCGACGCCCACCGCGGTTTCGGGGCGTCCCGTGGGCGTGCCCGCGCCCACGCCGACGGCCGTGCCCACCACCGCCGTCAGCCTGCCGCCCGCCACCACCGTCTCGGTGCCGACGGCACCCGTCAGCTCGCCGACCGCGCCGGTGGCGCCCCCGGTGGAGGCGGTCCTGGTCCCGGTCGTCGCCGCCCCCACCGGTTGCACCGACCTCGTCGCCCTCGAGCCGATGGCCATGGTCGGCGCGCTCTCGGCGGACACGGTGAAGTGCCTCGAGAAGCGCATCGACAGCGAGGCGACGCAGACCACGCGCGACAAGGCCTCCCGGGTGCTGATCTTCCACGCCGAGGCCAAGGGCGACCGCGTCGAGTGGTCCCGGCTGGTGCAGCGGCACCTCGAGGACATCGACCGATCCGATCCGGATCTCTGCTTCAAGTACGCGTTGGAGCTCTCCCGCAACGGCCGGTCGTTGGGCGTGATCCGCTGGGCGGACGTCGCGCTGGAGAACAAGCACCGGTGGCAGGGCGCCACCTACAAGAAGCGCGTGTACGACCTCCACCGCCTCAAGGCGCAGGCGGCGAACAGCCTCTGGACGGCGGTCGCGAAGGAGTACGCGACGGGCGAGCACACCGAGGAGAACGCGGCCAAGGCGGAGAAGTACCGGGCGATGACCCGGGACTACGCCTTGGAGTGGCTCGACTACGCGCGCGCGTCCCAGCAGGATGGCGCCACGGCGCTGGCCCTGTGCGTGTCCGCGGCCGGCAACCGCACCTTCTGCGAGGGCGGGTGATCGTCTCCCTGCTCCTGGCCTGCTCGGGGGAAGCCCCGGTGGAGCCAGCGGTGGAGGGGCCACGGTCCGGCCTCCCCGACACGCTCGTGGCGGCGACCTGGCAGGTGCGGCTCGCGGACGACGCGGCGCGCGCGCCTTTCGAGGGGCGGGAGGGTTGGGTGGCGTGGTCGGAGGGGCGCCCCGCCGACGCGCTCCTGGCCTTCGCGGCCGAAGGGGACGCCGCGGCCCTCGCCCGGGCGCATGCCGAGCTGGCGGTGGACTGGCGCCTCGCGGGCCAGCTCGCCTCGCGAGCCACGGTGGAGGTCTACGGTCGTACCCCGATGGCGGGGGATCCCGCCGAGGTCGCCGGCCTCGTGGCCGCCGCGCGCGCCGAGCTCGGGGAGGCCCCGGAAGGTACGCCGCTGCCTCGCCCGGAAGGGTGGGCATCCCAGGCCGCCCCGGGCACCCTCCCGGACGCGGGGCCCGTCCCCCACTACCGCTTCCGCGAGTCCCTTCCCGAGGGCCTCGAGGTGCCCGCGGTCCATCCCGGCGCCGGCTTCGCGCTGGCCGCCGCGCATCGCGCCGCGGCCGTCGCGGCGGATCCCGGCTCGGCGGGCCTGGTCGCCTGGATGGACGCCGCCTGGGGAGGGGAGGCTCCGCCACCGGAGAGCCCGCGCCCCACCACCGTCCCGGACGCCTGGCTCTTCCTGTCCCTCGCCACCACGCCCGCGGATCTCGTCGGCTTCGGCGCCCTCCCCCCCGACACCGCGGAGGCGGCCGCCTCGACCGGCTCGCCCTTCGCGGTCCTCGCGGCCGCGTGCCTGCCGGCCGAGGACCCGGTGGGCTGCGCGGAGTCCGCCGCCGCCGGGCTGCGGGCCGAGCTGACCGCGAAGATGGCCGAGGTCGCCGGCGAGCCCCGGCCCTACCATCGTCGCTTCGCCGCCCGCGCCGAGGTGGGGGCGCTGGTGCACCTCGCGCGCGTGTACGAGCGGCGGGCCGGCCCCTGCGCCCTCCCCGGGGGGGCCTGCGAAGGCGTCGGGGCGCGCGACGCGGACGCCGCCGGACGCCTGCGCGTCTCCGCGCTCGACCGGGCCGACGGCGCCGGCGTGTCCGAGTCGCTCGTTTGGCTCTGGATCGCCGCCTGGGACGTGGGCAACCGCAACACGGTCCGGGCGGCCGAGCTGCTCCACCGCGCCTCCGCGTCGATTCCCGGTCTTGACGCCGCCAGAGTCCCGCTGGACGCGCTACACCTGAGGGTCAGCCGGAGCGCCGCTCCCGGGCTCCCGGTCCACTGACGAGGAGAGAATGACCGCTCCGTTCCGTCCGATTCGCGCCTGGCTCGTGGGAGTCGCCGCGGTCGCCAGCCTCCTCCTCACCGGCGCGCAGCTCTCGTTCTACGAGGAGTCGCTGCCCGGGACGCTCAACCCCCTCTACGCGCAGTCCATGGTGGACTTCCGCGCGCAAGAGCTGGTGTTCGACCGAATCTTCTACCATGACCCGGTGGACAACCAGATCGTCTCCAGGGTGGTGGAGCGCTCCGAGCTCGCGGAGGGCGGCAAGGCCTACCGGGTCACCCTGAAGGACGGGCTGCGCTGGCACGACGGGAAGGCGGTCGGCGCGGCGGATCTCTGCTTCACGGTCGAGGCCATGCTCGACCCGAAGACGCCCAGCCGCATCGCGCAGGGCTACCGCACCGTGCTCGCGGGGTGCGAGGTGGAGAGCGAGCGCGTGGCGCTGGTGATGTTCACCCGCGTGTTCCACAACCCGAAGGAGCGGCTCGGCTTCGCGCTCCTGCCCAAGGGCGCGTTCACCGGGACCGCCATCGCCCCGGACACCGACTTCTCCGTGCACCCCATCGGCTCCGGGCCCTACAAGGGCGGGAAGGGCAAGCGGGGCGTCACCTTCGAGGCGTATGCGAACGGTCACCACGCCGCGCGCGTCAACCAGCTCTCCCTCCAGGAGGGCGGCGATCCCATCGTCCAGGTCAACACGCTCAAGCAGAAGAGCGCCCAGGGCATCGTGGCCGTGGCCCCGCCGCTCCGCCCCGACGTGAGCGCCGCGGACGACCTGCAGCTCAAGAGCTACGACCTCCGCTCCTGGTGGTTCATCGCGGTGAACACCAAGCGGCCGGCGCTGGCGGACAAGCGGGTGCGGCAGGCGCTCGACCGCACGCTCGACCGGACCGAGCTGCGCACCCTCACCATCGGGGTGAAGCCGGGCGAACAGAACAGCCCCTGCGAGTTCATCTCCGGGCCCTTCGTCCAGTCCTCCCCGTTCTACAACCGGGCGGTGCCGACCCGGGACAAGTCCGATCGCGCCACCGCCTCACGCCTCCTGACCGAGGCCGGCTACAAGCTGGTGGGCGGCCTCTGGCAGCACAACGGCCAGCCCGTGAAGCTGAACATCGGCATGCTGGCCCCGCTGGACAAGGAGGCACCCGAGCTCCTCCAGCAGATCTCCAACCAGCTGGGGGCCGGCGGGTTCGACCGGGTGGAGACGCGGATCTCGGTGGACGACTGGAACCGGCGCGTGGTCACCGGGCAGGCGACCGAGTTCGATCTCCTGGTCGGGAAGTGGTCCTTCGGCGTGGTCGAGGAGGTCAACCAGCTGTTCGAGACCCGAACCGGGGCGAAGGGCGCCTTCAACATCTTCGGCTACTCGAGCCCCGAGGCGGACGCCGCGGTCGCGGCCTACAACGCGGCCCGGACGGACACCGCCGCCGCCGACGCCTACCACAAGCTGCACGCGGTGCTGGCGGACCAGCTCCCCTACCTGTTCCTCTGGAAGCTCGACACCAAGTCGGCCTGGCGCACCGAGGTCCGGGGGAACACCATCTCCCCCTACTTCTACTGGACCGAGGTCGACGGCTGGACCTTCGGGGGCTGAATGGCCGGTTGGTGGCTTCGCCCGCTCCTCCGGCTCGGCGCGGCGGCGACCCTGCCCCTCGTGGTGCCCGCGCTGGTGGCCGCGGTGGTCTGGGCCCTGCCCGGCGATCCCGCGGAGATCATCTGCCCGCGCTCCACCTGCACCGGCGGCGCCGAGCTCGCGGCCCGCTGGCGCCTGGACGCCGGCCCCTGGGCCTTCTACCAGGCCTGGCTGGGCGACGCGCTCGGGGGTGAGTTCGGGCGCAGCTGGCGTGTCTTGCAGGGCGTGCCGGTGGCCGAGCTCCTCACCGAGGCCGTGCCCAACACGCTCGTCCTGGTCGGGGCCGCCGGCCTCCTCGTGACGCTCGCCGGGCTGGGAGGGCTCACCGGCGCGCTCGGTGCCCGCGCCGAGGCGCTGGCCCGGGCGGTGGGGGTCGCGCCGGCGGTGCTGCTCGGGCTCCTCGCCGCGGCCTCCATCGAGCTGCGCTACGGCGCCGACGCCTTCGGGCCCGACGCGGCGTCGTGGCGGCTCGTGGCGGGGGTGGCGGTGCTGGTCCTCGCCGACGGCGCGTTCGGCGGCGCGCTCGCGGGAGCGCGGGCGGCCACGGCCGCGGAGCGCGCGGCCCGGTACGTCGGCGTCGCGGTGCTGCGCGGCGAGGCCCCGCTGGACAACATGCTGCCCAACCTCGCGCCGGCGCTCGTGGGGCAGCTGCGGGCGCGCCTCGTGCAGCTCCTCTCCGGGGCGGTGGTGGTGGAGGTGGTCCTCCGGCTGGACGGAGTGGGGGACCTCCTCTGGACCGGTACGCTGCTGCAGGACTTCGGCGTGGTCATCGCGGCCGCCACGGTCTTCGCGGTGTTCTCGGCGGTCCTCCTGGCCGCGCAGGCCGTGGCCGAGCTGATCATCGGGGGGGTGGTCCGCCGGGTCCCCGAAGGGCTGGCCTCATGAGTCGACGGGCCGCCGCCGCGCTGGCGCTCCTCGTGCTGATCCTGGCGGGCGGCCTCGCCCTCACGGCGCCCGGCTCGCTCCCGGCCGCCGAGCTCTCGCGCGCCTACCTCCCTCCCTGGGAGGCCCCCCCCTTCGGCACCGACCAGCGCGGGCGCCCGTTGTGGGCCACGCTCGCGCAGGGGGCCTCGGTGCTGCTCGGCCCCTCCCTGCTCGCCGGGGTCCTGGTCGCGCTGGCCGCCACGCTCGGCGGGCTGGCCCGCTGCCTCGCGCTCCCGTGGTTGGACGCCGGGATCGCCCTGGTGGGCGAGCTCGTCGGCTCGCTGCCCCGGATGGTGGTGGTGCTCGTCGCCGCGCTCCTGCTCCCCGGCGGCGCCCGTAGCCTCACCCCGCTGGCCCTGGTGTGGGCCGCGCTCTGCGCGCCCGGCGCCATCGACGAGGCGGCGGCGGTGGCGGAGCGCCTGGGGGGCGCGCGCTTCGTGGAGGCGCTGCGCGAGAGCGAGG
>Ga0172373_10008376_pt1 | contig 13149 bp, 10 predicted proteins | sample Lak10m_2_FD_114546 | JGI IMG/M metagenome (GOLD analysis project Ga0172373, IMG submission 114546) | Freshwater microbial communities from Kabuno Bay, South-Kivu, Congo - kab_092012_10m | ecosystem: Environmental > Aquatic > Freshwater > Lake | place: Democratic Republic of the Congo... | reverse complement strand
TGAACTCGCCATTGACCTTGATCGAGCTGACGAACACGAAGCGGCGTACGCCTGCCTCAGAAGCCAGACGCGCCAGGCGCAGGGTGCCCTCGGTGTTGACCGAGCGAAATGCCTGCAAAGGGTCGGAGGCGGTCTCCTTCATCACATGTACGCGTGCCGCGAGGTGCACCACCACCTCGCGGTCGTCCAGTGCCGCCGGCCAGGCCAGCGCGCCGTCGATCGGGCCCAGAAAGACGACATTTGCGTCCGCGTCCGCATGCGCGTGCTGCGCGCGCACCGCTGACAGGCAATCCGGGTGTCGTTCGCGCAAGACCTTGAGCAGCGCGCTGCCGACCCAGCCGGTGCCGCCGGTGACAAGAATCCGGCGCCCGCTCATGCAGGGCTCCCCGTCCCGAGTCGGGCAATGTCGTCGGCCATGCGACTCATGATGTAGGTGCGCCGGTATTTGTCCACGAAGGCGCTGCGGTCGCTGGTGTGCAGTTGCAGCGTGCGAAAGGCGTCCATGGCGCCCGCCGCATCACAGGGATTGAACACGGCCGCATTTTCGATCGCCTGCCGGGTGAACTGTGCAGGGAACCCCGCCAGGCCAGCCCAGATCGGTTTGCCGGTGGCAGCGTATTCGAACAGCTTCGAGGGAAGCACCTTCTCGAAGGCGGGGAGGTCATTGAGGTGCACGAACAGCACGTCGGCCTGTTCGTAGAGCTCGATCAGCTTGGCGCGCGGGACTGGCGGCAGCAGGGTCACGGCATGTCGGGGCAGGGCGGCCAACGCAACTTCCAGTTGCGCGCGCCGACCCCCGTCACCCACCACCGTGTACCGCACGGCGTCGCCCATTTGCCGTGCCAGTGCGGGCAGGATGTGATGCAAACCCTGGCCTTCGCCGAGGTTGCCCGCGTACAGCACATGGACCGGGGACAGCGCCGGTCCTTCGGGTGACTCCTGCACCGGGCGATGCTCGAGAAAGGCGTCGTCGACACCGTTGCTCAGCACCGAGAAGCTGCGTCCGGGGTAGCGAGGCTGGAAGTAGGGCAGGAAGCCGGGGGAGACGAGATTGACTTGTGCCGCTGAGCGCACCGCCCATCGCTCCACCGCCGCGAACAGCGGCTTGAGCAGCCAGGTGGCCCGGCGTGGCAACACGTCGCCAATGGTGTCGACAAAGATGTCCCGGATGTCGAGGTAGAGCGGTGCTTTGCGGCTGCGCGCCGCCCACGCGCCCAGCACACCGGTCATCAATCGGGACGTCGTGGCGACGACCACATCAGGCCGTTCACGCACCACCCGGCGCCGCGCTTCCCAGGCAAAAGTGGCGAAGGCGCGCGCCTGGTCACGCATGCCGCCCTGGTGCGGCGGCAGGTCGATGCGGTGGACCGTCAGGCCACCGCGAACTTCAGTCGCGGGTGCCTGTGCCTCGAAACTGCCGTAGCGATTCGGGCGGGTGGTGATCACCGTGATCCTGGCGTCTGCGCCGAGACGCTGCTGCAGGGCGGCCACCAGCGCCTCCATGCGGAAGGAACCAGCCGACAGATCGGGTGGGAAGTAGAAGCTCAGCAGCAGCACATGCATGGGGTTCACTCAGCAGGGGCGTCGTTCCAGTGCAGCTGGAAGACGCATCGGCGCGTTGCCCAGTCCAGGACCAGGCAATGGTTGGGCACTGCGATTCCAAACGCGGGGTGCCAGGTCGATGCTTCCACGCGCGCCGACCGGCAACCCTCGACGTGCCAGGTCGCTGCGCTGCCGTCGGGCAGGCTGCAAGTCCCTCGCTGGCCGCTGGCGTCGACCTCCACGGTGACGCCAGGATGGAAATGAAAACGCGATTGGGCGTGTTCGAAGTTGCCATCGATCGTGTCCTCGACCCAGAGCGCATTGGGCTGCAGCGTCAGACAGCGTCCGTGCACCGGGCGGCTGGGCATCCTGCGGTAGCCATCGTGGCGGGCCGCCGCATGCTGCTTTTCCCGCTCGAGCTTCATGCGCACGTCGTGCGGGCGGGCGCGCCTGGCCACCCGGAAGCTGCCCCACACTTCACTCGAGTCCTGCCCGTCGATCACCACGGTGCTGTGGGCTGCGGTCGATCGCTGGCGCGACCGTTCTGCACCCTCGGTGTAGACCGATGTGCCGGAATTGACGATCACGCGCGTGAGACCCAGGGACAGTTCCAGGCTCAGGGTGTCCGCGTGGGCGTGCGCGGGCAGGTAGTCCGGTCCCACAGGCGCGGCGTCGAACAGCACCATGGCCTCGCCCTGCTGCAGGCGGATGTAGCCGCTGTCGACCAGGTGCGTGGCTTGCGGTACCTCCTCAGGCTGAAGTCCCAGACGCTGCGCATAGGCATCGAGTTCCGTCAGCGAAGGGGCGATGTCTGCAGCGGTGTCGTTGAACAGCCCCAGCTCGCCATTGGGGTGACTCATGGTGTGGAGCCACGCTCCCATGCGCTCCAGGGTTTCCGGCCCCAGGTCGACACCGGTGCTTTCGGGCCAGGCTGCATCCGGCGCGAAGCACCGGCACAGGTTGTAGAGATCCAGCATGTCCTCGTAGGCGAGGGCGTGGTACATCGGGGACCGCTCGAACTGGCCCCCGTCCGGCAGGATCTGCTCCGGAATTTCCCGGCGCAGGATGTCGAAGCCCGTGCGCCTCCATGACGCGGCCTCGTCACCGGAAAAGTAGGCGCCGGCAAACACCAGTGCCTTGGCATTCACGAAAAGATGGTTGCCCAGCAGGTGCGTTTCGAGCCGACGAGCGAGCCATCGAACCTGAAGGGCGAGACTGTCCAGGAAATCGCGGTCCCCCACCCCATGCCGGATTGACCATTTGATCCAGTTCACGATACGCAGCGACGTGGGGTAGGACTCCCAGCCCGAGCCGGTGCCTGGCGCGTTGTGGGCGATCCAGTCTCCGACCAGTTTTCGATGCCAGTCCAGCCGAGCGTCCGCCTCCAGGGCATTGAGGTCGTCGAAGTAATGCTGGTTGTAGCGCCAGAGCTTTTCCTGCTCCGGTCCGTCCCAACCGTCGTGTTCCAGGCTGCCCGCCTGGTTCAGGAAGACAAAACACCCGGCCTGCGTCATGCTCGGCTTGCGGCGGGCTGGGGTGGTCCAGTCGCCGACCGGTGCGCGCGTTGGTGCGGGGGCTCGTGAAGGCGTGCACGGCGTGTGCCATCGGTGAGCGAGCCGCCCCCAGATCTGGAGCGATCGCAGATGGCGCAAGGTTTCCCAATAGCGGCGGACTTTCTGGACGGGGGACATGTCAGACCGTGTGCGCATCCCCGCCGGCGTGAATCTGCCCGGCCGCCTCGATGGTTCTGCGGGCCACCTCGAGGATCTGGCCCTGCGGAATGGATGCCTGCCCTTGGCGCCAGGCCGCCAGAAAACTCGCCACGCAGGTGTTCTGGCCTTTGTCCTGGCGCCAGCTGCGCTGGGCGCTGAAGCCCGGCCAGCCATAGCCCTTGAGGGACCGGAAGTTGTCGATCTGCAGGACGCGGCCGGCGGCAAACGCCTCGATGCGTTCCTTCGGGTAAGCCGCCGAACCGTTGGCGAGATAGTTGATGCTGCCCAGCGAACCGTCTTCAAATTCCATCGTCAGGGTGAACGTGTCGCGCGTGAGCGCCTTGCCTGCGCGCACGCCCATGCCGGTGGCCCGGATGGCGGCGATCGGGTGGCCGGCAAGAAAGCGGAGAAGGTCGATGAAATGGCAGGCCTCGCCGATCAGGCGGCCGCCCCCCACCGCCGGGTCCTGCGTCCAGTGTTCGGGCGGAATGCGACCGGCGTTCACGGTGACCACGAAGGACTTGGGTTCGTGCACGGTGTCGAGCAGCGACTTGAGCTTGACCACATGCGGCGAGAAACGGCGGTTAAAACCCACCATCAACACCGCGCGCCCGGCGTCTCGTCGTGCGTCGAGCGCGTGCTCGATGCCGTCGAGTTCGGACAGTGTGAGACACAGCGGTTTCTCGACGAACACCGATTTCCCGGCCTGCAAAGCCCGCGTGACGAGAGCCGCGTGGCTGTCGTGGCGCGAAGCGATCACGACGACGTTGATATCGGGGTTGTCCAGCATGGCCTGGACGTCCGTGGATGCAACCACGAAACCAGACTTGCGACCGTGCACCACGGCGCTCACGCCACCGGTGGAACAGATGGTTTGCAGGCGTGCCTGGGCCGCCACGAAGGCGGGGATCAGGACGCGCGCGCCATAGTTGCCGGCGCCGATGAAGCCCACGACGGGATCGCCCTCTGGCGGGCTGGCAGGCGACGGCGCCACCTGGATCCGGGTCTGCAGGCGCGTGGCGGGCTCCGACGCATAGTCCAGCAACATGCCCAGCACGGTCCTGTCGTTGGTGAGCGCGGCGTAGGCGGCCGGCGCATCCTCGAATGCGAATCGGTGGGAGATGAGCGATTCGACCTGCAGCTTTCCGCTGCCCATGAGATCGAGCACCGCCTCGAAATTTCGCTGCTCGGTCCAGCGGACGAAAGGCAGGGGATAGTCGTGCCCCTGTTGCTCGTACGCCGGGTCGTATCGGCCAGGACCATAGGAGCAACTCACCTGGAAGCTGAGTTCCTTGTTGTAGAAGTCCGCGCGGTTGAGTTCCAGCCCCGTCACCCCAACCAGCACGATGCGTCCGCGTTTGCGGCTCATGCGTGCGGCCTGCGTCACCGGGTCGTTCGACGAAGTCGAGGCCGTGATGAGCACGGCGTCGATGCCCTGGCCCCGGCTGAAGGCCATGCTGGCGGCGATGGGATCTTCTCCCGCACCGGCGTTGCAGGTTTCGGCACCGAAGCCACGCGCCAGGGCGAGCTTGCTGTCGTCCAGGTCAATCGCCAGCACGCGGCAGCCCTGGGCCACGAGCAGCTGGATCGTCATGAGGCCGATGAGGCCAGCGCCAATCACCGCCACAGATTCACCCAGCGTCGGCTGGGCCAGGCGAATGCCTTGCAGGCCGATGCTGGAGAGGACGACGAATGCCGCCTGATCGTCGCTCACGCCGTCAGGAATGCCGGCGCACAGGTTCCGCGGCACCACCGCCATGTCGGCGTGCGGCCCGTTGGACACCACCCGATCTCCCAACTGGAAACCGTCGACACCAGCACCGAGTGCATGCACCACGCCCACATGGCAATAACCCAGCGGGATCGGCTGCCCTAGCTTTGAGCGCACCGCTTCCACAGTGGTCAGCAGCCCATCGGTGCGCACTTTGTCGAGCACCTGCTTCACCTTTTCAGGCTGTTGCCGCGCCTTGTCGAGGTAGGAGGCCCGGCCGAAATCCACCAGCATGCGTTCGGTGCCGGCCGACACGAGCGTGCGGGTGGTCTGCAGGAGCAGCTGCCCGCGGCCGGGGCGGGGCGTGGGCGCTTCCACCACGGTCGTCTGTCCGTTGGACAGGTCTTGCAGCACCTGCTTCATGCGGTTTTCCTTGCAGCGGCCACCAGGGCGTCCTTGTCCGCGCGGGACGGGTAATTGATCAGCACCGCCCGGTACTTGCCCTTGAAGACAAACAGGCTGCCCGCCGCAGCGCCGATCACGCCGAACTCGCTGATGAGTCCCGCCATGTCCGCCAGCGAACCCGCTCCCCCGAGGCAGGTGATGGGCAGCGACACCGCTGCGCACACCTGCCGAAGCAGCTCAAGGTTGTAGCCCTGCATGCGGCCATCGCGATCGATGTCGTTGAGCACGATCTCGCCGGCCCCTCTGGCCTGCGCCAGGCGCGCCAGCTCCAGTGGGGTCATGGCCACCGGGCGGGTTCCGTTGTGGGTCCAGGCCTGGTGCTGGTTCCTGACCGTCTTCACGTCGATCACGACCACCACGCTCTGGCTCCCGACGCGACTGGCGGCCTCTGCGATCAGGTCTGACGTGAGCGCCGCGGCCGCGCCGATCGACACCTTCTCGACACCCAGGCTGACAAGCCGCTCAAACTGCTCGACACTCTTCACCCCGCCGCCGTAGGCCAGCGGCATGCGGCATTCGGCCGCAAGGCTCGCGATCAGCTTGTAGTCGGGCTCGCGCCCTTCGCGGGTGGCGTCGATGTCGAGCACCGCCAGTTCGTCGACTTCCTTTTCGTTGAAGATGCGCACGGCATTGAGCGGATCGCCAACGTACTTGGGCTGGTCGAAGCCCACCGTCTTGACGAGGCCGCCCTTGTGGACCAGGAGGCAGGGGATGATGCGCGGTCTGAGCATGGCTTCAAAGGGTGGCGAAATTCTTAAGGAGCTGGATGCCCCAGGCGTGGCTCTTCTCCGGATGGAACTGAACCCCATGGACGTGACCGTGGCGCACGGCGCAGGCGAACGGCGTTCCGTAGTCCGACTCGGCGAGTCGGTCGGCCGGGTCGTTCGGCGCAAAGTAGTACGAGTGCAAGAAATAGAACCGTGGCAGGTCGTCAAAGCCTGCGAACAGGCCTTCCCTGGTCAGAGGCTTCACGTCGTTCCAGCCCATGTGGGGCAGTTGCCTCGGCTTGTCCGCCGGGCCGGCGTCGAGGCGTTTGACTTCCGCATCGATCCAGCCCAGGCCTGCAGCCGTGCCCTCGTCGCTTCGGCGCGCCAGCATCTGCATGCCGACGCAGATGCCAAGCACGGGCTTCTGCTGCTGCAGAACGGCATCGTCGAGCGCCGCGCGCATGCCCGACTGTTCGAGGCGGGACATGGCCCAGTCGAACGCGCCGACGCCCGGCAGCACGATGTGCGACGCGTTTGCAAGGTCGCTGGACTCCCGCGCCAGCGTGCATGGCAGTTCCAGCCGCTTGTAGATGTTGGCAATGGCCTGCACATTGCCCAGCCCGTAGTCGACGATGGCAATCAACGTTTGCCTCCCCGCTCCAGCCCCAGCAACTTCATCACGCGCGCGCCAAAGTTGTAGACGTTCTGTTGGGACCGGTAGTCCCGATAGGTCTTGTTCGGTGCGTCGAAGTAACCCTGCAGTTCTTCCACCGTGATGCCCAGCTTGGTGGCCACGTACTCGAATTCCTGCCGCACGGTCGCATCGTCCAGCGCCGGCTGCTCCAGCAGTTTCAAAGCTTCTTCGCGCGTCATCTGCCCGGTGACGATCAGGCTGGAGTATTGAACCTTGCGCGTGTCGTAGCCGAACTTGCGTGGCAACCAGAAACCTTCGTAGAACCGGGTGAAGCGCGACTCGAAGTGCTTTTGCGGGTAGGGCTGCCAGCCGTAGACATCGGCCAGCAACTGCATGGCATGGGCCTTGTCGTAGGGCACGCAGTTCAGGGGCCTCACCACCTTGATGCCCTTGACGTAAGGCAACCAGATTTTGTGTCGCAGGATCGAGGTGGTCGGGTAATTGACCAGCGGTCGGGTGCCGAACTTGCAGTGGATGGCCTTGAGCTGGATCGCGTCGGACTGGTAGTACATCCACTCGATCGGGTTCCGGATGCACTCGGTGGAAAAGTTGGCGCCCGTCAGGATGTACTTCACATCGTGCTGCTCGGCAAACTTGTACATCGTGGCGAAGAACGCGTGGTCCTGCGGCGAATCGATGTGCGGCACGCCTGACTTGAAGTAGGCGAGCTGCAGGTCGCGCATTTCTTCCCAGTCGATCACCTCGGTGTAGAGATCGAGCCCGAGTTTGTCGACGAGCTTCTCGATGTTGTTGACCGCCACCTGCGAGTTCCAGCCCGCATCCACATGGAAGACCAGCGGGCGCAGGCCGTATTCGGTCGCGACGTGGGTGAGGTAGGAACTGTCGATGCCGCCACTCAGTCCGATGATGCAGTCGAACTCCTTGCCCTTGCCCTGGATCTTGATCTGCGCCACGAGGGCTTGCAGTTCCTGGTGCCCGCGTTCGTCGGTGTGCCAGTTCGGCTTGACGTCGCGCTCAAAGGTGAGGCAGTGGTCGCAGACGCCGTTCTGGTCGAACACGATCTGGCTGTCGCTGGTGTCCATCACGCAGCGGCTGCAGACTTGAAAAGCTCTCATTGGTTTGCCCTCATGGCATCTTCTTTGGTTTCATGGGGTGGGGCGGCTTCCGCGAAAGATCCCGACATGCTTGCGGTACTCCCTGTGCGCATCGCGGGCCATGCTCCAGCGCTTCTTGCTGGGAAGATTTTCCAGCGAACCATGCCAGTGGTGCACGACCTGGATGGCTGGCTCGTAGTAGACACGTTGACCCACATCGCTGAGCTGCTTGCTGAGGAAGTACTCCTCCGACATCATGAACGTGGGCGCCCACAGCTCATCGAACTGTTCGAAGAAGCGCGGCCCCAGAAGGTAGCACGAGCCATGCCCCTGGTAGATCGGCCTAGCGGTCTGCCATTCCTCTTCGTCGCTTCGCTCCGAGAGTGAAGGCATGAGTTTTGCCAGCTTCAGGATGGCCAGACCCAGGTAGTAGTTGGCGTAGTAAAGATCGTAGGTGAGCTCCCGCAGTGGACTGACGCCGCTGATGACGTGGGGATTCTGGTGCTCACCTTCCACGGTAACGACATCGGGCGACACCACCGCATGCTCGCGCAGGCGCGGAGCGTGCGCCAACAGCTTGTCGGCGAAATCGACAGGGAACTCCAGGTCGTTGTTGCCCACCACCATCCACTCCGCGGTGGGATGGTGCTCGCGCACATACCGGATACCGATGTTCAGTCCGCGGAAATAGCCAACGTTGTCTGCGTTGAGGATCAAGTGAATGTCGGGGAATTCCGTCGCCAGTGCCTTGAGCTGCTGCACGCTTTCGGGGCTTGAATTGTTGTCCACCACTGCGATGGCGTAGTCGTGGCCAACACCCGCCTTCAGCGTGCGCACCGCCTTGGCGGTGTACTCGCTGTTGTTGAAGTTGGTGCAGACGTAACCGATTTTCATGGGAGACATGGTCAGGAAGACTCGACAAACCGGCGAGTCACACGGCCGCCTCGGCCACGAAGCCCGTCGAGCAGGCCGGTCGCCAGGTAGAAAAAGCGGGCGCGCTTGTGGTGCTCGAAGAACAGTGCCTTGATCGGTAAACGGACCACATCGAGCAGCAGATACAGACTGAGCACCGGGTCAAAGCCCAGATGTTTTCGAGCGAAGAGGAACACGTTGCGCATCTGGTAATAGAGCCGGAACGGCGCGTGGTGGTAGACCACGATGGTCAAGCCCATCACTCGCAGTGTTCGCGCGCTTCCTACCCGATGGGCCATGCCCGCCTTGTTCAGCTGGATCAGGGATCGACCAGATCGTCTGAGCCTGGTGCAGAAGTCGAAATCCACCAGATCGATGAACATGGCCTCGTCGAAGCCGCCCACCTCCTGGAAAGTCCGGAATTCGAACACGCAGCCCGAGGTGATCAGCGTGCGCTTGGTTCTGTAGCCGGATGGCTCCTGCAGGGCGGAGGGCTCAATGCCCTCGCGCGAGCATGCGATCAGCCCCGCATTGGGTGGGGCGCCCGTCTGGACAAACTGGAAAACGTCGGCCAGGTAGGTGCTCGAAACCAGGGTGTCGTCGTCCAGCGTGATGATCCAGTTGCATCCCATCGCGCCGGCTCGTGCAATGCCCCGGTTCAGGGCGGCGGCAATGCCCAGGTTGTCCTCGTTGTGCAGCACGATCGACTTCTCCATGCCGTTGAAGCTGACGATTTCTTGCCTTGATGGGTCGCCTGAGTCGTCCACGATGACCACCACCTCCACCTGCTCGACGATTCGCTCGAGGTGGAGCCGCAGGGATTCGCTGCGCTGGAAGGTCGTGACGACGGCCGCCACCATTCGGGCCTCGGTCACTGCAACGTCCCTTCTTGCCGTGCGCGCATTGGGTGGTGCTGGTCTTTGCTGTTGAGAATGAGCGGAATGATCGACAGCACGAACAGGAAGTCGAAGGAGGACAGGTAAGGGTTGGACGCGGCGGCGATCAGCACCGTGAGGAAACCGGTGAGCAACGACACCAGGATGGATGCCTGGCCACTGCGCCGGATCTTTCTCAGCGTCAGGAACATGTAGGTGTAAAAGAAAAGCACCAAGATGCCCATACCCAGGAGGCCGGCGTTGAACAAAAGCCGCGAGTAGGTGAGCTCGAAGGTCCAGGGACGTTCGTCGGAACGGACCACCGATGTGAGGCCGCCGAAACCCGAACCCCAGAAATAGTTGTCGGCGAAAGCAGCCATCAAGGCGAGGTGCTGCTGTGGCCGCGGGGCGTCGGCGTCGGTGTTGAAGGCGCCTACCACGCGCCCCGCAAAACCATCTAGGGAATCGGTCCCGCCGTAGATCACCAGCGCGGTTACGGCACCTGCAATCACAAGCGGAATGGTGTAGAACTTGACGAACCGCCGCAGGTGACGTTGCCGGGCATGGCCGGCCAGCACGGTGAGCGTGAAGGCCAGCAGCGGCGTGATGACCACCAGCACCAGGACAACCCGGCGCGAGGCCAGCACGGCAGATGTCACCGCGACCGCCAGACCCAGCAACAACCACTTCTGACGTTCATCGCGCTCGCCCAGCAGCAGCCTGCTCAGCAGATAAGGAACGATGAAGGTCAACATGCCGATGTTGACGTTGTTCATCTGCACATATCCCCGGTGCAGGCCGACCTGAAGGTACATGTCGTCCTTGATCCACTGCGGAATCAGGCCGATCTGGAAAATGTGATCCAGCAGGGCGTACAGCGCCACGAGGCCAATGCCAAAGGCACCGGCAATGATGATGCGGTCTGCGTGGGCCTGGTAGTCCAGGTTGGAGACGTATAGAGCCAGCACACAGAAGATGGCCATGTAGACCACGTAAACCCGCAGTGATTCGACAATGGCGATCTCTGGGTTCACTCTCGCCAGGCCAACGATGCACCAGGCCACCGAGAGGAAACAGAAGATCAGGTAGTAGGGCAAGAATGCGCCGGACCGGATCTTCCAGCGATCCCGCGTGCCTTCTACCAGCATCCACCCCAGCACCAGACCCAGGAACGGTAGCTTCACCCACAGGAACGACTGGGGGATGATGAAGATCATCATCATCAGGGTCGCCATGGAGAAGCGGATCATCGAAGTGATGGTCATGCTGTTGGTCGAGTTCAGCGACGCGTCATGCCGATCGAGATGTGGTCGCGATAGTGAGCGGCTGGTTTCAGACCACGTCCAGTCTTGGCAGCGGGAACACCAGCTTGGCGGTTTTCCATTTTCGGTTCGCCATGAAGAATTTCCTGAAATGCCAAGGCAGGACGAGCAGGTAGTCGGGCTCATTGGCCAGGAGGTCGTTTTCATTCGCGATCGGCAACCAGGTGCCGGGGGTGAAACAACCGAACTTCTCGGCATTCACCTCGCCCACGCATTCGACGTCGGTGGTGGTGACTCCACAGTACTGCAGCAGCACGTTTCCTTTGGTCGAAGCGCCGAGTACAGCGACACGCTTTCCCTTCGCTTTGGCTTCGGCCAGGAAGGCCAACAGCTCTGTGCGGGAAGCCTCCACGCGGCCGGCGAATTCGAGAAAGGGTTGCAATGTGTCCAGGCCGCGTGCGCACTCCTCATCGAGAATCGCCTGCACAGCAGGCAGCACCGAGGTATCGCCCTTTGACTTGGCAACGGTGATCGAAAAACTGCCCCCGTTCACATCGTTGAACTCGACGTCGACGATCTTGAAGCCCACACGGTCAGCCATCCACTTGATCTGGCGCAGCGCGTAGAACTCCAGGTGCTCATGGCACACCGTGTCGTAGGAGTTGGTGTCGAGCATGGTGGGCATGTAGCTCTGCTCGAACACCCACACGCCATCGTCGGCCAGCACATCGAAAACCTGTTGCATGAAACCCATGGGATCTTCCAGGTCGTAGAACATGGAGAACGACGTGACCACCTTCGCCTTTTTCCCCGGGAAGCGCGCCTCAACCAGTTTGGATGAGAAGAAATCGGGAATCAGCTGGATGTGCGGCGGGTAGTAGGCGTGGAACTTGACGCCGGTCGGGTCCACCCCCACCAGCGACAGGCCCTGTGTGGGGTACGCCTGCAATGTGGTGCTGTCGTTGCTGCCGATGTCGATCACCAGATCGCCATCGCGCAGGTTCACCAGGCCCTTGATGCGATTCACCTTGTTGTGCAGGTGGGCGACCATGCTGGCGTTCAGCCCCGAGCGGTAGCCATAGTTCTCGCCGTACATCTCACCCAGGTCGTACGAGTGCTCCATCTGAAGCAGCCCGCACACGTCGGCGTTGCCGGTGCATTTGACGAGGTGCAAGGGGCCTGTGGTGATGTCTGCTCCCTTTTCACGGGGAAACACACCAGTGAGCATCTGTTCGCCCAAATCCAGCACACGTTCGAGCTGGTGATTGCCGCAGATCCGGCACCGTTCAATTTTCTTGTAGGTCATGTTCATTCCAATCAGTTAGTCGACGCGCATAAGTCGCGCAGGTCGGCGTCCACCATCATGTGGACCAGCTCTCGAAAACTTACTTTTGGCTCCCACCCCAAGCCTTGGCGTGCCTTCGCGGAGGAACCCACCAGCGCCGCTGGCTCTGACGGTCTGTAGGAAGCGGCATCCTCACGCACATGGTTGCGATAGTCCAGACCAAGATGTCCGAAAGCCACCTCGCAGAAGTCGCGCACGGTGTGTGCCTTACCGGTGGCAATCACGTAGTCATCGGCCTGGTCCTGCTGTTGCATCAGCCACATGGCGCGCACGTAATCTCCAGCGAACCCCCAGTCGCGCTGCGTGTCCATATTGCCCAGGTGCAACTCCTTCGCCAGTCCGAGCTTGATTTTCGCTGCTTCGTGTGTGATCTTCCGCGTCACGAACTCGCGGCTTCGGCGCGGGCTTTCGTGGTTGAACAGGATGGCCGAGCTGGCGTGCAGCCCATGGCGAAGCCGATAGATGCGGATCATGCAATCCGCATAGAGTTTGGCAGCTCCGTACGGGCTTCTGGGGTTGGGCGGTGTGGACTCCGTCTGCGGACTTTGCAGAGCTTCTCCGAAAATCTCTCGACTCGACGCCTGACAACAGCGGATCTTCGGATCCACCATCCTGATGGCCTCCAGAATGCGGGTGACGGCAGTGCCATTGACATCGGACATGTCTAAGGGATCGTCGTACATGCCCGAGCCGGTGGAGTGTGCCGCGAAGTTGTAGATCTCGGTGGGGCGCAGACGGGACAGATGCTCTTTCATGACTGATAGATCGCGCATGTCCCAGGAAACGAGTTCAAGCTTTCCGCGCAGCTCTGGTGGAAGGCTCTTCGCCGTGATGTCGACATTGCGCGAACCTCCCAGCACGCGGTATCC
>Ga0172373_10008375_pt1 | contig 13150 bp, 10 predicted proteins | sample Lak10m_2_FD_114546 | JGI IMG/M metagenome (GOLD analysis project Ga0172373, IMG submission 114546) | Freshwater microbial communities from Kabuno Bay, South-Kivu, Congo - kab_092012_10m | ecosystem: Environmental > Aquatic > Freshwater > Lake | place: Democratic Republic of the Congo... | reverse complement strand
GGTTTGGTTGAATGAACGCTCCCTTGTGGTCGACGGCCCGCTTGCCGAAGGCATCCGTGAGCCGGTCCAGCAACACGGCGAACTCGGCCCTGCGGATGGGCCGCTCGGCCCGGTAGTCCTGCAGCCCCCAGCCCGGCCAGCGCCGGGCCGCATCGGCCGGCACGGCACCCGCCAGGGCCCGGAAGGCCTGCTCCACCGTCATCCACTCGCCACCGTCCCCGAGGTCACTGCCCAGGCATTCCATCAGCCCGGCCTTCACTTCGGTTATGCGTACCAGTGAGTCCGGGTGGAACCAGGTGCGGTTGGCCCACTGATGGGGCTGTCCCACGCCTTTCAGGATGCCGGTGGCGCCGGCCTTCTGTATCTCGTTGAATTGCGGGTGGTCGGGCTTCACGTCGTAGTAGGGCATGAGATAGGCCCGCGCTTCCAGCAGGGCCGACTGCACTTCCCGCACGGGTACCTCCCGCGGCTGCCTCCGCTGCCTGACCGACAAGGCCGCCAACGCGCCGGCCGCCTGCCCCGTCAGCATCACCACGGGCTGCAGCCGCGTCGTGCCGTTGGCGGCATTGCTCACGCTGATACCCTTCTCCACCACGATGAGGCCGTCGGTGCGTTTCGGTATCAAGGCCCCCAGCGGGATGTTGAAGGAGGGCACGGGATAGAAGCCCAGGTGCTGCGGCGCCGAGAGGTTCTCGCGGTGATGGTGGTCCACCGGATAGTCGCCCACCGCAATGCCCGTCCGGTACAGCGCCAACGGCTGACGGAAGGGCTCCGAAATATGGTTGAGGTCGAACCGGACGACCCCCTGCAGCCGACGCCCCTCCCGATGGTAAGGCATCAGCGGCAACCGGTCGGCCGTGGGGAACTCGTCGTCCGCCAGCCCGAGGTGCTTGTAGCCGAACTGCGTCTGCAGGAAGTGAATGAACCGGAGGGTCTTGGCCTTGGCCCGGGCGATGGCCTCCGCCCGCTGCTCCCCGTTCATGGGGATCATGTTGAGATAAATATCATTCCCCTTGCCTGGCCAGTTGATGAGGTACTTGCCGTTCGGCAGCCTGGCATAGTCCATCAGCTGCTCCTTGCTCACGTTGGTGGTGAGTTTGGACGGCTCGCTGCAGAAATCGCGGCAACAGCCGTCGAACTCCATCGGGTCGTAACCGGCAGGTCGCACCAGCGTGCAGTCGGCGTCCCTGCCGTAATCCTTCAGGATGGCCGTGAAGGTGATGTCCTGCACGATGTCGCTGCTCTCGGGCACGTTGACCTTCTCGCCGGTCAGCCGGCTGGCCTCCATGCCCAGGTCGTAGGACGCGCCCGCGGCGGCCATCAGGTCGCCGAGCTCCGTGGCATCCACTACGATGCGCGCACGCACCTGCACGTCCCGGCCCGACGCCAGGTCCCGGAACACGGCACCCGCCACCCGGCCCTCCTCCATCAGGGGGCGGAGAAAACGCTGGCCGTACCATACCGTGAGCCGCCGCTCGCGGGCAGCAAAGGCCTTGAGGATGCTGTCGGCCACGCGCGGCTCGAAATGGGTGTTGCTCACCCAACCGGTGGCCACCTTGTCGGGACCGCCATACCGGGCATACACGGCCTCGCGGAACGCATGCCAGAGGCCCGAAGGCATGTTGTGGTTGCCGTCGGTGGCCGAGACGCCCGCCGCGGAAAGCATCCCCCCCAGCCAGGGTCCCTCCTCCACCACCAGGGTCCGTACCCCAAGGCGTGCCGACTGAAGTCCCGCAGCCGTCCCGCCGGTCCCGCCGCCCACCACCAGAACATCGGTGCGGTACATCGACTGGCCCCGGTGCACCGTCGGCACCAGCGTCAGGAAGGCCTGGATCAGGACATACAGGATGCGCGGCATAGGCATTGTCGTTGACTGCAGGATCAGAACTTCCCCCGGGATCCTCCCTGCCGGCCAGTCCGCATGCATGGAATCAACTCCACCGGGTGGTTGACTTTCCCAGACGCCACGCTCGTGCATGGGTCCGACCCTGGCGCTGCCTGCCATCTCCCCGATGGGAAACCCTGATACGGCATACTATACAAAAAACTTGTCAAAAGGTTAAAGATATGTAGAAATATGGGCGAAGTGCCCCCACTTGTTAAAAAATTTTATTTTCCTTCTTTCATCCCGGCGGGGGTTCTTCATGGATCGTGGTTTAGTTTTGGCGCATCGGGGGAATCGACCCGAGGCCAGAGCGATGACGGAAGCGATGCGACCCTACGCCGTATTCTCCACCGAGGTGGTGAGCGGGGTGGCCTATAAGAACCGGTCCCTGAAACGGGCGATCATCCAGCTGTTGGACAGCAAGGAGACGTCGACGGTGATGGAGCTGTCGCGTGAGTTGAACATCAGCGTGCCCAAGGCGGCGAGCCTGGTGAGCGAGATGGCTCAGGACGGGCTGCTGTGCGATTACGGCAAGATCGACTCCACCGGGGGGCGAAAGGCCAGTGTCTACGGACTGGTGCCCGACGCCTGCTTCTTCATCGGGGTCGATGTGCGGAAGTACTATGTCAACATCGGGCTGCTGGACTTCAAGAAGCACCTCCAGAGTGTGCGGGAGCGCGTGCCCTTCCGGCTCGAGAACACACCCGAATCGCTCCGCGCGCTGGTCGGCATCATCCGCGACTTCATCGCCGAATTCCCAGACCGGCGGCATCGCATCCTCGGCGCGGGCGTCAACCTCTCCGGCCGCATCAACCAGGTGACGGGCCACAGCTACAGCTTCTTTCATTTCCAGGAGGAGCCGCTGAGCCGCATCCTCGAGAAGGAGGTGGGCATCCCCGTCTTCCTGGAGAACGACTCGCGCTCCATGGCCTACGGCGAGTTCATGGGCGGTGTCGTCGGCAACGAGCGCAACGTGCTGTTCATCAACATCGACTTCGGCCTGGGCATGGGCATCCTCATCGACGGCGGAATCTATTACGGCAAGTCGGGCTTCAGCGGCGAGCTGGGGCATATCCCCTTCTTCCAGAACGAACGCATCTGCCATTGCGGCAAGCGGGGCTGCCTGGAGACCGAGACCTCGGGCATCGCTCTGCTGGAGGCCGTGCGCGAACGCATCCGCAACGGGTCGTCCTCCGTGCTGGCGACCCGGAAGGCCGACCTCGACAGGCTCCGGCTGGAGGATGTCATCGAAGCGGCAAGGCATGAGGACACCCTGGTGATCGAAGTGCTCTCCGAGATGGGCGAGAAGTTGGGGAAGGCCATCGCCATCCTCATCAATGTGTTCAACCCCGAGCTGGTCATCCTCGGCGGAAAGGTCTCCGAGACGGGCGAGCTCATCCGCCTGCCCATCCGCAGCGCACTCAACAAATACGCCCTCGGCCTGGTCAACAACGACACTCAGGTCCGCCTCTCGCTGCTGGGGGAGCGGGCAGGCGTCATGGGCGGATGCCTGATCGCCCGGGGCAAGGTGATTTTCGGCGCCAACTGAGCCGGCCGCCGTACCTTGCCGGCGCATCCAAACCGCCCGTCCTTGATCCACCTGAAACTCGTCGGCGTCGCGCTCTTCTGGGCCGGCGGATTCATCGCCACGCGCATCGCGGCACAGACCTTCGGCCCCTTCACGGGCGCCTTCCTCCGCTACCTCGTCGCCTGCCTCGTGCTCGTGCCGCTGGCCCTGCGCGTCTCGCCGGGTGTCTTCCGCGTCGACCGGCGGCAGCTCCTGCGGCTCACCCTTCTGGGGTTTTCCGGGGTCTTCGCCTATAACTTCTTCTTCTTCAACGGCCTGCGGCTTGTGCCGGCCAGCCACGGCGCCCTGGTGGTCGCCCTCAACCCTGCCATGGTCATGCTGTTCTCGGCGTGGCGCTACGGCGAACCCGTCCGCGGCCTGCGTCTGGCGGGCATGCTCCTGGCCCTGGCCGGGGTGACCTTCGTGATCTCCCGCGGCAACCCCCTGCAGATCCTCGACAGCGTTCAATGGGGAGACGCCTTCATGCTGGGATGCCCCCTCACCTGGGCCACCTACACCCTCGTGGGCAAGCAGGCCCTCCGCTTCTCCACGCCCCTGGAAGCCACCACTTGGGCATCCCTCACCGGAGGGGTCATGCTGCTCGTCTGCGCCGGCTTCGAACCCTTGCCCGAACAGGTGCCGGCAGCGGTATGGATATCCCTCCTTTACCTGGGGGTCGTCGGCACCGTCCTCGCCTTCGTCTGGTATTACGAAGGCATCCGCATCCTCGGTGCCGCAAGGGCCGCCATCTTCAACAACCTCATCCCCGTCTTCACCCTCGGCCTGTCCGTCCTCGTGCTCGACGAGGACGTGCCCGCCCACACTTATGCCGGTGCGGCGCTGGTACTCACCGGCATCACGATGGTGAACCGCGCCAGTCGCTGACCAGCCCTGGGGACCCCGCCCGGGGATGCCCCGGCGCCGTGGGCCGTCGGTCCGTCGGGAAAGGGACGGGTCTGTTGTCGGCCGGCCCCGGCGACAGCCCGGCCGTATGGGGGAAATGATGGCCGAGGACGGGTAAAACGCCGGGTCATCACTTCAGACCCGGCCCGGATAGGCGCTGAGGGCTTCCGCGAGGCAGTCCATGGCCTCCGAGATCGCCTCGCGGTTGAGGACGTAGGCGAGCCGTACTTCGTCGCGCCCGGCACCTGCCGTGCCGTAGAAGCCCGTGGCGGGCGCCATCATCACGGTACTGCCTCGGTGCGCGAACGATTCCAGCATCCATTGGCAGAAGGCGTCGCTGTCGTCGATCGGCAGGCGGGCCATGGCGTAGAAGGCCCCGCCGGGGGTCGGGCAGAAGACGCCGGGGATGGCGTTGAGGCGCGCTACGAGCAGGTCGCGACGTGCCCGGTACTCCGCCCGGGGCACATCGAAGTAGTCGGACGGCAGGTCCACCGCCGCCTCCGCCAGGATCTGCGCCAGGGCCGGCGGGCAGAGCCGCGCCTGTGCGAACTTCAGCGCCGCCGCATAGAGTTCTTCGTTCTTCGTCACCAGCGCCCCGAGCCGGGCCCCGCAGGCCGAATACCGCTTCGAAACGGTGTCCATCAGCACGACGTGCTGCCCCATCCCCTCCAGGTGCATGGCGCTCACATGCGAGCCCTCGTAGCAGAACTCGCGGTAGGCCTCGTCGGAGAACAGGTACAGGTCGTGCTCCAGGCAGATGGCGCGGAGCGCCTCCATCTCGGCACGGCTGTAGAGGTAGCCCGTCGGGTTGTTGGGATTGCAGATGACGATGCCGCGGGTGCGCGGGCTGATGACCTGCCGGAAGGCCTCGATCGGCGGGAGGGCGAAGCCGGTGGCGATGTCGGAACGGATGGGGACGACCGTCACGCCGGCCATCACCGCGAAGCCGTTGTAGTTGGCATAGAAGGGCTCCGGGATCACGACCTCGTCGCCCGGGTTCAGACAGCTCATGAAGGCGAAGACGATGGCCTCGCTGCCGCCCGTGGTCACCAGGATATCCCCCGCCGTCACGTCGATGCCGATACCCCGGTAGTAGTCGGACAGCCGCCGGCGATAACGCTCGTTGCCGGCGCTGTGGGTGTACTCTAGCACGCGGATGTCGGCCCGCCGCACCGCCTCCAGCATCGCGGGCGGCGTCTCGATGTCCGGCTGACCGATGTTCAGCGGGATCACGCGGATGCCCTTCCGACGGGCGGCCTCCGCAAACGGCACCAGCTTGCGTATCGGAGAGGCGGGCATCGCAAGCCCGCGGCGCGAGATCTGTGGCATGCCGCAAAAGTAGACCCATCGCGGCGGACCGCCAAAGTCCCCCTTGCCTTGCAAAGCCATCGGCACCGCCTCCCCGTCGCACCACCCCCGCTAACTTCGGGCCTTCAACCCGGTACCATGACACCTTCCGCCCGACAGCCGCCGGTCGCCTTCATCCTGGCCTTCGTCCTGGCAGGCATCCTGCTCCTCGGGACCGCCGCTGCAACCCCCGGTCACCCCGACACCCTCCCGCGCCCGCCCGACAGCCCGGCCCGGCCCAAACACCCGCCCGTCGCGTCCGACTGGCTCTTCACGGACGACACCCCCCTCGACCTGATCGTCCGGACCGATATGCGCCGACTGCTGCGGTCCACCCCCGAGCCACAACTGCAGTCCGCCACCGTCACCCTGCGTACCGCCGACAGCATCCTCTTCCACGACGCGATAGAGATCCGCCTCAGGGGCGAATTCCGGAAGGATAACTGCTCCCTGCCCAACATCCTGCTCGATTTCGGCAGGCACCGCTCCGCCGCCCCAAGGCTGCATGCCCGCATCAAGGCCGTCGCCCCCTGCCAGCCCGGCATCCGCTATCAGTCGCTCCTCCACCTCGAACGCCTCGCCTATCGCATGTACGCCCTGTTCACCGACCTCAGCTACCGCGTCCGACCCGTCAACCTCCGCTTGTCCGACGACGGCGAACGGCGCAAAACCCTCAACACGCCCGCCTTCCTCATCGAAGACGTCGACGACATGGCCCGCCGCAACGGCTGCCGTGAGGTCGAGGCGACCCTCACCCACCCGGACCAGACCGACAGGCAGCAGATGACCCTCATCGCCATCTTCAAGTACATGATCGGCAACACCGACCTGGCCGTCGCCCGCAACCACAACATCCGCCTCGTCCGCCGTACGGGCGACAGCCTCTCGCGCCCCATCGCCGTGCCCTACGACTTCGACTACTGCGGCCTGGTCAACGCACCCTACGCCGTTCCCGACGAACGGCTCGGCATCCCCGACGTACGTACCCGCCTCTACATGGGACCTCCCCGGAACACCGCCGAGGTCACCCGCATGCGCGAACGCTTCCTGGCCCGCCACGACGACCTGCGCAGGATCGTCGACACCCTGCCCGGCCTCGACCGGACAGACCGCAGGGACGCCTGGCGATACCTCGAGACCTTCTTCGCCGAACTCGGGGAACCGGGCTTCGATGCGCGGACAGCCGCCGGGGGCTGGGGGTTCCGGTATCCATGAAGAAACCCCGACCGATGGTCGGGGTTCCGTTACGCAGCCGCAGGGCCGGACTGCAGGGAGCAGTGCCGTCAGTTGCCGACGACCTCTCCGGTGATGCGGATCTCGACGGGGGCATCCACGCCCTTGACCTTCACAAAGATGCTCTTCTCGAAGACGCCGGGAGCGGCCGCGTTATAGCCCGCCTTGATCTTGTCGTTCTTACCCGCCATCACAGGGGCCTGGGGCCAGGAGGGCGTCGTGCAGCCACAGGATGCCGTGGCGTTCTCGATCGTCAGGGGTGCCGTGCCGATGTTCATGAACTCGAACTCGAAGTTGACGGGTGCGCCCTGCTTGATCTTGCCGAAGTTGTGCTTCATCACCTTGAACCGGATCACATCCTCGGCCTTCTTGGCGTTATCCTGAGCCCCGGCCAGGCTGCCGAAGGCGACGAATGCGACGAACAAAAACATCTGCTTCATCATTGGGTATCGATTTTGGTGGTTAGGGTTGTCGAATCGGGATAGACGGATCGCACATGGGAAGGGTTGCATGCGCGGACTTCAAAAATACGGAATGTCGGCCGTTTATTCATCCGGCATGCCCCTGCATGGTCCATATCCCCGGGTCCTGCACATGAGAATGGATCTCTCCACCCCCGCGGAGGTTCTTCTCCTTCCGTTCGGAGGGCATCCGCACCCTCACCCATCAAGGGTGGGTACACCCTCCAAAAGTGGGGGTACCCTCCAAGGGTGGGGGTACCCTCCAAGGGTGGGGGTGAGGGTGTTATGCGTAAAATATCCCCACGAATGGCGGAAACTTCAATTTTAAGGTAGTTTTGTTGCATGGACAGCGCAGTCGCCCCTGAAACACTGGTGCACGGACAGCTCAGTTACGAGGCGTTCCGGGACGCCGTCCTCAGGGACTACCACCTCGCCTGTGTCAGCCGGGAGACCAGCCTGCTCGGTCGCAAGGAAGTGCTTACGGGCAAGGCCAAGTTCGGCATCTTCGGCGACGGCAAGGAGATCCCCCAGGTGGTCATGGCCAAATACTTCCGGAAGGGCGACTTCTACAGCGGCTATTACCGCGACCAGACCTTCGCCTTCGCCACGGGCGCCGCCAGTGTGAAGGAGTTCTTCCTGCAGCTCTACGCGCATCCCGACCGGGAGGCCGAGCCCCACAGCGCCGGACGGCAGATGAACGCCCACTTCGCGACGCCTTTCTTCGACGACGATGGCAACATCCTCCCGCTGGCCCGACAGAAAAACCTTGCCGCCGGGATGGCGCCCACCTCGGGACAGATGCCCAAGGCCCTCGGTCTCGCCTATGCCTCCAAGGCCTTTCGCGAAGTGCCTGCGCTGAAAGGCAGTACCGACCTCTCCGACCACGGCACCGAGGTCTGCTTCTGCACCATCGGCGACGCCGCCACCAGCGAGGGTCAATTCTGGGAGACCATCAACGCCGCCGCCGTGCTGCAGGTACCCCTCGCCGTCTTCGTATGGGACGACGGCTATGGCATCTCCGTTCCCAAGAGCGTCCAGACCGCGAAGGGCTCCATCTCCAAGGCCCTCTCCGGCTTCCGCCGCCAGGACGGCAGCAACGGCATCGACATCCACACGGTCAAGGCCTGGGACTATGTCTCCCTCTGCGAGGTCTTCGAGGCTGGGATCGACAGGGTCCGGCGTACCCACGTCCCCGCCATCTTCCATGTCGAGGAGGTCACCCAGCCCCAGGGACATTCCACCTCCGGCAGCCATGAACGGTACAAGTCGCCCGAACGGCTGGCCTGGGAGCGCGAGTGGGACTGCCTCCGCAAGATGCGCGAGTGGATCCTCGACAACGGCCTCTCCTCCGAGGAGGAACTCTCCGATGCCGAGACCCGCGCCAAGCGCGAAGTCCTCGACAGCCGGCAGGAGGCCTTCCGCTGCTTCCGGGAACCGCTCACCACGCAGGTGAACCGGGCCCTCGACCTCCTGCGGGCCCTCCCGACAGAGGCCCTCGAGGCGCATCCTGAGGCGGCCGCCTGCCTCGCCGAACTCGAATCGAACCGGGAACCCCTCCGCCGCGACGTCGTCCAGTCGCTCGGCATCACCGCCGCCGTCCTCGGCGAGACGCCCGAGACCGCATCCATCCGCCGTTACCTCGACGACCTCCGCCGCGACAACGCCTCCCTCTACAACAGCCACCTCCACAGCGAGTCGCCCCGCAGCCCCCTGCGCCTCGAACCCGTGGACCCCGTCTGCGCCGAGGACGCTCCCCTGCTCAACGGCTACGAGATCCTCAACCGCTACTTCGACGCGCTCTTCGCACACGACGACCGTGTCTTCGCCTTCGGCGAGGACCTCGGCCGCATCGGAGATGTCAACCAGGGCTTCGCCGGCCTCCAGGCGAAACACGGCCGCGAGCGCATCTTCGACACCGGCATCCGGGAGATGACCATCGTCGGGCAGGGCATCGGCATGTCGATGCGCGGGCTGAGGCCCATCGCCGAGATCCAGTACCTCGACTACCTCGTCTACGGCCTGGTGCCCCTGACGGACGACGTCGCCTCCATGCATTTCCGCACCTGCGGCCGCCAGGCGGCCCCACTCATCATCCGCACCCGCGGACACCGCCTGGAAGGCATCTGGCACAGCGGCTCGCCCATGGGCATGATCCTCGGCACCCTCCGCGGCATGCACGTCTGCGTGCCCCGCAACATGGTGCAGGCCGCCGGCATGTACAACACCCTCCTGGCCGGCAACGACCCCGGCCTCGTCATCGAATGCCTCAACGGATACCGCCTCAAGGAGCACCTCCCCGAGAACCTCCTCGACATGCGCATTCCCCTGGGCGTCGTCGAGACCGTCCGCGAAGGCACCGACCTCACCGTCGTCTCCTACGGCTCCACCCTCCGCATCGTCGAAGAGGCCGCCCGCATCCTCGAGGCGATCGACATCCGCATCGAGATCATCGACGTCAGGACCCTCCTGCCCTTCGACATTCACCATGGCATCCTCGCCTCCCTGCAGAAGACCAGCCGCATCCTCTTCGTCGACGAGGACGTGCCCGGCGGCGCCTGCGCCTATATGTTCAACCAGGTCATGGAAGGACAGGGCGGCTATCGCTGGCTGGACGTCGCCCCGCGAACCCTCACCGCCAAGGCGCACCGGCCCGGCTACGGCAGCGACGGCGACTTCTTCGGCAAGCCCAACGTCCTCGACGTCGTCGAGACGGTGGCCGCCATGATGCGGGAGTGATCGTTCGCACCACCCACCCCACCTTCCGTCAATCCAGGAACCTGGCCCTCAGCTCCGGCGTGGGCAGGTAGCAGGCATCCCGCTTCCCGAACCAGCGGTACCGGTTCCTGGCCACATGGGCGTAGACGGCGTCCCGCAGCCGGGCAGGCAGGCAGATGCAGATGTACGAAAGGCTCCAGGGGAACCCCAGCCTTGCAAGCGTACGCAAGGCGCCCTCGGATCGCAGGTACACCCTGCCATCGGCTTGCAGCACGAAGGTGTCGGGGGTGATGGCCGGCATCCCCAGCGATGCCATCAGCCTCCTGCCATAGGCTCCCTGCAGGCTGGCGAACCGGAAGACCCCCTTCGCATCGTGCCGGATGATGAACTGCACCGTGGCGTTGCAGAGGTTGCACTCGCCGTCGAACAGCAGGATGGGGCCGCCTGGGGCGGGCGACGGGGCGGGATGGGCGGGTGGGTCTTCGGTCAGGGTCATTTCAGGTTGTGGAAGACCTTCTGGACGTCGTCGTCCTGTTCGACGCGGTCGACCAGCTTGAGGACCTCCTGGGCGGCCTCCTCGCCCAGCTCGACGAGGTTCTGCGGGATCCATTCCGTCTCCGCGCTGATCGGGGTGATGCCGCGTTCCTCGAGGGCCTTCTGCAGGCTCCCGAAGTCGCTGAACCCGCAACGGAGCACCAGCACGTCCTCTTCGTTCTCGCCGCTGCCCTCGCCGAGCTCCTCGAGGCCGAAATCGATCAGTTCGAGCTCGAGGCCCTCGGGGTCGATGCCTTCCGGCTTGAGTTTGAAGACGCCCATCTTCTTGAACTGGAAGCTGACGCTGCCGCTGTTGCCGAGGGCGCCGTTGCCCTTGTTGAAGAGCGATTTGATGTTGGCGACGGTCCGGACATGGTTGTCGGTGGCCGTCTCCACGAGGATGGCGACGCCGTGCGGGCCGTAGCCCTCATAGAGGATCTCCTCGTAGTTCTCCATCTCCTTGCCCATGGCGCGCTTGATGGCGGCCTCGACACGGTCCTTGGGCATGTTGACGCTCTTGGCGTTCTGGAAGCAGCGGCGCAGGGCGGGGTTGGTGTCGGGATCGGGTCCGCCTGTCTTGACGGCGATGGCGATCTCCTTGCCGATGCGGGTGAACTGCTTGGCCATGCGGTCCCAGCGGGCGAACATGGTGGCCTTCCTGACTTCGAATATGCGACCCATGGGGTGGTGTGTATGCGGTTGGGGGTGACCTTTCGGCCTGTAAATCTACGATACGGGCGGGCAAAAAAAATCCCGTCCGCCTTGGCGGACGGGATGGATCAGCGAAGGGATCATTGGAAGTCGGAGGCCTTGGGGAGGATCTCGCCGGGGCTTTGGAGCCGGCTGCGTCTGCGGCTGTAGCCGAAGTACACGAGCAGTCCGACGAGCATCCATACCAGGGCGAACAGCAGGGTGCGCTGGTCGATGGCCACGATCATGCCTAGGCAGATGACGGCGCCGAGGAGGGGTACGGCGGGCACCAGCGGTGTACGGAAGGGGCGGTGCATCTCGGGGCTCTTGCGTCGGAGGATCCATACGCCGAGGCTGACGAGTACGAAGGCGAAGAGGGTTCCGAAGCTGGTGAGGTCGCCCGCCATGTGGCCGGGGATGAAGGCGGCGAAGAGGCCGACGAAGACGAAGAGGATCCAGTTGGCCTTGTAGGGTGTCTTGAAGCGGGGGTGCAGGTCGCAGAAGGCGCTGGGGATGAGCCCGTCCTGGCTCATGGTGTAGAAGACGCGGCTCTGGCCCATGAGCATGACGAGGATGACGGACGAGAATCCGGCGAGGATGGCCACGGTGATGAGGGTCGACAGCCATTCGTAGCCGGGCATGTAGGCGGAGATGGCGTAGGCGACGGAGGCCTCCTGCCCCTTGGTGGGGTCGGTGAAGTCGGTATACGGCGCCACGCCGGTGAGGACGTGCCCGAAGAGGATGTAGAGGACGGTGCAGACGACCAGCGAGCCGAGGATGCCGATGGGCATGTCGCGCCGGGGGTTCTTGGCCTCCTGGGCGGCGGTGCTGACGGCGTCGAAGCCGATGAAGGCGAAGAAGACGATGGCGGCGCCGCCGAGGATGCCGCCGTAGCCGTGCTTGAAGAAGCCTTCGTGGCCCGCCGTACCCTCGGGGATCATGTAGGGCGCGTGGTTGGCCGGGTCGATGAACTGCCAGCCGATGGCGATGAACAGCAGCACGATGGCCACCTTGACGAAGACGATGATGGCGTTCACGAAGGCGCTCTCCTGCGTGCCCTTGATGAGCAGCAGGGTGAGCAGCAGGAGGATGACCAGTGCCGGCAGGTTCATGATGCCCGAGCGGGTGACCCCGTCGATCGTGACCGACTCGAAGGGGGAATGCGACCATTCGTAGGGCACGGCCCCGTCGAGCAGCTTGTTGAGGTATTCGCTCCAGGCAATGGAGACGGTGGCGGCCCCGAGGGCGTATTCCATGATCAGGGCCCAGCCGATGACCCAGGCGACGAGCTCGCCCATGGTGACGTAGCTGTAGGCATAGGCGCTGCCGGCGACGGGTATCATTGCGGCGAACTCGGCATAGCAGAGGCCGGCGAAGGCGCAGCCGATGGCGGCCACCACGAAGGAAAGGGTGACGGCAGGCCCTGCGGCCTGGCCGGCGGCGGCGGCCGTGCGGACGAAGAGGCCCGCGCCGATGATGGCGCCGATGCCCAGCGCCACGAGGTTGGCGGCGCCGAGGGTCCGCTTGAGGCCCTTCTCGCCGTTATCGGCCTGGGCCAGCAGGCCGGCCAGGTCCTTCTTTCTGAACAGACTCATAAAAGGGGTATGATTTCGTGAACGAATCTTCCTGTCGGGCAAGATAAAGACTTAATCGGTTCCCCGCGGCCCCCCGCGGAAAATACCTCCGGCGGGCGTTGGCTGGCGGCTTTCCCCCATTCGTACTATATTGCGGATGCAAGCATCGAACATGGGCAAAAAGGGCAACCGCCTCACCTCCGCGATCTTCCTCTCGATGGTCGCCGGCATCGGCATCGGG
>Ga0172373_10008373_pt1 | contig 13152 bp, 11 predicted proteins | sample Lak10m_2_FD_114546 | JGI IMG/M metagenome (GOLD analysis project Ga0172373, IMG submission 114546) | Freshwater microbial communities from Kabuno Bay, South-Kivu, Congo - kab_092012_10m | ecosystem: Environmental > Aquatic > Freshwater > Lake | place: Democratic Republic of the Congo... | reverse complement strand
TCAACGGGTTCAGGAACTCCTGCGACTGGTGCGGCTGGAAGGATTGGGACAGAGACTGCCCACGGAACTGTCCGGTGGCCAGCGGCAGCGCGTAGCACTCGCCCGGGCACTGGCCGTCCGTCCACAGATGCTCCTGCTGGACGAACCCTTCGGTGCTCTCGATGCCCGCGTTCGTCAGGAATTGCGCGGCTGGCTCAGACGCCTGCACCAGGAAATGCACGTCACCACGGTCTTCGTCACACACGATCAGGAGGAAGCCTTTGAAATGGCGGATCAGGTGGTGGTGATGAATCAGGGGCGAATCGAGCAGACAGGGTCACCTCAGCAGGTGTTTGATCATCCGGCCACCAGTTTTGTCATGGACTTCCTCGGGAACGTCAACGTGTTTCACGGTCGAGTCACCGCGGGGCGTCTGGAGGCCGGTCCGATCCGCATGGACTACTCCGGCTACACTCACGACGAACCACGCAACGCCACGGCTTACGTGCGGCCGCATGAACTGGAGATCGACCGCCATGCAGAAGCGGCGGCCCTGCCGGCCACGATTCTGCAGGTGACACCCGCAGGCTCCCTGCAGCGCGTGCGTCTGCTCGCAGAGGGCTACGGTGTGGAACTCAACGTCGACGTCGCCCGCGAACGCGCCGACCAACTGCAGCTCCGCCCCGGTGAACAGGTCTTCGTCAGGCCGAAAACCGCCCGCGTCTTCATGCCCGAACCGGAATATGTGATCTGAATTTTCAATCCCAAAGTCGCGTTTCGCTCCGCGAAACGGGCGCCCCACTTCCGCCACCCCAAATGCCCACCCACATCAATATCCGTTATAATCTGTTAAAAGCCTGGAGAAGCGATACTGAATTACTTCCGCTTTCCATGCGTTCGAGGTTTCAGCACATCACCAGCACCAAAGTTCGCGGCGGCACCAAACGCTGTGCGACGAGCGGCTTCGTATTCTTCACGTGTCCTGAATGTGATGACTTTACCATTGATGTTGATCGAACCGCTGAAGTTTGACTCTGGAAAATTGACAGGATCTCTGCCGGAAAAAGAATGACTCACCAGCCTCAATCGAGCCGCGACCGGGCGGAAGGCGGGCGGAACCACCGGAATCGCAGGTGATCGTTGCGGCGTTTTCGGATTATCAGGCGATGTCTCAATGGGGCCTTTTGTGAAGCTTGTCGACGGACTGGAAGTCCGTCGTACGGTTGCCGAAGCGGTTGCACGGCAGCCTGCGGTTCAGACACGCTCCAGACTCGGCTCTCAGTTTCCACTCGCCCCCATCAGCCCTATCATCTCCGTCCTGAACGACACCTGACGTCTTTCACTTCGGAGCCCACACGATGCATGCACTCGACACGGCCAGCACGCCCGCGACTTCCCCGGTGTTACACAACTCGAAATCGGCATCGCGGCGACCATTACCCGCTGCCCGCCGCTCGGCAGTTTTCCTGCTCAGCATGCTGTTCTGCTTTGTGACCCAGGCATCAGCCATCGTGGCAGCTGACGAGCCGGCCAAAGGCAGCAGGGACACGTCCGGTCAAACTCGCCGTGTCTCCGACCATACCGACCTGCGGCACTGGCTGGAGAACATGGTCTGGCACCATCGTTACACTTCCGCAGAAATTTGTGACGTCACAGGACTGGATGCTGCTGCTCTCGAACAGGCGCTGCGACGGTTCAATATCCGGCCCGACAATGCACCGCTTCCGGAAGTGGACCCTCCGATCTTCGTGCTGCCGTATCCCGGTGGACGGCATCCTCGAACAGGTTTCCTCGACGGCGCGATTGAACCTCAGCGAGAAACTAAGCTGAGCATCTTCGCACCGTGGGATCGAAACAGCCACGTTGTCCTCGATGTGCCGGAAGCTATCTGGTCAAACCTTGGCCTGACTTATCTGGCCCATACACACATCGACACGATCTGGACCAAACAGGGGATCCGGCTGCAGCAACAGGAGTGGCAGCTTCTGGATGACGGTAGTTTTCTGATTCGACGCGAGCTGCCAAACAGGATCGTCTGGCAGGTCACTGCAACTCCCCATCGGGATCACCTCGCGATCCGCATGTCGATGACCAACGGGACTCCACAGCTGCTCACGGATCTTCGAGTGCAGATGTGCGCGATGCTGCGAGGACTCAAGGGATTTGATCAGCAAACGAACGACAACAAGATCTTTCAAGGCTCTCTCGCAGCCTGCCGCAATGAGTCCGGGGATCGTTGGGTGATCCTTGGGTTTGAACCCATTCATCGAGCATGGGGAAATCCGCCGTGCCCCTGCCTGCATGCCGACCCGAAGTTTCCAGACTGCCCTCCCGGAGAAACTCGACAAGTCTGCGGACGATTATCGTTTTATCAGGGTAAAGATATCGACGCGGAACTCACTCGCATCAGGGAATCCTGGAACCCGATTCAGGAAAAAGTCATCTCGGGCCGTGTCTTTGATGCGGAGAATGGCAAGAGCATTGCATGTCGAGTTTACGTGCAATCAGAATCGGGACAGTGGCACTTTGCAGAACCGGCAGGTCCGGACGGTCAGGTCATTCGATACGAAAAACAAAACTGGGTGAACAGCAACTCCCAGGAATTCCATTCCAGCATTTCGGCTCATCCATTTCATCTTCGACTCAAACCCGGCCGCTACAACGTGACCATCGAACGAGGCAAAGAGTACCTGCCGGTGACAAGGGAATTGATCGTCAGCGACAAGACGTCCGCAATCGAAATCGGACTGCATCGATGGATCAATATGGCGAAGGAAGGCTGGTACAGCGGAGATGCTCACGTGCATCGTCCCATCCGGCAAATCGGTGTTCCGATGCTGGCCGATGACGTCAACGTCGCTTTGCCGATGGTCTACTGGACCACTCGTGATCAGCTGACGGCAGCGAACGGAGACAGAACCCATCGCGACGATGCAGCTCGCCCTGCAGAACTGATTACGATCGATCCGGCTCATGTCATCTGGCCGCGAAATACGGAATGGGAGATCTTTTCTGTCAACGGCAAAGCACACACGCTCGGTGCTCTGTTTGCCATGAATCATAAGACCCCGTTCAATGTAGGCATTCCTCCCGTGCGAAGTGTTATTGAACAGACGGATCGCGAAGGAGCGTTCCTTGACATGGACAAACACGACTGGCCGTTTGCGATGGTGCTCCCGCCAATTCTGGGAAATCGCCTGACGTTTGAACTGGCCAACAATCACATGTGGAGAACCGAATTCGCGTTTCGCAGGTGGTCTACCCCCGCCGCTGACAGCATGGGGCTCGACGACGTGAGTTCTGGGGGCGAGAAAGACTGGATAGAGTTTACTCATCGGTCCTTCTGGGCCCTTCTGAACTGTGGCTACCGACTTCAGCCAACCGCGGGCACAGCCACAGGCGTGCATCCGGTCCCAATTGGGTACGGCAGAATCTACGTAAATATTCCTGACGGCTTCAGCTACCAACGCTGGGTCGAAGGTCTCCGTGCTGGCCACTCATTCGTGACCACCGGTCCCATGGTTCGAGCCCGGCTCAATGGCAACAGGATCGAAGTCCTGATCGATGCCGACGGCCCGGTCACAAGTATCGAGTGGATTGTCAACGGAAAGATTGAAGTTGTCGAACCGACGACTTCAAAGCAACATGACGATGGCTCAGTCCACGCCACTGTCGAGCGTGACGTAAAATTTGACTCCACGTCCTGGATCGCCGTTCGAGTCTGGCAGAAGTCGGCCACCGGCCGTTGGCGTTTTGCTCATTCTGCTCCGATCTGGTTTGACGTCGCAGATCATCCCATTCGTCCGTCGTCAAAAGACCAGGAGTTTCTGCTTCGGCGAATGGAGACAGAACGCGAACGCAGCCATGATATCCTTCCGCCGGATGCTCTCAGAGAATACGACGAAGCCATCGAAGCCTACCGACGTTAGTGAACTGTGGAACGACTGTTCGCAATCGTGGCCACCTCGTCAGGCAAAAATTTCCCTCACCACGCTGCCCTCCACATCTGTCAGACGGAAGTCACGCCCACCATAGTTGAATGTCAGGTTTTCGTGATCAAGCCCCAGCAGAGCCAGCAGGGTGGCATGCAGGTCCGTCGTGTGCATGCGGCCTTCAACAGCCTTCAGTCCCACATCGTCGGTCGCGCCCCACGAAAAGCCCGGGCGGACCCCGGCACCGGCCAGCCACATCGGATAGCCGGTGATGTTGTGGTCATGACCATCCCCGCACCAAACAAATGATGCCAGACACGGTTGACTGCCACCCTCGATGCCAGTGGGTTGGCCGGGTCGCTCAGCCATCGAGCAAGCTCCAGACGGCCACTGGATTGCTGAGGAATCGCGGGAATGGCCGGCCCCCCGACAAGCGACAGCACACCCCGCGGAATTTTCTCGCCCAAAGCTTCCGCCTCGCCGCGATAACGCAGTTCTGTATCGACCGGCTGCGACAGCTCACGCACACCCAGCGCCACTTCACCCATCGCAGCCGGATCCGTCATCGCTGTGTATTCAGCCTGCAGCCGATTCCATTTTTGTCACGCCCGCTGTCGCAGCGGACGACCATTCGGACCAGCGCGAACCCGACACTCCCACGTAGTTCGACGTCGAAAGATGTACCGGACGACCCCCGAAAAACTGAGAATACGGCGCGTCCCACTCCCGACGCGTGTTCTGGTCAGGTGCCGTATCCGATGGACACCGGTAAAAGGACAGCTTTGTAAAGACGGCGTAGTCCCGTACCGTCGTGTTGGCGGTGTTTCGCAGCAATGCATCCAGATCCACACCATTTGTCTGGATCGTCTGAAACAGATTCTGCTGCTCCAGCTGTGGCAGAATGAAGGTTCCCCAGCCATACGAACCCATCGCCGCGATATTCTGATTCCCGAACTTATGCACCACACCCGGCGGCAGTGTGGTGTAAATGTCGTGATAGTTGTGCAGGGCCAGACCAATCTGCTTCAGATTGTTTTTGCACTGAGTTCGCCGCGCGGCTTCGCGCGCCTGCTGCACAGCCGGCAGCAGCAATGCCACCAGAATCGCGATGATTGCAATCACCACCAGCAACTCAATCAGAGTAAACCCGGCAGGACGACGACGCATTACCACCGGCCGCGACACCACCGGCCGCAAAACCGCTGGTACCACAACGTCTTCCCAATTCTCCTGATTTTCAGCAGACAACAGACACAACATTGAAATCCCTCCAGAAAACGATGCGGCCGCTTCGCGCAACCACACACACAGACCCAATTCACCACGAAAAACGCCGCTGGCTCGTCCACGCGCAGCCAGCTCGGCGATTGCTGGAAAATGGTCGGAACGTCAGGAACCGTGCCAGGCCGACTTCGGCCCGAAAACCACAGCTCAATACTGACAACAACAACAACAACAACAACATGCAGACATGGAAAACCCTTTCTGTCTGCGTGTGCACCTCTGGTTACGCCAGTCGGCAGCAACACCGGAAATAGCGGATGGCTGACCCCGAATTACCCGCGAGAACGTCTGTTCGCAAATCGATCACCATCTGTGTCGTGTTTTAATTATCGGGTTTTCGGGGCGGGTTGTCAAGCGTACTTCCGGAAAAGTTTTCGTCAGTGAAACGCACGGAGCGACACCAGATCGCAGTTACAACCACTACAATCAGAAAAAAGGAATCTGTTTTGCCACCCTACATAATGTTTTATTGAGACCCTTGTTGACTTCAATGCGAACCACGCGTTCAATGCCCCCATGACAGTTGTTGGTGCCCTTCGCTATACCGCATTTAAGGGGTTCCTGAACAATCTACCTGTCGTGTCCGCCTGTTCCAGAAAGAACACTCCCATGAAACGCGTCGTCCTGCTCTCCATTGCTCTGGTTGTCACCATCACCACCGCCGTCATCACCATTTCCGGCCCGGTCAGTGCCAAATCGCAACCCGCCGCTCCGGCTGCCACAAAGGCTGCTGCTGCCACCAAGGCCGCCGCAATTAAGTCGCCCCCGCTGACCGCTCCTGAAAAGGCGGCTCCTGAAAAGACCGAAAGCCGATCGGCCGACGCTGCAAAGAACTCCCGTTCCAAAACAGCCACCAAACCCACAACCAAAACCTCGGCCGCCAAAAAGACCGAAAAGTCGAAATCCACTCCAAAGCCCCGCTCCGACGCTAAATCCTCATCCAACAAATCCACTGCCAAAACTGCCGCCACAAAAAGCTCGGCCAAAACCGCAGACAAAGCGGCTCCCAAAAGCAGCACGGCCAAAACCGGCAAAAGCACAAAAAGCAGCGGCGGCGAAAAGACAGAGGCAAAGCCCTCCGTCAAAACCAAAACGACCAAAGCGGCAAAGGCAGACGATGAGGCAGGCATGTAATCACGCCTGACCCTGTCGCTCCTGCATACCGCACGCTGCTCGGAACCGCATGGTTCCCCGCAGCGTGCGGGGCTTTTTACGGCCCGCCGGTCCTCAGCCGCCAAAATGGTCGCCCATTGGCTTTGGTCCTCTGGAAGTCTCACCGAAAACACACCACGACCTTCAGTGGGCAAGGCTGAGATGGTGAAACGGTGTTCACCGACCATGAAGTGTTGTGTCCGGAATGGCCTCACCCAACCGTAACACAATCGAATACGGAGGCCTTGCTTTTGCTGCCCCATTGATTGCCGCTGCGTTTCCGGCCTGTAACGTCAGTTCCATCAGCCTCGCATGAAGTGCCATCTCAACCCAGTTTTCCGTATGCCACACGTCGGCCGGTGCGTCGTTGGGGACCGTTGAAGGCCCAAAGCTGAAATTTTGGCGATCAAGACCTTCCCTCCTGCCTTTGCACCTCTGCGTGAGACGAAAATCAGCAGAACACCGGCGAGATCATCGCTGTAGTCACGGGGGGGGGGCCACCGCCCGGGGCGCGCAGCATCGGCGCGCCACACCGCCAACAACAGAATACACTTCGCTTTCGCTGCTGTGCCACATTGACGCTGCATCCCGCAGGATGAGTCGCAGAATGCGGGCGACCGCATCAGAAAGATACCACAAGTGACCGAAGTTGAGCCCACTTGGCGTCAACTGACGGAAGCGATTCACGGACACCGTCGGAGCGAAACTGAGTGCGCCGGGACTTGAACCCGGGACCTACGGATTAAAAGTCCGTTGCTCTACCAACTGAGCTACGCACTCGATCGAATTGGGCACTCCCACAGCTTAGACAATTCATGCTCTTCTGGCAACCAGGTTACTGTGGTTCCCCGGGGCGTCTCGCAGGGAAGAACCTCCGGTGCTGACCAGTCGCAAAATTGGCAGCGATTCTCATCTCTGGCGGCAGAATTTGCTTGACAGCGGTCGCGTGGGCTAACCGAACGTGGGGACACCGGCTTTGCTGAGCAGGTTCAGGATTGTTCCGGGTATTTCACACCGCAAAGCCCCAAATCCTGAACTGCGGAATAGTCTTTTTTCTGTTTTCTCCGTAGAATAATTGCCCGTTTTGACCTTGCAGGCTGTCTACCTTGCGCGCCCTGTGACAGCACTTTTCAGCCTTTCGCATGGCTCTCGCCTGCTGTCAGCCACCTGGCCCTTTTTCATCCCCAGGAGCCTTCGCAACTGAATCGTCCAGCCCCCGCTCCTGCTGCCATCGAAACCCTGTTCCCTCTCCCGCCACTCACCATTATCTCCGGTGGCCAGACCGGCGTTGATCGCGCTGCACTCGATGCGGGGCTCAGGTACCACCTTCCGATTGGCGGCTGGTGCCCACGCGAACGCCGGGCTGAGGACGGTCCCATTCCCGACATTTATCCGCTCCGGCCTACCGCCGCCCGCTCTTACGCCGTTCGCACCGAATGGAACGTGCGCGACTCCGATGGCACCCTGATCCTTCTCTGTGGCCCCCTCTCCAGCGGCACTCGGCTCACGCTGGAGTCCGCCCAGGCTCAGAAACGCCCCGTGCTTGTGATCCAACTCGACGCCCCGGAGAATTCGCTTTCCGACCAGCCCGCCACAGTTGCCGCGTGGCTTTCCCACAATAAGATCCGCGTACTCAACGTCGCCGGCCCCCGCGGCAGCTCTTCGCCCCGCGTCTACCCGCTGGCTCTCGACTTCCTCTGCCGTCTCCTGCAGACCCTCCGCACCCCATAAAAGTCCTCGCGATGACCGCTCAATACATCATGACCATCGAAAACCTCACTCGCCTTTACGACGAGAAAGAGGTTCTGTCTGACATCTGGATCGCCTTCTACCCAGGCGCCAAAATCGGAGTGCTCGGAAACAATGGCTCCGGCAAAAGTACGCTCCTGCGGATCATGGCTGGCGAAGACAAGGACTTCATGGGAACAGTCCGGCCCGCCAAAGGCATCCGAATTGGCTACTTCCCCCAGGAACCACGGCTCGATCCCGACAAAAGTGTGGGCGAATGCATCGAAGACGCCGTCGTCGAATCCCGCCGCATCCTCGACCGCTTCAACGAACTGAGCATGAAGCTCTGCGAAGATCTTTCCCCCGAAGAAATGGAACGCGTTCTCGACGAACAGGCCCGCGTCCAGGACGAAATCGACCACCGCAACCTCTGGGAACTCGATCGCACGCTCGAAATCGCCGCCGACGCCATGCAGCTCCCGCCCGCCGACCAGAAAGTCTCTGTCCTTTCCGGCGGTGAAAAACGCCGCGTCGCGCTCTGCCAGTTGCTCCTCAGCAACCCCGACATGCTCCTGCTTGACGAACCCACCAACCACCTCGACGCCCGCTCTGTCCAGTGGCTCGAACAATTCCTCGCATCCTTCTCCGGCACCGTCGTCGCCGTCACCCACGACCGCTATTTCCTCGACAACGTCGCCGGCTGGATCCTCGAACTCGACCGCGGCAAGGGAATCCCTTTCGAGGGCAACTACACATCGTGGCTCGAACAAAAACAAAAACGCCTTGAACTCGAAGAACGCCGCGAATCCCGTCGCCAAAAGGAACTCAAACGCGAGCTTGAATGGGTCCGCATGTCCCCCAAAGCCCGCGCCACCAAAAACAAAGCCCGACTCCAGCGATACAACGAACTCGCCGCCCAGCAATATGACGAACGCGACGACGCCGCTCAAATCCAGATCCCCATCACCCGCAAACTCGGACAACTCGTCGTCAAAGCCGAAAACCTCTCCAAATCCTTCGGCGGCAAACAACTCTTCAGCGGACTCACCTTTGATCTCCCACCCGGTGGCATCGTCGGTATCATCGGCCCCAACGGTGCCGGCAAAACCACGCTCTTCCGCATGATCATCGGACAGGAAATGCCCGACTCCGGAACTCTCCGAGTCGGCGAAACCGTCGATATCTCCTACGTCGATCAATCCCGCGATTCGCTCGATGGAGCCAAAACCGTCTACCAGGAAATCTCCGGCGGACACGATATCCTCGAAGTCGGTTCTTCAAGAATCCACGCCCGCGCCTACTGCGGTCGATTCAACTTTAAAGGCTCCGACCAGCAGAAATTCGTCGGACAACTCTCCGGCGGTGAACGCAACCGAGTCCATTTTGCCAAACTCCTCCGCTCCGGTGGCAATCTCCTGCTGCTTGACGAACCCACAAACGATCTCGACGTCGATACCCTCCGCGCACTCGAAGAAGGACTCGAAACCTTCGGCGGCTGCGCTGTCGTCGTCAGCCACGATCGCTGGTTCCTCGATCGCATCGCCACGCACATCCTTGCCTTCGAAGGCGATGGTTCCGTCGTCTGGTGCGAAGGCAACTACCGCATCTATGAACAACAACGAAAAGAACGGCTCGGTGAAGCAGCCGACCGCCCGGTCGCTGGCCGATTCAAACCACTCAGTCGCTGATGGCAGTCAGCTGCCGTCTGCCGTCTGCCATTCATCATCTGCAGGAATTTTGCCCGGTGTGGTCAGTGCGTTGCTGCCGCGCATTCCTCTCCCGGATCTCACTCCTCGCCCTCCAATCCGTGTTTCAACCGGCGATTCACAGCTGAATCCCCGAACAAACCTCTCCTTCCGGAAACCACCGCCCCATGGACTTCCTGCAGCTGTCTGGCCGCAATATTCTTGTGACGGGCGTCGCTAATCGCAAAAGCGTTGCATGGCACACCGCAAAGGTGCTCAGAGAGGCAGGGGCCAATCTGCTCTTCGCCGTCCGCTCGAATGCTCGCGCAGAATCCGTGCGAAAGCTCTTCCCCGACACCCCCGTGTTTGTTTGTGATGTTGAACATCAGGACCAGATCGATGCTCTGAGGGATGCCGTTGCTGCCAATGTCACCTCACTGCACGGACTGGTGCATTCCATCGCCTTCGCTGACTACTCTGCCGGCTGGCTTCCGTTCCACCAGACTCCTCGCAGTGCCTTCCTGCAGGCTGTCAACATTTCCTGCTACTCGCTGATCGCTCTTTCCGAATCGCTCCGAGGCCAGCTTGATCCGCACACTGGCAGTGTGGTCACAATTTCGATCTCAACGACTCGAATGGCAGCCGAAAACTACGGCTACATGGCCCCCGTGAAGGCGGCGCTCGATTCCTCCATCTGCTTTCTTGCCAAATCCTTCAGCCAGTTTTCCCGAATTCGCTTTAATGCCGTCTGCCCCGGACTGCTCAAAACCAGCGCCTCAGCCGGGATTCCAGGCTACGTCGACAGCTATCTTTTTGCCGAAAAAGCGACGCTCCGCAAGCAGGCAGTGCAGACCGAAGAAGTCGCCAATACCGCCGCGTTTCTGCTCAGTCCACGTTCCTCCGGAATCAACGCCCAGGGCCTCGTCATCGACGCCGGAATGGGCGTCAACTACTTTGATCAGGCACTGGTAAGTCCCTGACCGGAACCGATTCCCATCCCAGAGACACCCCGGGTTTATTCTGAAGCAATTCGCAGCGAAAATGAAGTTCCGCCCGAAAACTCGGGTATGATAAAACGTTGACGACTTCGCTCCCGAACGGCTCCTGCCGTTTCTCATCAGGTCCCGCCCATGTCCCGATCACCATCCTTTTACCGCTGCCGACCCGCTCCGCAAGCGCCAGACCGCTCGGGAATGTCACTGGTGGCCGCGGTGGTCGGCAGCCTGCTGTGGCTGATGGTTCTGGCGACGCTCTGGCTGGCCGTCGCCCGACGTTCCTCTGCACCCTCCGCTGCCTCTCCAGGCCCCACTCCCGATTCCCCCGGTACCGACGAAGTTACCCCCCCCGTCACCGCCACCACAAAGACAATCAAGCTCAGCTTTCCAACGCGTCCGCTGCCCGACTTCACGTTTCCCGAAGCGCAGGGCGGAACACTCAGTCTCGCTGATCTCAAAGGCAAACGCTGGCTGGCCAACTTTGTGTTCACTCGCTGCGTCGGCCCTTGTCCGCTCATGACAAGGGACATCGCCGACCTCCATCGTCGTGTCGCCAATTCCGCTCCGGATTTTCTGTTCGTCACATTTTCCGTCGATTCCAGCTACGACACCCCCGAAGTACTCAAAAAATACGCCGAAACCTTCTCAGCCGACCCCGCGCGATGGAAGTTTCTCAGCGGTGACGAATCAGCCATTCATGACTACGTCCGCCGCGGCTTCGCTCAATTCGTGCAGCCCACCATCGGCGACGCCCGGAAGCCGGGCTACGAAGTCGCCCACTCCAACCGCGCCGTGCTCGTCAATGAAGACGGGATCCCTGTGGGTACATGGCTGATGACTGTGCCTGAAGACGTAGTGAAACTCCGACGCGTGATCGAAGGACGCGATGAATTTCCAACCCCCGGTCCCATCCTGAGGGAAGAGGCCGATGGTCAGAACCCCCCAATCAACCTCAATATCCTTCCCGTCCGCTCGCAGGACGATGTCCCTCCCGACGCAACCGATGCCGCGTCCGACTCCGCACCAGCCCCTGTCCCCGACAAATCGGCCACACCCTCTGACGCTTCACGCCCTTCACTCGCGCCCGCCGAGCCCGCTGCGGCCGATACCCCCGCCTCCCCCGCCGCCGCTCGCGACTCCGAAAAGCCTGCCCCCGGACCCCCTCGTGAACTCAGCACAGTCGAACGCAACCGTGAAATCGATGCAAAACTCCCCAGCTGGATCCGAGCTCTTCCCAGCCTTAACGCCACCCTGAATGCCCTCTGCACACTGCTCCTGATCGCCGGTTACTTAGCCATCCAAAACGAACGTCGCGACCTGCACCGGAATTTGATGGTCTCCGCTTTCGCCGTGTCCGTTGTCTTCCTCACCTCATATCTCACCTACCACGAAACTCTCTACCGCTGGACTGGACAGCGCGGTCGTGCCTTTGTTGGCTCTGATTTCGCCAGGATCCTCTACTTCTCGATCCTCATCCCCCACGTCATTCTCGCTGCACTCGTCCCCTTTCTGGCTCTGCGAATTTTCCACCATGCGTGGAAACAGCGCTGGACCAGCCACCGCCGTCTCGCCAGAATTACGTTGCCAATCTGGCTGTTCGTGTCGATCACAGGTATCGTAATCTACGGAATGCTCTATCACTGGCCGTGGAGCACCATCCAGCCAGCCCCGATTGACCCCGGCTCCGCACTGTAACCCGAATCAGTCGCCGATCAGGTAATTAACCAAGGTAGTGATTCCAATGCTCAGGCCCCTCAAAACTCTGCTGCTCGCAGCCACCATCGCCCTGACCTGCGGCCTCAACTCCCCGGCCATGGCCTGTCCGGGCTGTAAAAACGCCAACGAAACCGACAACCTGCGCCCACGCGCCTACATGCTCAGCATCCTCTTCATGCTCGGCATGCCGGCCACTGTCTTCACCGGCTTTGGCTTCGCCTTCTACCGCATGGCCAAACGCTCCCCCGCAGACGCTGCCGCTCTCGAGGAATACCTCCAGCAACACGCCAGTCAAAACCCCCAGCAATCTCCCCCAACCCCGCCTGCTGCCAACTGACACAGGACACAAATCCCAAAATCCCGTCGGCTTTATGCTTGCAAAGCTGAATCCGCAGTGCATACTCCCGCCTCTTCGGGCGATTAACTCAGTTGGCTAGAGTGCATCCCTTACAAGGATGAAGTCGGGGGTTCGAGTCCCTCATCGCCCATTCTCATTTTTGGTAAAGACGCGAAATCAGGCGAAATACTAGGAAAAACAGCGGTTTTTCGATCTTCAGGTTTTTTCAATTTTTCATCATTTCGCCCCACTTCGGTTCTTTTTCGCCCCACCATACGCCCCACCATTTCCGATTCAGGGGCCGGCGAAGGGGCCGCTTCAAGTCCGGCCGCCCGGTCGAAGTG
>Ga0172373_10008372_pt1 | contig 13152 bp, 7 predicted proteins | sample Lak10m_2_FD_114546 | JGI IMG/M metagenome (GOLD analysis project Ga0172373, IMG submission 114546) | Freshwater microbial communities from Kabuno Bay, South-Kivu, Congo - kab_092012_10m | ecosystem: Environmental > Aquatic > Freshwater > Lake | place: Democratic Republic of the Congo: South-Kivu... | reverse complement strand
TATGCTTCAATGGGGCCGCGACTTGTTAGTCGCGGAAAGAGGCGACGCGAAGCCGCTTACCGTAGCCGCCTGCCTGCTTCAATGGGGCCGCGACTTGTTAGTCGCGGAAAGAGCTGGGGTGATGGCATTTTGCCAGCGGCATGGGCTGCTTCAATGGGGCCGCGACTTGTTAGTCGCGGAAAGGGACAGATCGACGGTCGCGCCGTCGCGAGTTTCGCGCTTCAATGGGGCCGCGACTTGTTAGTCGCGGAAAGTTGGCGACCTGTGCTTTAATTTGTGACAAGCTTCGCGCTTCAATGGGGCCGCGACTTGTTAGTCGCGGAAAGGTCTTTGAGGGATTCACGATATTCGGTGGACATACTTTCGCTTCAATGGGGCCGCGACTTGTTAGTCGCGGAAAGAGCTAGATCGGGGCATATCTCGGATGAAAATTCTTGGCTTCAATGGGGCCGCGACTTGTTAGTCGCGGAAAGCCATCGGGTAGCCGAAAAACTTAACGGCAGGCCAATCGCTTCAATGGGGCCGCGACTTGTTAGTCGCGGAAAGGGCTAGCCCAATCCCAGCAGGCTCAGGACGCGGCTGCTTCAATGGGGCCGCGACTTGTTAGTCGCGGAAAGCAACGAACCAGATCATCGAGCCTGCGATCGGGGAGCTTCAATGGGGCCGCGACTTGTTAGTCGCGGAAAGTCGATCGTTCCGATCTGTCTTCTATCAGCGGGCCAAGGCTTCAATGGGGCCGCGACTTGTTAGTCGCGGAAAGCATCGCGACGATCAAGATGACGAAGCGGCCACGGGAGCTTCAATGGGGCCGCGACTTGTTAGTCGCGGAAAGAGCGTAACGCTAAGGGGATTCTATGACGTTTATCGAGCTTCAATGGGGCCGCGACTTGTTAGTCGCGGAAAGTCCGATTGCTTGGACACGACGAGGGAATGCTTTATCTGGCTTCAATGGGGCCGCGACTTGTTAGTCGCGGAAAGGCTCGTCGAACTCGTGACCCAGCCCGACAGTGTCTCGCTTCAATGGGGCCGCGACTTGTTAGTCGCGGAAAGCGGCAAGCCAAGGCTAGGACACCCACGGCCAGTCGCCTGCTTCAATGGGGCCGCGACTTGTTAGTCGCGGAAAGACGATCGCCAGTTCTCACAGTTGTTCGCCTATCTGGCTTCAATGGGGCCGCGACTTGTTAGTCGCGGAAAGCCTTTTTTGCTGGTGCACCACCGAATAACCAAACCGCTTCAATGGGGCCGCGACTTGTTAGTCGCGGAAAGCCTTGGCTTCGTCGTCGGAATCCTGACCCTCGTAGCCGCTTCAATGGGGCCGCGACTTGTTAGTCGCGGAAAGCTGTCGGCTCGCCTTGACAACAATGTCCTTGGCTTTGGCTTCAATGGGGCCGCGACTTGTTAGTCGCGGAAAGCCAGATCCGATCTACTTTTACAACGCATCGAGTTACGCTTCAATGGGGCCGCGACTTGTTAGTCGCGGAAAGTTAGCAGATGCTCTGTTTGCCTCGCACAAAACACAGCGCTTCAATGGGGCCGCGACTTGTTAGTCGCGGAAAGTGAAAATCAGCGTTCTCAATCCGGTAAATTGAATCGGGCTTCAATGGGGCCGCGACTTGTTAGTCGCGGAAAGGTACGGTGTTGGTCGAGTTCCGTTCCCAAGGGTGTCTGCTTCAATGGGGCCGCGACTTGTTAGTCGCGGAAAGTCAGAGGCGTGACGAATATGCTTCCGGTCTTAATCGCTTCAATGGGGCCGCGACTTGTTAGTCGCGGAAAGTTGATGATCGGGAATCGCTTTCGACTTGCCCTGCGGGCTTCAATGGGGCCGCGACTTGTTAGTCGCGGAAAGATTTCGAAGAAAATTTATCGAGGTGCATTCGGTCCGCTTCAATGGGGCCGCGACTTGTTAGTCGCGGAAAGCCTTAATGGCTGCCGACGCTCAGAATATCGAAATGGCTTCAATGGGGCCGCGACTTGTTAGTCGCGGAAAGCCGGACTTGCCCAGCGAAGGCGGCGAATGCTACCAGGCTTCAATGGGGCCGCGACTTGTTAGTCGCGGAAAGTCCGCCCTCGCAACCCTTTTTGCACCCTAGGGTTGCAAACAGCTTTGCGAGAACTCCTATAAACTACAGTTCCATGTCCCATCTGTCCAACCCCCTTTCTTTCCTGAATAGACCTATTTCCCTGAGAATTTCACACCCGCGAGCACCCTATGGGTTTTCTTTACCACCTGACTGCTCGCACACACCGACTAACGCGTCACAAACACCGGATACCGAGTGATCTCGCCCGTCAAAAGCCGGGCTAATAACCGAACCTGGATCTCAATCAACCGACGGTAACTAACCCGATACCCAAACATCGGATGGGTCACCAACTGATCCATCCGCTGCTCATACGCTAAATAAAAACTCTTGCGACCCTTGGCTGTCAAAGCGACCGCATCTCCCGCCGATATGAAATCATCCAAAGTCACCATCCGCTGGTTGATCGCACTGATCACCGCCGAATCGACAATCAATGGCCGAAACGGTTCCATCATGTCCAACGCCAACGACGGTCGACCAAACCTCGGTTGATGATAAAAACCCAAATAAGGATCCAATCCGACCGTCGCACACATGACCGTCAAATCCTTGGCCAAGACTCCATACCCAAGCGACAGCAGCGCATTGATCGGATCACGGGGTGGTCTGCGATTCCGCTTCTCAAAATCGAATCGAAATGCATCCGTCCCATCAGTCGATGTGGCCAACCCAATGACATCCTCATCACTGGCCATCGACATCTTTTTTGTTGCATTGACTTTGATCAATCCCGAAAATGCCGAGAAATAAGTCCTAGCAGCAACTCCTTCGACTCCTAGTAGCGAGCCGATACTATCCACTCGCTTGGCTTCAATCATCAACGATTTCAAAAAGTCCAAAACCTCCGTCGGTGGCTCTATATGATTTCGTTGGATCATGGTGCGCTGATTGCGGTTCTTGCCGATGACCAATTCCTTCGCCAGCGAAAGACAGAACTTGGGCTGATCCGCTTTCCGGAACTGTTCACGCCGCCAAAGTATGTTCCTTAAGCCTACCGCTTGGGTCATCCCGTGAAACCAGCCTCCGAAACTGAAATAGGCCAATGGGATATCTTCCTGAAGTAAGATTTGAATCGCTTGTGTCGAAACTTGCACGGCTCCAAAAAGGTTCAATTGCGACACGTCCTTTAAGCGAATTTCCTGAATCTTCTTGTCTTTTTCTTTGATCGTCAGGACTTGCCCGCTCACACCGACACTCATCCCCTGGGTGTTCAAGTAGACTGGTTTGGCCTCATCGCGTACAGTAACCAATTGGCGAATAGGTTTTTGTTCTTGTTCGTCGGTTTGATCGATCTGAACTTCCCGTGGCAATCCAACTTCGAACAGCAGCGGTTGCCGGAGTCCTTCGGGTTCTGTCGAGTCGTATCTTGTACATCGACTCGTTTCGTCGGGCAAACAGATCGATACCAGTGAGCAACGTGGGCATTTGGGACTATCGACCAAGGGGGCCGGAGCGACGAGTTGACTCGATAGTGAGTTTGCTTGCTGGATCGCTAGTCGGGTCTGATCGATGAGCTCGTCTGTGATCGGGATGCGAACTCGTTGCCGAGTTTCCCAGAAAAAGATGACGGCTTCAGTACATTGGTAATTGTTTTCTCGAAGCACGAGTGCTTGAGCGCACACCTGGACACGTTCGGGATCCCACGCGTCGAGGGATCCATCGGGGAGTTTGCGGGGTGAACCACGTTTGTAATCGACGGGCGTGGCTTGATTTCCTCGGACTTCGATCAGATCCATTTTGGCGATAATTCCGAACTGGTCGCTTGAAAGCGTGACACTTCGTGCGTGAATCTTCTCGAATTCTTGTGTGGCGGTATCGGCGTTGGGTAATTCGTCAGTCTTTTGGTCGACTCGTCGATGTTTCGAGACACCTTCGATGGTATCGGTGTTATGTACAAATAGGCCATCGACATGTTCTAAGTAGAAGAGTCTTGGGCAGTAGACGAACTCGTTGAGCATGCGTGCTGGCAGATACTCACGATCTTGATCAGAGTCCAGGCCGAGGGGTGGATTGGATTCGATGAGTTGGGACATGATTTTTTGGGGTGTTAGATGACGACGCAGGCGGAATCGAAATGGGAGTAGGGCAGTCCGATGGCATCGATCACACGTTCGCCTCGTCCGTCGCTGGGTCCAAGATCGACGAAGAGAACTTGGTCGACATCGTGATGGATAATTTGTCTAAGTTTCTCTGCGAGGATTGTTTTTTCGGAATCGGTCAGTTGACATTCGAAGACGCTGAGTTGGAGGTGATCCCCCCAGTTTCGCATGGTTCGGAACACTTTACGGAGCCGTTTTGGTTCGCAGATATCGTAGGTAACGATGTAGGTATTGCGCATGATCTTTTGCGTAAGAAAAAGAAACCGACCTGATTGTCAATGATCATGCTAATTCGCGATGCAAGGAACACAAATGTTTTCCGAGCAGTTGGGAATTTTATTGGTTTTTAGCGCAATTTCGCTATAAGCCACCCCGTCTCTTTACTTGCGTCCAAATCATTTCCCCTTTGAATTTTTGGTCAAACCCATGATGGTTCGGCATTGGAGGAACCTATCTCAGTTTTGCAAGTTAAACCGAATCATCGGCGCGAAAAGAACCAAGTCCGAAATGACTAGCGTAACCGAGGCATAGCGGTAATTTTGAAACGGAAAGCGGTTCATGAAATGTAATTCGAAGAGCGAACCCGCAGTCGGCAGGTGGAACAGGTGGGGACATTCCATTTCGACGTACTCGAATAAAGTGCCTGAATGCTAATGTTTCTTCTCTCAGTATTTCGACAGTCTCTGCTGATGGCAATCCGCGAGACTCCAACTCCGCTTGAACTTGGCCAACCAGCGAATTTCTACCCGTCTTCTTTTGAAACCGAGGTAGGACGAATGGAGTAAGGCTTTGCCACACTCGAGAGCATTTCGACATTATTGACGCGTTCGTACTAGAAAGTAGTTCTTCGGCTGTACCAACTCCTGCGACGGCCAGTTGCAGCTCAGAACTTTTTTTCGCATACGTTTGCCGGATAGATCGAATAGCAAGTTGTGCCTCCGAATCGAACCCCATGGGCGCATGAATCAGAACGTGGTCGAGTTGCCCATCCTGATCAAGGTCGAGCGGCAAAATGTGGGCATGTCGGTGCGAATTGCGAAGTGGGTTTCCTTGTTCATCGCATCCTGATAATACAGGGCAATTTTTTCTGAACTTTCGGAAGAAAGTTCCGACAAGTTGTCGATGGAGGATTTCCGCCTGAGGTAGTGTTCGATATACGGGTGGAAGTGCTGATCGATTCCCTGTCCGTGTAGAAATCGAGATTAACATAGAGTCGACCGAGGGTACGTTTGGGCACGCGGGAAGCGCTGGTGGCGCTACATTCATCCCGTTAGCTGGTCTAGAATACAGGGATAATTGGGATCCTGGAGGTTGAGCCCATCGGCGATCTTTCCACCAAGCGGTGTCTTTCGTTAGACAGTCAATCAGATCCGTTGGGTAGGCATCGAGAGCTTTTTCACGGGCGGATAACGCATCCTTGTAGGCCTTCGCCGTGGGTTTAACCTTTCCTTCTGGAAGTGGGTGACGATCTGAAATTTCAATTTTTTTGCTGTCATACCACTCAGCATACGTCGTTGGAGACATCGGAACTAGGACGTGTATTTGTTCCTGGCCGGATTCGAGGACATCCGAACCTTCGAAGGGGATTGTGTTAGGGGCTACTTCATCATCGCAAATGACCGAAACTTCAACCCAGCTCTCACTTCGTCCCAGGTACGATAGAGATTCGGCAAGTTGTTTGAACATTGCAAACTCTTCCTCCGTCAGGACGCAATCCCAGAAGATTATTAATGACTCGTTGTTGGTATCAGCCCAAGTATCAAAAACTAATGATGTTTTTTCAACACCGGAAGAGCTTAGCACACCGATCGGCATGTAGTGTCGGGTGTGAGTCATACTCACGGTCGGTAATCTATAGCACGGCTTAGAGCACGCAAGTTTATCAAGCAAACATCGTGCAACTTCGGGGATCTCGTCCCATGAAAAGTATTTGAATCCACTGGCGATGAAGGCGCGCAAAAAACGCCATGGGCTCGGAGGCCACTCGATATGCCCTTCATTTACATGAGAACCAAACGGTGTCGCGTGGTAGCGACCCGAGGGAAAGCGTACTTCAAGAGCAGGCATTAGTTGTCTCCTGATTCTTGTTCATCGTCGTCTTCACCTGAGTTTTTCTTTTCTTTAGCGTTTGATATATCGTCTTCATACGTCACCTGTGTTTGCACCATCATGGACTTGCAGCCATTAATCGATTTTCGAACCGCATTTGCAAGTTCAGACAGATTAGGGAGTGCAAAGTCGCTTGGTCGAATCGCAAAAACTGAATTTCGGTCGATAGGCTCTAAGTCACAAGCAGTACGCAAGCGTAGATCGCCGTCCAGTAGCTTTCTGATCTTGTATAGTGACAGGAGTATCAGTAACTCGGACGCTCTTTCGTCTAATCCATACCCTCGGATTTGAGCTATATCGATACAAATGTAGCAAACAATATGTTGAGCAACATATTCATCACGAGCGAATGGAACATTCCCAAAACCACTTTTAGTATCTCCTGAAGGATTTACATGGTCATTCTTGACCCCGCCAGAGGCCGCAACTTCGACACCAGACGCTTCAATGAATGCAGAAAGCGCCCTTGCAATCCGCAATCTTCCTCCTGCGAGTTCTTTCTTTGCAAGAAAAACGCCATGAATTAATGACCCAATATCGTACTTCAACAATGTTTCCGCCAATCTTCTCCGATTTATAGGTCCCTGCTCCAATGTGCCCAGATCATTTTTTATCGCATCGAGAAATGACTTGTCCTTCTTGCCCTCTAATAAATAAGGACTGTTAATCCGGTGCGACTCTAGCATGGAGTTTGTTAAAAACTCACCCCTTCTAAGTACCGTTACGTGGCTAATGCCAGTCAAGTCTTCGACTGGACTATTCGTAGTCGAGTCCCAGCATGTCGTCTCTAGACGATTTGCCATACTTTGGGCGCTCTCGACAAGCAGTTTTCGCCCCGACGTCGTGCGATATTCCGCTGCACCTAAGCTGGGGAATCCGGTTGGTTGAAACCGATCTCCGAGCAAGGGCTTCAAGGGGACAGCAAAAAGAATCCTATTTTCATCGATCAATTGTTTTGCGTTAAACATGCGTTTGAACCTTAATTCTTGGGTCAATTGTCTCGGCAGCCCGCTGGAAACTACCTTGGGAAAGTGGAAAAACGAGTGCCGCAGCCCAGCGCCGGGCGGTGGTCTGATTTACAAATCCGAATGAGACTGGAGACTTTATCCCTACGCTTTGCAATCTTCTCCTTGCAATATCTATTGCACGAGTTGATTGACCAGATCTCAATAGCCTAGTGACTGAGGATTCGACGGGAATCATCCTGTCACCATTCAATGATCTCGGAAGATGAACTAGCCGTAGCATTAGCCATGAGTCATCGGGAAATGCTCCGGTTCGAAGTTGTCTTGGGGTTTCGAGGGAACGGATGTGTTCTTTTCCTACCTGATTCCATTTCAACGCCATTAGAGCACGGGCAAGACTGAAGAGTTTGCGATCATCAACTGCACCGATGATGAATTGATGGATATCGTCGAGGCTCGCACCGCAGTTTCGATGAGGCACGAGTGGTAAGGAGCGCTTCCCCGATTGTTCTGCCTCGATGATTCGCCTTTCAACGATTGCAGCACAGTCTCCCAGTAGATCGCGGCCGGACATCACGACACGAGGATCTTTAGCGATTGTCTTGCCAGATATATTGAATTTAGGAAATCGTCCGGGGACAAGCGGTAGCCAATGGTACCGAATCGAATCAACAGGATATCCTTGACGATCATACTCGGAGGCCGCACTTGCCATCGCGATAGCCAGTCTTAGTTCGACGCTGTTGTCATTGATCGCAGAGAGCCATTCCGGTCGTAACGATGGAACCGGCCCTGATTCAATCGCTATTCCATCCCTCTGGAGTCCTTCGATTTCGAGGCATGCGTACAACACAGACTGCCACTGTGTACTTCTGGGTTGTACGGAATCGCTATTGGTCAACACCTCAAAGACTGCGTCCATAAGCGATCGCTCGGCGACTCGAAGGCTTGTGGGCGAAAAATTGTCACGGGCTTGTCGTTGAAGCCTCTCTAACCAGGACGCTAGATCGTCTATGAGGTGCTCAAATCGATTTGTGTTAACACGAATTCTTCCAAGCGATACAGCAAACGTAGATTGACCATTTCTTTCGAGATATCCAAAACGATTGAAGTGCGACACTCCTCGTGAAATTCCCAGTCGACAAATAGCCCTCGCCGCATCAAGGGGCCGCGATGCGGGTTGACGACCCAATTGAACCCTCGACTCAGCAAATAATGATGAGATATCCGCGTAATTGCTTGGCCCTCTCCAAATGGGCATCCATTGCTCACCTCTTTGTGCTTTTTCCGCTCCGGCCGACGCATAGCCCGCCGCGTGAGCGCGAACGGCGAAAGGGGCACTCGCGCAAATCAGATCGTTTGGAGAAAGCCGGCGCGTAGCCCTAGAAGAGAATATAAGTACACCCTCCATCATTAAAATGAAGTCCCATGGGTCAACAACCGAATGACCTTCGGCACCGGTTGAACTATTAATGCCACCTGACGCCCCTGGTTGAAATTGACCAATCGCACCAGTTGACAAATCGCAGGTTGGGGTTCTCCAAAATGACCATTTCAACAGTCTTGCAGCAGAAACAGTCGGACTGCCTGCTTCAGAGTTAATTTGAAATACCTGTCCCAGGCGTTGCATCCAATTGTTAGTAAAATCGAGATTTCCATCATTGCCGCCGGTTCCTAAAAGGGATGGCCAAATAGTGTTCCCCTGATCGTCAAGAACAACGGCAGACGCAAGCCACTGTGCATGTGGCCCTCGCCAAGTTCGTCGACAATTAAAAATCAAACTTTCCTTAAGCAATTTGAATCGGCGTTCGGCAATTGCGAGCAAGCGTTTATATCCAGGTTCCTCTTTCAATTTATTCGCATCTTGTGATGATACGGGTTTTTCGGTTGATTTCAGAACTCTGGATATCACGTCTAGTTCATGTCTATATTTTGCAATGGCATCCTTGGCTAGATCCATGGTATTCATTTCTGCTTCTATTTTTGAAATTGCCTCCAATGGAATGGGTGAATTTGAAAGCAATAGACGCTGAGTATCATTCTGGAACGAACTGTCTCTTTTAGTACTTGCTTTTATCGCTCTAATCGTTGCGTCTGCTGTCGAGATTTCTTGAAGCAATACCCTTGCGGCAAGTACACCTTCTCGAAACTTTCGAAATCTTGGTGCTGTTGATGTCTCTAATGGGTTTAGACCCGGATCATTATTCTTAAAAAACCCACATCCTTTGTTCCATGGTGACAGCAGAGGCGTTGGTTCGTACTTTTCCAAGAACGCCTGTTCTAGTTCATCACGTGACAGGGTACTTAGCAATTGAAACTGTTCGTTCTCCCACCAACCACGACATTCAGGGTCAAACTGTTCAGCGACAATTCGAATAATTCCGAGTGCCTTGAGGTAATTTGCTAACGGAGTCGGAGTGCACCCTGCGAACGTGTGATGATGTATTTTCATTTGCCGACCTTGTTCTCAATCGCAGGATCCATCGTTTGTAACTTAGATGCACGTACGTCTGCAGCACGAAAAACCGCTTCCAAATAGCCTAATTGAATTGGTCCGAGGCGATCCAAGACGCTTTGAGCACGTTCTCGCCAACTTCGACCCGTAACATTCGATAGCCCCATAGCTGCTGGTTCCAGCGAGAGCGTTAACGGAGCAGTCGGGTGGTCATCTATACGCATCCTGACGCTCTGCAAAACATCACCATCTCGAACCCCACGAATAGGCAAGCCTCGTCCATCTCCCGTTCTGTCGACATACTCCTGATCGCTTGGACTCGCGTGAAGCGCTAAACGGACTTTCCCATGATGACTTGCGACCAAATATATCAGCAAATCAAAGTCTTCTTCGCTACACGAGAGTAGATCCGAAACGAAACCCGGAATCGATTCACTCCTAGCCCCAATTTCATTCGGCGTAGTGGTTATATCATCACCATTCATGGATATTCCGGGAGGCTGCGTCCGTTTGGAAATCAGCCAATCACTCCACTTGCCTAGCAGCGCTGGATGATCCGGTTTGTAATGCAGGAGGACCGCAAACAACGCTAAGGCGCTCGCAAGTTCATGACGAAAACCCACCCGCACATCCTGGCCTAGCTCATCAGCGAAGTACCGTACTCGACCCGTATCGTGTACTCCCGATTTAGCAAGAAGCACATTTAGATCTGCTATATTCGACCCGATCGGCTTCAGGATCGATTGAAATGCTCGGTGAGCCTTACCGACGTCGTGCCATAGCGATGCGAGAATCATCGCAGAGCATAACGACTCTTCTAATTGGAGTGCCGTTGCGATTCCAGACACTGTTTCTTTGACTTCGTGACTGTGAAAACCAATCGTTTTGCAACCAAGGAAACTCAGTTGGTCGTTCTGCTGTTCGTTATCAGCTAGGTTCGAGTCATTGATATACCCGTCTGCTGTTGCAGATCGGATCTCCTCGACGGGTTCGTTCGATGCGGAACTAAATCCTCTAACTGAGTCATATCCACCGCAGCGACTAGCGACACAAACGATCCGCCCTGGAATCAAATCGGTTCGTTTGGCGATTCTCCACGTTCCATCGATCCAATCCCAAACCCACGCAGAATCCTTCATTTTGCCGTCTAAACTGGACTTCGCCGACGATTTTTTCAGTTCGCCACAAAGCCAGTTTCTGGCTTCAAGAAAAGGCACAGCGCATAGTTCCCGTCGATCAGGTTGACGAGAATCGACAGGCTTTTGCCCTTTCTCAACATCGATCCAAAAAACATGCAAGTCGCGCTCATCGCCACTTCGTATGAATCGACTGATATCAATATCCGCACCTGTTAAATCAGGAGTGGTATCGAATAGCTCATCGAACTCTTGTCGCATCAACAGATGCTGGGGATCATAGGGGTACAGTTTCCTCCTTTCGTTAGGATCGAGCGATTCCTCGAATCTCTCTAACTCAGCGATACCAACGTCCGATATCTTCTGGATCCCATCGAGGGATGCCAGCAATTCTGCCTCTGAGTACGGCAAGCAGACCTTTTCGCTAATTCCACGATCTACGACATGTACCGTCCCAGTGCCGCCATATCGAGCACATCTTCCAAATCTCTGCACAAGACTCGTCCAGGGCGCTAAATCCGTCACGAGACACCCAGAGGAAATGTCTACTCCCGCTTCTACTACTTGCGTGGCAATGATAATTCGATTCGTTCCTATGCGACAGCTTGGTCGGGAAAGAAACTCTAATCGCCACCGCTCGCGTTCGATCGGTCGGAAACGACTATGTACTAAATGCAAATCCTGATTCGCATCTTTTTGCCGAATCACATCATATAGCTCACACGCTCGCCTCACTGTGTTGCAAACTACTAGTGTAACTCTTCCGAATCCTTCATCCTCAAGTTTGCTATGGGACTCTAGCACGAGATCGGCAAACTGCTTTGAATCCTTTTCGGGAATCGCATGCAAGTGCAATTTCTTGCTGACATCAAACAAGCTCCCTTTGCGTTCGTTTGCTGGGACAACGCAGGGTTGTCTGCACCAATCGATCCAATGCCTCTCTGTGTCAACAGTACGAAGCCATTCAGGTTGTAAGGTTGCACTCATCCACCAGGTTTTACATCGTTTCGCCCCCTTTTGTTGGTCTTCTTCACGATACGCTTGTATCTGTGCGGATGTCGCCAATCCAACGTCCATCAATTGAACTTCGTCCATCACCCAAAGCGAATCTGCGTTCAAGAGGCCAAATTCAATTGGCCATCGCGCCCGCGAACTACCGTAGCCTCGGTTCAATGCCCTGGAAAGCAACATGTCCTGTGTTCCAACAATCACTGAATTACTTTCAGGATACAGGAACCAATCTCCTATTTCCTCACCACCCATTGCTTGATGCACATCGACATGCATGCTACTTGAGACATGCTCGTTGATTCGTTCGGCAAGTCGCTTTGCAAGGTCGTATGTCTGTTCTACTAACACACGCATTGGCAAACACCAGATAAGCCTTCGTGGCCAGGCAGCGTCTGCACGCATTGCCCGATGATACCCCCACGTTGCTATTACACCTTCCGTCTTCCCGAGGCCAGTAGGGACTCGAATCAACCGAGTATCGGAATCGGTGCGACTGGCCAAATCGCTTTGCCATTTTCTCGGCTCCGGATAGTCCGTTATTTTGTGGAACCAGTTTGCAAAGGTGATTTCGGGCAATTTGCATGTACTCCGTACTGTTGTATTTCTCGACTGACGCCGTTTTACCCACCCCGGTGACACGTCTGGTCACTCGGTGCCACGATTTCAAAAAATTTCGTATCTCGAAAAGGGGGTACTCCAAAATGATTGAGGAGGGTGCGTACCTGCCAGCATTCGAAACCTAACCTCTCGGAATTCGGCTTTCAACTACCCTGTCACCCCATAAATCGTGAAAATTCACAAAATCGACAAAAGATTTTGGCTCAGGTATTGCTTTATGACATGAGAGTACCGGGGCAATCGCCCACCGGCACAGGGTCTGTCAGCCCTTCGGATTTGGAACAGCCAATAGAGCCTCTGCACCCAAATGGTTTTCAGGCCTGGAAGGCCGACACACCATGGATTGAATTAGCCTTCATCTCCATGCGCCCCCGTTGGTCTGTCAGCCCTTCGGGCTTTAGCGATTCTTAGGATGGCCGCTTACCGGTGGTTATCACCACCGGCATAGGGTCTGTCAGCCCTTCGGGCTTGGAACAGCCAAGAGAGCCTCTAAACCCAAATGGCTTTCAGGCCTGAAAGGGCGACACAACCTCTGCCTTAACCTTCGATGGGTTTTCAGGCCTGGAAGGCCGACACAACCTCTGCCGGGGTCCGTAAGGCCCCGGCGGCCCTGGATAGAAAAAGAATGCATCAGGCCTGAAAGGCCGACACACCATGGATTGAATTCGCCTTCAT
>Ga0172373_10008368_pt1 | contig 13155 bp, 18 predicted proteins | sample Lak10m_2_FD_114546 | JGI IMG/M metagenome (GOLD analysis project Ga0172373, IMG submission 114546) | Freshwater microbial communities from Kabuno Bay, South-Kivu, Congo - kab_092012_10m | ecosystem: Environmental > Aquatic > Freshwater > Lake | place: Democratic Republic of the Congo... | reverse complement strand
CTAACGCAACTGCCGCGGGGCAACATGACATCCAGACTGATTTCAGAGACAATCTCGCCACCACAACAACCGGAAAGGTCGGGCGGAGTATTTTCTCCGCTTTATGTGTAGTTGCTTCTCAACTGATCGCGTAGCGCGGCACACGTCCACTCTGCGGACCCTGCAAGTTACTTTCGCTACGGCTTTCAATCATGCGCTGATGCAAGTTAAGCAGTCAGCGCATCCCTTGTCTGACACGACTGAAACCACGCTGCTCTCCCAAGGAGCTTGGCGGGTATTGTTACGTCTGTCGCTTTTATCTGCTCGGTCTCGTTAAACCATGGAAATCCTGTTACTGATTGCCCTCATTGTTCTGAATGGCCTGTTTGCCATGTCGGAGATTGCCCTCGTCACAGCGCGGCGAGCCCGGCTTGCCCGACTGGCGGAAGATGGCGATGGTGCCGCAGCGGTAGCGATCAAACTTCACGACGAACCGACCCGCTTTCTCTCCACGATCCAGATCGGCATCACTTCGATCGGCATACTCAACGGTATCGTCGGCGAGGCTGTGCTGGCCGAACCCTTTGCCTTGTGGATGCACGAACTCGGGCTGGAGAAAGAAGCCAGCAGCATTGCTGCCACGGCCCTGGTGGTCATTGTCATCACCTACATCTCGATTGTGATCGGCGAGTTGGTTCCCAAGCGCATCGGCCAATTCAATCCGGAGGGTATCGCCCGCCTGGTTGCCCGGCCGATGCAGTTTCTTTCCCTGTTCACCCGCCCCTTCGTCAAATTATTGTCGTTCTCGACCGACACGATCCTGCGCCTGCTTGGCCAGCGTGAGCAACCGGGGCAAGGCGTGACCGAGGAAGAAATCCACGCCATGATCCAGGAAGGCTCGGAAGCAGGCGTCATTGAGGATCAGGAACGCGAGATGGTGCGCAACGTATTTCGCCTGGATGATCGGCAGATTGGTTCATTGATGATTCCCCGCGCGGACATTGTCTACCTGGATGTCGACCGATCCATCGAGGAGAACATGCAATGGATTGCCGCTTCCGATCACTCGCGTTTCCCGGTTTGCCGTGGCGGACTGCATGACGTCCTGGGCATCGTCAATGCCAAGCAACTACTCAACCAGAAACTGAAAGGCAATCACACCGATCTTGCAGCACAGCTGCAACCCGCCGTCTTCGTTCCCGAAACCCTGAATGGAATGGATCTACTCGGCCATTTCCGCGCCTCGGGTACCCAGATGGTTCTCGTCGTCGATGAATATGGCGAGGTTCAAGGGCTGGTTACATTACAGGATGTGCTGGAAGCGGTGACTGGCGAGTTCAAACCGCGTAATCAGGAGGACGCTTGGGCGGTGCAGCGGGAAGATGGCACTTGGCTATTGGACGGTCTCATCCCCATCCCGGAACTCAAGGATCGACTGGAATGGAAATCTGTTCCAGAGGAGGACAAAAGCCGTTACCACACCCTAAGCGGACTGGTGATGTGGCTCCTGGGCCGTCTGCCGCATACCAGTGACAAGACGACTTGGGAGGGTTGGGAGTTGGAAGTCGTCGATCTTGATGGCAAGCGTGTTGACAAAGTATTGGCTAAGAAACTCCCTCAGGAAAATGTATCGCACGAAGAGGTACCGGAGTCCAACGACAAAACAGCCCCGGCTGGCAATGGATAGCCTGCATTTGCTGAAAGCCCTGTTCCTCGGGCTTATCGAGGGGCTGACCGAGTTTCTACCGATCTCAAGCACGGGGCACCTGATCCTGTTTGGCAACTGGATCGACTTTGCATCGGGCGAAGCTCGAGTATTCGAAGTCGTCATCCAGTTTGGCGCGATTCTGGCCGTCATGTGGATCTACCGCGAGCGCATTCGTCATCTCGCTACCGGTGTATTCGAGGGAGATGCGGACAGCCAGCGTTTTGCCAAGATTGTTTTGGTCGCCTTCCTGCCTGCCGCCATCATCGGCGTACTCTTCATCGGGCCGATCAAGCGCTATTTGTTCGATCCCGCCGTCGTTGCTGGCGCATTGATCGCAGGCGGGATCATCATCCTGCTAGTGGAACGCCGCACCACGCCACCTCGAGTCCAGTCAGTGGATCAAATGACCTGGCGTCACGGGCTCGCAATTGGCGCCGCACAATGCGTCGCCATGATTCCCGGCACCTCGCGATCGGGGGCGACCATCATTGGCGGCATGCTCTCGGGCCTGTCGCGTCAGACCGCTACGGAGTTCTCATTTTTTCTGGCAATGCCTACCATGCTGGGCGCAGCGACCTACGATGCCTGGAAGCACCAGCACCTACTAAGTGCCGATGATCTCGTCGCCATCGGTGTGGGGTTTGCGGCCGCGTTTTTCAGTGCCCTACTGGTCGTCAAGGCACTGATACGCTTCATTGCCAATCACACCTTGAGCGTTTTCGCCTGGTATCGCATTGGGTTGGGCAGCCTGATTGCGGTGATGCTTGCCACCGCTACAGCATAAGGCGTTGTTCAAACAACCAAGGTCAAACCCAGCCACCCCAGCGTGGTCAAACGCAGTATGTCCTGGGATTTTTCGTGGCGCCATACCGCCATGACCAGGAAAAGGTTGTAAGGCAGCAGAATCAGGTGCAGCAGGAACCAGAGGCCACCATCGGCCATTCCCTTGGCCAGCAGAATCATCGAGAACATCGCGACAAACGCATTGATCAGTGTCGCGACTGCCAAGGTATCCCACCAGAACAACCTGCGCAGCGAGATATCACCCTGCCAGCGGGAACGAATGAACCCAAGAACGGGGGATGCTGAGCACGCATCGGCTATCAATATTCACTCCCTGGCGCCATCCGGATATGCTGGCTGACGCTCATTGCAGAACTTGCGTAAAAAAGAAGATCGTTGCCTTGACAAGGGCAAACACAACCCCTGACACCACGACCATCGAAACCGCTGCCATGATAACGCCCGCGCTAACCCAAACGCCATCCCGCTCCAGCAAGCCCAGCGCCATCAGGCTGATCGCCAGCGCCGGCAACATATTGCCCAGGGGAATGGGGAGCACCAGGACCAGGGCCAGCACGAGGCAGACAAATCCCACCACATACTCCATCGGCGGCATCGCCAGAACACTGGCCCGCGGTTTGAGAAGCTTCTCGGCTCGTTCGAGCCAGGGGGCGATGCGATGGATCAGCACATGGAAGTCCTCCCGGGACATCGAGCGCTGGGAAATGATGGCAGGTAACCACGGCTTGCGGCCAAACATGACCTGCGTCGCCAGGAAGATCAGGGGCGCTCCCAAAACGGCGGACGTCCCTGGCGGCGTCGGCAATACATTCGGAATCGCGAAGACGAACATCAAGGCTCCGAGCGCCCGATCACCCAGCGCCGTGAGCAGGTCGCCGACCGAAATGCGTTCGCGACTCAGGTCACTGGAAAGTATCCGGAGGACAACCGAGAGGGGGAGCTTTCCTGGCGCGTGAGTACGCTGGAGGGCATCCGTCACGTGCTGACGGCCTTTTCTGCCGCACGGCCATCATCACGCAAATGGCCAAGTTCCTCGCGCAGCTTGCGCATCTCCTCCCGCATCGCGCGGAATTCGGCGTGCATCTCGGCCTCAATGTGAGCCCGCGCCTGGTCGGAAGCCTGTGTCGCTACTGAACGCTCCTCATCGCTGTAACTTTGCATGGCATTGACGATGATGGCGATGAAGAGGTTGAGCATGGTGAATGTCGCCACCAAGATGAACAGGACAAAAAATATCCAGGCATGGGGGAAGTGTTCCATGACCGGCCGTGCAATGCCCATCGACCAGCTTTCCAGGGTCATGATCTGGAACAGGGTATAGAGGGAACGACCGATGCTGCCAAACCATTCCGGATGGCTGGCCGCGAAGAGGTTGGTCGCGATGACGGCAAAGACGTAATAGATGATGAGCAACACCAGCGCTATCGACCCGAGGCCGGGGATGGCTGCCAGCAATGCACCAACAACCCGGCGCATCGAGGGAACCATGGTCAGCAATCGCAGTACCCGAAGAACGCGCAGAGCACGCAGGACCGCAAACGGGCCGCTTGCTGGCACCAGGGCGATGGCGACGACCAGAAAATCGAACACGCTCCACGGGTCACGCCAGAACGTGGCCCGATGCACGAAGAGGCGTAGCGCGATTTCAGCGACGAACACGGCCAGTATGGCCCGGTCGAGACCGATGATGAACTGGCCGGCGGTGGCCATTGCGGCCGGCGATGTTTCCAGCCCCAGCAAGACCGCATTTACCAGGATCAGGGCGATGATGAAATTCTGGACGCGGCCATTTTCGACCCAGCAGCGCGCACGCTGACGAAAATCCGGTTTCGAACACGTAGCGATGGTTGAATTATTCATCTGACTAGCGATAGGCGAGGAAGCTAACTGCAAGAAGTGCAACCGTTGCCCACCCCAAGCGATCAACGTACCGATGCAGCGCTTCTTCCATGCGCGCACCGCCCCACTTCATAAGGCCGGCGACGAGAAAGAATCGCGCACCGCGTCCGACCACGGATGCCAGCGTGAATGGCAGCAGGGCCATCGACAGGGCGCCGGCGGCAATGGTGAACACCTTGTAGGGAATCGGCGAAAACCCTGCGATGAACACCGCCCAGAAACCCCACTCTCCGAACCAATCGACCGCCTTCTGGTAAGCAGGCCAGTACCGGCTATCCTGCAACCAGGGCAGCAGCGCGTCAATCGCAAAGTAGCCGATGGCATATCCAAGGAGCCCGCCTGCCACGGACGTGAGTGTCGTCAGCAGGGCCAGACGCCAGGCACGATGAGGTTGCGCAAGGCACATCGGCGCCAGCATTACGTCCGGCGGCACCGGGAAAAACGAGGACTCCACGAAGCTCATCCCGCCCAGGTACCAGGGCGCATGCCGGTGCCGGGCCCAGACCATGGCCCGGCGATAAAGCGGCGAGAAGAGTTTCATCAATCGCTGCTGTTGGCGAAGCCCAGCAGGTGCAGCAAGCTGGTGAAGAGGTTAAAGATCGAAACGAACAGCGATACCGTGGCCATCACGTAGTTGGTTTCGCCGCCGTGGATGATGTTGCTGGTCTCATAAAGAATCAGGCCGGACATCAGCAGCACGAAGGCGGCGGAGATGGCGAGCGACAGCGCAGGAATCTCGAGGAAGATCGCCGCCAGGCTGGCGACAAAGGCAACCAGAATGCCGACCATCAGGAATCCCCCCATGAAGCTGAAATCCTTCTTGGTGGTCAGCGCGTAGGCCGAAAGGCTGATGAAGATCACGGCGGTGGCGCCCATCGCCTGCATGACGATCTCTCCGCCGTTGGGCATGCCAAGGTAGCGGTTAATGACCGGGCCGAGGGTATAACCCATGAAACCGGTCAGCACGAACACGAGCGGGATGGCCATGGCGCTGTTACGCATTTTGGTGATCCCGAACAGCAGTCCGAAGAAGCCAACAAGGGTCAGGATGATGCCCGGGTGGGGCAGCTTGAGCGCAACGGAAATCCCGGCAACGACCGCCGCAAAGACCAGTGTCATCGACAGCAGCATGTAGGTGTTGCGAATAACCTTGTTGGTTGCCAGTATCGATTCGGCACCACCGTGGGGGAAGGCAATTGCCTGGGATCGGATCGGATTCATGTCTGCTCTCCTTCGTAAATGACTGCGTGAAAAATAAATGGCACTGACTTCAGCGAACAACAAGTACCGCAATACGACTCAAATGAATCACCTTGTAGGCTACCGAGCCAACAAGAAGGTTTTCGGCAGCACCCAGACCGCGGCTGCCGATCACGACGCCATGGCACCCAAGCGTGTCGGCGAGAGCCACGATGCTGTCCGCCGCCTCACCCATCACGATATGCAGACACCAAGGTATTCCGGCCTTGTCGAGCAAGGCCCAGGCGTCATCCGTTGCCGCGAGGCCTTGGTTCATCAGGTCCGACTCCGCCGCCTCCTTGCTCATCCAGTGCTGGACATTCACCACATGCAGCGTGCAGTCCTTCATTTTGGTGGCGAGCCGGATCGCCTCGGCGACCGCGTGCTGACTGTGTCCAGAACCGTCAACAGCCACCAGCCAGGTGTTGCTGCTTGTGGAGATAACTCCAAGACCGCAGTCGATGGTCAAGCCAACAAGGCGACCATCCGTATCCCGCATTGTATCGATGGGAATCTGTGCTGGCCTTTGACGTTGCAGGTTCATGATGCCTCCTCTTGAGCAAGCTTTGTGTTGCGGGTCATGACCAGACTCAGGATCACGGACAGCAGGATGATGCCGCCAACAATCGACAGCGACCACTGAATCGGCATGTGGAACCAGGGCATGGCCAGCATCTTGCCGCCGATGAAGACCAGCACGATCGCCAGTCCGTACTTGAGAAGATGGAATCGATCCGCCATGTCCGCCAGCAGGAAGTAGAGCGCGCGCAGCCCCATGATGGCGAAGATGTTGGAGGTGAACACGATGAAGGGATCGGTCGTCACGGCGAAGATGGCCGGGATGCTGTCCACCGCGAACACCAGGTCGCTGGCCTCGATCAGAGCCAGAACGAGGAACATTGGCGTCGCCCAGAGAAGACCGTTTTGCCGGACGAAGAACTTCTCGCCATGGAATTCCGGCGTGATGCGCAGGTGCCCACGTAACCAGCGCAGCAGCGGATTCTTTTCCAGATCGGGCTCAGCCTCGGCGAAAATCAGCATCTTGATGCCGGTGACGACGAGGAACGCGCCGAAGACGTAAAGCACCCAGGCGAACTGCTGCACCAGCCAGACACCGGCCAATATCATGCCGGCACGCATGACGATGGCGCCCAGCACGCCATAGAGCAAGACGCGGCGTTGCAGTTCCGGCGGCACGGCGAAGTAGCTGAAGATCATGACGAAGACGAACATGTTGTCCACCGACAACGACTGCTCGATCAGGTATCCGGCGAGAAACTCCAGCGTCTTGGTCCGTGCCACCTCGGCGCCCTGGGTGTCGTTGAGATACCACCAGAGCAGGCCGGCAAAGGCGAGGGCCAGACAGACCCAGGCTATTACCCAAGCCAAGGCCTCCTTCACGGAAACCCGGTGAGCTTTGCGCCCACCGAAGACAAACAGGTCGAGTGCCAGCATGGCCAGCACGAAGACGATGAAGCCGGCCCACATCGGGCCGGTGGCGAAGGATTCAACCGTCACGTTCATATCTTGTTGGCCTTATCAATGGCATGCTGTGCCTCAGGCGGCATGTAGTTTTCATCATGCTTGGCCAGTACCTCGGTCGCCGCGAAGGTGCCATCCGGATTGATGCGGCCTTGCGCCACGGCACCTTTCCCCTCCTTGAACAGGTCAGGGAGTATCCCTGTATAAAGAACCTGAACCTCTTTGGCGGTATCCGTAATCGTGAAATGAACGGTCAGGTTGTCGCGGCGAATCGATCCCTCCTTGACCATGCCGCCAATGCGGAACGCCTTGTTCTGAGGTGCTTTCCCTTCGACCACTTCAGTGGGCGTGACAAAAAAGGCGATATTGCTGTTGAGCGCATTCATCACCAACACCGTCGCGATCGAGACGGTAGCCAATCCACCGACGATCAGTGCAATACGTTTCTGGCGTGGTTTCAACGTGTGATCCCTTCAAATCCGGATGACGTCATTGGGCTTGCCGACGCAGTGCCTCGATACGTTCTTCGAGCGGCGGATGCGTCATGAACAGGCGCTTGAGGCCGCCACCGCCACCGCCGGCGATGCCGAAGGCAGCCATCTTGTCCGGCAGTGGTTGCGGATGCAGCGAATTCAAACGTTCCAGCGCGGCGATCATGTTCTGGCGGCCGGCAAGGCTGGCACCGCCCTGGTCGGCGCGGAATTCGCGCTGGCGCGAGAAGTACATGACGATGACCGAGGCGAGGATGCCCAGCACCAGTTCGGCAATGATCATGGTGACGAAGAAGGCTGGCCCCTGGCCGCGCTCGGTCTTGAAGACAACACGGTCGACGAGATGGCCGATGACACGCGACAGAAACATGACGAAGGTGTTGACCACCCCCTGAATCAGGGCCAGCGTCACCATGTCGCCGTTGGCCGCGTGAGCGACCTCGTGACCGATGACCGCCTCCGCTTCCTGGCGGGTCATCTGCTGCAGTAAGCCCGTCGACACGGCGATCAGCGAACTGTTCTTGCTCATGCCGGTGGCGAAGGCATTGACGTCGGGCGCGTCATAGATACCGACCTCCGGCATCTGGATACCGGCCTGCTGGGAGTATTTGCGCACGGTCTCGATCAGCCAGAACTCAGTCGAATTGGCGGGGGCCTCGATGACGTGAACCCCCATCGACTTCTTGGCCGACCATTTCGAGATAGCCAATGAAATCAGCGATCCACCAAATCCCATCACAGCGGCGAAGATCAGCAGTGCCCCAAGATTGAGGCCATTGGCGTTGAGATAGGGTTCGACGCCGAGCAGGCGCATGGTGACGGAGAGCACCAACACGATCGCCATATTGGTGGCCAGGAAGAGAAATATGCGTTTCATGACGGTGTTTCTCCTTTCATGTATCAGGGCATGACGGTGATGATGCTCACCTTGATCCCGCCCTTGGGCTTCTTGTTCAATACAAACTTGACCTTGTCACTTTCGAGCATGTATTCGTGCTTTACCCCATCCACTTGATCGGAGGCTAGGATCTGTTGCGCATAACCACGTGCGGCAAACCCATTGACGTAGTGAGTCAGCACGGCATCGGAATCGGCGTTCCCTTCGTAGCGGACCGTGATTTCCCGTCCGTCGCGGTGCCAATGTGAGCGCGCCAGGCCAGGGAAACGAGCCACTGGTCCCGGATCGGTTCCGGAAACATCCCGCTGTACATGTTCAGGCGTCGGAGTAACCAAGGAAGGCACGGGCTGAACAACCGGAAGAAGCTTGGTTTGATCTTTCAGCGCCACTGTTGTCTGCTGCCTGTCGATGTTTTGCGTTCGTGGAATGGACTCCCAAACCCAAGTCGCTATTTCGATGAGTAATACAACCACGAAGGCCAACACCGCCATCATGCTTACAGCGATAGCCATCCAGGTGCCCGGATGCCCCTGGACAAACCGCTCCGCTGCCTCGCGCAAATTGAATGGCTTCACTCTCGCCTCAACGAACATGAAAGCTTTCTGGCGATACGGACACCATCAGACGGCGATGGAATCACTGTGTTCCGACAGGCGGCTCAGAGATCGCCCATGGTTGATTGATGTATCCCGCAGCCGACACAGGCGACGCTCTAGCGTCTGGCTTGCCCGATCGGCCGCCAGATCGATCGCAGCATAAAGATCCGACTCCGTATCCTGGATCACCACATCGCGGTGACCGGGCAGCGGAATGTGAATCTGACAGCGCTTGTCCTTTCCGCCCCGAGGGCCGTTGATGTCGGAAAGGTTGATCGAAACCCTCCTGACGTCATGCCTTGCCCAATCGAGCGCAAATTCGAGGCGCTTTTGAGCATGGTCACGCAGCCCGTCGGTCAGATCGAACTCGCTGGTTTTGATGTCGACTCGCATGAGAGATACCCCGCTGTGGTTGATGACATACAGAATGGTAGGGGTAACATATACATCTTACAAATCGAATGTAACGACATCTGACATCGACTTTAACGATGTATTTATATGCCGATCTCCAGCATCCGCTGCGGGAGACCACTTACCCGAGGTCAAGACCATGGCAGTACTGAACTTCAAGCACCTACGGTATTTCTGGATGGTTGCCAAGTCGGGCAGCATCGCCAGGGCCAGCGAGCAATTGCACCTCACGCCCCAGTCCATCAGTGGTCAGTTGAGCGAGTTCGAGGATACCCTGGGCGTCGAACTGTTCCGTCGCGCCGGTCGCGGACTTGAACTGACCGAGACGGGACAGCGCATGCTGAGCTACGCCGAGCAGATCTTTACGCTTGGCAATGAACTGCTCGAATCCTTGCATGAAGACGCCTTACCCCAGAGCACACCATTTCGGGTCGGAATTGCCGATTCGGTGCCGAAAATGGTGGCTTATCGACTCGTCGAACCCTCTCTCGGCGGCAGCGATCCCATCAAGCTCATCTGCCGGGAAGGACGGCTTACGTCCTTGCTGGGGGACATGGCAGTGCACCGCCTGGATATGGTGATCGCAGATCGTCCCATGCCGGACAATCTGAATGTGCGGGGCTACGCGCACTTTCTCGGGGAAAGCGGCGTCAGCATCTTTGCCGCCAAATCACTTCTCAAGCAGGCCGATGGCGAATTTCCTGATTCATTGGGGAACAATCCATTTTTGATGCCGGGTGCGGATGTCGCCTTGCATTCGCGGTTACTGCGCTGGTTCGAGTCCGAGCGTTTGCGCCCACGTATCGTCGGCGAGTTTGACGACAGTGCACTGCTGATGGCATTCGGGCAGGCCGGCGCAGGCTTCTTCGCTGCGCCGACAGCCATCGAGGATTACATCATCCGTCAGTATCAGGTTCAGGTCGCCGGTCGCATTGAAGTCGTCCGCGAGCAAATCTATGCCATCACGAACGAACGAAAACTGACCCACCCCATCATTTCCGCCATTTGCCAGTTTGCCCAGCATGATATGTTTGGTGGCAAGAGCACCAAGAAAATCAAACCATGAAGCATCAGACCATAGCACTGCTTGTACTCGCGGGATTTGGCAGTGGCTGCGCCACTATCGACAAGCCAGGCCAGCAACATGTACATGTGATCGCTACCGCCAAACCCGGTATTTCCGGCAATCCGTTAGCAACCGAAGTGGCCAAGCCGAAGCCCCGCCTTAACCCGATGCAGTCTTCGCAACAGTTGTCACCAAGCGCCACAACCCCGAGTGGTGAGCAACCCTTTGCAGTCATCAAGGTCGATCCCAAGACAGGAAAGTTGACTGGCGAGATGGAGCTCCGCCTCCAAAAGGTCGTGGAGGAAGCCAAGCAGGATGAGCGCACTTTGCTTCGTGTCGAAAGCTTTGTCCCTGCTGGCGGCAGTTCCGGCTTCGATCTCGGCAACGCTGAAAGAACCCTCCAGATCATCAAGGACCGCCTGGTTGGATCGGGCATTTCACAGCGCCGGATTCTGGTTTCCAGTTTTGGCGCCGAGCACGATCTACAGAGAGATCCGACCCGCCATTGGGTCGAGATCCATCTCATCAGGGCTAGCGCGGCATCAACACCAGCGTCGACCGGAACGAGAAAGTAATCCATATCTCGACAAGTCAGGATTGTTCGGATTAGCGACCGTGAAACTCTCAAGACTCTATCAGCCGCGCAATCCCCAGTTCTGGCTTCTGGTTGTACTGAATCTGTTATCCACTGGGATTTCCCACATTCTCCGCAGCCAGGATCTTCCCCTGTTGATCACCTTGGTTCTCGCGACATTTGCGCTGGTGAATTTTGCGATCGGCATTCACATCGCGCTGCAACTCATGAGAGAACCTCCCGATACCCGAGCAGAGAAACAGTAAGTATTTATCGATCATTGGATACGTATAATTCTGTTTTTCTTTTGAATCGACAACCACTATCCTTCATCGTGTCTAACCCCATACCCACAGGAGACCTCGATGAAATCTCTTTCACTACTCGCAGTTGTTGTCGCACTCGGCCTAAGCATCGGTGCCGGTGACGCGGAAGCGGCCAAGCGGATTGGTTCAGGCAAGTCTTCCGGTATGCAACGCCAGATGACCCCGCCGGCCAAGGCGCCGGATGCCACCTTGGCATCAAAACCGGCCGCTCCCGCCAGCGCCGCCGCCCCGGCCGCTGCCGCTGCTCCCGCCGCCGCGCAAACCGGCCGTTCCTGGATGGGCCCGGTCGCCGGTCTGGCTGCCGGCCTTGGTCTCGCGGCACTGGCCTCTCACTTCGGCTTCGGCGAAGAGTTGGCTTCCTTCATGATGATGGCGCTGCTGGCATTTGTCGTTATTGCGGCCGTCGGCTACTTCATGCGCAAGCGGGCTGCAGGACAACAGCCCGCAATGGCGGGTGCCGCTGCGGGCAGAGCGCAGAACGCCTTCCAGTACGCCGCCAATCGCGTTGAACCTGGCCAATCCGCATCGCGTGGTTACGATGTGTCGATGCCTGCTGCGTCGGCCAGTCCCAGCATCGCAGACGATAGCCCGTCGGCCGCCAATATCCCGGCAGATTTTGATGTGGCTGGCTTCGTGCGCAATGCCAAGGTGCATTACATCCGTTTGCAGGCCGCCAACGATGCCGGCAATCTGGATGACATCCGTGAGTTCACCACCCCCGAGATGTTTGCCGAGATCAAGTTGACCATCGCAGAACGTGCCGGCCAGACCCAGGTAACGGACGTGGTTGCCATCGAAGCTGACGTCATTGACGTGGCCGAAGAAGACAACCGCTATGTCGTCAGCGCCCGCTTTACTGGGCAGGTTCGAGAGGACAATGGCCCGGCCGAAAGCGTCGATGAAATCTGGCATCTGGTCAAGCCGCGCCATGGAAACGGCGGCTGGTTGCTGGCGGGCATTCAGCAAGTCCAATAAATCTCAGCGGTTTTTGTGCCACCTCCCGGCGCCGCGCCAGTGTTGTCCCCCACTGGTCGGCGCCGTCTTATTACCCCAAACATGCATGTAAAACTCATTCTGCCGATTGCTCTCGCCATCGGCCTGTCAGCCTGTAGCAAGCCGGTTGAGGACTTGCGTCCAGGCCAACCCGTGAAGACGCGCCAGACAGCGTTCAAGGAGATGCTGCGGGTTTTCGAGCCAATGGGAACCATGCTGCGTGATGGTAAATACGATGCCGGCAAGTTTGAGATCCTGGCCACCGAGTTGATTGCTAAACGCGATGGTCCATGGATGCATTTCGGCCCCGATACCAACTATCCACCCACCAAGGCCAAACCTGAAGTCTGGGAGAAGCAAGCCGAGTTCGAGGAGGAACGCGAGGCTTTTGTCAGGTCAACTGATTCCTTGCTGATCGCGGCCCAGTCAAAAGAACTCAAGAATGTGACCGACGCCTACTCGAAGGTATATGACCACTGCCAGTCCTGCCATCAAGATTTCAAGAAAAAGTGACATGGATACTGTGTTTCTAAGGAGCACTCCATGACCACCAAAAATCATAAGGGTCTTTTGAAAAACGAGTGGGTTAAGCGGCATGTGGGTTGATTTTGCTGAAATCGAGCTTGCCGGCGAGGAGGAAGACGACGGTGCGGATTGTGGAGAAGTTGCCATAGCCGCGCGCCTTG
>Ga0172373_10008363_pt1 | contig 13164 bp, 12 predicted proteins | sample Lak10m_2_FD_114546 | JGI IMG/M metagenome (GOLD analysis project Ga0172373, IMG submission 114546) | Freshwater microbial communities from Kabuno Bay, South-Kivu, Congo - kab_092012_10m | ecosystem: Environmental > Aquatic > Freshwater > Lake | place: Democratic Republic of the Congo... | reverse complement strand
CCCTGCGCTGGTGCTGCTGCTGAGCGTTTAGCAAGGTTCGATATACCAGCCTATAAAATCGGGTCAGGCGAATGGAATAACTATTCATTAGTTCGGCATATAGCGCGAGCAGGTAAACCAGTGATTCTCAGTACTGGAATGAATTCAATTGAGTCGATACGTCCGTCCGTGGAAATATTACGTGCATTTAATGTGCCATTTGCACTGCTTCATTGCACGAACGTCTATCCAACACCTTATAACTTAGTGCGTTTGGGAGCTATGAATAAGCTTAAAGATGCGTTCCCAGATGCGGTAATAGGACTCTCCGATCACACCCTTACAAATCATGTTTGCCTTGGTTCAGTAGCACTGGGAGCACGAATTCTAGAAAGGCATTTTACTGACAGTATGAGTCGCCCGGGTCCTGACATCATATGTTCAATGGATCCGCCTGCACTCAAAGATCTGATTGAAGGTTCACGAAATATATTTGAGGCACGTGGCGATGAAAAAACTGCAGTCGATGCCGAAGCGCCAACTATTGCATTTGCTTTCGCATCCGTAATTGTTACTGCTGACCTAGATGCGGGCGAGATTCTTACTGAGGATAATCTTTGGCTGCGACGGCCAGGGGGCGGTGATTTTAACGCCACTGATTACGATAGACTACTCGGCAAAGAATTAGTGGCGCCAATTAAGCGCGGCGCACGCTTGACTATTAATCATGTTGGAAAAAATTAAATGGTGCAAGTTAAAAAGATATTATTTTTGACAGGCACGCGAGCGGATTTTGGAAAACTAAAAGCGTTGATGCTTGCTCTGCAGTTAGATCAAAACTTTGAGTTGCATGTATTTGTGACAGGAATGCACATGCTTGCCAAGTATGGATATACCTGCGAAGAGGTTGAGCGAGTTGGCTTTTCAAATATATATAAGCATTTTAATCAAAATGCAAATGATGGCATGGATCAGGTTCTGGCTAAAACAATTACTGGTTTATCTGATTATATTCGTGAGATTAGGCCAGATCTGTTGATCGTACATGGCGATCGTGTGGAAGCTCTAGCTGGCGCAACTGTAGGCGCTCTTAACAATATACTTACAGCTCATATTGAGGGAGGCGAGGTCTCAGGCACCATCGATGAGCTGATACGACACGCAGTTACCAAAATGTCGCACGTACATTTTGTAGCGAATCAAGAGGCTCAGAAAAGGTTGATTCAACTCGGCGAAAACGAAAATGTAGTGCATGTAATTGGATCGCCTGATGTTGATGTAATGAATTCTAATTTATTGCCGAACCTTGCTGAAGTGCGTCGGCATTATCAGATTAGTTTTTCTGAATATGCGGTACTTGCATTCCATCCGGTCACAACTGAAGTAGCAAAATTGCGTGAGGAAACGCGCATCATGCTTGATGCACTGGAGCGCTCGGAACGAAACTATGTCGTAATTTATCCCAATAACGATCTTGGCGCTGAAATCATTCTCGAAGAATATAAGCGCATCGCGTCGAATCCTCGATTCAAAATATTTCCTTCTATGCGATTCGAATATTTCTTAAGCTTGCTGAAGCATGCTGATTTTATGATTGGTAATTCCAGCGCTGGTGTGCGCGAAGCGCCACATTTTGGCGTGCCCGCTGTGAATTTGGGAAGCCGCCAGCACAACCGTGTGATGAGTTCGCTTGTGGTGAATTCTGCTCTAACCCCTAATGGTATAGATGCAGCTATAAAAAATGCAGTGGCGCTGCCGCGCGAACCTGAGTGCCTATTTGGTGACGGTGATTCTGCGCGCCATTTTCATGAAATACTCTCTGAAGAATCTTTTTGGAGTCACTCAAAACAAAAGCATTTCATAGACCTGCACTACTAATATACGACTCATAACCAATTCAACCATCTGAGATCAAAAAATGTCTAACACTTCATACTTTGGTTTGCCAAGCAAGGTCCTCTTTTGCAAGCATTGTGTAATTTCTAATCAACGGCCAAGTTCTACCGTAGAGTTCAAGCACACTAAGGACGACAAAAAAAGCACGATTGGCTTTGATGATGATGGTGTTTGCGATGCGTGCCGCTATCAAGAGATAAAAGCTGCTCAAATCGACTGGGAGCGACGGGAGAACGCTCTTATTGAAACGCTCGCCAAATATCGTCGAAATGACGGTGGTTATGATGTGATCGTGCCTGGTAGCGGGGGAAAAGATAGCGCTTACACATCACACATTCTTAAATACAAGTATGGTATGAACCCGCTTACGGTTACCTGGGCACCACACAAGTACACGGATATTGGTTGGAAAAATTTTGAGAACTGGATTCATGTCGGTGGTTTAGATAATATTTTATTTACCCCAAATGGACGTTTACATCGGTATCTAACTCGACAGGCATTTTTGAACTTACTGCACCCATTTCAGCCGTTTATCGTCGGGCAACGAATAATCGGCCCATTGATGGCTGCAAAGTTCGGCGTAAAGTTGGTGATGTATGGGGAGAATCAGGCTGAGTATGGGAACGATCCTAACGAAAATTTCAAGCCGACAATGGATCGTAAATTCTTTTCGATAGGTGATCCACAAGATATGGTGCTCGGTGGTAAGTCAGTCCGCGACATTATGGCGGAAACTGAATTCACTCTTAATGACTTTGCGCCGTATATCCCACCAAGTGCAGATTTCCTGGAACAGCGTGGCGTAGAAGTGCATTATTTGGGTTACTACTTAAAATGGGACCCACAAGAGTGCTACTACTATGCCGCAGAACACACTGGCTTCCAGGCCAATACTGAACGGACCGAGGGCACCTATTCGAAATACAGCAGTATCGATGACCGTATCGATATGTTTCACTACTACACCACATTGGCAAAGTTCGGCATTGGTCGTGCTACCTACGATGCTGCACAGGAAGTACGAAATGGGAAAATTACCAGAGAGGAAGCTGTGCATCTGGTCAAACGTTACGATCAGGAGTTTCCGCGCAAATACTTCAAGGATTTCCTTGAGTACATTTCGCTGACCGAAGACGAATTCCATGCCACAGTTGATCGCTTCCGTTCTCCGCACCTGTGGGCAAAAGAGGATGGAGTTTGGAAGTTGAAGCACGCTGTTTGGCATGAGGAATAATGATGATCGCGCGTGACGTTCGCTTGATAGCCAGACTTGACATAAAAGGACCTAACTTAATCAAGGGCGTGCATCTTGAGGGACTACGAGTCATTGGTGACCCACAAGTTTATGCACGGAGATACTATGAGCAGGGTGCCGACGAGATTATTTACATCGATGTAGTAGCCAGCTTGTATGGTCGAAGCAAATTAACGGAGATCGTACGCCACACTGCGCATGACGTATTTGTACCGCTGACGGTGGGCGGGGGAGTTCGGTCGGTTGAGGATGTGAAGGAACTGTTACGTGCTGGTGCAGATAAGGTAGCCATCAACACTGCGGCTGTTCAGCGCCCTCAGTTGATCAGCGAGGTAGCTAGACGCTTCGGCTCTCAATGCATGGTGTTATCAATTGAAGCCAAGCAGCGCAGTGAAGGCCACTGGGAAGTATATACAGACTGCGGTCGTGAGCAAACCGGAATAGATGCTATTGACTGGGCGCGCCAGGCTGCTGCGCTCGGCGCTGGAGAGGTGCTCATCACCTCAATTGACCGTGAGGGAACCCGAAGGGGCTATGACGTGGAGCTGACTAGGGCAATATCTGACGTTGTGGGCATCCCAGTAATCGCCAGCGGCGGGTATGGCAACGATACACATCTACTAGATATCGTTCATCAAGGCGGTGCCGACGCAGTCGCTATAGCTGACGCATTGCACTACGACAGAACAAATTTAGTCGAGATTCGAAATGCAGCGCGAGCAGCAGGGATACAGATGAGGCATTTACCATGAAGCCGCAGGTCACTATCGTCGACTATGGCATAGGCAACCTCTATAGCGTAGGTCGGGCTTTTGAGGTTTGCGGAGCCGATGTCATTTTCGCATCGACTCCCGAGGAAGTCGCCGCCGCACGACATCTTGTTTTGCCCGGAGTAGGCGCATTCGAAAGCGGCATGGCAGGTCTGCGCGAGCGCGACTTGGTTGAACCGATTAGAACGCATGCGGCAGAAGGAAAGCCATTGATGGGGATTTGCCTCGGAATGCAGATGTTTGCCACCGTTAGCGAAGAGTTCGGCGAGCACAAGGGTCTTGACCTTATCCCGGGCCGTGTGCGTGCTCTGCCGCATACGACGGTGGAAGGCGAAGCGCAAAAGGTCCCGCACATTGGCTGGGCCGGTTTGTACAAGACCCCGAGAGCAGAGTGGCGCGAAACATCACTGGCAGATGTACAGGAGGGAGACGGAATCTATTTGGTTCATTCTTTTGCGGTGCATACGGACAACCCAGAACACCAGCTAGCATTTAGCCCCTTCGGAGGGCACGCTGTTTGTACAGTGATACGTCGTGGTGCATTGATTGGGTGCCAGTTCCACCCTGAGAAGAGCGGGCCAGTCGGTTTGAAAGTTATCTCGGCGTTCATAACTCATTGAAAGAACGACAGCCTCAATCGATTCAGCTTTCTCACTTACTAACTTGAAAAGTAACTGGCTTCCAAAGTTATGGACATCATTCGGTATACAGACGACTTCTTTGCGATGGAAAAAGACCTAGGTCTTTTCGCCCAGCGCATTGATGGTACCCCGTGGTGGGATCCTGTTCGTCACGATGTTTTTTATTACATTTATCATCGTCTATCAGGTGCAAAAATTGTTCAAGCACCCAAAACATCACCGCTGCTTAGAGGATCGCGCCTAATAGTACGTCGTTTGTTGTCCTGGAAGCTCAGGTTCAAGCTAATGTTTGGACGCTATGATGTTCTGGCACTGCGAGCACCACGTCTTGCGATCAAAGGCAGCAAAGCGGACGTAATACTGGACGATATCTTGGCCTGTACGCAGGGTCGTTTGCTCGTCATCGATACTTATCCTCACTACTACCACATTAAGTTAAAGACAAGTCGCATCCGTCACCAAATATCGACAGATTTATGTAAGCTCAACCAAGCTGTCGAGGCCCGCTTTGGACAATACCTCGATGTTGAATCGCTGGTGGTACAGCGCTTTGGGCAGTATCGCGAAGCGCTTGCGCAGTATGGCCGCCTACTTGATAGTGTTGAACCAAAGCTCATCGTGTTGGTCCAGAACGGAATTGAGAAAGCACTGTTTCATTCGGCGCATGATCGTAATATTCCTGTGATTGAGGCTCAACACGGGCTCATCAACTACGTTCATCCTGCATATTCCTATCCCAAAGAAATCTCAGCTGGGTCGCTTGCTACTTTGCCGACATTCTTCCTTGCGTTCTCACAGCACTGGGTAGATCAATGTCATTACCCGGTTGCTCAAACAGTGGTAACCGGAAATAAACAGCTATTTGTTCCTACTGCTCGACACAAAACAAATGATATTTTGGTCGTTTCGGCAGATATCTATGAGAAGGCTATCGAGGACGAGCTACGTCCAGCCGCTATCGCTCTTTGGCAACGACGTTTTGTATACAAGCTTCATCCGAACCAGTTTACATACCGTTCCGAGATTAGCGATCGCCTATCCGATCTGCCTAATGTAGAAGTTGTTGCAAACGAGCAGACATTCAGGCAATTAATCCAACGATGTTCCCACGCTCTGTGTATTCAGTCTACCGGTGTTTACGAAGCACTGCAGGCCGGCTTATCAGTAAGCCTGCTAGCAAAGTTAGATTTTGAAACACATGCTGACGTTTTCGATCATCCGAATTTACGGATAGTAAATGATCACGAAGAATTTATTCGCGTAGTGTCTAGCCCGAGTGAACGCCAAGCCTCAGCGCCGCTGCCTGTTTTTTTCCAGGAATTCAATGCCGAGGCAACAAAGAACTTCATGGCGACTCTAATCTGATGAACCTCGCTCGTAACCTATCCTGGTATACAGCAACCGCGCTACTGAATAGCGCGGTTCCGTTCATGCTCTTGCCAGTATTCACACACTACCTTGATCCATCTGACTATGGCTTAATGTCGGCCATCATCGCATACGTAGCGATACTTTCGCCCTTTATCGTACTTGGTTTACCGGCCCTGTTCTCGACGGATTTTCATCGTCTTGAACGCTCTGAGTTAAACCGGAAATCTACTGTTTGGGTAGTATTGCCACTTGCAATAGGGGGAGCTCTTACCATTTTAGCATGGGCACTAAGTGATTATCTGGCAGAACCTCTTGAAATGCCCTCAGCCTGGGTTCCAGTCATACCGTTTCTAGCGATGCTTGGCTTTATCCCGCAATGGGCTAGTGTAATGTTCCAGATGGACAACCGGCCTAGACATTTTGCTGCCTACCAAGTTGCACAAGGTCTGTCACTTATGGCGACAGCCATTTTATTTGTTGCGCTCCTGAATATGCATTGGGAGGGCCGACTGTGGTCAATGCTTATTGTTGGAGGCTTGGCTAGCATTGCTGGATTTTTAGCGTTACGTCCGTTCATATCATTTTCAATGCCAAGAAAGGATGACGTAAACGAGGCTGTGAAGTTTGGAGCCGGCTTGCTACCACATTCAGTCCTGAGTCAAATCATTCGTCAAAGTGATAGGCTGTTCATCCTCCATTTCATAGGATTAACTGCAGCAGGCGAATATGCTGTTGGATGGCAGGTCGCCAGTATTATGCTGGTGTTGCTATCTACGTTCAACCAAGCTTGGACGCCCTATCTCTTTCAGAATTTAGCGAATGCTGATGAACTAAGTAAGTACAAAATAGTAAAACTATCTTACGGTATAGCGCTCGGTTTTGTTGCCTTGTTTTTAGCCGTTAACTTGGCATCGTCGGTAATATTTTCGACACTAATTTCAAGCAAATATCAAGAAGCACAGCGTTTTGTTCCTTATATCGCATTGGGCTACCTATTCTTGGGTTTTTACACATTGGTTACAGACTACATCTTTTATACAAAAAAAACATACCTATTTTCAATATTAACTACGGCCAATGCCGTAATTAATATCGCGATGAATTATGTGTTCATTGAGCGATTCGGAGCAATTGGGGTTGCATATGCCTTCGCAATAAGCAGTGCTATTGTGACGATCGCTGCTTGGCTCTTGGCTCATAAAGTCTACCCGATGCCATGGGTGAGCATTTTCACTCGAGTTCGGAGTGTCTAGTTCATGCTGCGAAAATTAAGATGTCTCTCGGAGCTTGATCCCTCACGCCGTAGGCAGTGGCTGAGCTTTTTATTTCAAAGACTTAAAACTGCGATACTTTTTAAGCGTCGTTTGCGAGGCTGTGGACAACGCAGCATCATTGAAAATCCACTTTTCTGGACGCCGGAATGGATTACGCTCGGTAGCAGTTGCCATGTATGGCCAGGTTGTCGAATCGAGGGTATTTCATGTTACGGAAAACAGCAGTTCAGTCCACATATTATTGTTGGTGACAACGTCGGCATACAACAGAACTGTCACATTACAGCAGCATCAGTTCTTAAGATTGGAAATAACGTCAATGTGTTGTGCGGATCCGTAATTACAGATATAGATCATGGTTATGGTGAGCTGAACCAAAATTTCGCTGACCAACCCATAAAAGTCAATGAAACAAATATTGGAGATAACTGCTTTATAGGTGCGGGGGCAATAATACTAGCTGGCACTAAGCTTGGAGCTAATTGTATCGTAGGCGCGAATTCTGTCGTTCGCGGAAAATTTCCACCTGGAACAATGCTAGCAGGGATACCGGCCCGAATAATTAAGAGATACGACGAAGCCTCGAAAAGTTGGATTCATGTAGAGAATCACGGCGCCAGCAATATATCAACAGTAGTCAACCACAGCCAATGACCATAGAGATGATTTTTCAGAAATTTTTACAGTGGGCGCTGCCTATGAATAGCAATAGGCGCATGATTGGCCGCATGTTAAAGCAAGTTTCACGAATGCCGGCAACAGTAACCTCTAGAATAAATTACGTAAACGTTGCGAATTTCCTACGATATCGTAATCGTGAATTCATCTGCCCAATCTGTAGCTGCCGTTCCACGCCTCTTTACGATTTCCCTGACATTAAACTCCGGCGTGAGCATAAAATTGGAGTGTTGCGCGAAACACTTCAATGCCGTGAGTGCTTTGGATCATTACGTCAGCGAAGTCTGGCTATAGCGCTACTTGACTACTTGCACGACAAGACGGGAATTCGACATGAATCAATCGCAACACTCGCAGATGTCGGTTTAGGTGATCTGCGCTTACTGGATACTGACAATTTTAGCGCAATAAGTAGCTTTCTGAAGAATGTCCCTGGTTATACTCGATGCAGTTATTTGCCCGATAGGACTTGGGGATCAGAGATTGAGCCAGGTTATTACAACATTAACCTTGAGCGGATTGATTTTGTAGATAGAAGCTTTGATATTGTACTCACTTCTGACGTGATGGAGCACGTACGGAATTCTGATGTCGCTCACACAGAAATAAATAGAATCCTGAAGTCCGGAGGTGCATATATTTTCAATGTGCCATATGACGAACACTCAGAGAGAGACATCTTGCTGGTTGATACTAGCACTAATGAAGACAGATACCTCTGTTCACCACAATACCATGGCGATCCTCTAACTGGTGGGATTATTGCGTATCGAGTATTCGGTCGAGATTTGATCGCCAGATTGTCAGGTGTCGGTTTCGAGGTTTCGTTTCACCGAATTGAGGAACCCGGCAACTTAGTCACAGATGGTGACGTGTTCGTTGCCATCAAGAGAGCAGCTTAAATATGAACATACTTATCACTGGTGGTGCCGGATTCATTGGTTCAAACCTAGCGAAGTCTTTGGTAGCGCGGGGACACTCTGTTACTGTTATGGATAACCTCTCGCCGCAGATACATGGCGAGAATTCGCCTTTGCTGGCTGCTATTCGTGACCAAGTTCGCTTCTTGCATGGCGACGTACGTAACCGAGCTGATTGGATCACAGCACTAGAAGGTCAGCATGTAGTGGTGCATTTGGCCGCAGAGACTGGGACTGGTCAGTCGATGTATGAAATTGAACGATATGTCGACGTTAATGTTAGAGGCACAGCAATACTCTTAGATTTACTTGCAAACCAAACTCACAACGTGAGCAGGCTTGTTGTAGCTTCTTCACGTTCGATTTATGGCGAAGGGCGTTACAACTGCTCTACCCATGGAATCGTTTACCCTCAAGCTCGTTTAGAATTGGATATGGAAAGCGGTGATTTCCATGTGAAATGTCCTTATTGCCAAACAAATGCTGAGCTGAGAGCTACGACGGAAGATAGTCAAATACATCCATCCTCGATCTACGGTATTACCAAGCAGAATCAAGAGCAGATGATCCTTACTGTCGGCGCTTCCCTCGGCATACCGGCTGTAGCCTTGCGTTACCAGAATGTATACGGCCCCGGCCAGTCACTGACAAATCCTTATACAGGCATCCTCTCGATCTTCTCCACAAGAATTAAAAATGGCAATGAAATTGTAATTTTTGAAGATGGGCAAGAGAGTCGGGATTTCGTTTATATCGACGACGTTGTCGACGCCACAGTAGCCAGCATAGAACTTTCAGACTCCGGACAGCACGCTGTGAATATCGGTTCGGGTGTTAGAACTAGCGTTCATGATGTTGCGCTTTCTCTAGTATCTGCCTATCGTGCTGAAATTCCGGTTCGCATTTCTGGAAACTTCCGATTGGGTGATATCAGAGACAACTACGCTGATATTGCTAAAGCTCGTCAATTGTTGGGATTTAATCCGAAAATTGATTTCACTGCTGGTATACAAAAATTCGCAACCTGGGTTGAATCTCAAAGCATAAATGCAGATACATATGAAGCCAGTATTTCTGAAATGCGCTCTAAGGGGCTTTTTAAGTAATGCAAGCCGAATGCAAACCCTTAACAGGACGCAATGTCTTACTCATCGGCATCGGTTTTTACGACTACGAGCTCGCAATTGCCGGTGAACTTCAACGGCAAGGTGCGACTGTATTTCTTTACGACGAACTCCCATCTTACCTTCGCCGAGGTGCATTTGCATCTCTTTTACGTCGATTCAATGTTGACGTTTTGCAGAAAGTTACCACTCATCACAAAAGAATATTGGGCAGGATATCAGCATACCAGATCGATTATGTTTTGATAATCAAGGGGGAGCATATCAATGCTTGGTTCCTCGACGCATTGAGAATGGCGAATCCTGGAGTGCAACTAATATCATATCACTGGGATTCACTGGTCAGATACCCACACTTGGTCGGTCTGCAGGATCGGTTTGACAGGGTCTATACGTTTGACTATGCAGATGTCAAGCGTTTTCCTGGGTTTAAATTTCGTCCATTGTTCTACCGACCTGAAATCTCAGAATGTAGGAATGCTAAATCGTCCAAAAAGTTCGATTTATGTTTTGTTGGATGGCTTCATCACGACCGATTAAATCAAATTCGAGAAATTGATCAATGGTCTCGCAAGCAAGGTTTATCTTGTTTTTTCTATCTTTACACGGGTTTTTTCTCGAAGTTGCGCCTCCAATTGCAAGGTGAAGCAAATTTTGTAAAGTCAAAAATAATTAAATTCGATGATTATGTAAAACTTCTACATGCATCGAGCATTATAGTTGATTTGCCGCATCCAGAGCAAACAGGTTTAACGATGCGAGCAATCGAATCTATTGGCGCCAAAAAGAAGCTTATTACATCAAGTAAAAATATTACCCAATACGAGTTCTATCATCCAAATAATGTCTTAATTGTTGATCCTATGGAAATAATTATTGCCCCTTCCTTTATTGCATCCTCATACAAAGAAGTTGATGAGTTGGTTGTAGACAAATATTCGCTTAAGTCATGGGTAAGAGATGTATTTGAAATTAATCAGGGCATCGATCGAATCTGATTCTTTACAGGGTGTAACAATCATTTGTTAATATTTTTTCAGAAAACGCAATTTATAATTTAACGATATCTTTTTTGGTGTGCACGTTTTGAAGCCTCCTGATCATACAGTTTTTAACAAAAGACATGAATCGCTGCTTGCCGTACTTGTTTTGTACGAAAAAGAAATCGAGAGCGCCGAATCACTTAGTACCCTTGTAAGTCTATTACGAGACAGCTTGAATGATAAACTTGTGTTATCACATATTTTGATTTACGATAATTCTGAAAAAAGACATCAATCTAACCTAACTCATAGTGTTTCAGGCGTCACTTATTTTCACAACCCCCATAACGGCGGTACTGTAGCGGCTTACAGCTATGCTTTCGAACTTGCTAAAGTAATTGGAGCGAACTGGATTTTGTTGCTCGATCATGACACTGTAATACCCTTAAACCATTTAAGTTTGGCGGCAAACAAATTAAATAATTTACAAGATTCCAATATCGCTGCACTAGTCCCAGTTGTTAAGCACGGTGACACTATTGTTTCTCCAGCGTTTCTAAATAAATATGGTTCAGTAGTGCCGTGTGAAGACGTAAATGGCAAAAAATTCACTGATATTTGCACAGCAATTTCATCAGGCGTTCTTATAAACACAGAGGCACTCAAAGATATTATGCCATTCCCAAAAGAGTTGTGGCTTGACTACGTTGATCATTGGATGTTTCTAAGTTTTTTTCGTTCAAAATGGAATGTGCTAAGTTTTGAATCTATTATTGGGCATCATCTTTCCATAGAGGCGCCGTCAGAATTGGGCGCTCGTCGATTAACAAGCATCTTAAATGGAGAGGCGGTATTTCTCTCATTAATGGGAGGGCTTGCAAAAAAAACTTATTATCTTCGTATTGCATATCGAGTATTAAAGTACTTGCGATTAAATCCGAGATTGGTTCCACCGATGCTCAGATGGCTTGTTTGTCGTATACAAGATAAAAGTAAATGAGATTTTTATTTCTTATTTTTGTTATAGAGCTTTTTGTGGGCGGTGGTGGACGGTTGCTATCGTTCGGGCCAGTGACTGCGCGAATGATATTATTCAGCTTATGCCTCATTTCATATTTTTTGTTATTTACAAAAAAACAACGTCACTCTGGTTTAACATTGGCGTCAATACTTGTCGGCCTCTTTTTTTTAACGCATTTTCATGCTGTGGGATTTGGTTTTCTGAACGGGAAAAATACAGAATTGGTTATTTCTGAATTCCAGCAAGTAATTTTTTGGATCTGCGCGCCGTTCATAGCTTACATGATGCGTGAACCAGAGATGGTTGAGAAAATTTCAAGAATACTGGTGAGATGTGCTATTTTCCTGTCAGCCTCATATATCTTATTATTGGCATTAATTTTATCTGGCGTCGTTAATCCAATTGCATTTTATGAAGTTTCAAGTCAGAGTGGAGAATTCTTTTTTAGAACGGAGTCACTCTTTTTCTATAAAGGATTTGTTTATATTGCGATTGGAATATTGTTCACTGTAGCGCTTCAAGAAAAGCACTGGCAATTATTGGCATTAGTTTTAAGCTTAACCTTAGTTCTGACGCTTACTCGAGGTTTTCTTCTGTCTGCATCAATAGCAATTATTTTGATGATTTGGAGTCAGCGTCGGTGGGGGCTTATGTATTTGATTGCGTGCCTCGCTGTTTTAGCATCCGTATTAGTTTTTGGATACCTGCCTAGTCTCGATGATTCTCTTGAAGCCAACCGGTTGGACTCCTCCAACCAACGCCTTGAAGATATGAGCTTTATCTTATCTAACATTGACCTGTCAACGTTTTTGTTTGGACAAGGCTACGGGTCTCTCATTAATGACCGCCAAAATATCGAAAATACTTTCCTTTGGGCGCTCTGGAAATTAGGTGTGTTTGGTGTTCTGTTTTGGTTTGTCCCTCTTTTGGTTTGTTCCTTTTACTATTATAAAATTCGTAGTGCCGTTAAGAGCAAGGTAGCGGCAGCATATTATTTTGGTGTTGTTTTAATTTACCTGCAAACAGCAACAAACCCGTATCTAAACAATCCGATCGGTCTCTCATATGTGATTATATCTATATTTGCCTTGAGAACACTTTACATCACATTAAAGAATGACATGCTAGAGCATACGATTACACACAAATCCAGGAAGCCGGTCAGACAGCGGGTTCGCGGGGGTTGAAAGGCGGATCACTCTTGAGCGTCGTGAAGCGATGTGGTTAGCTTGAACGCTTTGAAATCCAT